>Ga0307427_1000129_pt1 | contig 59359 bp, 57 predicted proteins | sample SalMarWE160190MG_FD_202162 | JGI IMG/M metagenome (GOLD analysis project Ga0307427, IMG submission 202162) | Salt marsh sediment microbial communities from the Plum Island Ecosystem LTER, Massachusetts, United States - WE1603-190 | ecosystem: Environmental > Aquatic > Marine > Intertidal zone >...
TTTCATAACGCGCATCCAGGTATAGATAGACGATCTCTCCGATTGGTCTGTTGCGCCAGGCTTCCAGTTCTTCGTCTAGCTGCTGGGCGGCCCGGCTAACCTGACTGGCGCTAATTTGTGTGCCACACAATCTCTCGATGATGGCCGCCACTTTGCGGGTGGATACGCCCTGCACGTACATCTCCGCAAGCGTCATCAGCAAGGCTCGCTCACTTCGGATGCCTTTCTCCAAAGCGCTGGGGTAAAAACCTCCTTCGCGCACCTGCGGGATATCAAAGGTTAGTTCACCCACTCTAGTTTTGACTGTCTTGGGTTTGTAACCATTGGCATGCCCTCGCCTTTCCTCAGTGCGCTCATAATGCTTGGCTCCTAAATAATTCTCCCGTTCGATACGCATTGCCTCATTGACAAGTATTCTCACAAGATCAGGTAATCCATCCAAACCCTGTTTTGCCAGTTCTTCCAGATATTCGCTTGGTCGCGAAGCATGCCTACGGCAATGTACAATCATTCTTGTAGATCATGGTTCTCATCCTTTCTTGGTTATTGGACTAACTTCTGAAAGGATACCGTGATCTACACTTTTTATGAATTTACAGAAAATTCGTTACACTAACAAAAAGTGGAGCATTTCAACTGAAAAATCACTGTTGCACTTAATACTTGAAACAAAGTATTTTAAAGTTCTTGTATATTTAATTTATTAAGTACAGGCAAGGGATGCCTCGCCTGTACTTTTTGTGTAGAATCAGCTAAATGATAATCTTATTGGTGTTCTATGTTAGAGATAAAAATCGACAGCTTTACCTTCTGCATATTCCAGGGCGGATTTGATGATCTCATTATAAGTGGGGTGGGCGTGGACGACCCTGGCCACCTGATCAATATCTGTGCCGAGGGCAATCATATTGGCCAGTTCCTGTTGAATCTCAGACACCATGAACCCAATCGCCTGGGCCGCAACCACTTGATGATCTCGAATCCATAATTTGATGAAACCATCAGTGTGCTCTTCAATAATTGCCCGCAGGTTCACAGCAAAGGGAACTTTTACAATGCGGACATCCGATAAGTCGTCAGGTACAACGCCGATACTGAAGATCTCAGGCAGGCTGTAGACAATGGCTGGGATGACGCCGTAATCCATGAGCCTGGGGTCCTCATCATCTTTCAGCATAATGTTTTCTGCGCAAACCACCCCTTGCTGAATGCCGCAATGGGCAAGTATGGATTTTCCAGTAGCGTCACCGACCGCCCAAATGCCCGGAATCGAAGTCTGCATCGTATCGTCGACCTCAATCCCTTTCCGCGTGTAATCCAACCCGAGGCGGTCATATAAATCTTCCTGCAAGACTGCTGTTCTCCCAATGGCAATCAAATTCATGGGCGAATCGATGGTGACTTCCTCTCCCGTATCCTGATTGATAGCCTTTAATACGCCGCCGCCTACGTTTGTGACTTTATAATTTGTCAAAATGCTTACGCTGTTTTCTTCCATAATTTTGGTAATTTCAGCGGATATATCCGGGTCCATCATGGCCAGAACACGAGGGAGTAATTCGACCACTGTAACCTGACTGCCGAGGTTGGAAAAGATGGTGGCGAACTCCATGCCGATCACGCCGCCGCCGACAATGGTGAGTTTCTCTGGTAGTTCTTCAATGGTGATGAGTTCATGGCTGCTGACGATGCTGGGATCACTTTCATCAATGAAACCGGGGATCAGCGCTTTTGATCCGGTGGCGATGATGACATTGTCTGTGGTTAAGATCTCTTCTTTGCCTGTGTAATCCATCTGATACGTTTCATTATTCAGTTTTCCGAATTTAACCTTCACGGTGTCAGGCGCACTGACTTCTGCTTTACCCTGATAAATATCGACATTGTGATGGTGGAGCAAGTCAGTGATAAAGTCTCGTGTTTTCCTAATGACCTTATTCCGCCTTCTGGCAATCTCTGGGAAATCAATATTGTATTGGTCAACCGCGATACCGTAGCGGCCGCTGTTCTCAACCTCGTGAGCCACCTTCGCAGATTCGATCATGGCTTTGCTGGGCGTACAACCCCAATTGGTACAAATGCCGCCAATATAATCCCGTTCAACAACAGCCACTTTCCCGCCAAGCTCAGCAATTCGAACAGCACAGCTCTGTCCGGCTGGCCCTGCGCCAATAACCACTGCATTATATTTTTCCATTTGTGTTTCCTTTTATTTTTTTGTTATTTAATCTAATAAGGTAATTATACTCCAAATTAAACTATTATCAAATGGCTATCAAATCGGTGTTATTAAAGTAACAGTAATAACGGGTGATGAAAATTAACCCATGTTTCACAATGTGTTAATTAGGGGTTGCACCCACGTTAAATACCCTCTGATATGATTCTAATTGTCGGACAATTTATTCTATCTTTCTCAAAAAGGAGAAAAAATGCGTCTTAAATTGTTTGTCCTATCCATACTGGTTCTGGTGATGGCTGTGTTGTTTTCAGCTTGTGCGCCGGTACTAAGCGTGGAGGAAGAACCTAAAGTAACGGATGCAGCCCAACCGACTGAAGGGGCCAGCGATGGCCTCTCCGGGCAAATCCAGTTGGCAGGTTCGACCACCGTCCAGCCACTGGCTGAGGTATTAGCCGAAGCTTTCATGGCTGAGAATCCTGATGTCATGATTGAGGTTCAGGGCGGCGGCTCAAGTGTGGGTGTCACTTCAGCTGGCGAGGGCACCGTTGATATCGGAAACGCCTCTCGAAATGTGAAAGACTCTGAATTCGAGGAGTTTCCGGAGCTACGGGTCTATACCATTGCCTATGACGGCATTGCGATTGTGACGAATCCCGATCTTGAATTGCCAACCCTCTCGATCGATCAGGTCAAGGCGATCTTCGCAGGCGAGATCACCAATTACTCAGAAGTTAGTGGCCCAGATGCGGAGATCGTTGTCGTCTCAAGGGAAGAGGGCTCAGGAACCCGCGCAGCTTTTGAGGAACTAGTCATGGATACCGGCGATGAAGAAGCCCAGATCACGGAAGATGCGCTGTTGCAGCAATCCAATGGACAGGTGCGCACGACTGTATCAACCACTCCCAATACAATAGGCTATCTCTCCTTCGGTTTCCTGGATGAGAGTATTAACACTGTTGCGATTGACGATGTTGATCCAACGGTGGCGAATGTGAAGAATGACTCCTATTCCATCTTCCGCCCGTTGAACATGCTCACCAACGGCGAGCCCAATGACCTGGCGCAAGCTTTTCTTGATTTCATCCTGAGTGATGCAGGTCAGGCGATTGTGGCGGAGGAATATATCACAGTAGATTAACCCATCCTTGGATGAGAGAGTAAATTAGAAAAATCAATTAAAATGTTGAAGGAGTGGCAGTATAATAGCTCTGCTCCTTCAACATTCAGGAATGAGATTTATGGAAAACTCGCCATCAGAGCATCAAAATAAACCCCTTTATGTTGATATTATTACCAAATCCATATCTGTTATCTTAGGTGTAGCTGCGATTGCTGGTTTGGCATTTGCAGTTTTTTTGCTTTTAAATCCTAGCTTTATTGACGTGAGTGGTGGCAGCCCACTGCAGTTGGACCATCTCTATTATGCCATCGGACTGGTGATCGGCAGCGGCTTGTTGGGTTGGATCGCTAAGGGCATTTGGCAATATAGGAATTGGGCGAGAACGATTGTTTTAGGTGGATTGTTGATTTTCGTCATTTATTATTTTGTGATTATCATCTTCACAGTATCATCCTGTATTTTTGCTGGGGAAAGCCTTGTCCCGGTGTTAACTATCCTTAAGGTGATCGGACAGGGATTGCTTTACTTCCTGATGTACACATTTATTCCCATTGGCTTGACTTATGCGTTAATGAAGATGAGCCAATACTTTGGAGAAAGCCCTCAACAGCGGGATTTTATTGATAATGCTGTCCGCTATGTCCTATTGGGAACAGCGTTGAGTTGTATCATCATCGTTTTCTTGATTTTCATCTTTACGATCACCGAAGCATGGCCTGCCATCGAAGAAATTGGTTTGGACACGATGCTTTTGGGCACCATTTGGCGCCCTGGCTCTATAATTGGTACAGAGGAGGCGCAGTTTGGCTTGTTGCCGATGATCGTCGGTTCCATTTTAAGTACCCTGGGCGCGGTGGTGATTGGCGTCCCCTTATCATTGGGAACAGCAATCCTGCTGGCGGAAGTTGCCCCACGAGCGGTAAGGGAAGTGGTGCGCCCGGCAGTGGAGTTACTGGCAGGTATTCCTTCTGTTGTATATGGCTTGTTTGGCATGGTGGTTTTGGCGCCGTTAATCCGAAACATTGATGTCCCACACAATACGGGTTTTGGTTTGTTGAACGCCTCTATTATCCTGGCGGTGATGATAATCCCGACTGTTACCAATATCGCAGAGGATGCTATCCGAGCGGTACCTAGAGAATATAAAGAAGGCTCTCTGGCCTTGGGCGGCACCCACTGGCAGACGATTGTCAAGGTGATCTTGCCGGCTGCCCGTTCTGGTATTATCGCGGCCGTGATCCTTGGGATAGGACGAGCGCTGGGCGAGACCATGGCGATGATCATGGTGATTGGCAATTCCATTGCCATGCCTAGACCTCTGACTGATAATCCCCTGACTATGTTCCTCAATACAGCCCGAACCCTGACGGGCAATATCGCGGTTGAGATCAATTATGCGGCCGGTTCACACCGGTCCGCATTGTTTTTTACCGGTGTTCTATTATTTCTCATGATCATGCTGGTGAACAGTGCAGCTCGTTTCATCATGCGATCCAAACAGGAGTCCTAGCATGACGTCTGATGTTGAATCTGTTGTCAGCCGAGCGAAGAACAATCGCAATCTGCACCGTCAGAAGGCAGTTCAGGTATTCGGCTATATCCTGGTCTGGTTATGCGGCATCCTGGCGGTTGCTGCTGTGTTTTGGATCATTGGCTATGTCCTCTCGCAAGGCTTACGGGTGATTAACCTGGAATTTCTGACCACACGGCCGGCCGGCGGTGTTTCTGGCGAGGGGGGGATGTCCACAACGATTGTGACTACGCTGTATTTGGTAATCTTGACCATTGTGATCGCCACACCTTTGGGGATAGGGGCAGCGATTTACCTGGTGGAGTATGCTGGGGATGCTTCCCGGGAAAGCAGGGTGGTGGCTTTTCTGGTGAAAGCGGCGCGAACCGGCGTGGAAATCCTTGCGGGTGTGCCTTCGATCATCTTCGGGTTGTTCGGCTTTGCCCTGTTTGTGTCTTACCTCAAGCTGGGCTTTTCTTTGCTTTCTGCCTCCCTCAGCGGCGCAGCATTGATCCTCCCGACCATCATCCGCACCAGCGAAGAGGCGTTATTAACGGTACCGCGCTCCTATCGTGAGGGGAGCCTTTCTCTGGGGGCGACCAAGTGGTATACCATCTTCAATGTGGTATTACCCACAGCCATGCCTGGTATTGTCACTGGCATCGTTTTGAGTGTGGGACGCATCATCGCTGAAACAGCCATCTTTTGGGTCACCCTGGGCGGCAGTTATCATCTGCCCAAATCGATCATGAACTCTGGACGTTCGATGGCGCTGCATGTGTATATGCTGGCATCTGAAACACGGGCTTTTGATAAAGCCATGGGGACCGCATCCATACTGATTATTACCATTATTATTTTGAATCTCACCATCAACATTGTCTCACGGCGCCTGACCGAGCGTGTCACTGGTAAAGAATAAGCCCTATGGCCAATAATAATCACAATCCATATAAATTCGTTGTGGAAGACTTGGAAGTTTGCTATGGGGATTTCAGAGCGCTTAAGGACGTGGACCTCAATATTTATGCCAATGCTGTCACGTCTGTGATTGGCCCCTCGGGCTGTGGAAAATCCACATTCTTACGCGCTTTCAACCGGATGAACGATTTGATTCCCAATGTAAGCAATAAGGGAGTGATAAAAAAGGACGGGAAAGCGCTGGATGAATTGGATATTGTTGACCTGAGGCTGTCTGTGGGCATGATCTTTCAACGCCCCAATCCGTTTCCGAAATCTATCTTTGACAACGTCGCCTACGGTCCCCGCTCCCACGGACTTAAGTCGCTGCCTGAACTGGAGGAGATCGTCGAGCGCAGCCTGCGTCAGGCGGTGTTGTGGGATGAGGTCAAGGACACCCTGAAAAAATCAGCCTTGGCGCTTTCCGGTGGGCAGCGGCAGCGGCTGTGCATTGCCCGCGCTTTGGCCGTAGAACCGGATGTCCTGTTGATGGATGAACCCGCTTCGGCGCTGGACCCCATTGCAACTTTGAAAATTGAGGAATTGATTCAGGTGTTGAAGCAGGATTACACCATTATCATCGTGACCCATAACATGCAGCAAGCCGCCCGCGCTTCAGATTACACGGCTTTTTTCAATATGGATGACGATAGGGCGGGCTACTTGGTGGAATTTGGAGAAACTTCGAAAGTCTTCACCTTCCCACAAAAGAAATTGACCGAAGATTATATCTCCGGTCGTTTTGGGTAGAAGAAGTTATAGGGGATATAAAAAATATTTGGTTATTGAGATTTGACACTTTGTCTTATTTGATGCCGAAGCCAAAACGCCAATGAAATACAATTCATCAAGAAGGCGAGTAATAATAGAACTGTAAATCTCCCATCAACGCCCAGCGCGTTGAGATCAACATAATCCATAATTGCGGAAACAGTAACCACAGATAAGATAATAATTGTGAGGCTTAAGGCGACAAGAAGAAAGCTTTTATCGCTGAAAGCCTTTTTACTTCGAACAGCAATTACCAGCAAAACGAAAGAACTGACAAACATAACCAGGATAAGGGTATAGTGCGGGATATAATTCTTTGGGAATCCATTAAAGGTGGTCAAAACTCTTCCTGGAGTTGCATTCAAAGATGCGTAGAAGAAGGTTGTCATATAGATAGACATCCCACAGAATAATGCGGAACTCATCTTGTTTTTCCCAAGGATGAATGCGCCAAGTATTGCGACCAGCCAAATGATGAAGGTGATGGATAATGGGGGAGCTATCTGCGCAAATCCTGATTCAATGGCAGTAATGCAGCCAATGATGATGAATAGGCAAAATAATGAAATAGCGGAGGCTTTGGCGATGACTTTCCAAATTACTTTTTTAGTTGAGCTTCCAGTTTGTAACTTATCAGGTTGGTGAGGAGTTCCTTTATTTAGGACATTGTTTTTCGGAGAAGACGAGTCCTTTTCTTCGCCATTCACCAATTCACCGATAGTTACCCCCAGTATTTGAGACAATTTCGGCAATATCGAAATGTCGGGGCAGCTGAGACCCCGTTCCCATTTAGAAACAGCTTTATCTGTTACCCCCAATTGTTCCGCTAATTCTTTTTGAGTTAAATTTTTACTGTTTCTCAAACCTGAAATTAATGACGCCATTCCTGATAAATTTTCATTATCCATTTTGAATATGACCTCTTTTTCTTGTCGATGCTTCCATCGTACCATGTTAAATCCAATAGACAACCGACTTCTGGTGGAATTATATGGACTAAACCAACGGTAGAGTGGTTGAGATAATAGAATTTATGGCTAGAGGTTCAGAAACTGGAAAAATCTGGAGATCGTTATCAACCAGATATCTCAAATTAGTTTCGCAAGTAACAAGCAGAATTATCCAAAGAAATTGACGTTCTGCCCCTGGGTGTAGGTTTGGCAGGTGAAGACATCGCCAGCATAGGTTTGTTTTATTAAGGCTTCTTGGGGTAATTCCCCACAGGCTGAGGTAATAAAGAGCTGGTCTCCCTTTTCGCCGCCGAAGAAGCATGAGGTGACACGCTGGGCGGGAACTTCAATCTTCAAGATAGGTGTACCCTGCGGGTCATACCGTACCACCTCCCAACCGTTCCAATGCGCACTCCAGATGCACCCTTCAGCATCCACACACAACCCATCGGGGACGATCTCCCGGTCATCCTTGGGGAGTTGGATGAAAGGGCGTTGGTTGGTGATCGTGCCTGTTTCCAGGTTATAGTCAAAGGCATAGACGGTGTATTTCATTGAATCTGTGTAATACATGGTCTTGCGGTCTGGGCTCCATCCGAGACCGTTTGAGATGCCGATGTTGCTCAGCATCACTTGGTGGCTGCCGTCAGGGTTTATGCAATAGAACTCCCCCTTGGATTGCGCGAAGTCCATAGACCCCGCCCAAAAGCGTCCGCCGGGACCCACTTTGCCGTCATTCAGGCGTATATCCTCACGAGGGGGAAGGGGATTCCAGAACACTTCTGGCGCATCTTGACCGGGCTTCCAGGTGGAGAAGCCGTCGGTTGTCGCCAGAATCAAGCCGCCTCCTTTTATAAATCCGAAGGAGCCTATTTGCGTATTGAAATGGGTTTTTGTGAAACCGGTGAGTACAGAGTTGGATTGATACAGGTCCCCAGAGACAATGTCCACCCAATATAAGCATTTCTCGGTCGGATGCCAGACAAGGCCTTCGCCCAATTCGTTTTGAACGTGGAACAACGGTTCGGCGGTGAGGGTATGCATGACTCAATCCTGTCGTTTGATCACGCAGATAAATCCCATGGGGGAGTCGCCGATGTTGGTGAATTGGTGAATATCGTTACCGGAGACGAAGACCGAGTCTAAAGGTTCCAATTCATAAAAATCATCATTGATTTGCACTTTGGCTTTGCCGTGCAGGATGACCACGCCGTGTTCGTGGGTATGCTGGTCATAGACAGTGTTCTGACCCACAGGGACATGGAAGTAACGGATGATGAAGTTGGGGGCATCGTCGTCAGGGCCAACCAGAACGTGCTTGAGGACACCCTGGACGTTTTCACCGTTGTAGGCGAGGGGTTCGATATCTTCCCAGGCGTAAATTCCTTCTTCTGGATTGCCGGTAAAGTGATGAACTGCGGACATAAGTTGCTCCTTGTAATGTATTAGTTATGGTGTGATTATAACGCCTTCTGATATTCCCCCCCATGTATTTTGTGGTCTCTGAGGTATTTTTAAGATACCTTGTTTTTACTTTTCCACAATGACGCTCTTATCCTCAATGGCTTCACCTATCTGCCATGCGTGAATCTTTCTTTCTTCCGCTGTGCAAAGAAAATCATCAATTGGATTTTCGGGCACGCCTGGCAGCAAGCCTCCACTGTTTTGCACATCGTAGAGCAGGAACGGGGATTCCTCCGGGATGGATGGGTCAAGGGGGTTTTCAACCCGATTATCAAGTAAAGGCTATCTGCTTTAATAAATATTTCCGATATTGGGTGCTGCACATGCAACAGCGCTTCCGAGGACTATTCGGATGCTCATCCCGCACAGCTTGAGAGTGTAGTCAGGCGGGCTTGGTACCCTTTGCGTGAAGCTCATTCATAATTTGATACGATTATTTTATTCATTCGATGAGTAAAAAGGAGTTTGAGCATTATGACGGAGATGTTTTATTGGCAGTGTCAGGAAACCCTAAAGAATAGCAGCTACACCACTCGCGGTGTGTGCGGCAAGACAGCAGATGTCGCAAACCTGCAAGATTTGCGGATGAGTGTTGGCATAGATTAATAAAATCGATATAATTAATTAATAGGATCGTCTTGGAAGAATAATGATTGAATAATTTCATAAAAAGAGAGGAAAATAACATGCCAAAATTCGAACGAGAAGTAGAAATTGATGCACCAGTCGAAAAAGTATGGGATGTTTTAACCAATCCGAACACCTGGCCGCAGTGGTTCCCAGGCATTGAGGAAGTTTCAAAAGTGACCGATGTTGTTGAAAACAGCCAATTTGAGTGGAAAGATGAAGGTCGCATTGGGCGAGGAACCATTGTTAAGTTAGATCCCCACAAGCGCCTTGAGGTAATCACCCAAATGGATGACGATCGTGATTCGCACGTTTTCACACTGAAACCATCAGGTGGTTTTTTGGGTTTGGCAAAAGACGAGACAAAGGTCACCTACGAATTGGACACGCTCATGGGTGGTGGGATCATTTCCAATTTTGTCGCTGGCGGGAATCCAAAAGACACTCTCCGTGTTAAGAAAGCTGTACACGCGCTCAGGCGAACTGTCGAGAGCATGTAACCTGATTTGGGTTTGTTGGATCAATAACAAGGATCATAATTAGTTATAAGGAGTAAAAAATCATGGGTTTAATAGCAACTATTGTCGTAGGACTTATTGCTGGGCTGCTGGCATCCTGGATCATGAAAGCTAAAACTGGTGTCTTCGTTGACCTTCTTTTGGGTGTCGCTGGCAGCATCTTGGGCGGCTGGATTTCAAGTCTGATCACCGGTGCCGATCTGGTGACTGGCTTCAACTTGACCAGCATCCTGGTTGCCCTTGCCGGTTCAATTGTCGTCATTGTCATTTACCGCTTAATCAAGAGGAAGTAAAAAGCGATTTTGATATAAGCAAGATCATCAAATTTTCTTTGAACAACACTTTTGTTAAATGTGCCATATCATAAAAACCGGGTCCTTCACTCATTGACTCCATAAAATAAGGCATGAAATTTTAATTTTAAAGAAGAAGCCCACTGCGTGCGTGAGCGCATCGTCTGCCTGCTGAAGAAGGAAACGTGCAAACAACTGGTTTGCAATCGGTAGACATCGTGACCACAGCGTATCACAGCTTCCATTTTGTGCACAAAGTACACAAAATTTGCGAATATTTGTCCACACAGGGTTTTATTTGCACAGAATATCGCAAGCTCTGTAACAGAATTTCACCAGGAAAAGGGACTAAATACGTACCTGTAAAATTTCTTACAGTAATTATTCATAGGGCATTGATCACACTTTGGATTTGATGCATTGCACCAATTTCTGCAAATCCACTATAATCCGCTATCTGCTTAATCTTCTGGAACCGCTTGGTCATTGATAGAGTTGCAGCAGGCGCTGCAACCGATCTTTCAGATCGTAAAGAACAACTGGCAAAGATAACGAAAACCATTTACGCTGTGGAGAAACCGCATCCACCAATGATCACAAACAGCATGGCGCGTATCTCTAAACTGATCACTGCTGCTGAACCTGTATTGAGTGGTAAGCAGCAGGCTGAACCCCCGATTCCTCCCCAGTGAAATGTTGACAATCGAATCAGGTTATCGAGTGAGTATAAAGCAAAAGTCCTCCTATTATGCATGGAGGACTTTGATAAATTTACCCATGCGAATTGGGCCGGATTCACATGGGAAATTCTGAACTAAAGGCCTTTGAGGAGTGTCGCAAGCGCCAGAAGAACAAACGCAATGGCAACGAACAAGAAGTGGTTGTCGCTCACGAAAGGTATGCTGGTAAAACTCGCCAGTATGCCTAATACACCTACAACTACAGCAATCCACCAGGTTACATTTTTAGGGGCTGAGAGTTTCATTTTATAACTCCTTATTCACTAAATTAATGACAGTTCCTACCGCACGATGGCCCACTTTAACATAAGCGGTGTTTATATTATACAACATCGCTCACTAAGATTGGTTACTTATCGCCGTGGAGTCTGCAAAAATAAAGGGGGGGGTAATGAAATTCCTCTCTCCTGATCCAAATTGGGCAGAGCGCTTGCTGTGATCAGTAGGACTTGCCAAACCACAACCTCTGCACGGCTGGACGATGAAAATCTTGAGAAACATCTGGCACTTCCAGATAGAACGGAGGGTAGTGAAAAATAAGCCATCTACAGACAGCATTAAAACGATACAAGGAATATTTGCTCGCCGATCCCCATGACGATTGGGCATTGTCGGCGCGTGCAGCCTATGCGACGATATAAACGGGCGAGACGGCGCCCTATGGATACATTGTTCTGAGGAAGGGCGTCATTACAGATTAATTTATTTTGGAGTTAATGCTTCAAGGGGATTGATCATGTTGTAAGCGGGATGTTGTATCTAGGCAGAGATTTTAAGAATGGCATCGCCTACTCTTACCGGCTCATTGACCTTGAGCGCAACATCATCCCCCGGGCCTACCGAAGTTACTTTTTTGTGGTTGATCTCCATGGATGTGATGTTTTGAATAAAGTCGGTGGTGTGACCTAAAATGTGAATTTTATCCCCAATTTCTAAGGTATCGGTGAGTGAAAGAACCGCGACACTGATCCCATTGTAAAAATGTGTGACTTGACCAATTTGTGTTTCCATTATAGCACCTCCTAATAATACAATAACATAAAATTAGGGGATTTTCCAATAATTTTGGTGCGTGAAAGTGAGATGAGATATTGCTCATTGTTAGAGAAACGCACAATCAACTGATGTCTCACCGAGAGGATGATAGTTATTGGGTCTTATTGTTATTCATAGATTGTATCTACAGATATTGGGATTCTTAGATTGCCACACCGCCTTCGGCGGTCCACAATGACAGGAGAAAAGCGCCCCGTGCGAAACCCCCTTTGGGCGTGCGCGACTCGAACCTATTAAATGAATCAGCGCCCGTGCAAAGCCCTCTTCGAGCGTGCGCGACTCGAACCTGTAAAATAAAACAGCGCCCCCGGCGCGATTCGAACGCGCAACCAACTGATTCGAAGTTATCATCGAATCACTCTATCCTGTATATAGGGTCTAATGAGTCTACAGGTCCCAATATATGGGGGTGAAAATGTCTAATGCGTACAGTTTTTCTATACTTTCTACTCAGGTTGCACCACGGTTGCACCAGGCACATCAGAGGGAAGGGTAACTCGACGAGTATGCTTAAGTCAGTTGCGGTTCGATCATAACTCATAACTGTTCTCCAGTTAACTGGCAGACCTGGCTTAAAAGCATAACCTTACGCAGGTTTTCGTTCAGCCAGGCAAACCTGCTCAAGATGAATTCATTGAGCGTTTTTACCTGAAATTAACGAGAGTATGTTTTGGATGTTTATTTGTTATCTCCTATAAAGGAGATGTAGGAGATAAAAGAGGAATGGTTAAAATTATACGATATTGTTTGCCCTCAAGATGTGCTTGGAGGGCTATCACCATATCAAGCTAAATTATCCAATTTTCAGAAAGTGTCCACGTAAAGGTGGTATTATAAACGGGATGTTGACAACATCAAGAGTAATAGAGTAATAGGTGTGATTAAGTGTTTATGCATTTATACTGGTGGATACTAAAAGCCTTTTCCATCCTTCTGGAACAAGGGGAGAAAATACTAGAGTTCCTAGAATATTGATGTTTATTGCTCTTCTTGCTTTATCTTTATTAGCTTAAAACTCACTCATTTTTTAATATAATATCCCACTCTTTTAGTTCATAATTGAAGTTATAATCTTCGTAAGTAATTGAAATGATTTCAGCTTGATAATCAATATTCGGCAATTGAACAATATCCCCTTTTCTTTTTCCAATAAGTACTTTCCCTAAAGGCGATTGATATGATATTTTTCCTTCTCTAGGATTTACCTCATCGGAACCAAGAATAATAAATTCCTCCTGATTTTTTGAAGTCAGATCCTGCAAAATCACTTTTGCGCCTATTTCAATTTTTTTCATATCTTGAATATTTGCTAGGTGCTCCTCTATAATGATTGAGGTTCGAATCTTTTCCCTTATTGATTTAATTTCAGAATAAAATTGTCTGGCTAAATCATGAATGGGTAAATCTAAAGGTCTTCCCATTCCACTTCCAGGAGAATTCCCTAATAATTTAGCCAATTTTTTTGACCCTTGGTTTTCCATATAGGACAATTGCTTTTTCAAGCAGTTGAATTTTGCTTTAGTTAAATAAGTTTTTGTCTCCATACCAGAAATACCAACACTTTCTTTTGGCTACTTTATGAATCAATGTAATTGCCTGATTGTCTAATAGCCTACTTTTCCACCCGAATACAATGATTTCCAAATCGCCTCGGATGAAATTTCATTATTCATAAGATCTAATATGTTGTCAGTCCTAATTCCACATGGGCGTAAGATACCATCAATTCCAATTCTAATTGAATGTCGACAGCCTTCTAAACAAAAAGTTCGAAAATCACAACTTACATTAGGACAAAGGTTTATTTTTCCCGCAGTTTTCAATTGGAAGATAGCGCCAGAATCTAAATAATATATCTCTTTTGGATAAGGATCTTCGGTATATTCAAATTTTTTTATTCTGGGTTTGAGTAATGATTTTAATTCCTCAAGTTTGCAAAAATATTTTTTTGTCCTCTCATTATAAAGTAAATCGAAAAATTTTATCTTTATATTTTTTTCGATTGATAATCTTTCATAAAGCTCGATTTCATTTTTATTGAACGTACTGAAAATAGAATTGATTTTAATTATTAACCCAATGTCTCGAGCATAAGTGATCCCTCCTAAGACATTCATTAATTCATTTTTTCCTGTTATTCTTGAATATTGTTCTTTATCGAGAGAATTTATACTTACGGTTATTGAATTTAAGCCTATACTTTTTAGTTCATAAGCATATTTTTTTAATCGAGTACCATTTGTGGTTAGATCAATGCTGCTAAATAGATTTGTTTGTTTTAATTGATTAATGAAATCAGATAATTCCTTCTTTTTCACCATCAATGGATCACCATTTCCCCCTAATCTTATATAAACATCCTTTTCTCCACTGGCCTCTATTACATTTTTAATTATTTTGACATATTCTTTGTTTTTCAATGCATAGAATCCGTTATGCTCAAAATAATCATTATGACACCATATGCAATTTAAATTGCAATTCCTTTTATTCACATATTGACCTTCATTTACCGTCTTATCCAATCTTATTCTTAACATTAGTTCCCCTTTTTTTAGTCACCATGACAAGTAAGAATATAAAAAATTAGTAATTTCTTTATTATTATTGGTCGTTTAATACTTTTCGTAATGATGATAGAATGGTGGATAAACCTGCTCCCCATTCGAGATAAGAAATACTTTTTAGGTCGGGATATTTGGAAAAAATTTGATCCTTACCATTCAATATTAATGGCAATATTACTTTATTCTTATCTGAAAGTTGGTTAATAAAATTTCCCTCGAATTCAATAAGAGGGAAATCTCTGTTAAGCAACTCTTTTGATAAACAAACAATTGTAAACCTACTTTTATTTTTTCCTTCTTGTATCTTTCTAAAAATATAATCACCCCAAAGAATTTCGCCTTGATCTATCCAAACGCTAATGTTATTTGATTCTAAAAATTCAACCAGGGGTGTGACATACTCCTCTTTATTTTGTGAGGTGTAACAAATGAATACATCTTTTTGAAGCTTTATGCCTGATGAGATTTTTTCTGTTATTGGGTTTACCGACTTTCGTAAGTATGCCTGAAACCATCTATAAAGTGCAAATATCGATAGGCTCACAATAAACGATTGTATGTAGGTATCAGAACTTCTCCATGGTATAGGGTTATCATAATGGTCCCAATCAGTTTGTAAATCAAGAACAATTTGGGATAGAAATGCTATGACTAGATCGTCATTTGGATCCCAATTAAGTGATAATAGGATCGGAATGAAAGCTGGATTATATGAATACATGTTTTTTCTTCCAGCATTAGTCTTGTATTTTGACAAGTCTGAGATATACCAACAATCATCTTTCCGTAATTGCTTGTCCAAGATTGATTTCAGATGATCTCCGGATTCTTTATATGTTTTTTTATCTAATTTTTTGAGCAAAAATAGAATTAAAATTATCTCAGATTGTGAAAGTTGGTTCTGATCTTCCCTGTTTTCTATCAGATTATTGGCAGAATACTTTATAAAAGTTAAGACATTATTAAAGCTTGTCTCAATTTCCGAATTTATCTCAGTATCATCAGGGTTTCGTACCCTCCATGATTTAAGAGCAAAATAACAGTAAAGTGTAGAGAACAAATTGCCTTCACCATTCATAATAATTGGCCAAATGTCTTCATTTTGGTTTTTTAGAATCCATTTTAATGACTTTCTTATTTCATCTTTTCGATCACTATCTGAAATTATCAATGAATAACATGAAATAGCTGTGGAGAAAATATTTGGTCCTTCAATAACATCCCAAGCAAATTCGTCCTCCGGTAATTTATTAAATTTTTCATTAGGATTTTCATTGCACAAATTCAAGAGAGTTTCCTGAAAAATTCTTACACCTTTGTCGGTTAAAAAATCACAAAGAAATAGGGTAAAAAACACAGTTGCGTGCACGCTACTATAAAAGCGATGAATAAGACTTTCTAATTCATAATTGACTCCATATTTTTCATCCATTTGATTTACTAATTTTATTATTATCTCTTTTAAATTTATATCGAAATATTCCGAGAAATAATTGAAAAAGCAGCCATGTTTATCAATATCAATTAATATTGAATAATTACTTTGTTTCTCCATATCTTCCCTTCCCAAACTTAAGAACACATTAGTTCTTATATCAGAAATACAAAATAAATATTAGTGCTGTTACTGATATGAGAATTACTCCATGAAACAAGATTATATTTAGCGAGAGAAATGAGTTGATATATTTTGTTTCTTTTTTTTCAAAATCCGGAATAATTAAATCAAAGCAGATTTCATTTTCATGTAACAAAACTATTTTTCCATAAAGGTTACGGTAAAGTTTCTCCTGCCGTAAATAATATGCATCAAGGATCCAAAACATCATTGTGGGGAGATATAGAGAAAAAATGAAAACACTTCTTGTACTCTTTGTTGATAATGCAATAACAGCTGATAATATTGCAATGTCCCAGCCTTTTATCAAAAAAGAGTTTTTTGCTAATCTAGAAATGATGTCTTGAATTAGTTGTAAGTGAAATTGTTTATTACTCATTGAACCTCCCTTCATTGAAACCGGAATATATCATAAAAAATTATATCAGAAATATATCTGGCAACAGCAAAATCAAGTTGTTTCACAAATAATCTTACTATATAGTACTAATTTGCCTCAAAAAGAATTAAAATCAAAACCAGATCGAAGTATCTGGAGATAGAGCGAAAGGATGGGTAAACCTAGCAAACAAGAATTGACAAAAGAATTTCAACCAAGATATCTAAAAGCAACTCACACCATAAACTGGTTTTTACTCAATCCCCTCTTGGTATAAAATATCTATATGGATAACAAAACCTTACTCACCAAATCCGATTTCCTCTTATTCCTAGAAGCCCCACGCCATTTGTGGGCTGCCAAACATGATCTTATAGATAAAACCCCATCCGTTTTTGATGTCAATGTAATGAGGCAAGGCTATGAGGTCGAAGCTCTTGGCAAGGAATATCTTGAAAAATATGCAATCAAACCAGATGAGAAACTGATTTTTCAGAAAACCTACACTGACAGACAATTCACCGTCAGAACGGATATTCTCATTCACAAACTAGCTACAGACTCATACGACCTCTACGAAGTCAAAAGCGGCACAAGCGTAAAGAAAGAAAACATCGATGATGTTACATACCAATTCTTGATTGTCAACAAACAAATCAAGCTTGACCGAGTCTTCATCTTGCACTTGAATAGCGAATACACCCGGTATTCATATCTTAATCTTGCAGAATTATTCATTGCGGAGGATGTGACACAAAAAGTTCTTGAACTCAAGGATGAAGTTGATAGACTGAGGTCTATAGCCCTAAAGACAACTCTTAAACCTTCACAAGAAGGTATTCAACCTTGCCTTAATCCTAAATCTTGTCCCTGTCCGGAGATCTGCTATCCTGGACAACCTGAAATCTCAATATTTGACATTCCCAGGTTATCAAAGAAAAGGAAAACTGAGCTCGTAAGTCAAGGTATTCTTGACATCAGAGACGTTCCGAAAACTTTTCCATTAAACCAGAAGCAGCGTCTGATTGTTGACGTTGCTCAAACCAATCAAGAACGCATTGATAGGGAAGCGATCCAGAAGGAATTTCAGCACTTCACATTCCCGCTTTACTTCCTGGACTATGAAACCTATTTGTCTGCGATCCCAATGTATGACGGGTTTAAACCCCAGCAGCAGATGGTCTTTTAATATTCGCTTCATAAAATGGAATCACTAAACGGAGACATCCGCCACACAGAGCATTTGGCCATCACGAAAGATGATCCATCAAAATCAATAATCAAGCAATTACGTGAAGACATAGGTGACAAAGGTACTGTTTTCGTCTGGTTTAAGCCGTTTGAGATGACCAGGAACAAAGAACTGGCAATCATTCATCCAGAATATGCAGAATTTCTTGAAGATCTAAACGACCGTATTTACGACCTTGGCGACTTCATCAACTTCGGGTTCTACCTACATCCCAAATTTAAGGGTAGCTGGTCAATCAAAAATGTTTTACCCGTTATGGTTCCTGAACTTAGCTATGATGAAATGGAAATCGGCAAAGGTGACCAGGCAATGATGGCCTGGTGGGAGATTATCAATGATAAGATGTCCATTGAAGAAGCAGAAAAGACGAAAATAGCGCTCTTAGAGTATTGCAAACTGGATACATTTGCGATGGTGAAGATTTGGAGAAAATTATTTAAAATTGGGAACCAAATTTAACGACTTTTCAGAAATATTTTAAACGAAATATAATTTCTTGTTCCCGAGCAATGGCATACGTTACACATTGTTGATATAATTTAATAGAACAATCTAGTGTTTTTTGTCTTTATTGTGTTTCTTCTTCAGAAAATCATAAAAAAAGGAACTTTTATGTCCTATCGAGAAAGGCTAAGTTTATATCAGCGAATTGAGGAAATTCGAGGGAAACATCTTATATCTTATGTGACCAGTTTGCGTCCCAATGCTACTGGCCAAATGGCTCCTGATGTCGTTCCAGAATTCGCGCGACAAGTACTTGCTATCCCTGCTGATGAAAAACATGTAGATTTGTTAATTGTTAGTAATGGTGGTGATCCAACGGTTGCATGGCGCTGTATAAGTTTCTTAAGAGAGCGATTTGAAACCATTGATGTATTATTGCCTTATACTGCTTATAGTGCTGCAACTCTTTTAGCAATGGGTGCTAATAATATAATAATGCATCCATTTGCTAACCTTGGGCCTGTTGATCCACAAATTACTTCAACAAGACCAGGAGAAGGGAAACCACAAGTTAATAGATTCGGTTCTGAAGATTTAGTAAATTATTTAGCATTTGTGCGGGAGGATGTTGGAATTACAGACCAGGCAGAATTACAAAAAACTTTTGAGTTATTAGCAAATGACGTAGGTGCAATAACAGTCGGTGCAGCAAAGAGGAGTGCTCAACTTTCATTGTCTTTAGGGGAAAAACTATTAAATCTACATATGAATGATAGGAACGAAGCTCATGCGATTGCGGAATCTTTAAGTAAGTCTTTTTATCATCATGGTTATCCAGTTGGGCGGTCAGAAGCTCGCCAAATTGGTCTTCCAGTTGAAGATCCTAATGGAGAAATCGAATCTTTACTTTGGGATGTATGGCTAGATTTTGAAAAAGAAATGGATTGTAAAACACCTTTCATTCCTATAGAATTAATTTTTGCAGATTCAGCTATAGCGTCACAGCTTGAGCCTATCCGCCAAGTTCAGTTACCCTCAAATTTACCTCCTCAACTTGCTCAACAAGCATTTAATAAGATATTAAATCAAATTCAAATAGTCACTATACATCCTGTAAATTATGAATTATTCCATGCTTCTGTTGAATCAAAATATTGTCGGAGTGAATTTAAGACAAAAGGCATTATTAATGCTTCTCGGCTACCTGATATGAACATTGCAGTAAGTGTTACGCCAATATCACAAAAATGGACATTTTCTGAAAATTCTGATAAAGTTATGGATACAGAGTGAGAAATTTGATTTTCTGGGAAAAGAGATAGTAATATGATATCTCGTGAATTGTATACTACAAGTACAGATAGTTCGTTTCTTCAAGCTTTTGGGCCCTATCGAGTACTAACTAGTAGTGACGTCTTTGAGGGAGTTTTCTTTAGCGATATGGAAAAAGCCACTTATGTCATAGAAGTGGGTGAGGTTTCATTCCATGGTGAAGAAGAAATTGAAAAACTTGAAGAAGACTAACCTGCACCGATAAGTTTTACCAATTTTTATGATAGTTCACCACGTAGAATTTGGATGGTTTCATTAATAAAATAGTAGGTAAAGGGAACAATTACTCAAAGATATGGTGAAGGATAGTGTTCTAGTGTTGTTACACTTGAGAAGAAACAGATTCATCAAATAAAAGAATATCCCCCTTTATAATTTGTTTGGAAGGATGAGTGTTATTTATAGCACCCCTGGCGCAATTAGAACGCGTAGCCAACCGGTTCGGAGTCCACTAGATTTTCGTCTATAACGTATATACGAGGGTGTTTTTGTTTATGTCTACCACCTGTGGCGATTAAAGTTGTCTATTTTGTCTACTACCAGCCCTAACCAAACCACTGAATAGAGCAGCGGTTCAGCTAAGGAAATTGTAACACAGCAACAAAGCGAAACGCTCTCTATTCAAAGACAGAGAGTGTCTTTTGTACCTTAAATAAACCAATGGCTTATCACAAAATGCCATTTAGAGGGAAACAAAAATACCCCTAAGCCTAGGGGTAAGTCTGTGATAAACCGACACATATAGTAAGATGAGCGTGGGGAGGCTCGAACTCCCAACCAATGGCTTAAAAGGCATAACCAGAGTCTGAAAAGAGCAGAAAATCCCTTCGTAAGGGGGATTTTCAGGGATAAAATGGCCAATTTTCATTTCCATTGTGTCCATAAATTACAGGGTTTCCATGCTAACTGCACCCAAATTGCACCCAATAATGAGCTAGGGAAGACAAACCTATATTTTAACTAGCTATAACCACTTAAAAAGCCCACCTTTTAGAGTAATGCTTAAATATTGCTAAAATATTAGGTGTAATTCTAAATGATGACCTGGCTCCAAATACTATCACAGTATCTGGATCAGTTTTTGGGGGTCAGGTCATTGAATCACGTATTTTCTTTATTATATGGATGGTGATCAATTGTTGCGGCACGCAGAAACAAAACATTTTCAATTCGGGTGTCATCCTAAATACTCTTCCATGTCCTTTACTGGAATTTGCTTCAAGTGGAACAATGAGTAGATAGTGCAATGGATGCATTCATCAGACCAATCCCCCTTGCTTGAAATCAGTTGCGTAATGAGAGCTTTGATTTGTTCTTTGTTTGAACAAGGGTGAAATTCAATGCTTAGGTTTTCATTCTTATCTGGGGCGGCTATCCAAGAATTCTCAGTATCAAGTCTAGAAAGGGGGGTCCTAACGTAGCCAAAAAACTTGTAATCCAAGATCCGACGATCCCATGTGAACGTATGCAAAACAAGCTTCATTGTCTTTTCTTCAAAAGCTATGCCCATCTCTTCTTGAAATCCCCGTTTAGCTGTTTGCCAAGGCGATAGTTTTTTGTCGCCTTCGAATGTATATCCATGTGAATCAGCTAAAATCATATTCTCTCCGACAGCATTATATACAGTATTTGGAGAATGATGACCTCCACTAGCTGGAATATTAGACCGTCGGGTCAGAACAAGAGAATCTCCATTCTCACAAAACACCGAAAGCCCAACACTTAATGGATTTGGGAAATGTAGCACTGGATGTTCATAAACTGGATTATCCACATACTTTTTCAATAGATTTTTTTCATCATCTGAGCCTAAGTGAAAAATTTTATTTGTAGATAAATAATCATAGAAGGAATATATTTGACCTTTTATCCGTAATTCATGAATATTATTTTCATCTGCAACCCTGTGGATAACAATGGAATTAACTCCATATTGTGGGTTGTTTTCCAAACGGTCTTGAATCCATTCAGAAAGATGATTTTTATATATTCCCTCATGAATTTCCTCGTTTAACGTAAATTTACTACTATCAGCAGTGACAACGACCTGATCTTCTCCAAAAACCCCTGCTCTCCATCCTGCTTGGACAACTTCAATACCAGACTGAAGATCATGAAATCTTTCCCTTGTCTTTTCTGATTTACGCCATCGCAGTGTTTCTTTCCGTAATTGGTGTTTCTCTTTCATTACTTCTAGAATTTCAGGGATGATGAAACCAATAATCCCGCCAGCGACAAGAAGTAGGATATCTTTTAGAATTACCATTTGTTGTTTATCTCCTCAAAGATTTTATGTAATTAATGAACCCTTAGCTTTTTTCGTCAATAATTTAATATATATCAATAAATGGCTTCTCTGCAAAAAGGCTCAAAGAAATTTATAAATAATGGAAATCGTAAATATTTTGGATCCCTGTTTTATAAAATACTTGAGGCCGACACAAGCTGTCATAATTTCAGCCTGTTGGACTATCATAAAGATTGGTACAACTTATGGGGTCAGGTCACAGTCCTGCGGGTTAGTTTTAAGCATTGTGTATCAATGAAGGATATTACCGTCAGCTAATATCACAATTTATATTTGCCACACTCGCATTGCATGTGATAATTCCCGTCTGTTAGATTCCAGATTTTTTTATTACATGAGGGACATATGAATGTTTTCTCTAGATCCATCAATCTTTCTAAAGCAAATTCGACATCTCCAATTACTAAACCAACTGGAGCAGGAGGACGATCATGACTGCCGTAGTTTACAATAAACGTAGACGCCTCTAATTCATCAAAACTTGTTTGCTCAATAAAATCAAAGAAACCATTAATAGAAAGATATCTTTTCAATTCAAACAATAATTCTCCAGATGATCTTTCATCATTCGCCGATCCTTCTCTAAACCTTACTCGGCCACCAACTTTTTTGAGAACCGCCTTTAATCGATTCTCCATGTATGTTCTTACTCTTGGTGCAGCTATCTCTACTTTTCCTGAACTAAGGGCCTCTCGGCAACCAGCCAAACCAAGAGCCTGAGGGGTTTCTATCTCAACTCCATTCTCATAACTCCACCTTAAAATTCTTTTATGTTGCCATCCTCTCCTGGCAAGACGCCGGAAAAGATCAAACCAGACATTATCATGAGTTAATACAATGAGCTGATGATCAGGAAGTTCATTGACAAGTAATCTCGCTAGATCAGCTCTATGTTCTGCGTCAAAGCTATTAACAATATCATCCAAAATTACAAAACCGTTTTCTTTGTTGAATGCACGCACTGTTGCAAGGAACAAACAAACACCTAACCCATTGAGATAGGATTCACTAAGGAACTTTCTAGGAGGAGTAATTTCTTCACCCTTGTAATAAATATGAAATTCGACGCCATCTTCGTTGGGTAGAAATTTCAAACTAACATCATCGAAGCCTTCAGTAGGATGAAGAGCAAGGAAGTATCTTGATACATCATCCGATATGGTTTCTAAAACGCTGCCCATGGTATTACGCCTCAATTCTTGAAAAGCGGCTGTGAATACCATAAGAGATGCAACCTGTTTTTCAAGGGGAATTATTTCATCCTCCATCGAAGAAATTCTAGTAACATGTGCACGTAGAGTACCTAAGTTTTGAAATGCTTCTATTTTTGCAGTTTCTTCTTTGGTAGGCGCTAGTTCCTTTTGTTTTTTACTTACTTCACCAATTATTAGTTTTGCTTGATCTTTTTCCGATGTCAGCTTCTCTTCTATCTTAAATTCCTTGAATGAGACAGTATTTCCAGTTTTCAAGGGCTGTTCTATCTGTGCTTGAGCTGAACCTACTGCCAGAGCAAATTTTGTGCTTATCTTCTTGATTTCTTCTATGCCTTTTATTTTGTCAGTTTTTAACTCATTTATCTGCTCAACAATACCAATAACACTTCTTAGTTCCTTTCTTAACTGAATTCTTGTTGCCTCCAACTGATTGACTTCTAAAATGGTCTCCTTGCTTTTCTCTTGATGATCTTGTATGTGCGAGATTAAATCTTCTCTTGGAATATCTGCATTGCAAAGCGGACATGTATCTTCTGTCCACTTCTCACTTTCGAGCAATGATTTTGCTAAGTCATACAGTTCATTCAAATGAACGCAAAGAACTTTCTCGGGATTTTCAGACAATGAATTATATTGGTTTTCAAAAACTCTTAAATTATCTAGGTCAATAGGATTATTCACAAGACTACTTAATACTTTTTCGGTAGTATTAAGTTCAGTGAGTAATTGAGATCTGTTAGACACTTTTGTAGCTTTTTTGGCCTCTTCATCTAATTTTCGTAAATCATCCAAACTTGATATCGGAAAGTCAAATCCTAAAACTTCTGCTTGTTGTTCTGCAAAGTGCCAGCAATTCTCATAGGAAAAATCTAATCCCATTATTGCAGCAACTTCTTCCTGCCGATCACTCAGTGTTTTTTCTTTTTGTTCAAGCAATGAGTTAAGTCGGTTTTCAACTGCCGCCATATCATTTCGTAGGTTTTCCCAACCTTCCATTCCGATTAATTGGGCAATTTGTTTTCTTTTTTCCCCCTTAGTTTCATCCACGAATTGCTTAAGGTCCTTATGTCGGAGAATCAGTAACTCATCCTTGCTTGTACTAATGTATTCATTAAATTCTTCTGTCTCGTTGGTTTGGTTTTGTCTTCGAGATGAGTGAAGCCTGAATTCACTACTTAAATCTGTATCAGAGAGGTCAAGCCCAACAATGGTATCTTCGTCATCATTTAATAAACGATGCCGGTAGTCTTCTCTTGTGCATCCTTCTTTTGTCAGTTCTTTCACTTCTCCATTGAAGAACCACTCAAAGGCATCAGCAATGCTCGATTTACCTTTCGCATTTGCTCCAAAAATCAAAATGGAGTGATTATTGCTGGTGAAATCAATTGTAATTGTGTGTCTAATTCCTCTAAATCCGGTTATAGATAGCCTTCTAAGCTTCTTCTTCGCCACCCTGTGCCTCCATATCCCTCAGAGTCTTCAATTTGGATAATAATTCATCTCTGTGTAGATTATCTTCATTCCAAAGCTTTTGGATTGCCGCTGCAGTTTTATCATCTATTCCATCTAAAGTAGAAAGATTTGTGAAAAATTCGTTGATTATTTCTTGAGCGGATTTTATTTCCTCTGTATTTGCCATATGATACTCGCAATTCCCTCTAAGCCACTAAATTGTTTGTTCAGTGTCAGTTAATAAATTTACAACTTCAAATTTGATTATATCAATAAATCAAGAATGCGCTTTTGGATACAGTAATATCGTGCAATTTTTGTTTTGGGCCTTTTAAAAGATTACAACAAAAGCTTGGTAATTAAGAAGATCATCCAGATTATGTTGGATGCAGTGGCCATCCCATAATACTTGATAGAACGCTTGATAGTTTGTGCGGGCTCAGCCCCCTGTGAAGTTCAGTTTATCAAACAATTTGCTGATGTAATCATGTCGGTCGTCAGTTTGGAATAACACATGACGTTCTTCCCACTCTGCTCTATTCATCTCCCGCGTTTGCTGCGGGATTTCAGCCAGGGGTGTTGGGGAAACGATGAATGAATCCAAAACCACTTCGGGATCTCCTAACTCTTTTTCAATTTCTTTGATATTCTTATAGAATTGAACTTTAGGATCCTCAATACCTTCCCGGCCCATGCCATGCGGATCAACAAAAGCAACATGCTGTAGATCATCCGTGACGATCCAGAGAATGAAGTCCGGATAGAAATTGCCAGCCTCAAAGAAGCCAATTCCGCTGCCCCGGCTTCGATTACGCAGTAAGTACAATTGCTTGCCCTCAAAGATTGCCGGGTTTTGATCGTAATACTTTTTCAGGTCTTTCACAAAATCCTTTTCACCTTCGTTAAGCGCGACTGGTTTGATCTCAATGTCCATCCCATTCCCCAAATATAGCAAGGGTTGGTAAAGGTGCTGGTCGAACATGATGGCTGACATACGCTCATATTCAATAAGCCGAAAATCACCGCTTTCAACGGCTTGTTTGATTTCTTCCAGGGTATGGATGATTTCAGTGCGCGACTCCTCAACCAGGATGTGATATTCAGAAATGAAATTGGGATCATCTGGGGTGAGTTCGCGGTACTCGAGGTGATCACTTTCCCATGCAGCTTTCTTGTGTTTGTAAAAGCGATCCATGTACTTCTTGAGCAGCGCCATCGCAATTTCCTGCCAGCGGAATACTTGTTCAAAGTTCTTAAATGCCAGATCATCAGCAGGGATATAGAGCTGATACCAGGAGCCATCTAGCAACAAATCGTTTATTTTTTCTCGTGAAATATTGATGTTATACCAGCCGCGATCTGCTTTGAAATCTTGCAACGCAAAGTAAATTTGATCCAGATTTAAAAATGCAATGTGCTTCGCGGTGAACTTTCCCTGATTTAGGTTGGCAGCCACGTCATCTACACTCAAGCTTGATATCGCCTGTATATGAGGATACCAATTCATCGATATTGGCCTGCGTTTGAGTTGGTCATCAGGCAAATCCAGCAATGGCTTTTCACCTTGACGTTTGAAATCCATCCCCGACTTGACCTTGATAACCTTGAGCCTCTTTGTGCCCAAATTAGGGATAACGGGCATGACAAAATCAACTCTTTGTGTTTCAGTGGGGAGCCCTTCTTCAGCCAGATACTCTTCAAATTGACGCATGTAATCAGCGCGCACACCAAAGACATTCAAGGTTTCGACCAGCGGGACATACCGAGGTGGTTGGTCATTGTAAGCAGTACTGCGTTTGAGGCTGAAGTCCTGCCCCTTAAGGCGCACACCGCGTCCAAAGAGTTGTATGATTTGCGTGCCTTCTCCCCGTCCAATGTTCATCAATCCCATTGTGGAGACACGCCAGCTATTCCAGCCTTCCATGAATTTACGTGAGCCAATCAGAATGTTGATCTTGGAATCTTGTTTATCGAGCGCATGAAACAAAGATGTCGACAGCGGTTGTTCGGTGACGATAACTTCATCGTGTTTCTCTGCCAGTCGGCATAAGGCTCTGGGATCGCCAACGTTGACCAGGCCAAAGTATTCGTTTTTACCTAAACTAAGTCCGATCTCCCCCTCATCTCCCTTGAGATCCTCAACAAATAAACGGCCAGCGCTACCACTATTGAATAAGACCTTCAGGATATCTTCAAAAACTTGTGTGGCCGACATCCTCAGGCCAGCCAGGTATTCAAAACTTCTTTCAAAAATATCATTGCCCTGATCATCCAGCAGTCCGGCTTTCCCTTTGAGGAATTGGTCAATGATTCTGACATTATCCCCTTGATTTTGGGGATGCGTGAATTCCGCCAGGAAAAGGATCACATCAAGCACGTCCGAAACCTCACGCTTATTTCGTTGGTAGACGGCTTTCACGCTGCCGCCCACAAACACCCACAGGGGCTTTTCAATCAGGTAAGCCAGCATATCAACAGGATTTTGTGCATACACCTTCTGCTGCTGGTAAAAAGCCAGCAAACATGCGATCAAATAGCGATAGCGTTGCGCTTCGTGGCTGTCATCTTCCAGGTTAAGAATGCGATATTCCTTGCCGTAGCCATCCTTGTAAAAGAAGCGGTAGGAATAGTCAAACAAAATACTTTTTGCATATACTTGTGTCAGATGTTCACTCGACTTAACTGCCTGCCCAAAAGTAGCGGAATATTCAAAAGAAAATCCATTTTCGCAGAGGGCGTTACGGCGGGATATCCATGCGCCATCGCCCCCGCTGCTGGCTCCGGAATGCCCTTCATCAACAAGAACCAGATTGCTACCCTCAAATGCAGCCACGTCCACGGTTTTATCGCCGCCAGAGTCCGCCAGCTTATGAATATCAATGATCTCAATACGGTCCTGGTTGATAAAACTTCCCAATCCTTGCTTTGAGAAAATCCCTGCTTCGATATCTGAAAGCTCGAATTCTTTCCGGTGCTGCTCGGATAACCCCTCATTGGGCGTAAGCAAGATCACACGGTCAATCTCATTTTCCCGGCGGTATTTTTTCAGATAGTGTTGGTACTGCAAGAGATTGCAGTGCATGAGCAGTGTTTTACCGCTGCCGGTTGCCATCCAGAAAGCCAGTCTGTTGAGTTCGCTCGCGTCGAAGGTTTCCACCTTGTCTTTATCAGGCTCGCCGTCATTATAGGTGTCGATCACCGCGTTGATCTCAGCCAGTAGCGCATCTGGATCGCGAAAATAACACTCCAGGTAAATCTCGGTGAAGAGCAGGGCTATATACTGGAAGTATTTGAGTTGTAGTATGCGCCCTTCGCTCAGATTTCGTTTGGCTGTGATGCGCTGCCAGTAATTAACAATGTTGTTATCGTAACGCAGTAGGTCATCTTTATTTACCCGCGTTCGCTTCCCCCAATGTGCAGAAAGCGCTTCATTGAAATGGGTAACATTTTCTTCGTTCAAACCTTCCAGGGCATCGTCTTTCAACCAGTGTTGGATTTCCGAGAAGTCACTTACTTCCAATACAGACAGCGCCCATTGATTGAGGACGAGTTTGTTTTCGAATATCATTTCTTTAGTAGTTGTCATTATATATTAGACACAAATTGCAATAGGATAAACTTTCATTGCCGGGGATTCCAAAGAAATTTTCAAAGCCGGCAGGTTTATCTGTGAAGGATTAACAGCCATTGAAGTAGCTAATCCCTCAAGTGTTTGCTGGGGGAGATATTTCAGTAGCCCTTGGTTTACCAATGTAATAACTTCGCTAGTATCCGAAACATTTTTTATAACTTTTCCAATAACAGTAAATTCTCCATCAATTATGTCTCTCCGCCATCCCTCCATGAAATATTTGTCCTGTGTGGCAAGTAGAACACTCAATTCACTGGGATCAACTGCTTTGACAATAAGGTCATTGCTACTTTCGTCGACCAAGGATTGAATTATTCGCAAAACTTCTTTATCCTGGCGAGGTCCACCTTTGTTCTTGCTTGATTGAGGAGTACTCTTATTTCCCATTAACTTCATTATTGGTGAAGTCATTAGTTCGGAAATCGAGGAGAAAAAAGCAGATACTGGGTTTTCTTCGAGACTTCCGTGGATTTCGATAAATGACCCGGGAACAATCGATTTGAGTTCGGTGTCGGATGTGATTTCTTGCAATAATTGTTGATCTAGTAGATACTCTCGATAAATATGGAATAGGGAAGTTGGCGTGTGGATTTTGGTTTTTGATGTTTGTGATTGAGAGGCAGCTGCTGTTTCTGCGGCTGCGCCAGCCTTTGCGCCAAGAGAAATTCCAAGAAATGCTAACGCATTTGTTGTACCTAAAGAAGCTTCTGTATTGGCTGAAAGTTTTCCATCTTCCGACTCGGTTTCCACAATGTTGCTAAACTGTGAGAATCCATCTTCTATTATTGCCAGATGATCAAATACCACTTTTTGATCGAGATAGATGGGGATGCTGATAAACTTTTCTTTTGGATCTTTTTTACTCATACGGTCTTACCCTCCTCAAACATCAATCGGTGGAAACTCTCTTCTGTCAAATGAACTGTCCAGTGTTGGTCGTTTGGACGAATATTGGCGAGGTTATTATCCCCATTGATGTAAATATCGGTGATTTCCTGGCTCTCGCCGGCCAAATGCGTTTCAAAAAAGTCGTTCAGTTGGTCATTGTCCATTTCAGGCACCGTGCGCCAGATGACCAAGATCTGTTTTTCGTCTCGGGTTGTCCCACGTACGACAACTGCACCCTCAATTTTTCGAATGTTTTGCACGTGAAGGCCAAGCAGGTAATTGAATGTTTCGACCAAGTCAACCGGCGTCGCCTCGGTTTCGCCCACGGTGCTGCTGGCAATTTGTAGTTGGTAGTTAAACGGCGTTTCAAAGCGTTCCAGATCGAGCAAACTACCCTGACTTTCGAAGTCCAGCATATAATGCAGCAGATAATCTTCACCAAATGCAGTTTCATCCAGCAGTGCTGCTTGTGCTGATTCGGGTCGTTCCAGTGTCAGGTTATTAAGTGTATCCTCGTATGATTCCAGTCGCATGTATTTAAATGCATGACTGGAGCCTTTGCGTGAAATTGGCTTTCCATCTTTCCAGTCCTCGGAATAGATAGCTTTTTGAATGCGTGGCTTTACAATGAAATCAAAGTATTGTTCCATTTCTATTAATAAATATTTTCGGTTTCCACCATCGGTTCTATTTAAGTTAATTACAGCGTGTCCTGTAGTTCCAGAGCCAGCAAAAAAATCAATTACGAAACAATTGTTATATGACATGCCAGATGTTCGAAGGCAGTCTTCAACTAAAAGCTCAGATTTTGCATAATCGAATATTTTTTCACCAAACAAGTTTTTCAACTCAGCTGGACCATAATTCGCGGAGGCATATAAGTTGTAATCCCACCACGTTTTTGGTGGTGCCCCTTCATCCATCCTGGTCTTGAAATCAATATTTATTTTTCCATTTTTCTCACGGCGAACTCTATATTCATCTAATTCCGTTGGAACCCTGACATATCCTCTTTGCCAATTCTTTTCTATCTTCTCCCCATTCTCCGCTTCTACTATAGGAAATATAACCGTCTCATTTTTATTGGGTTCTTCTTGAATTAAATATTCTTTACTTTCATCATCCCACATGAGCTGAGGTATTCGAATTCTATCTTCTTCGGAAACGAAAATTGGGTAAAATAGTTTTGGGCGGTCTTCTCTCTTGTCATTGTTTCCAGATCGAATAAAATTAGCCCAAGCAAACCTTCCTTTTGCATCTTCATGAGGATACCGAGCTAGGGCCTTTTTCCTTTTTGGGATACTTCCTGGTATTGTCTTCGACGATTTTCCATAGAACAATGCATACTCATGAGTAGGGGCTAATCGCCCCTTAGTTTTTCTTCCTGCTGGATTAGACCGGACTGGAACAATGCCCAATTGATATCCAAAAACCGAAGTTAATAGATACCTCAAAGGTAAAACTTCTTCATCATCAATTGCTGCACAAATTATCCCTTCATCCATCAATAATGAGTGTGCTATCTGAAGTCTGCTTTCCATCAAGGATGTCCAGGAAGAATCTTTATAATTATTCTTATATAGAATAGCAGAGGCATCTGTATTATAGGGCGGATCAATATAGATACTTTTCATTTGCTTCCGATAAGTTTCGGACAAAAATCGAAGCGCTTGAAAATTCTCACTTTGCAAAAGTAATCCATTCAAGGACTTATCAATATCTTCGATACTTGCTAAAACTTTATATTTAAATTGCTGATCAAAGAATTTTGAATCAAGCACCAGAAAAGGATTCGCCTTGAGAAATTCAATGGATAATGGGTTGCTATAAGCAACAGTAACCAAATCTTTTTTTATCTTATCAATGGCAAAAAGACGTACCCATTCTTCTCGCTGTGCATCGTTGGCAGCAATCTCTGGATAGAGTTCCTCGGGGATACGATCCAGGGTAATGCAATAGTTGGTCTCTACCACGAATTTTTTCTTGAGCCACAACTTTTTCTGGAAATCCTCAATCTGGGCCAGAAAGTCGATGATCTTATGCGCGATCTGGCGGATAACTTTGATCTTGCTCAGGTATTCATTCACCCGCGGCGCACTCTCATTCTCGATATTGTCAAGGTGCATGATCTCATTCTTGATATAGAAATCAAGCTCACGGCGCAAGAATTTCCCCAGGTCTTTATGAATGAAATAATCCTGCGTGTTGCGACGAGTGTAATCTTCGAGATGCTTTTCCAGCAAGGTGCGTTCCGGGTTGCCTTCTGTGGGGACGGGGTGGGCCAGTTCGGTCAGAGCGTCTTTTTGAGCCTGTTCGGTTAATTTTTCTCGTAAACCAAATAGGGTTTCCAGGGTTTGTTCGTTGCAATTCGATTGTTTAGTCTTTTCCGGGCGAAACTCAAAGCGAATCACTACTTCCCCATCCCGCCATGCCAGCGGTTCCTCAGCCAGCACAAAGCGGCGTTTGTTATCATCAATCTCTTTGCGATTATCCTTTTCAGTGTCGGCTTCTACCAGCTTGAAATGGGCGCGTTTACCTGACGGCAGCTTGAAAGAATAATCTCGAAAATACTCACTGGTTTTGATGTAGTATTGATCGTGATTGGCCCAATAGAGTTTGACTTCTTCACCCTCATAGGGAATGGCATACACGCCTTCTTTGTAACGACGTTGTGAAATAAAGTCGCCATTGTCATAATAACGTCGGAAGAAGTTGTAAAGTGCGGAGTAAACCTGATTTTCCAGATCATTGACATCCACACTGTAAGTTGCTATTTGTTCTCGAATTCCTTTAACTTTGGACGATGTATCAGGATCAACGCCTAAATCCTCAGACTGCCGCATTGCTTGTTTTAATTCGTTCTGCAAAATTTCTGTATCCACAGATTGATAAGTTGAAAAAGCATTCATAATCTGGGGAAGTAACTTTTCCTCTAAAAAGCGGTTGATCTCATCACGACGTTGGTTGATTACCTTATACATACCAAAATCTAAATCAGCCTGGTCAGTTTGGAAAAGTTCCTTTAGAAGGGATATTAATTTCTGGTATTGTGTGGACATATAGTTCTCTTCGCCTATCTCACTAGAGATAGAACGTGCCTTTCTCCATTTATATTGATCGGTTTGCTTTCAATAAATGCTTTTACATTATAGCTTCCGAAAGGAATTATTTCTGCTCCAGAAGAGAATTGGTTATTCTCCCAAGCAATATACACTGAAGAATCCTTGGGAATCGATTTGTCAATGGGCATAAATTGCCCTTTATAATCTCCATATCTCCAGGCAACCCGCAATTTGGGTTCCGGAAGGTTAGTTGGATGAAATCCGGGTATCTCAATTTGAATCTCAGGTACTCTCTTCTTGAGTTCGGTAGGTTTATTCCTCAACTGCCATAAAATGAAAATGCTTTGTTTGGGATACATATCAGTCATTCTACAAAGAGCAGCCATCAAAGAAACCTCATACTCATCCGCAAGTAACTCGGCAGATTGAAAAGAAAGCCCAATCCGCATGGCTCTAGGATGAAAACTATCCCTGGGCATAAGCAGGTTTGCAGCTGCTTTCTGACAAATTCTCTCTTTTTTCATTCCGAAAATGTTTTCTTTTAACCGATCCGGTCTTATTTCTCCAGGCAACTCTAAAAATAGTAATTCGACCAGTTCGTGAGCTGTTGAGTATTTTTGACGAGAAGCGGGGTCACCAGCATGGATAATTATTTGTGGAGTACCATGAAAAGGAATAGTTGCTCCTTGTTGTTGTGGTAGGGGAATAGCTTGAGGAGTGTGCATCCCAAACCGATCAATTATGCTTTTTATGTTGATTGGTGGATCGCTGGACAAGCCCGATTCCTTGCGCAGGAAATCCATATATGCTATAACATCTGCCAGGGATTCAACTGAGTGATTTTCTAAGAATAATTTTGCTGGATTTTCATAATCTACCATTATTATTATCCCTCTGAGATGAATGGCTCAATCGCCTCATAAAGGTCTTTCCATTCTTGAGCAGTGGTAGGCTCTTTTCCTCTAAAAGGGATTTTTAAAAGAGATTCTACAGCTTTATAGTGTAAGCCCTCATTCAAGGCAAATTCTCGAAGGGCAGGGAGAATGATCGTTCCCGATCTTTCATTTGGCTTTCCTGTGATCTGTTCTATCGAGGCTTCTAATCCCCATGCCAGCTTTTGAATAATTTCCTCGGAAATATTTTCGGCTTCTCCACGTTCTATCATAGAGATGTAATTACGGGATACATTGGTTAGTTCAGCAAGTTTCTCTTGGGATAATTTTCGCTCTTTTCTGAGATTTCTAACATTATCTCTAATCAATTTAGTATCCATTGCAACCTCCTTTCAAGGTGTTCTTCTAATTTATTATACCGCAAAACGACTGGTAAATTGACTAATGGGCTTGCAAGTATTGGAGTAATAGTGTATAATTCTCAATGAGTGGTAATATTACCATACATTGATCGGTTGATTTGAAAGAAGTTGATAATTTCAAAAAAGAAAGAGAGGTTTGAAATGGGTAAAAAAAAGAATATCTGGATCACTCCCCACAAAGACGGTTGGGCAGTAAAGCGAGAAGGCTCTGATCGAAGCTCCAAGGTGACCACGACCAAAAAAGAAGCTGAAAAAATTGGCCGTGACCTTGGTAAAAAAGACGGGGTCGAAGTAATTACTCAACGCAAAGATGGCACTATCCAGAGCAAAGACAGTTACGGTAATGATCCGAACCCACCAAAAGATACTGAACATTAGTCATCAACTAGATAAATATTAGGAGATAATGAAATGACAAAATGGGCTGATTACTGTATCTCAGCAGTGAGATATAACGAAGATAAAACTCACATAGTAAAAGTCAAGGTGCATTCAGATAATGGTGACACAATTGGGAACTCAAGTGAATGGAAACGCGAGAAAGTTGTGACTGAAATCGAAGGTGGTACAATTTTTGTGACAATCTTTAAAAGCACCGATGGGAAATGGAATAAGGGGCAAGATGTTCACATTGTTAAAGTGAACGGAATAAAGTATATCCGCACCGATAAGAATTCCAGGGCATCTGATAACCTCGAAAATTTGCCGGAATTCTAGCCCCGACACTAGTTTGGTTAACCCAACAACCTAATACTTCAATATTTCATTCTATGAAAAAGGGAATATCAGCTTCCCTTTTTTATTTTAAAGCAGAGTTTACGTCGCACAATTTTTGTTTTGCGACGCAGCCTCCAGACTACGCCAGGATACAAACGATCAATAACTATTGCTACCTGGGGAACAAAATTTCTTCAATGAGCCTATAACTTCAAAGCAAACACCCGGAAATCGCTTCGGAAAACTTATCCCAAAAATCCAAGAAGATCATCGAACTCAGCAATCGCACCATCATCGTCCGTAAGATCAGCAATCATTTCAAACAAATGGCCTGCTTCCGATTGAGTGGCTTTTTCAGCATACGGCAATATATCATCCTTTAGGGCTTCAATTTGTTTCATAGCATCATCTTTGCTGATATTCCCTTTGCAGGATTCGGAATATGGATAGGTTTGATACCAATGCCATTCATCCATGAACCAGCGATCCCGGTATTCGTGGAATCCCAAACCGTAGAACGTCATTATCAATTGCCGCCCATTGTTCTCCCTGCTAACAGTGACAAACAAAAATTCACCATAAGCATTTCCGGATTCTTCGATCGTGTGAATTTTGTTCTTAGGATCCTTAAGCATTTCAAGAAAGCGCTTGTGCGTTATGCGATTGAAAAGATTTTCCGATTCGGTGAAGCCGAATTTCTGATAGGGATTTTCTGGTGTTGAGGGTGAATGTTCTTTTGTCATTGTCCTCTATTGCATCGTAGCATAAATAATGGCATTTTGGAATTATCAAAATAACTTGACAAAAAAGCACATTTGGTGTATTTTGTATATAGATATTAACTTACCTAAATTAATAAGGCTATATGAAAAACACAACCTTGGCAGTCAAAGATGGCGAGCTTCTTGAAACGTTGATCGCCAAATACGGGAAAGTCGCTACTGCTAAGCAAATCGAAGCCGAAGCAAAAGACACTTGGGATTATCAGCAGATGCATAATCGCATCCAGCAGTTAGTGAAGAACGGCTGGTTAGTACGCATCAAACGTGGTCTGTATGCTATTAACGACCTAAGCAGTCGAGGTTTCTTGTCTATTACCCCCTACGTGGTTGCTAGCCTCCTAGTAGAAGACTCCTATGTCTCCTTTGAAGCCGCGCTAAATTACCGAGGTATGTTTGACCAGTTTGTTCAAATGTATAGCTCTGTCTCATTAAAACAGTACAAACTGACGGAGCTGGAACCTATCCAATACCAGTTCATCAAAACCCAAGAAGATTTCTTTGTGGGTTGGGAAAATGTTGAAATAGAAAACATGACCGCCAAGATAGCCTCTGCCGAAAAAGCTCTGGTAGATCTCATTCACTTTCGTACAAGCAAATACGTAATTGACCTGGTTATTGAAAAACTACAAAATCATGAAGAAGATTTGAGGGTTGAAGATTTGATCCAATACGCCAGTCTTGCTTCACAAAAAACGGTGAAGGTTTTTGGCTTGGCCTTTGATTTATTAGGCTGGGATTCACGAGCGTTATTCCAACTTCTTTCCAATACGCGAAGCACCCATTGGATAGATGTGGATGATAAGGCTTTCAATGCCAAATGGCGAATTTACTATGATGACTATTTTGATAAATACCAAATTGATAAAGAGAAATAATGCTATCACGCCAACAATTGGAAATTCTCAACCGGAAAACTTTTCGTTATCCATTACAAATTGCTGAAAAAGACTATGTGTTAGTGCTTGTCCTGCAATTGATTAGCCAATCCCCCTTGGGCAAGAAACTGGTTTTTAAAGGTGGGACAGCTCTTCATCATTGCTACTTGGAGCAGCGGCGCTTTTCAGAAGACCTGGATTTTTCTTCTGTTCAGCAGCCAATCTCATTTGAAGAAGTGCAAAAAGTTCTCACCAGTGTTGATTATTTGACGGTCAAGAAACACTACCAATCCACAGCTACTATGAAAATCGAGCGCCTTCTTTATACCGGTCCCATTGGTTTTCCCAATTCGCTCAAAATTGATATTGATATACTTCAAAATGTCTTGCTACCTGTACAGGAAATTATTTATCGAACTACCTGGGGGATTGAATTCCCTGTCAGGGTAATGGATATTCGAGAAATCTGTGCAGAAAAAATCCGTGCGATGAGTGATCGAGCACGTTATCGAGATTTCTTTGATGTATACCTGATTCTAATAACTCACCAACTTGATCTTCAAGAAATTCTTGGTTATGTACGCCAGAAGGAAATTCGCAAACCGATTACTAAGGCAAGCATCTTGCGGAATTGGAAGTTGACCGGGGAACAAAAAGAAGCTGAAAAACAGGCGATATTTTACTCACATCCAATTGAAGATTCTTTAATCGAGGTAATGCTTAAAGGTTTTCCTGGTTTTGAGATTAGATAATCAGACTGACAAGTTCCGTACTTTTCTCTTTCTACAGTTCCGAAAAATCATTAAAAGAATAAGGCCAAAAGATTTTCTCTCTATAGATTTGAAATTTTTTTTATAGGCTGGTTACCAGCCGAAACAACAAACTACCCGTAATGTGGGTGTATAGAAATCAACTAAAAGCAAAAGAGCTACACCCTGTAAAACGAAGGTAGTTCATTCCGACTTAGAACAGAGAAGTAGCTCTATGGCATAGAATAGCATATGTGTTGCGGTTTTGTAAATATCACCCGAAAATGATATAGCTGCAGCTTTTTCCCTAAAGCATTTACACGCTATAATCAAGTCATGGGAAATAAGTCAGAAGATTATCAACCAAATCTCAATGATTTGATCTCACTCCGAGAAGCAGCCAAACTCAGTGGGTTATCCCACGACCACCTCCGGCGATTAGCAGGACAAGGTGAACTGTGGGCAAAGAAAATTGGCCGTAATTGGGTCACTACCGAACTGGCAGTTAATGAATACCTTGCAAGCAATCGTAAGCCTGGTCCTAAGGAAAATACTTGATATATATACACGTAATCGTGTATAATAGAATCACATCACAGAACTTTCATCACTCCATATTGTGCTATTCGATTTTCAGAGACAAGGAGGGCGCAATGGGCGGCGGTTCTGGTTAGTTTACGGCCAAGACGATGAGTTTTCCATCTCATCGTCTTCTTTTTTTACCAGAGCCATTTCATCAGGTAGGTCTCATACAAACGGGGGTTTTTCTTTACCCAACTTACTTTTAATCGACCATCTTGCAAAACAGTTCTTTCTTTACTGGTCATGATATGTGTTTTTCGATGGTTACTTTCCTCTATTATTACTCGTAGGGGGTGACGTTTCTTTGGAAAAATGACGTTTACGCGCATTTGTGTCGTCTTTTGAGAGACATTCGTCTCCCAGAAGCCATCCGGTGTTAAAAAACCATCCTTTGTCTCCCAAGTGATATGAAAATCGTCCACATCTCCTCTATTCTTGACTTCATGCAGTGCCAGCAGTATGTAGGTCTTGTATCCTGAGCGATAGCGATCAACGGCTTTGCCTGGATGACATTTATAATTCAGAAGGATCTTTCCATCACCCCATGCATAATCTTGATGGGCGATGATATTATCTTGCAAATACTTGACTTTCTTATGTTTCCCAAACCGTGCACATTTACCTTTTACATCCAGAAGCTCAAGTGTGGATTCATAGTCAAGCACGTGGTACATTCCCTCATGAGCAAACCCATGTCGCACTTTGCTGGTGTACTTTAGAGCATTACCAATTAATTCCGGCCAGGGTGGTGTGAGGATAAGGCTGGCAATTTTAGTCAGGCAGGATTCTGTTATGCTATCTCCCCCGTCTATGTTTTTCTAATAATTCTTGTAAGGTTTTGGGAACATAGTACAGGTCGCGCTCAATGGGCAAACCTAATGGGCCGCGCACCGATTGTAATTCTGACAAGGAGAAATAACCCAGTTCTACTTCAAGGCCGGAGACCAAACCAAAAAAGATATCCTTACCGTCAAATTCACTGGCATACCAGGTCCAGTTGCTATCTGGGGTGAAGAATTTCACCTGGGCCAGAGCATTCAACCCTTGTTCTTCACATTCGTATAGTTTAGGAAGCTTTTTCCTGATTTCTTCAGTAAGCAGTGGTTTATTGGGAATGAATTGAATTCCCCGCTCTTTCATTCTACTTATTACTATATCATCCTTGTCAAATTGTGTATTGACTTAAACTTTTCAATATGATTTGATTGTATCAATTGTATCAGTTGGGTCATTTAGATATGAAAAATTATTTGGGGGTCAGTAAGATCGCAAAAATCACTGGAAAACCACGAACCACCATTCTTCGGTGGGTCCAAGCAGGTAAGTTCGGCGAGATCCTCAAGGTCGAAAACGAGTATCAAGTACCCCACGAACAATTCTCTCAGTGGTGGGAACAAAATATGAAAATCAAGGAATAATATGCCGAACCCGCATGGGGTGAAAACCATTACTTTCTCAATTTACAAGGGAGGTACAGGAAAGACCACTTCAGCAGTTAATACAGCTGCGGCATTGGCTAGTTTAGGAAAAAAAGTATTGCTGGTTGATCTTGACCAGCAAGCATCGGCCACGCGCTATGTCGGTTTTGATCCCAGGGAATTCCAATACAATTTGTATCATGTTTTCTTCCAAAATGTCCCTGCAAGTGTTATTCGACAAAAGACAAAATTCGGCTTTGACTTGCTCCCCTCCTCTGCCTTGATGGCTGCCATTGAAGAAAGCCTGGAGCCAGGTGATGAAATGATCCTTCGAGAAAGATTGTCGGCATTACAAGATGAATATGATTTCATCCTCATTGATACACCTCCAGGGAAGGCATCGCTAGCCTTTAATGGCATTGTTGCAGCAGACCTACTGATGGTACCTGCCAGTGCTGAAAGAATGTCTGTTGATGGTATCTCAGATCTGGTAAATCATGTACAAGAAATTTTCTGGCACAAGTTTCAAGATGAATTGAAACAACAGGAAATCCGCATTCTATTTACGATGTATAAAGCAAATACAAAACATTCCCCTGGTGTCGTTCAGGCAGCACGTCGTATATATCAGGATAATATTCTACATATCCAAATTCCAGAGACAATTGAGTTCCCACGCTCATTTGATAAACGCATGCCACTTATCAATCTTTCTCCTAATCACACTGGTGCCAAACAATATATCAAACTAGCAAAATGGATCATCGACAATGCGTAAACCTCGTCCGCAGGATTTTGACCCTAGCTATGAAGCATCAAAATCGCCTAAACCCGATAAAATAGATATTAGTGGTACAGTACCCATCAAACCTCGATTAACCGGTAAAGAAAATATCGAATCCAACCGTTCGGAAATGCGTACGGAAAACAGAACGGAAGAACATACGGAAATCCGTTCGGAATTACGTTCGGTCAAACTACCCATCAAGCGGCGAACAAAACGTTACAGTTTTGAATTCTATGATGACCAAATCCAACAAATCCGTCTGATGAAAATTCAAACTGAAATGAATGGCGAAACCATTGCGATGTCTGAAATCGTTCGCCAGGCATTGGACCAGTATCTAAATAATAAATAAACCTTGTTGTTCAGAAATCTTGCTAACCTTTTTGACCTTTTCATAGATAAAATCTGATTTCTTTTGTAAAACAATCAATAAACTTACCGTTTTCATTTCTGTTCTTGTTCGTTGTTTCCTCAAGAAAAAAGATTGCTCTAATTAATTCCGTTCGGATAAACGAACGGAACTGCGCACGGAAATACGACCGTTATTCCGAACACAAAAAAGACTGTCTTGACAAGCTTTTTTTAATGTGCTTTACTGCTCTCAAATCCATTTACTGAAGTAGGGATGACGTCTGGTGCGGTGGAGCATCTACGTCCCAGCCTGAGGAGGCGAGCGAAAGAGGTAAATGGTCGCGCTGCCGGAGAAAAAGCACCGGCCGGAGATAAAGGGAAATAAAACGCCCTGAAACTCTCCAAGGCGTTTGATATGCATTCTATTTGTTCTGCTAAGGCAAATCTTTAACAAAAGCTTTAGCTGAACGATTTTTGCGAAGCAAAAATAATATAGATTTTGTTTTATGAATTGTCAATAGTCACATCCAGGTTTTCACAATCACATTAAATGATTGTAAAGGGAAAACATTTCACACGATAATATAAGGGTAGAGAAGGCAAGAAAAGAACGATTTTCACGGTACTAAACGGCTCACAAAACACCTTTTTCATTCAATAGTATTACTGATTCCATCTAACCTGTAATTCTTTAGACCCAAACATATTGGTAAACTTGTTGGGAAAAGCCTTGGTGCTTACCAACAAGTTAGATCAATCCTGCGACCATCGAGGTCTTGGCTTGATGCGGGAGAGCCGCCTTGATTCGGGGAGACCAGTGGCTGAGATCGTGAAAACCTGTCATAAAACGCAGATTTTCACCAACTCAGCCAGATCCCCCAGCTCATCAAGCCGGTGCGTGCGGGCTTGGTTTGCAGGTATAAACCCCAGCAAACCGACCCCGACCACCAACCCTGCGCTTCGAGACCGTTCATAAGACCGATCTCTCAGTGCCCTTGTGTCCGATGTCACTGCGTTTCTCGGCACTTCGGCGCCCGTTCGATCAAGAGAGAGCTGCGGAAAAACACCGCATCACACTCTTGACCTCACTACGTGTTGGTGGTCGGCGTCTACACGCCGACACGCAGCCGCTTCGGGGCATCTCCCGCACCTCTGCCCCGGCGGCTGAAAAAGCGGAAAGAGCCCTTAAGGGCTCTCGATTTTCAAAATCTCATTTAGCGAATTCGTTATGTAATTTACAATTATGGCTTATCTTGTTGTTGGTGTAACGAATTCAATATAGATTGATCTTTTGATTAAAATATGCTATTTTGGCTTTATGTCGAATGATCTCCAGGAGAAATTAGCTACAAACCTAAAAAGAGGGGGAGTGATCGTTGCGATAATCACCCTATTAGTATCTCTGATTATCATATTCCTATACCGCTTTTCTTTTATCTGCCTGGATCCGGAACTGTGTGCCAGGGCGGATAAGCCCTTGATCATCCATCAACCATAAAATCTAAATAATTTCAGTTATACTTTCTTGCTTCGTATTCCGAAAATTATCTAATCGGGATTAAGAATTTCACACTCTTAAACACAGAGAACCCATCCATTGCCAGATATAGATCAGTGACATCTGAATTAAAAATTGCTTCATCGGAATAAGTTACCGTTGATGAAGTTGCTTTGAAATTAATTTTATCCACATCTTGGGCATCAATTACTTCATTATCCAGAGCACTAATCTCACAAGGCCCCCATAAATCATAGACATGACCGGTATTATCAGTCATCTTAAAGTTGATGCCCGGGTTATAGGAAAACAAGAGATCATTTGATGATTTATTCCAAACCTCAATATTAATTGCAATGATTCCCATATTATCGATATCATAATCTCTGATTCTCAACCAAACGTCTCCTTCTTCAACCCATTCGCCGACATCATAGTATTCTTTTTGCGTTTTGGCTGGAGAAATTACCTCAGAAATTGCCTCAGAAATTACTTCAGGAATTACCTCGGGTTGCGACATGTATTCGGGAGTCTCTTCAGGTTTTGCAAAGAAATTCTGCCATATGTACAATCCTCCAAAACCAACCATAACAAGAACTATCAACACGAATACTGTTCTAAAAAACCTTTTTACACCTGATCCTTTTCCTTCGTTCGGTTTTATTGACATAGGTATTTTTTCTCCTTCGAATTTGATGATAGCGTATTCATCTGATGAGACCATTTCGTCCAATTCCGGGGTTATCTCAACAGGCTCTGATTCGACAACAATATCTTCATAAGGTGCATCAATGATTTCCGGTTCTTCTTCCTCCTCCTGGAGAATGGGACAATAAATCGACTTGATCTGAAATACCCTTTCATCCCGCTTCAGCTCAATGAGCCCCAATTTTTCGTAAACCCCAGCCATGTGCGCTTTTACAGTTGACTTCGCAATAAACAACACTTCAGCAATCTCTTTGTATTGTTTTCCTTGACAAAGAAGCTGAAGCACTTCTTTTTGCCTAGGGGATAGGGACGCTATTTTTTTGTAAGGATTAGGTTTAGGCATTATTAAACCTCAGACTAGTGCTTATTTATGATCAACCTTTGAAAAATAAACCTCAAAATCAACCGAAGACGATATGAAATTGAGTTGTAAAAATATAGGATTATATTAGCTGGGAGCACAATTGGCTCCCCTCCTAACCAAATTTTACCACCTAACAAGGAGACGAAATGAACAAGAATGGTTTTGAGCAATTGAACTTCGCTAGCAAATTTAGAATTTCCAAACGGACGATCTTTCTCGCTTTGCTGCAAATCGGATTTGCTATCCTCTGGCGAACAACACCCGTCCAGGTGTTGTTCTGGATACTGATGCTAGTCATCTGCATCCTGGGTTGGATGGCAAGCTACGGTTGGAGGATAGCACTGCGCGAATTTCGTTTCTGGCTAGAACAAATCACAAGAGAGGAGTTCTGATGAAAAACAAATTGCAAGTTTTTAATAAGCGTGCCTTATCCACGATGGCGACCCAATTGCTAGCACTCGGCAAGGCAAACGGCTGGCATTTCCAAAGCCTTGGAAAGGCGCCCACCCCTGTAGATCCCATCCATTTGGATGGTTGGGTTCTGATCCCTGCTGAACAAGACACCCATCCTATTCCTAACAGGACAAAACATAGGATTAAGACGGTTTATGCCTATGGTATTCGTCCGCAAGCTTGGATGGTGATCCATGAAGCGCCTGCACTACTTGCTGCACCGAACCAACGTAAGGCATCGGGTACCCTCGCACAAGTATTTGGCTTGTTTACACTAGGTTCAATACTCAGCATGCTGGTCATGACAGCGGCAGTTGTTGATCCCATTCTGGTTGCTATTACACCAGAGGGCGAATGGATTGAAATTGACCGATGGATTAACTAAGAGGAAAAAATTTTCACTCGCATTCTTTCAAGTATTTGTATTTCCGCCATCTCAATGGTTGTGTTGAACCTGTTCCTTGCCCTTATCCGGCTTCCAAGGAAGATGATGACTAACCAAGGAGGGCTGCGAAGATTGTTGCGCATCTCCTACGAACTGTATGCGGCAGTTCTCTACAAGCTTCAGCCATTGTTATATCACTACCTGAGAGTGGACATCCTGCAAAAGATTCCGCGTACTGTCCTCACAGCACTACTTTCGTATGGGATCGCTCATATTGTTTTCTTTGTCTTCAGACTGGCACTGCCTCGTTGGTTGACAATCCTCTCACTCCTGCATGGCGCTTTCATTGGATTGACCTGGGAGAAGATCATTACACCAGAGGATTTCCAGCTTGGAAAAAGGATAGATGAATAATGATCACAAAATATATTATGGGCCGGGATGAAATTCAATTTTCCAGCAAAGAACGTTCCACACATACTTATGTTATCGGGCAGCCTGGTACAGGTAAATCCCGAGCAATTGAATCCTGGGTGATGCAGGATATCAGGGCGGGAAAAGCCGTGGGGGTTATTGACCCCCACGGCGATCTCTACAACAACCTACTCGCACGATTGACTGATTATCCTCAGCTATGGAAAAAGATTGTTCTCTTTGATCCTCTGGATAAAAAATGGGTTGTGGGTTTCAATCCGCTAGATGCTGTGGCTGATCTACCAAAAGAACGCCTGGCAATCTATATGACGGATATCGTTATCAAGGTATGGAAGATTCAACCGGAACATGCGCCGCGGATGGTCTGGCTGCTTACGAATACCTTCCTGGCACTTTCTTCATCAGGTTTGAATATCCTTGATTTGCCACGCTTTCTGAGCGATCCTGAATTTCGTATTGAACTATTGCCAAAGTTAAATTCGGAGGTTGTGCGCAATTACTTTCTCAACGAATATCCTCAAAAACAATCCAGCGCGATGCAATGGGCAGCGCCAATTTTGAATAAATTGGGTAACCTGATTTTTGATCCACAGATTCGCACTATTTTCACTGGCAAGAGCACTATCAACTTTCGCCATATTATGGATAATGGAAAGATATTGCTCGTACACCTTCCTAAAGGAATTATGGGGGAAGAATTGAGCTCCCTGCTGGCTGCTTTCATCGTTGCAATGATCCAGAAAGCTGCTCTAAGTCGTGCCTCAACACATAATCGACAGCCTTTCTATTTGTACCTGGATGAGTTTCAAAATTACACTACGAACAACATCAAGGATATTCTTTCGGAGAGTCGCAAGTACAGCTTATCAGTGACGATGGCGCATCAATATCTTGATCAATTGTCGTCTGATTTACGCAGCGCCGTCCTTAATACTATTGGCACGGTGGTTTGTTTCCGTGTGGGCTACAAGGATGCCGCCATGTTGGTGAAGGAAATTTTTCCTTCACCTGAAAACATTCAAAGCAGGGGACAGGAACTTCGGCTACGTTCAGTGAACAGTATTTTATTACCGATGGTCATCCCAAAAATTCAGGCTACTAATTGGGAGATGCTAACCAGGGAACTTGTCAATCTCCAGATGCGAGAATTCTGGTTCCGGAAGCGGGGATTGAATCAGCCTATCAAGCAGTATACATTTGATATGCCTGATCCCATTTTGACTGCTGAGAAAAAAAGAAGGATTCAGATGCTTCGGGATTGCTCCGGGGCAAACTATGCTCGGCTGAGAAGTTGCCTGAGACCGGAGAACACATATATAGACGAAAATTCCTCCATTCCAAAATGGTCAAATTGAATGATAGAGTGGAACAATGACAGAAAAATTTTCTAATAACCCAATTTCCCATCCAATGCGTTTTCAACAACGGGACGAAAGCATCTTGAAAAGCATTCAATCCTATGACGGTATTCTTGCCAGAAGGCAAATCAAGGCGATGTTCTGGCATGATGCTAGCGACCAGGCAATGGAGCGCAGATTGTCTTTATTATTTCATAACCATTATCTCAATTGGCCTAACATTGAGCAACGCAGAACACGTCCCATTCCGGAACCTATTGTCTGGTTAGGTTGGCGAGGTATATTGCATCTGGCAAAACTTCAAGCTCATTCGGATGCTGCTGAACCCAAGAGCTGTTCTGAGAATCAAATGCGGTTACTGGAAGCCAGATTGCGGAAGGAAGGCATTTTCTGGCAGCGTGAACCACATTGGAGCCAACTCGCTCACGACATCGCGACTAATGATTTCAGAATGCAAGTCGAGAAAGCGGTTAGCAACCTACCATCAATTACGATGGAACCCTGGCAAGTAGAAAGTTCTTTCCGGCGTGATATGGATATCATCAGCTATGAATATGTAAATCGCAAAGGTCAAAAAGAGAGAATGAAACACGGCGTGCGTCCGGATGGTTTTTTTACACTGGTCGATCATTTGCGGCTGATCAATAACCAACCTGCCAAGGCGAGGTTTCTGGTGGAATACGACAACAGCACGCATCCCTTATTTCGCTTTGGCAAACATAAGGCATTACCGGGTTTGAATTATATCCGCAGCGAAGCCTACAAAAATCGCTTTGGTTTCAATTCAGGGCGCTGGCTGGTTATTTGCAAAAGTGAAACGCGCTTGAAAAATCTGAAAGCTCAAACCGAGTATATCCTGGGTAAACAAGCATCCAATTTCCTCTTTGCCGTTGCCAGTGAATTGACCTACCAAACGGTGCTTACTTCTCCTGTATGGCATTTAGGTGCCTCAAACAAACAAGAATCCTTAGTCAAGAATGTTGAGAGTATTCCAGAATGATGTACTTCATAAATTTGATATCCAATGCTATATTGGCATTATGTAGTCGTCTCGCACAATCTACTCAAAAGACAAGGAGTGGTTGTGTAGTCCTGGATCCCTTGCCGAACCAGGACTATGGTTCAAGCCAGGGGGCAAGCAGCCTGACCAGGATCATCGGGGCTATTATTCTTACCCCTGCCTTGATTTTGGCAGGGGTATTTCCTTTAGGTCTATCCGAGGTGAAGAATGGAAAATATCTTAACGCGTCATAGTGAGCAGCTTCTCAAAGCAACAGATATTGCGCATATTCTAAATATCAGTCGAGCAATGGCATATCGCTTAATGCAGGTTGGTAAGATTCGCACTGTGTCAATTGGCACGGCAAAGAGAGTGCGCACAAAAGATTTACTCACATATATCGAGAACAATCTCTCCCCAATGGGTGAGGTTTGATTAAATGAAAAGACTGGTAAGTGCTCTGGGTCTGCAGTTTTGCAGTAAAATATTTATTCAGAACCTTACCAATCAAATATGGTGTCGAGTTGCCTTTCCTTTTATTGCTTCTAAAGGAGGCTAAGGAAATGGCAAAGAAACGTGGTAATAACGAAGGATCAATTTATAGGCGCAGTAATGGCACATGGCGTGGGCAAGTTACCCTGCAAGGAGAGCGATTAACTTTCACAGCGAAAACAAAACGTGAAGTGCAAGCCTGGATTCACAAGACACTGGATGAAATTGACAATGGGCTGAATTTTGAAAGCACAAAAACTACATTGACAACTTTTATGAAAGAGTGGTTAATAAGCATTGAGCCAGCCCTACGATACAATACCATCAAGCAATATGAACAAGTTACCCATCAATACATCCTGCCTGTACTAGGCAATTATCCTATAAGGGACATCAAACCAGAACAAATTCAACGACTGTATAATAATATGGTCAAAAAAGGATATGGCCTACGTACAGTTCAAATCGTGCATTCTGTTCTTCACCGTGCTCTTGTTCATGGAGTTAAATTAGGCTTGTTGTCACGTAATCCAGACGATGCGACAACCCCACCGAAACCTAAACGGAAAGAAATGCGCTTTCTTGACGAAAACCAGGTTCAGCAATTTTTGATCGTGGCTAAAGCTCAAAATGATCGCTTTTTCACACTCTACTATTTAGCAATTGCTACCGGGATGCGCCAGGGAGAGTTACTAGGATTAAAATGGGCAGATCTCGATTGGGAAAAAGGTGAACTAACAGTTAGCCGTCAACTCACCAAAAAGAAGGGTGGAGGATTTGAACTGACTGCTCCGAAAACAAAAGCAGGAATTCGTCCGATCAGCTTAGGAGATAATACGCTGGAAGTATTAGACGAACATCGAGAAGCACAAATATTGGAGAGGCAAACTGTCGGTGTTCATTGGCAAGATCAGGGCTTAGTATTCACATCGAGTGTCGGTACGCCAATTGATCGTAGTAATATGCGTTGGTTTTTTAAAGCGTTGCTCAAAGATGCAGGATTACCCGATATCCGTTTTCACGATCTGCGTCACACTGCTGCATCTCTTATGCTGAATAACGGCATTCCACTAATTGTTGTTTCAAGACGTTTGGGACACGCTCAACCAAGCATTACTTTGGATGTTTATGGGCATCTCATTCCTGGAAAACAACAAGAAGCTGCATCCCTTATGGACGAGCTTCTTACCCCAATTCAAATTGAATTTGAAAATTAATTTCACCCGGTTGCACCACGGTTGCACCAGAAATGATAGACCGACTCGTAAAGTGGGTTGTTAAACGGTATATGTGGGTATATTGATTGGAATGGCCCCCATATATAGGCGCCCCCGGGGCGACTCGAACGCCCAACCTACTGATTCGAAGTCAGGTACTCTGTCCATTGAGCTACGGGGGCGAGCAGGAATGATTATACCGCGATTGTTCTCCGGGGGTCAATTATACTTCTATGATTCTTTCGCTATTTCCCTTCATTTGACCCCTCTCCCAATTCCATTTATACTCAGGACTTAAGTTATCATCCCTTATTCTGAGGAGAACGATGAGCAAAGCCTACCGCTATACCATGTTTGGCCTGTTGTATTTCATCCAGGGGGCGATCCTGAGCTACTTCACCGGCTTCAACGGCATTTATCTGATCTCCTTTGGTGTGGATATGAAGGGGGTGGGGCTGATCGGTTTGATTGGGATGACCCCCTTCGTCCTCAAGATCTTCCTGGGCATCCTCTCCGACCGGGTGAACCTGCTGGGTGGTGGCTTCCGCAAGCCATATATCCTGCTGGGTGTTGGGGTGCAGATGGTTTCCCTGCTCCTGGTGCCGTTGGTTGACCCTTCGGTCAGTTTCTGGCTGTATGCCCTATTGGGGTTCATCCTGATGACAGGTATGGCGCTTTACGATACTGCCACGGACGGGCTGGCGCTGGATACGACGCCCAAAGATGAGCAGGGGACCATCCAGGGTTTTATGGTCGGCGGGCGCGCTCTGGGCGTGACGGTGATCAGCGTGTTCTTCGGCTTCTTTGCGGATTTCTTCTCCTGGCGGTTTGCCTTCTGGTCCCTGGCAGCTTTCAGTGCTTTGGTGTTAATCCTGTCCTTTTTCATCCGCGAATCGGAAGAACGGGAAAAGCTGGAGTTCGAGTGGTCAGCCTTCAAAACTCTGGGGCGACGGGAGGTGTTGAGCCTGGCGGTATTAGGCGCTCTCTATTCATTGATCATCAACTCGGTGGCTGAGATTATGAATCCCTATTTTGAGAATAAGTTCACCATCTCAACCTTCATCGCCGGATTGTATTCGGCTGTGTGGGGATTGGGTATTGTCTTTGGCGGTCTTTTGGGCGGGAAAGGGACGGATAAATTTGGCCATCGCAGGTCGGTTATCTACGCCATGATCGTCTCATTTGCATCGATATTGCTGTTTCTCATTGTCCCCGGTGCTTATCTTGCTTTTTTGATTGCTGCTGTGTTTGGTTTCGCCTATGGATTTTATGAGACGGTTTACTTCGCCACGTCCATGGCGCGCACCGATCCCCGCATTGCCGCTTCGATGTTCTCTATCCTGATGGCGATTGCCAACATCGGCACCGGCATCGGCATGGCAGTGACCGGTTTGATGGTTGATTCGATGGGATACCCATGGGCGTTTTTGATTTTGGCTGCGTTGAACCTCTTGGCACTGCCGTTAATTCCCCTCGTTTTTTCCAAAAGCTCGGCAGAAAAGGTGCGGGTGAAGGATGCTGGATGAATTTGATATTGTAGTGATATCCGATGGACTGTTTGATGAAATTTTGAAGGATTATTCAGCTCACAAAGCCTTCACTGCACTTGAAGGAGATCGTTTTATCATTGATGGGTTGATGTTTCTTCGGGTTCAGGGTGGTAATGGTCGGGGTGCGCTGGATCAGGTCAGCCTCAATCAGTTGAAGGGGGATGAAGGACATCGTCTGGCTTGTTTGGACGATGATTACTCAAATCTTCGAGATTGTATTAACAGGGGCGTGAGAGCGATCTGGTTGAACAGGGAGGGCTGTTTCGCGCCAGAGGATGTCCCCGCCCATGATGCGGATATCCTTTCAATTGAAGATTTTCTAAAGGACAATAAGTTGTTCCGGAAACCGTCCCTCCGGCAGTGCTATACCTGGTGGGACGAATGGGATCTGCCGGAAAACATTCAGCGACATGTGAAGACAGTCGCCTGGGGCGCCTATGTCCTTGCGGTAATGATGAGGAACAGGGGAATACAGGTTGACCCCATCCTGACTCACCGAGGTGGGCTGTTGCATGATATTGATAAGATCAAGACACTCGATAAAGATGGACAGCATGGGCAGATGGGGGCAGAATTCCTGTTGAGGGAAGGTTATCCGGCAGCAGCCGAGATCGTCAGGGAGCATATCATGCACAGGATCATGCATCCAGGGGCTGAGGATCTTCCCTGGGAAGTTAAACTGGTCTATTTTGTGGACAAGCTCGTGGAGGGGGATCAGATTGTGTCTTTTGATAGACGGCTGGCTGCCCTCAAGGAGCGCTATCCGGGGTATCGCAAGGCTATGACGCGCGCGGAATCGCACATTTGGGCGCTGAGTGAAGACATTATTTCAATTTTATCCATTCGCGATCACGAAAAATTGATATCAACTTTGCATAAACTTCAATATAATTAATATCTTACTTGACAAAACTTAAAATTATGATATTATTTCTTTAATAATTGTAGGTATACAATTATTTTCTTAATAATGAAAGGAATAACCCATGACACACATCTTAAACATCTCAACGGAAAATCCCGTCATCCACATAAAAGCCTATGGGGGCGTGCAGATTGAGGGTGTTGACCGGGCTGAAGTTCAATGTGAAATTAACGCCCCTCAGCTTGCGACCCTGGTTGAAGAGGATGGTCATGTCTATGTCACGGTCAACGCTGCGTGCAACTTGAAGGTGCCGATGTCTTCCTCAATCGAAATCGAGAAAGGCATGGGCTCGATTAAGATTACGCACATAAAAAATAAGATCCAAATTGAGAAGGCTTTAGGTAACCTGGTTTTAATGGATGTCGGGGAAGCCGCGATTGAGAAAGTCGGTGGAAATTTTGCAGTGAGGAATGCGTCCGGCAGTGTTACCGTCGAAAAAGTAGGCGGTAATCTCGTTGTAGAAAATGTCGAATCCTTTCGCTGTGAAAAAATTGGCGGGAGCTGTTATGCCCGGGATGTACATGGTGATTTTTCGCTACAGAAAGCTGGTGGAGGGCTGCGTGCCCAGGAAATAGAAGGTGATACGATCCTCCCTCGGGTGGGTGGGTCGTTTGTTGCCAAAGGATTGACAGTAGGGGAGGATATTAGGGCCGGCGGCGATATTCGACTGAAAGACTTCGATTTCAATCTGGACAATATCTCTTTCAAAGCTGGTGGGGATATCCAATTGGAGATCGCTGAAGATTTCCCTGGATCTGCATTTGAGTTCAGGTCTGGCGCTGAGCAGATACGCGTTCAGGTTAACGAGGATGATCTCAAAATCGGTGATGACTATTTCAGCTATACGCTTGGGGATGGTGACCGCAATTTGGAGGCAGCCTCTGGAGGAGCGATTACCCTCAATGAACTGGGAGACGGAGAAGAGGATATTGTCGGCGATCTCTCGGAGTATTTTTCTCATGAAGAATCAACTTTCAGTGAGATGATCCAGGAAAGAGTCAAATCGGCCACGCGTTTGGCGGAATCCAAGATAAAGGCAGCCGAAATTCGATTGGAGAAGATGCAGGAGAGGGTTGAAAAGCACCGAGGTTTTAATGTTGATTTTGATTTCGGAGACGAAGACAAGCAACCTGTGCCTCCGATGAAGCGGAAAGTTGGAAAGAAAGGCGCATCTGATGAAGAACGCTTGATGATATTGAAAATGCTGCAGGAAAAGAAGATCACCGTTGATGAGGCAGAAACCTTGTTCAAAGCATTGGAAGACTGAGGTAAAAAATGGTAAGCAAAGCAGAGCGACAAATTCTCGATATGGTCGAACAGGGACAGCTTTCCGCTGAGGAAGGTTTGCGACTGATCAACGCTATGGGGGAACCCCCCACAGTTAGCCCCGATCCAGAAATAATTGATGAAGAAGTACTGGGTGCGATGGATATCACCCTTGACGAAGCCAAACAAAGAGTCGGAAAGCACATCCCCGAAGAGGAAAAGCAGCGCATGAATCGCTTGAAGCGTTGGTGGGTTTTGCCTTTTGGGATTGGTTTGCTGATCACAACGCTGGGTGTCATTTGGATGTATATGGGTTATGTTGAACGTGGCTTTGGGTTTGGTTTCTGGCTGGCATGGGTCCCCTTTTTGTTGGGTGTTTTCATTGTGGCTGTCAGTTTCCAAACCCATCAGAGTGTATGGGTGCATGTGAGAGTCAGGCAGAAGCCAGGGGAAACGCCTCAACGGATTTCGATCAGCCTGCCCATGCCTATTGCGCTGACGCGCTGGTTCATCTCTGCTTTTGGGGATCATATCCCCGGATTGAGGGATCAACCCCTCGATAATATTTCGGAGATTCTGACGAATTTATCTCCCGAAGAGCCTTTCTATGTACATGTCAATGATGAAGATGGGGAAGAAGTGGAAGTTTTTATCGGCTAACAATTTTATAGGGCTGATTAAGCAGAAGCTATCCAAGGATTTCATTACTTAAAATTGCAATCAATCAATAGTGAGAATTGAATTATCTATCACGCTGAGGCGAGCAAATATTTCAATATTAAATAAATAAATAAATATATAATATAACGTAAGGGCGAGTCACGACTCGCCCTTACGTTAGTCCCAGATTATTGGTTATTGAAATAATTGTAGGTTGCGTTGCTCAACTCGGCAAAGAGAGCATTGACGGGATCAAAAACAGCTTGCACGGGGTGATGGACGAAAATCGACAATGTATAATTGCCACCCGGTGTATAGACGAGGGCGACATCACCGAAGGTGTGCACCAAACCGTCATCCTCAATCGCCCAGCCGTGTTTATGGGCAACCGTTGTTCCGGAGGGGACGCCGGATTGAATCAGAACGGCGATTTGGTTGCCGGACAGATAGGTGACCATGATTTCACACTCTTCCTGTGTGATCTCGCCCTGAAAAGCGGCGATAAGCGCCCCGCCGCCCCATTCAGCGCATTGATAAATATCTTCCATCAGCATGCCCATGTCCGCTGGGGTAGTCTGTACATAGGTGTCTGGCTCTGTGTCGATATCTTCACGCTGATTAGCGGGTGTTTCATAGCGTTGAAGGAGAGGAGCACCAACATAAAAGTGGCCTGCCCAGAACGTGTTCTCCAAGCCCAGGGTTTGCATATCTTCAGTGATGAGCAGCGGAGAGAGATTGGTGTCGATGACCGTTCTCGCCAATTCGTCTGTACTCGTGTTTTCTGATTGTTCGATCATCTCCTCCATCAGGTCTAAGTATTCCTGCGGGTAAGGGTCATCAATGTAACGGAACGCGCCGACCATCACGGGAATCTTGATCGTGCTCCAGGCAGAATAGGCAATATTAGGCTGCAGGTCTCCAACACCATCCTGATATGCAAAATGGAGTCCTCCGATTGAGTTCAGGTCCTTCATATAAATCTCAACAATACCATCAAAACCGGAGGCATTAATGATTTGTTTCATCAGGGTTTCAAGGTCAATGATGGAAGGTTTGGGTATAGAGGTTTGATCCAATGCCAGGTTGACCTGCCGTTGGGTGGGTGACTCGAGTGCGTCAATGACCTGTAAGGTGGCGCGGTCAAGATCAAGCTGCTTACCCGGAACACCGGCAGCGAACTGAGCGGTTCCAGGGATGGGTTGGGGCGATGTCGCGGGTGTATCGAAGCGTGTGGCAATATCCGCACGGAGGTATTCTCGTATGCGCGCTTCATCATATTCCGCATCAAGTGGAATATTGATGATCTTTATGTTTCGATTCCAGAGGAAATCCCAAAACCCTTCCCAAAAGGGCTCCGTCACACGTTGGTTATCAGCCACAGCCAGCATATTTTCAACTTTCGGCTCGAATCCAAGAACAACCGGACGAATCTGGATGGGGTATCCGTCATAAAGGATTTCAATTGGAGAGCGATAAACGGTATAGATGCGCTCAGCGGCTTGTTCGTAATCCAAACCTCCAACAGGAATTTTCCCTACCCGCAAGCCAAGTGGGAAGCTGTTGCGTATTCGGCTGTAGCTGATGAGTTGGATGACGGTCAATAGAACGGTAATGAGAATTAGAAATATCGCAACCCATCGAAAAACTGGAAATGTACGTCTTCGCATGGTGTTTTTCCATTATACTTAATCTGCATTATCATGCCATTAAAAGAGTGTCTTGTCAACGAACCCCCTCATTTCGACACTCTTTAAACATTGGGTGGGCGTTTGACAGTCTTATCATGAGGCGATATACTTTCAAATCGAATTTGAAGGATAATTTGGAGGTTTAAATTGAAAACAGCGTTGATTACGGGCATCACCGGGCAGGATGGATCTTATCTGGCTGAGCTGCTTTTAGATAAAGGGTATGAAGTTCACGGCATCATCCGCCGGGCAAGTACCTTCAACACCCGCCGCATTGATCATATCTACAAAGACCCCCACGGCAATGGTGGGAAGGTGCATCTTTACCTGCATTACGGCGATGTGACCGCGGGGGACAGCCTTTTGGATGTCATTTACAATGTCAAACCGGACGAGGTTTATCACCTAGCTGCGCAAAGTCATGTGCGTGTGAGCTTTGACATGCCGGAATATACCGGCGATGTGACCGGGCTGGGCACGACACGCATCCTGGAAGCTATTCGCAAAGCGGGCAACACCTCACGTTTCTATCAGGCATCCTCGAGTGAGATGTTTGGCAGTTCAACGCCACCGCAAAATGAAAGCACCCCCTTCGAGCCCCGCAGTCCATACGCTGCTGCCAAATTATATGGTTATTGGATGGCGCGCAATTATCGTGAAGGTTATGGAATGTTTGCCGTCAATGGCATTCTCTTCAATCATGAGTCACCACGGCGCGGTGAGACATTTGTGACGCGGAAGATCACCCGGGCATTGGCCAATATCCGCGCTGGAGAGCAGAAGTATCTCTATTTAGGGAATCTCGAATCCCGTCGGGATTGGGGATATGCCCCGGAATATGTGGAAATTATGCATCACATGCTGCAACAGGAAAAACCCGATGATTACGTTGTCGGTACTGGTGAAGCGCACAGGATTGAGGAATTCCTGGATGAAGCCTTTGGCTATGTGGATATGGACTGGCATCAATATGTACGGATTGACCCCCGCTATTACCGTCCCACAGAGGTGGATTACCTTGAGGCGGACACATCTAAAGCCGAAAAGGAATTAAATTGGAAACCGAAAATTAAATTCCACGAGCTGGTCAAGATCATGGTTGATGCAGATCTGGAGTTGGCTGGACTGGAATCCCCTGGCGAAGGTAGGAAGATCGTTGAAGAGAAATTCACCGGCTGGCACCGCTGGGAAGATCAAGTGGTCTCGATGGGCAGGTAGCCTTGGTGATCCGGTGTACGAAATTCTTAAGTAAGCCACATTGATTCTTAATCTTAATAAAATAAATAATTAATTTTCCCAATTCTGGCATAGAGACCGGAAAATTCAGTGTATAATAATTTAAACTGATTTGCAGATTCATGCATCAAATCTGAAAAATTGGTGGGTAATTCCAATTAAGTCATATTTCTGGAGGAAAAAATGAATAAAAGATGTCAATTCCTTTTTATCAATGTTTTCATAATGATATTCTTATCAAGTTGTCAGCAGCTATCGGAAGCAGCGATTCAAAAAGCGATTGATCAAACACAGAGTATTCTGCCTACAAGCACGAACACTTCTGCGCCGACTACCACAGCGACCAACACACCAGAACCAACATTTACATTGACTGCTACGATAACGCCAACCTTTACTTTGACACCCGATGTACGGATCATTGCAATTGGACCAGAACAATTCCTCCTCGAAAAAGGAGATCTGCCAGCTGATGCGAAGTACTATGTACCCAATCAATTATGGATTTCTCCTGATCATAATGATGAAGTAATCGGGCGAATGGGAGAGAACGATGGAGGAAAATATCTTCGTGAAACCGGTCGTATTGATGGATGGTACATATTTTTCAAACGTGGCAGTTCCAGAGTTCCTGCACCTAAGGAATTGTCTCATCGAATTTCTCAATTCGAAAGTTGTGAAGGGGCGTTGATTGCGGTTGAAAAGTATCCTGCGTATAAAATTGACAACAAATATGAGATGGTTGATGATGATTATGATCTGGGTGATAAGACTGTTATTTCAAAATATCGTGAACTACAGCCGGGCGGTGAGTATATTGTGAGATATTATGTCGAAACAGCCTATCGGAATTATGTCAGCCAAATATTAGCGTATGGTTACGAAGAAAAATTCGATCTCGAGTATGTGATTCAGATAGCGGAGATCGCATTAGAATTGTTGGCAGACGCTCCATTGGTAGAACCATAAATTATTATTTGAGAGAAGAGCGGACGTTTATTTTAAATTGATTTGCCTTTTATATCCAAATTGAATATAATTTGGGATAATCAAAAACATTGCGGAAGAGTACCCTATCAGCACCTGATAGAGACGGGTGTCCATGGCTGAAAGCACCTCCAGGCAAGGTGATAGGCGAAGTCGCCGCAGGATGCTGCTGAAGAAAACCGCAAGGTGAGTAGAACAGCACGGGAGCGCCCGATACCGCGCTGCCGGATATTTGTCCGGGCTGAGTGCGCTGAGAAGCAGCGAATTGAGGTGGTACCGCGGAAGATAACCTTTCGTCCTCTGGGACGAGAGGTTTTGTTTTTAATTTATTATTTGGAGGACGATCATTATGGCGAAAGAATTACCTAAAACTTATGATTTCAATGAGACTGAAGATCAATTGTATCATTGGTGGTGGGAGTCGGGTTACTTCAAACCGTCCAATGATCCCAATGACCTTGATTTTGATCCTCAGATCGAGCCTTTTGTAATTTCAATACCCCCAGCTAACGTCACGGGCAGCTTGCATTTAGGTCACGCCATGTTCGTTTCACTGGAAGATTTGATGATCCGCTATCATCGCATGAAGGGCGAGCCTACGTTGTGGGTACCCGGTGTGGATCATGCGGGCATTGCGACACAACTGCAGATTGAGAAAATGCTGCAACAACAGGGAACCAGCAGGCGTGAAGTGGGGCGCGAAAAGTTTCTCGAACATGCTTGGGAATGGAAGGAGAAATACGGCGGGATCATCACCAAGCAAATCCGACGTCTGGGTGCATCCTGCGATTGGAGCCGTGAACGGTTTACGCTGGATGAGGGGTTATCTAAAGCCGTACGGGAAGCTTTTGTTTCACTGTACGAAAAGGGTTGGATCTATCGCGGCCCGCGCATGATCAACTGGTCACCCGGACTGCAAACGGCTGTCTCTGACCTGGAGGTCGAGTATTCTCAAGAAACCGGCAAATTGTATTACTTCCGTTATATGATCGCGGACAGCGATGAGTACATCCCGGTGGCGACGACCCGACCTGAGACCATCCTGGGTGATACGGCGGTGGCTGTCCATCCAGAAGATGAGCGTTTTATCGATCTGGTGGGCAAGAAGGCTGTTGTGCCGATGCTGGGGCGGGAGATTCCCGTTATCGCCGACGAGTATGTGGACCGCGAGTTCGGCACCGGCGCTTTGAAGATCACCCCTACGCATGATCCCAACGACTACGACATCGGCATGCGCCACAACCTTGAGTTCATCAATGTCCTCAATAAGGATGCAACTATCAATGAGAATGGTGGATCTTATGAAGGGTTGGACCGTTTTGAATGCCGTGAAAAACTCTGGGCGGATATGGAAGATGCTGGTCTGACCATCCAGGTGGAGTCCTATATGATGAAAGTGCCTCGTTCACAGCGGGGCGGTGAAGTGGTTGAGCCGATGATCTCCACCCAATGGTTTGTGGATGTGCAGGAGATGGCGGATGCTGCACTGCAGGTGGTGCGCGAAGGGCAAATTGATATCATCCCCGAGCGGTTTAAGAAGGTATATTACAATTGGATGGAAAATATCCAGGATTGGTGCATCAGCCGGCAGCTTTGGTGGGGACACCGCATCCCCGTATGGTATTGTGAGGATTGCGGCGGTGTCACAGTAGCACGTGAGGACCCTGATGTCTGCCAGCACTGCGGGGGGGCGAATCTGCGGCAGGACCCCGATGTGCTGGATACCTGGTTTTCATCAGCTCTATGGCCCTTCTCAACCCTGGGTTGGCCCAAAGATACCCCCGATCTTGCGTATTTTTACCCGACATCTGTCATGGAAACCGGTTATGACATCCTCTTCTTCTGGGTGGCGCGCATGATCATGGCCGGCCTGGAATTCACTGGAAAAGTACCCTTTCATACGGTATATCTGCACGGTTTGATTCGTGATGAGAACGGCCAGAAAATGAGTAAAACCAAGGATAATGTGATTGATCCCCTGGAAGTCATGGATGATCTCGGAACGGACGCGTTGCGCTTCACGCTGCTGGTGGGGTCCACTCCTGGGAATGACACGAACCTTTCCCTGATGAAGGTGGAAGCAAACCGCAATTTTGCCAATAAGTTATGGAATGCTGGGCGGTTCATCATCTACAACCTGCAAAATATCCCCTCTGCACCAGAAGGGGAACCGGATTGGACGCTGGCAGATAGCTGGATTTGGGCCAGGCATAAACAATTAAGGGGAACTGTGAATCGCTTATTTGAAAGTTACCAGTTTGGCGAAGCCGGCAGGCAGATATACGATTTCTTCTGGACGGAATTTGCGGATTGGTATGTCGAGATATCCAAAGATCAAATTGCTGAAGGCGGCGACCGGGCTTTCTATACAGTTCAAACTCTGGTGCGCATTTTTGACACCTGCCTGCGTTTATTGCACCCCTTCACGCCCTTTGTCACCGAAGAATTGTGGGGGCATCTCAAGGAAGCCAGCAAAGAAGCTTCAGACCTCATTAAGCCTCAAGAAGGATGGGGTGAGGCCTTGATTATTGCGAAATGGCCTGAGCCGATAGCGAAAGAGGGCTGGGAGGAGAACGCTATTGATGATTTTATCCTGATTCAGGAGATGGTTCGCGCTATCCGAAATGTCCGCGCGGAATACAAAGTACAGCCCGGGCATAAGATCGCCTGCACTATCAGCGCTGGCGGCAAGAAGGATATGATCGAATCCCAGCAAGAGACTTTTGTTTCCCTGGCTGGGGTGGACCCAGATGCTTTGACTATCATTGACAAGCCTATTGAGCCTTCTGAGGACCATGTCACCTTGGTGGTCGCCCCTGTGGAAATCGCGCTCCCACTGGCGGGGCTGGTGGATGTTGACGCAGAGCGGGAACGTTTGGAGAAGGAATTAGCTGAAGCGCAATCACAGATCAAAAGGCTGGAAAATCTGCTGGCGAGTCCCTTCGCGGAAAAAGCACCGCCTGAGGTGGTGCAGAAGGAGCGAGATAAGCTTGCGGAATATCGAGAGACAGCCAAACGCCTGGAGCAGCAATTGGGCTGAATGAATTTGAACAAATTATTGATGATTTGGATTATTAGACATTAAAGACGATATAAATTTGTGGATTCAAACTTTTAGTGCAACAACATTGTTGAAGACCTCGTTAGGCTTATAGAAGTTCAAGGCTTTTCGAGGTCGATTATTTAACTTGCGTTGAACCTCTTTGATCTCATTTTCTGACAC
>Ga0307427_1000149_pt1 | contig 52353 bp, 53 predicted proteins | sample SalMarWE160190MG_FD_202162 | JGI IMG/M metagenome (GOLD analysis project Ga0307427, IMG submission 202162) | Salt marsh sediment microbial communities from the Plum Island Ecosystem LTER, Massachusetts, United States - WE1603-190 | ecosystem: Environmental > Aquatic > Marine > Intertidal zone >...
GTTCCCTCACTTCACCTGTGTCATTCAAATAGACCATGGGCTAGGGTTTTAAAGAATTTTATTCATCCCCAAGGAGTTCTTTGATTTGTTTATAAATATGGAAAATCTTGACAGTAACTAATCCCCGTCCCAAATTGACTTTGACCTGTTAATGTGATAAACTCTGTCTAATTGGAAAACTCATCCAGAGAGGTGGAGGGACCGGCCCGATGATACCTCGGCAACCACGATCACTGATCGCAGGTGCCAAATCCGGCAGACCCCGAGAAGGGCAGATCTGGAAGATGAGGTGAAGTTACCAAGCGGTATCAAGCGCCTCTCATTCCCTGAGAGGCGATTTTATTACCTGAAGGTGACGTCTCTGACAACACGGAAAGGACAGTATGGGCTCACAATCGAAAACCTTTACCAATCGAAGCTACCTGGATGCACTCGACGACAGCGTGTTGCTGTTTGACGGCGCTATGGGCACCAACCTGGACAGGCAGAACCTGACGGTGGAGGATTTTGGCGGTGAACGCACCTTTGGCTGTAATGATTTCCTGGTCATCACCAAACCCTCTGCCGTGGGAAAAGTGCATCGGTCGTTCCTGGAGGTTGGGTCCGACGTGATCGAGACGGACACCTTCCGGGCGAACCGGCTGACCCTGGGTGAGTTCGGTTTGGGCGAGCGGACGCTGGAGATCAACCGCACCGCAGCGGCGCTGGCAAGACGATTGGCGGATGAATACGCCACGCCTGAGAAACCGCGCTTTGTGGCGGGCTCCATAGGCCCCAGCGGGAAGCTGATCTCAACCGAAGACCCGGAAATGTCGGCTATCAGCTTTGACGAACTGGCGGATGTCTTCCGCGAACAGGCAGTTGGCTTGATCGAGGGCGGTGTTGACCTGCTGTTGATCGAGACCTCACAAGATATCCTGGAGGTCAAAGCCGTCATCCACGGGATTAAGGCTGCCTTTGAAGAGACCGGCGAGGTGCTGCCCATTCAAGCGCAGGTGACCATGGATACGACTGGACGCATGCTGCTGGGGACTGACATCGCCGCAGCCCGTGCGATCCTGGAAGGGATGGGAATTGACGTAATTGGGTTGAACTGCTCGACCGGTCCGGATTACATGCGTGAACCCATCCGCTATCTGACGGAAAACTCAAAATTACCCGTTTCCTGCATCCCCAACGCTGGGCTGCCCCTCAATGTGGATGGGGAAGCGGTGTATCCCATGAAGCCAGAACCCTTTGCGGAGCTCATTTTGGAATTTGTGGAAGAATACGGCGTGCGGGTGGTGGGGGGCTGCTGCGGGTCGCAGGAAGAGCATATTAAGTTGATCAATGAAGGGTTGAACCGGAAGCGGTCTAAACCCACAACCCCGGAACAGGAGCCCATGCTGGCATCCCCGGTGCAGGCTGTGGGCATGCAGCAGACACCGCCGCCTTTCCTGATCGGTGAGCGGCTGAACACCCAGGGTTCCCGCCGTTTTAAGCGCATTATCCTGGCAGAAGACTTTGATGGGGTGGTTGAATTGGCGCGCACACAGGTGGAAAGCGGCGCACACGGCTTAGACGTTTGTTTGGCGCTGACCGAAAAGGATAACGAAGTTGAGTTAATGAGGAAGGTGGTCAAGAAACTGGCCAACGCTGTGCCGGTACCGTTGGTGATCGATTCAACCGAAGCGGAGGTAATTGAAATCGCCCTGAAGACCAATCCTGGGCGCAGCCTGATCAATTCCACCCACCTTGAATCTGGCCTTGAGAAGGCGGGAGAGGTTTTGTCCCTGGCAAAGCGCTTCAACTCGGCGGTGGTTCTGCTGACCATTGATGAGGAGGGTATGGCAAAGACCGCTGACCGGAAGGTGGAAGTTGCAAAGCGGCTGTTTGACCTGGCGGTGGGGGAATATGGACTGAAACCTGAGGATTTGGTCTTTGATGCCCTAACCTTTACCCTGGCAACAGGTGATCCTGATTTGCGGAATTCGGCAAACGAAACCCTGAACGGTATAAAGCGCATCAAAGAAGCATTGCCCGGCGTGCTGACCTCGTTAGGTGTGAGCAATGTTTCATTTGGATTGTCGGGACCGGCGCGGGCGGTGCTGAACAGCGTCATGCTCTATCACACCGTTGAAGCGGGATTGGATATGGCTATTGTCAACCCGGCTCATATCAAGCCTTACGCTGAAATCCCCGACGAGGAACGGGAACTGGCTGAGGATTTGATCTTCAACCGCCGTGAGGATGCTTTGGAGAAGCTGATCGCCTATTTTGAGACCGTCGAGGACACCGGTGGAGAAGAGGATCAGCGCGGGGCGGACCTTGAGGCGATGACGCCTGGGGAACGCTTGCACTGGCGCATCCTGCACCGCCACAAGGCAGATGTGGAATCGGACATTGACACATTATTGGCGGCGCAACCAGACAAGCCCGACTCCGAGACAGCGGTGACGATCCTTAATGAAGTGCTGTTGCCGGCGATGAAGGATGTGGGTGATAAGTTCGGCGCGGGGGAGCTGATTCTGCCCTTTGTGCTGCAGAGCGCTGAAGTGATGAAGATCGCTGTGAATTATCTTGAGAATTTCCTGGAGAAAAAAGAGGGATCCACCAAAGGGAAATTGGTCCTGGCGACCGTTTATGGCGATGTCCATGACATCGGCAAGAACTTGGTCAAAACGATTCTGTCCAATAACGGCTACACGGTGGTGGACTTGGGCAAGCAGGTGCCCGCTGAGACGATCATCACACGGGCGGTGGAAGAAAAGGCAGATGCCATTGGGCTGAGCGCGCTTCTGGTGAGCACCAGCAAGCAGATGCCCTTGATCATCAACGAACTCGACCGGCGGGAGTTGGATTTTCCCGTCCTGGTAGGTGGCGCTGCCATCAATCCCCGTTTTGGGAAGCGTATTCTGTTGACAGAAGAAGGGCATTATTACAAACCGGGCGTTTTTTACTGCAAGGACGCCTTTGAGGGCTTGTCCACTATGGACTCCTTAATGAATCCTGATAAGCGGACGGATTTGATTGAGAGCATTCAGAAAGCCGCAGATTATGAGTTGGGACGAGAATTGACCTCCAAGCGCGGACGACCGAGAACGCGCAAAATACAGCAGGTGGAGGTATTGGATGAGCTGCCCGCCCCGCCCCACTGGGGGCCGCGGGTGGTTGAGGATATGCCCTTATCAATGGTGGGGGAGCACTTATTTATCAATGAGCTGTACCGTCTCTCCTGGGGTGCTAAGAACGCCCACGGTGAGGAATGGGAAAAAATCAAAGCTGAGTTTGATGCCCGCCTGCAGCGCATGCGCAAGGAAGCGGAAGAAGAAGGATGGCTAAAGCCCCAGGGTGTGTATGGCTACTGGCCGTGTCAATCTGAGGGTGATTCGCTGTTAGTGTATGACCCCGACACCTTGGATGACGAGGAGCCTGCCCTGCGGCAGCGGTTTGATTTCCCCCGCCAGGTGGGCGGCAGGGAATTGTGCCTGGCGGATTATTTCGCCCCGAAGGGGTCGGGCAAGATGGATGTGGTTGCGTTTCAGGTGGTCACGGTGGGGCATGAGGCCACACGGCGCTTTGACGCTTTGCAGGACGCAGGGGAATATTCCGAAGCCTACTACCTGCACGGCTTAGCGGTTCAGATGGCGGAGGCGACCGCCGATTACCTTCACGCCCATATCCGCCGTGAGCTAGGTTTGGCACCCGAGCGTGGTAAACGCTATTCCTGGGGCTATCCCGCTATCCCAGAGCTGGAAGACCACCTAAAGGTCTTTGACCTGCTGCCGGTGGAATCGGCACTGGGGATGAGCCTGACATCAGCTTATCAGCTTGTACCGGAACAGTCCACTGCAGCCATTATCGTCCACCATCCCGAAGCCAAGTATTTTAATATCGGCACGAGCCGCGTTGAGCAATTAATGAAAGAATGAGACCTTAAGAGGAAACTATGAGTAAAAAAGACAACACCTTTCGAATCTGTTTGAATCAGGCCGAGCGCCCCATTGTGGTGGATGGAGCCATGGGCACATTGTTGCATGAGCGCGGTGTTCCGATTGACGCCTGCTTTGACGAGCTTAACCTAACAGACCCTGGCTTGGTTGGCGATATCCATCGTGATTATATTCAAGCCGGCGCTGAACTGATCAAGACCAATACTTTCGGTGCCAACCGCGCCAAGCTTGAACGGCATGGCTTGGAAGATCGTGTGGGTGAGATCAATACCGCGGCTGTCAACCTGGCAAAACGAGTAGTGCTGGCTTCCTTTAAGGATGTGTGGATCGCTGGGGATGTAGGCCCTTTGGGTGTTCCGCTGGCACCTTTCGGTCGGGTGAGTGTTGATGAGGCTCTTGATATTTACGTTGAACAAGCTGAAGCTTTGATAAAGGCTGGTGTTGACGTCATTTTGATTGAAACGATGGTTGACCTGTACGCTGTCCAGGCGGCTGTGGATGCTGTTCATCACGTCGATCCTGAGATGCCGGTGATTGCCTCAATGACCTTTACGCGCGACCGGCGCACGCTGTTAGGAGATTCTCCCAGGGAGGTTGCCAATAAAATCAATGAGTTAGATGTGGATGCCATCGGCGTCAACTGCTCAGGCGGACCGGTGCAGCTCCTGCGAATCTTACGGCAGATGAAGGAGGCAGTGCCTGAGGCGCATTTTTCTATCATGCCCAATGCGGGTTTCCCGGAAAAAGTTGGCGGGCGAATTATGTACCCGGCAGGGCCGGAATACTTCCGTGAATACGCGCTTGCTTTTTGGCGCTCCGGTGCAGATATTATCGGGGGCTGCTGCGGGACAACGCCCGCTCATATCGCTGTGATTAAGGACGTGCTTGTTAATACACCCAAGGAGTCCCTGGTCAGTTTGGTGCCTGAGAGGGAAATCGTCACTGAGGTCGAGGAGCAGGAAGCCGCAGAGCGCTCACAATTGGCGCAGAAATTGGATGCCGGAAAGTTCGTTATCGCAGCTGAGATGGACCCACCGCGCGGGTTGTCAACCCACAAGCTCTTGGCCGGCGCGTCCCTTCTGGCGGATGCGGGAGCGGATGTGATTGATGTAGCAGACAGCCCCATGGCGCGCATGCGGATGAGTCCCTGGGCGGTGTGTGACTTGATTCAATCGAAGTTTGATATTGAGACCACGCTACATTTCCCCACTCGGGGCCGTAACCTCCTGCGGGTGCAGGGCGATCTGTTGGCTGCGCACGCGATCAATATTCGCAATGTTTTTGTCGTCATGGGTGATCCGACAGCTATCGGGGACTACCCGGACGCCAGCGACTCCTATGATTTGGTGCCTACTGGGTTAATCAAGTTGATCAAGGAAGGTTTTAACGTTGGTGTGGATCATTCCGGTGGGAAGATCGGGCAACCCACATCCTTCTTTGTGGGGGCGGCATTGAATCTATGCCCCAACAAGCCGGAGCGGGAGATGAGCGTTTTAAGGAAAAAACTTGAATCGGGGGCGGATTTCTTCCTGACCCAGCCGGTGTTTGAGGTAGACAAGGCAAGGGAGTTCATTCATGCATACGAAGATCAATACGGTACATTGCAAGTCCCAATCCTGGTTGGCGTCCTGCCTTTGGTGACAGACCGCCATGCCCGTTTCCTGCACAATGAAGCCCCCGGGATATCCATCCCTGAGGAAATTCAGGAACGGATGACGGACGCGGGGGAGGATTCAGCGGCGGAGGGCGAAAAGATTGCCATTGGACTGATCGAAGAACTGCAGGAAGATTTCCAGGGCGTTTACTTTATACCGCCGTTCAATCGTTTCAGCATGATTGCTAATATTATCGATAAAATAAAATCCCGATAGACTCATTTGTCTAAAATGAAAAAATAGGTTAGTATTCTCCTCTAAAGAGAGCTTTTCGGCATTAATTAGGAAGTACGATAGAATAGGACGCGGAGGTAATTTCAATGAAAAGTAAATTACAGCATACAAAATGGATTTTTGTTGCACTTTTAGCCGTTGGCCTGGCGTCCTGCCAGCCAACGGGGGTCTCTGATAAGGAGTTAGCGGCAACTTACGCCGCTCAAACATTGGCGGCTATGCCGAACAAAACCGCTGCCCCGAAGGAAACACAAATGCCGGAGGCTACAGCTACAACCACTGCCACACCTGAGCCGACGCTCGGCCCGGTAGGTCCCATTGACTTCCCGGAGAATGTTAACCCACTAACCGGGATGAGGGTGGATGACCCTTCGATCCTGGATCGGCGACCGGTGCTTGTCAAGGTGGCTAACTATCCAGCTTCTGGACGACCGCATGCTGGTTTATCCTTCGCGGATATTGTATTTGAATACTATATTGGCTATGGCGGCAACCGATTTATTGCTCTGTATTATGGGCAGGATGCATCCCAGATCGGGCCGGTACGCTCCGGTCGGCTTGTTGACCCTCAAATCGTGAGTCTGTATCAGGGTATTTTCGGTTTTGAGAGTGCTTATGTGACCATTTATGATCATATTTTTGACGTACTGGGTAATCGCGCGATTAACGGCGGCGGCGGCAATATTTGCCCGGCGATTTGCGATACCGGTGAAAATATCGTTACCAGCAAATTTGCTGATTCAGAAGCAATGACTGAGCTTTCAAGCCAGCGTGGGGTGGATAACAAGCGATATACGCTTGAGGGGATAGCATTTGATCCGCAGGCGCCGGATGACGGGCAGGAGGGTGAGGTTGCATTGATCCTTTACTCCAATCTTAACCGCGGCGAGTGGCGGTTTGATGAAGAAAGCGGAAAGTATCTTCGCTGGATTGAAGATACAACCGGGGGCGATCTTGAGATGATCCCACTGGTTGATCGGATCACAGAGGAGCAATTAGCGTTTTCCAATGTTGTAGTGCTCTTCGCCTACAATGATGAGCTTGCCCCGACCTTGCACGATATTTATCTCTGGGATAACCCCACAGGCAATCGTGCGGTGGTCTTTCGGGACGGTCAGGCATATGATGTCACCTGGGCGACCCCAAATAAGGATCAACCCATCCGGTTCTTTGACCAGGACGGGGAGGCGTTCCCGCTCAAACCTGGGAACACATGGATGGTGATCATGGGACTCAATTCCGACGACACTCAGGATGAGGGTAATTGGACCTTCACCTACTATCTACCTTAAACTATGCGGACGTTGATCCTTTCTGACGTCCATGCTAACCTGACAGCGTTGAATGCTGTTCTGGCAGACGCCGAGCCTTACGATCGCGTATGGTGTCTTGGCGATGTCGTCGGTTACGGACCGGACCCCAATGAATGTATTAAAACGATCCAGTCTTTACCTATGCTCAAGTGCATTAAAGGCAACCACGACGCGGCGATACTAGGGGAGATTGAGGTGAGAGCTTTCAATTACGAAGCGCGTGCTTCTCTGGAGTGGTTGTTTGGAGAATTAGATCCAGATAATAAGCACTGGCTTGAGGGCTTGGATGAGCGTTTGGAGTTTGATGACATTACCATGGCTCACGGCAGCCCGCGCAATCCCATTTGGGAATATGTCATGGATGTCCATATTGCGTATGAAAATATGAAGGCGTTTGAGACAAAGATTTGTCTGGTTGGACACACCCATGTCCCATGTCTTTTTAAACAAGAAGGGGAAAAGCGTGATTCGACTCATTTATACCTGATGAAACCAGGAGAGCCTTTCTCCATTGATCAAAAATGCATTGTCAACCCGGGTTCCGTGGGGCAGCCGCGCGATCATAATCCTAAAGCTTCCTATATGATCTATGATGATGAAAGCGATCAATGGGTTTACTATCGGGTGGCGTATGACATTGAGTCAGTGCAAAAGCGTATTTTAGCTGCTGGATTGCCCCAGCGGCATGCCTCCCGCCTTTCGGAAGGGTGGTAGAACAAATTATTTAGCTAATAATTTCATTGTTCCTTTGAAGTATGAGATAATGTTTCAAAGGAACTTTTTGTTTACAAGAGGCGTCTATTAAATATAAAATGGGAATGATGGATCAGTCTTAAAGGAGAAATGATGAAAAAGAGAAGTTTGGTCTTGTTAATTCTTGGGGTGGTTTCAAGCTTATTGCTTGGAGCATGTGCAGCCAAATCGGCTTCTGAGGTTGTTCAAGATGCTGAAGCGCCAGCAGCAGAGGGCTGGAACTACAGTGATGCTGAAAAACAGGAGATGTCGGAAGAGTTAGAATCTGACAGGAGTTATACCAGTGGCGCCGGTGAATCTGCCAGTGCGGTTGAGCGTATGATGATTTATAACGCAAATCTGGAAATCGCCGTAGAAGACCCTGTCAGCACAATGGAGTCGGTGATCGAAATGGCCGAAGAGGCGGGCGGGTTTGTTGTGTCTTCCAACGTTTACCAATCCTATTCTGAAAGCGGTGGAACCCAACCGAGAGCCACCGTGACCGTGCGTGTCCCCGCTGGGGAATTGGATTCGATCATGGCTGCGATTAAGGCGCTGACCCCCAATCCGGATGAGGATGTGCTTTCGGAGAACGTGTCCGGGCAGGATGTCACGGCGGAATATACCGATCTTGGATCGAGACTGCGAAATCTTGAAGCGGCTGAAGAAGCCCTGGTAGAATTGATGGAGAAAGCCGAGGATCCTGAAGATGTCCTGAATATCTTTGATGAGCTGACCTACTATCGCGGCGAAATTGAGGTTGTCAAGGGCCGCATGAAATACATTGAAGAATCAGTTGATTTATCTTCCATTTCTGTAAACATCGTCACAAAGGAATCACTTCAACCGATTGAGATCGGTGGGTGGCAGCCGAAGGGCACGGCTAAGAAAGCGATTCAGGCGCTGATCAACGCCTTACAGTTCATCGGTAATGCTGCGATCTGGTTCGGTATCTTCTGTCTGCCTTTCTTGATCCCATTGGGCATTGCGGTTTATATCCTCGTGAGCCTGCTCCGAAAAAAGAAGGCAAAGAAAGCAGCTCGGACGACAGAGACGATCCAGAAGCCAAATAGGCAGGCATAAGAAAACGCCATTAGATTAATTTTTCAACTCACAAGGGCGGACGATACTTATCGTCCGCCCTTTTTGTACTGTCAATTGTCAAAGGGATTGACACGAATGAAATTTTGTTATAAAATAATTTATCGATATAAATAATTTTAGCGATAAAAGGAATTGTTATGAGTGATAACTTAGAAAAAAAACCGGTGTTTGTTGTTGAGGATTTGGAGACGCTGCGCGTGTTGACGGATCCTCTAAGGCTTCAAATCCTGGAGGTATTGAATCAAGAGCCGCAGACAGTGGGTGAAGTAGCGGACAAGCTGGGGCTTGCCGGCAGCCGGTTATATTACCACTTTAATATGCTTGAGGAGCATGGATTGATCCAGGTGGTGGAAACCCGCACTGTCAGTAATATGATTGAAAAGTTGTATTGGGTGACTGCTGAGGAGATTGAGTTTAATAAAGAACTGCTCAATTTTTCTCTGGAGGGAGGGCAGGATAATTTTGTCAAAGTCATTAACTCTTCCTTGGATTCTGTACGGGAAGATATGTTGCGCAGTCTGCAAGCTCGTAAATATTCGCTTGAGCATGGCGTTAAAGAGATCCCCAGGAATATGATCTTGATTAACACCAAAAAGCGGTTAAAGGATGAGGACTTTCAGGCTTTTACCAAGCGGTTTAAGAAATTGTTGAAGGAATTTGGAGATATACCGGAGGAAGAGGATGCTGTTGAGGATGCCAATGTTTACAGCCTTGCCTGTTATCTCTATCCGAGTTTTTACTATGAAGAAGGGAATGACAATAAAGAAAGGGAAATTACAAAATGACTAAGAAATCCAAAGGCATGCGGACGTTCATCATCATCTGGCTGGGGCAGCTGGCTTCAATGATCGGTTCCGGACTGATTGGTTTTGCCCTTTCCGTATGGATTTACGACCAGACCGGCCAGGCAACGCCATTCGCCCTGACGGCGCTTTTCAGCACGCTGCCCAGGATTTTACTCTCCCCTGTTGCAGGCGCCATCTCTGATCGGTGGAATCGGAAGAAGATTATGATCGTCTCCGATTCATTATCGGGGATATTAACCCTTCTCACAGCGTTTCTTTTGTTGACCGGACAGATGGAAATATGGATGGTGTATACCATCAGCTTTTTAGGTTCTGTCTTTGCATCTTTTCAACAGCCGGCTTACTCCGCTTCCATTGTCATGCTGGTACCCAAAGAGCAGCTCACACGTGCGAATAGCATGATCCAGATGGGGCAGGCGCTCGAATCGATCCTGACGCCCGTTATGGCTGGAGTGTTGTTTGCGACGATTGGCATGCAAGGGATCATTATCATTGATGCGGCGACGTATTTGATCGCCCTTTTTACATTGATCTTCGTCACCATCCCCCAGCCGGAGAAAATAAAAGTAGAGAGTAAAAAACTTTCGGTGATGAAAGATATCGTTTTTGGATGGCGGTACTTGGCAGAGCGAAGGGGATTGTTAGGGCTTTTATTTTATTTTGCCGGGGTTAACTTTTTCGCCAATCTGTGTGCTGTGATGATCGGACCCCTGGTACTCTCCTTTGGCCCCGCGACAAATCTGGGGGTTGCGCAATCCGTGATGGGTTTGGGGATGCTTGGTGGGAGTTTGATATTGAGCCTGTGGGGCGGCCCTAAGAAAAAGAAGATCAATGCTGTGATCGGGTTTATCTTTCTGTCAGCGTTTGGCTTTCTTGTAGCAGGGTTCCAGCCGAGTCTGGCTTATGTCAGCGCTGGGGTGTTCATCCTGATGTTTTTCATTCCCTTTGCCTCAGGCCCCAGCTCCGCGATCTTTGCTTCGAAAGTCGCCCCAGAAGTGCAGGGTCGTGTGTTTGCCACCCGTTCGATGATCGCACAATCCATGATGCCGCTGGCTTTCATCCTGAGCGGCATCATGGCGGACAACGTGTTTATCCCCTTGCTGGTTGAGGGGGGCGCGCTGGCAGACACTTTTGTTGGGCAATGGCTTGGCGTGGGGCCGGGACGGGGCATTGGGTTGATGATGATCTGCAGCGGGTTGTTGATGCTGGTGATCAGCGTGATTGCCTATGCCAACCCGCGCATTCGCAATGTGGAGACGGAAATACCGGATGCGTTACCAGAAGAGCCTGGGGAAGGCAAGGAAATTGAGAAAAAGGAACGACAATCCTCTCCCGTTCAAGGTTAATGGATAGCGGCTCTACTCTTTAATGACCAGTTCCTGTCCATCAAGGTCCTTCAAGTCGACGGCGTAGACGCCACCCCCTTCATCTTGCAGCGTGTGTGATTGACCTCTGAACAATGCGCCAGCCGGTTTCCAGGGCAGGTAAATGTACACCCTGCCGGAGGTTTCTCTGTTGAGGTCAAATCTCATCTTCAGCGAATTGTTTTCCTCTTCCCACTCGCTGATTTCGATCCCCTGAGCGAGGTGCAGGTCGCTTCCCAGATATGTGGGTCTGCTTGCGTCATAAACCCTGACAGCGGCGACCCGCACGCCGTGTGAAGGGATGTTGTTGTAGGCAAGGGGGGATTTGTCAGACATCTGACCGATCAGCCCTGTCCAGAATTCACGGAGCCACCACACCTCTCCTTCGGGGAGGTTGAAGTCTTGAGGGGAGAAAGCATAGGAAGCGGGTTGATCCTCCCAATTGAACCATGCCAGCAAGTGCCAGGGACCGCAAGGGCTGTCCAGGTCCACTCGCAATCGGGCGGGGGTGAAGGAATCAAACCAGTTCAACACTCGGGCGCGTCGGTCCATCACGGGCAGGAGGATTTGTGCCAGCTTAAGCCGCTCCTGTGGCAGGGCGGGTAAGTCGTCGGAGAGCAGGATGGAACCACCGGTCAGACCAATAGCACTGGTCAGGGTCTGCACTTCGGGCAAGGTCAGGTCGGTGTCCGGGCGCACCAGCAGGCAGTCGGGGTCATTAACCCACCAATGCCGGTGCAGGGGTGCGCGGGTGATGATGTTCTGCAGGGCATTGCGGGCGGCGGGCATGTGCGGTTCCTTCTTGAGCAGGAAGCTGACAGGTGGAAAATGCGGCTTCCAGTAGCCGTTTACATCGGCGCTGATGCGCATGGCATCAAACAGCCCCAAAGCTGAACCTAAGGGGCAGCCGCAAGCCAGCAGGGTCACATCCGGACCGGCAGCCCGGCGCAGGGCTTCAAATCCATGCCGTAAAACCTGAGCACGGGTTTGCGTAGGGTCCTGGTAGATGCCGTCCAGGGCGGCGGCATACAGGAAATCCAGTTTGAGGTATTCGAAACCCCAATCTTCGACCGCAGTGCGGATGACGTCGCAGGTGAAGTCCATTGCATCCGGGTGGGTCAGATCGAGGGCATAGGTGAAGCCGTTCCAGACAAAACCGGCGTTGACCGGCTTGCCCCGGGCATCCCGCAAGAGCCAATCCGGGTGCTCTTGTACAAGTTTCGCTTTGGGATGGACAATGTAAGGCGCCAGCCACAATCCTGGCGTTAACCCTGCGCCTTTAGCCTTCTGGACGAGAGGTTTCAACCCGTTCGGAAATTCGGGGTCAAAGTTGTACCAATCCCCGGGATAGGTCTCAAACCCGTCATCAATCTGCAGCAAGGGCAGGGGTAATTTGGGTTTGAGCTGCACAACGGCATCCAGATTGGATTGAATGATCTTTTCGGAGATGTCTTGATAATAGTGATACCAGGAGCACCAGCCGACGGGTACGGGGTCTTTAGATTCAATTTCGTTATACTCAGCGACGGTTTCAAGACAAAGACGCATGGGTTCTGGCGCGTCAAGATGGATGAAGGACAGCGCGAGCCAATCGGTGTGGGCTGCTTCTCCCGCTGGGAGGAGGACATTGTCGCCATTCGCCCATACACTTAACATGGGTTCGGGGTCAAATTTCGCTTCCAGGCTGCCGAACTGCTCTTTCTGTGATAGGAATCCCGCCAGCAGTCCAATACGGCTGGCGCGGTCGCCGAGGACGCCGAACATATCCCCGGTGAAGTAGTTTTTGCTCCGTGGTTGGGGCGTGCCAGTGTTGACCACCATCGGATTTTGAAAAGGGCCGAGGATGGACGTGCGCTGCTTCTCGCCAAGCCCATAGGTTCCCGTAACAGACCAGGACTGCCACCCGTTGCTGTAAAAAGCGGGGTCTATCTGATGCCTTTCGCTGAAACGGATATCCCCAGCCTGAATTTTCAGCGGGGTGAATTGATGGAGGATGATAGCCTTTTCGCTGTTATTGTGGATTACTATTTGCAGGAAGAGCATTGGTTTTTCGGGTGAAACGCCAAAATTAATTGCGATTTGCACACCTTTCAAGCAGGTGTTGATCGTCAAGCGCTGGGTTATTAAACTTCCCCAAGGCATAGCTAAAACTATATCCTGTTCGAGTCTCTCTATATTGAAGGATTTTTGTAGGAGAGAAATCCGTTTATCGTCCTTTAGACAGCAAACATCATAGGAACTACGAAGAGCGCTGCCCGGATAGGCCTGAGATTGTAATTCGTAAAAGGGGGCGTCTTCAGAAATCGTCAGGATGAGGTCATCGGATTCAAGGTGCATGATTATTCTTCCTCAAATAGGTCTTGTATGTCGGATAGAGAGATCGGACCCTGCCGCAGGATTTTCATCTCGGTATTTGCGACATCAAGGATGGTTGATGCCACCCCGCCGGGTGTTGTTCCGCCGTCCAGGATCAGGTCAACCCGTCCGCCGAGTTGGTCAAAGACATCCTCGGCGCTGGTGGGGTCTGCTCCCCCTGAAAGGTTGGCGGAGGTGGTCGCCAGGGGACCTGTCTGGCACAACAGCTTCAATGTGAATGCCAGGTCGGGCATGCGGACGCCGATGGTGGGGTAGGGTGAAAGGTCTGGGGGGAGGTTGGGATGCTTCGGCAGGATGAGGGTGAGGGCACCCGGCCAGAAGGCTTCCGCAATGCGCTTAACGTGATCGCTGATGAATAAAACCAGTTTTTCCAACTGACTGATGTCCCCGATCAACACCGGCAGGGCTTTCTCTTCGGGGCGTTCTTTAGCTTCATAGATTTTTTGGATAGCCGTGTTGCTGAAAGGGTCTCCAGCGACCCCGTATAGCGTGTCTGTTGGGAAGGCAATCAAGCCTTGATTTTCAATGACTTTAACTGCAGTTGGAATGGCTTGAGGATCGTCCGTGTTGAGGATCGCTGTTTCGATCATGGTCACCCTTTTGGTAGTATTTCTTAGATTGCCTTTATTTTAACCCCAAATAGCCAACCTCAGACTTGGCGAATTTCAATCACCCGATCCAGCCCCGCCAGATCCTGATGGAGGCGGTGCTGGGCTTCTGGAAAAGCGGATCTCGCCAACGCCAGTGTCTCCTTCCCAAGGGAGGATTCGATTTCCAGCAGGATGGTTCCACAGGATGCAAGGCGGGTTTGAGCTTGATTGAGAAGCTGATGGATCAACCTCATGCCGCTTTCTCCACCGTCCAATGACAGGGGAGGTTCATGTTTTGCGATATCCAGGCTCTGCAGTTTTTTGGTGGGGATATAGGGAAGGTTGGCGCAGATCAGGTCAAATTGAACGCTGATAGGTTCAAGTAAATTGGATTGAACGAAGTGTATTTGAGTCTGCGCATGTTTATGGGCGTTCTGCCCAGCGATTTTCAAGGCGGCATGGGAGATATCCGCGGCGAAGATGACAGCTGAGGACAGTTCAGCCGCCAGGGTGACAGCGATAATACCTGATCCTGTACCCACATCGATGATTTTCGGTTTGGAAGTGTTCTGAGCACATTCAATTGCCTTCTGCACCAATATTTCCGTCTCCGGGCGGGGAATGAGGACATCGGGTGTGACCTTGAACCGCCGTCCATAAAATTCCCAATGTCCTAGGAGATAGGGCACAGGAATTCCTTGCAGGAGTTGCGATAAATATGTCTGTAATGTTTGATTTTCTTCCGATGTCAGTTCATAATCCCCATGGGCCAGAATCCAGCTTTTTGTCCGATTAAGTGCCTGACTGAGCAGGAGCAAGCTGGTGTTTTCAGGCGCATCAATTCCCCCCTTTATCAAATTTTCATGTAATTGCCGTCGGATTTCTTGCAGCTTAATAGGTTTATTCCTCCACCAAAGCGAGTTTTTCGGATTCATCCTCCAGGGATAACTGGTCAATGAATTCATCAATGTCCCCATCCAAAAAGCCGCTGATATTGTAGGAGGAGAGGTTGATACGATGGTCCGTGACCCTGCTTTGAGGGAAATTATAAGTGCGGATCTTTTCGGAGCGTTCGCCTGTGCCAATCTGGGAGCGGCGGGTGGCTGCTTCTTTTTCCTGGCGCTTTTGTTCCTCTATTTCATAAAGGCGAGCTTTGAGGATGCTCATGGCGCGCTGCTTGTTTTGAAGCTGTGAGCGCTCATCCTGACAGGCGACGACCATGCCCGTGGGGTGATGGGTGATGCGGATGGCGGTGGCGTTCTTTTGCACGTTCTGACCGCCCGCGCCGGCTGATTTATAAACATCAATGTGGATGTCTGAATCAGGAATTTCGATTTCTACGTCATCCACTTCAGCCAGGACGGCTACAGTGACAGTGGAGGTATGGATGCGTCCCTGGGATTCGGTCTCAGGTACGCGCTGCACACGGTGCACGCCCGATTCGTATTTCAAGCGGGAATAGGCGCCGTTGCCTTTGATCATGAAGCTGACTTCTTTGATCCCGCCGATGCCTGTTTCATGCATGGAAAGGATCTCCGTCTCCCAGTTTTTCCGTTCGGCATACCGGCTGTACATGCGGAAAAGATCAGCGGCGAACAACCCAGCTTCATCGCCACCCGTACCAGCGCGGATTTCCATGATGACATTGCGCTTATCACGTGGGTCTTTGGGGACGAGCATACTCTTGAGTTGGCTTTCCAGAGTTTCCTGTTTCTCTCTCAGAGCATCCAGTTCTGTTTCTGCCATAGCGCGCATTTCATCATCCTCACTTTCCAGGAGGGCTTCGGTTTCCTCAATTCTCTCCAGGGTTTCCTGATAGGTGCGCGCTTTTGACACCAACGGCTCAATTTCCGCCCGTTCTTTCGATAGTTCAATGGCGGTGGTGTAATCTTCACCCACCTGAGTGAGCTGCTGGTCTATTTCTTCAAATCGTTCAATAATACCCTGTAATTTTTCAAGCATGCGAATAATTTTCTCGTATTCCATAAAGAATTAACGTACGGATTATACCATTTTAATCAACGAAGAGTATTTCGTATAGTTATTATATAGTAATTGATTTCAACCATACGCCTGGCTCGGTCTTGCGGTATACTACTACCTGCGTAAAAATGGACAGACAAAACACACCTAAGGTTTACTGCACGTACCAGGAAGCTTTGGAACATCGCTTTCCTAATCACCCTGAATCCCCACAACGAATCACATCGCTGAGGGCATGGCTCGATTCACCACCTTATCCTGAAATCGAATGGCTGCCTTTTGAAACCGCAATGGAAGGCGAGGTGGCGCTGGCGCATCGTCAAGTGTTATTAGATGAGATCAAGACGGAATGTCAGAAGGGTCCGCATGAATTTGAATCGGCGCCGACCTATGTGACGAAGACCAGCTATCGAGATGCGCTGGGTGCGGCTGGTGCGACCCTGACCGTATGTCGGCGGATCGTCGCGGAGGGGAATGGGCGCGGTTTTGCCATCGTGCGCCCGCCTGGGCATCATGCTGACGCTGAGACCGCCATGGGATTTTGTTTGTTAAACAATGTTGCTATTGCGGCTGCAGATGCAGTTGCCAGAGGTTTGGGGAAGGTGGCGATTGTGGATTTTGACGCCCATCACGGGAATGGCACGCAAGCGATCTTCCGGGATACGCCGGAAGTGGGCTTTTTATCGACCCATGAAGATGGGATTTATCCTGGGACCGGACGTCTGGATGACGCCCCTCACGCTCGAGGGCGCATCATCAACTGTCCCCTGCCGGCTTTTGCAGGGGATGCCGCCTTTCAAAGGGTCTTGGACGAGGTAGTTGAACCCTGGCTGGCAGCATTCCAACCCGAGATGATCTTCGTGTCAGCTGGGTTCGATGCTCATTTTTCCGACCCGCTGACCACCCTGACATTGGATACCAAAGGTTATTTCATGCTTGCCAAACGCTTGGTTAGCTTTGCTGATCGATATAGTGGGGGCAGGATCATGTTTATCCTGGAGGGCGGATATGACCCGAAAGCCCTAAAAGATAACATTCAAGCCTGCCTGGCAGCTATGTGCGGTCGGGCGGCATATCCAGACCATTATGGAGAAGCGCCGGGCGTAAACCCCAGTGTGGATTCATTGATTAGTCAATTACAAAAAATTCATCACTTAAAGGAGAATTAACCATTGCTGCAACTTTATTTCATCAGACACGGACAATCAATAAATAATGTCATTATGGATGACATCGGACGTGATGAATACCTGATTCATCGTGTATTGGATCCAGATCTGACCTCTATCGGTGAAGAGCAAGCCAAACTGGTTGCAAAATATCTAGCAAAACCAGCGAAGCATGATGGATATGACCCACAAAACCGTCACGGTTTTGGGATTACGCACCTTTACTGTAGTTTGATGACCCGCGCAGTTAAGACTGGATTGGCTATCTCTAAAGAGACCGATGTGCCGCTTGTGGCCTGGCCGGAAGTGCATGAGACCGGCGGCGTCTTTGAGTCTGACATCCAGGATGGCGAGCCAGTGTTCATTGGGCGCCCGGGAAAAGGAAGATCCTATTTTGAAAAGGAATTCCCGGAACTGGTCATCCCCGATGATTTACCGGAAACGGGTTGGTGGAACCGAGAAAAGGAACCGCGAGAGGATTATCCAAAGCGGGCACAGGCTATCATTGACAGGTTGATTAGAGAACATGGCGGCAAAGAGGATCGCGTGGCGATTGTCACCCATGGTGGTATTTTTGCCCGGATCCTTTCAGCCTTTTTTGACATACATGCGGAACATTACTGGTTTTTGATGAATAATTGTGCCCTCAGCCGAATTGATATCCAGGAGGATGGTCATTTTGCTTTGATCTATATGAACAAGGTGGATCATCTTCTAGATGATTTGATTACGTGAGGCTGTTAGAATCAAATTTACCATGTCGAAAAAAGTGAGTTTCGATCAGGAAATAGTGTATCGTCCGGCAAAGCCTTCAGATGCCGCTGTCGCTGGGCGATTGTTGTATGACTCCTTTCCAAAGACGGCGACGTTTGTGATCGGTTTGGGAAACCCGGATCGCGCCAAAGAGATCCTGACAAGACTTTTCTCTATGGTGGGGCACCGCTTTAGTTATGAGTTTGCTCAGGTCGCGATTCGTCAAGGGCGGGTGGTGGGATTTTTTATATCTTATCCCGGAAAATGCTTGGGAAAGTTGAACCGACGGCTGGGGCGATTGATGTTTCAGCAATACCGTCTACGGGGCAAGGCTGCCCTGCTCATTCGAGCCTGGCCCCTGGTGTTTATTAAAGAAGCGGGACGGGATGAATATTTGTTAAGCAATCTGGCTGTCAGAAAGCACCTTCGTAGTAAAGGAATTGGCTCCGGTTTACTGGTTCAGGTGGAAGAAAAAGCCAAGGAAGCGGGCTTGAGAAAAGTCTCGTTGATGGTCTCCATCGGAAACAAGGAGGCGCGCCGGTTATATGAGTGCTACGGCTACCAGGTCAGGGCTACACATCTTGAATCCAACAAACGGGTGCCTTACCTTGGCCCTGGCTATCACCGTATGGTTAAGGAGCTTGTCGGGTGAATTCGTCAAATAAAATGGATGTTCCGCAAGGGGTTCAACAAGTCCTGTCGCTGCTGGATGGACATCACATGCCCTATCAGCTTCGCTCATTTGAACAGCCGGCTCATCATGCAAGCGAAGCCGCGGACTTGCTGTCCTGTCCGCTGAGTGCAATTGTGAAATCCCTTGTGTTCCAGAAGGTTTCAATAGGCAGTATTCTCCTTGTCCTGGTTTCTGGCAAGCACCGTGTGGATATGGATGTATTACGTGCACTTGTGGGGGAAACGGTGCGACCGGCAAGACCGGAGGATGTTATAAAGATGACCGGATACCCGGTGGGTGCGGTGCCGCCTTTTGGCATGACTGGAGAATTCCCTGTTTTTATTGATGAAGATTTGATGGACCATGATGTCGTGTGGGGCTCCGCAGGGGATGTGAACATACTTCTTGGAGTGTCGCCTGAGGTTTTAAAAAGCCTTTGTGGGGGATTTGTTGTCAGGCTGAAGCATGAAAAATGAATCGGAAAACGCCAGAATTCATCGCTATTCCCTGTCATTATTGTTTTATGCAGAATCTCAGTATAATAATTTGCAAGAGCAATGGGAAATTCAATATGTAAGTCAACATATGGATTTAGATTATTTCCCATTCTGTAAAAGGACTTAAAGATATTATGCCCATATATGTTAACATACTCATCATTTTTATATTATTCTTTTTCAATGCCATCTTTGCGATGTATGAGATTGCCATGGTGGCCGCGCGAAAAACGCGGTTGGAGCAAAAAGTAGAGGCAGGAAGCAAGGGGGCTGCCGATACCCTCTTCTTGTTGCAGGACCCCAATCAGCAATACCTTTCCACTGTCCAGATCATGATTACTCTGATTGATACACTGGCAGGCGGCATCGGTGGTGCCAATCTGGCAGGCCCGTTAGCAGATGTAATGAGGAATATAAAATGGCTGGCACCACAAGCTGATTTGATCGCGTTGATCCTCGTAGTGACCGTCATCACTTATTTTTCGATCGTGATGGGTGAGTTAATCCCCAAGCGCCTGGCTGTCAGCAAGCCAGAGGAAGTTGTCATTCGTCTTTCACCTTTCATTCGGGTCCTCACAAAATTGTTTAAACCTTTGACGAAGGTATTAAGCGCCTCGACCAACTTTGGTATAAAACTCTTCAGGATCAATACGGATAAAGGACCCAGCATCACTGAAGAAGAAATTATTAACTATCTTGAACAAGGGCGGGACATTGGTTTAATCGAAGATGCAGAGCGCGAGATGGTCTCGGGTATTTTTAGATTGGGCGACAGGCGTGTAGAAGCGTTGATGACCTCTCGTTTGGAAATTGCCTGGATTGATATTAATACGCCTATGGATGAGATTTGGGAAATGATTCAAAACACACCCCATTCACGTCTCCTCGTCGCGGATAGTGACCTTGATAATGTATTGGGGTATATCCAGGTTCGTGATCTATTAGGAAGATCGCCTGATGAGACGAATTTTGATCTGCATGATTATATTCAGGAACCCATTTACTTGCCCGAAAACATGGCGGCACTCAGGGCGTTGGACAATTTTCAGACCAGCGGTGTCCATTTGGCGGTGGTGGTAGATGAGTTTGGCGGAATCACGGGTATGGTCACAGATTATGACATCCTCGAAACGATCGTTGGAGAGATACCAGAAGATGGGTCAGATGAGGATTTCTTAGCCATTCAGCGCGAGGATGGCTCCTGGCTGTTTGATGGATTGATCGTGATTGATCAATTGAAAGAGCTTTTGGATATTTCAGAGATGCCAGGCGAAGAAAAGGCAGGTTTCCAAACCCTGAGTGGTTTTGTGATGAGTCAATTGGGGAGGATTCCCAAAACTGGCGCAAAGTTCATCTGTGGGGACTACGAATATGAAGTTGTGGACATGGACGGCAGGCGAATTGACCGTGTTCTTGTTACCCGTATCGGTGAGGAATAATTTTCATTAAAATATAAAGAGAAACATCAAGGCGGTCGAGCAATTCTTTCAGCCGACCCACTTCTTTAATTCTCACTTTGACAGCAGGTTGATCAAGCAGGTCCCATCCCAGGTCTGCGATGGTGAAAGCCGCGTCAATGGGGATCAACGACGAAGCGTTCTCAGCAATTTTATCCAACAGGGCATGATCATGATCAAGCCAGTGAAATAGGGTCTCAAGGATCTCGTTAGGGGTTTGGCACATACAGCCGGCATTATTCTCAACGACGAAATTAACGTTGCCGGTTTCCTGTCCGGGCAGGGCATGCACCAGCAATAAGGGCAATCCGGAAGCCAGGGATTCTGTCACAATTAGCCCTCCGGCTTTGCAGATGATGAAATCAGCGGCGCGCATCAATTCAGGCAAATTGTCCACGAAGTTGTATATTTTAACGGGATGGTGCCAATCCGTTTCACGAAAGTCTTTATAAAGGGAGTCATTCCCGCCGGCGACAAGCGCCATTTGCAGGGCATGTCCGCTGTGATCAATCAATTTAACTGTGTCAACCAGCGTTTCGATGCGGGGGCTGCCTACGACCAGCAGGCTGGTCAGGTCGCGATTCCAATCCAGAGTCTCTCGTAGTTCTCGCTTATCTTTTTGTTTGAGTTTCATTATGCGGGGATTAACTGGGATGCCCGTGACCATGACCTGTTCTGGGGATAAACCTGCTTTCAGAGCCTGCTGACGGACAGATTCAGTGGGCGCTGTACAGCGGGAGACGGCTTTATTAAACCAAACGAGATGCACTTTCGTCAGGTCTGTGATAACGGTGATGTTTGGGATGTTTCTCTTTTTCAAGACCAGCGCGGCGTGAATTGGGGCTTGAAAAACTGGATATGTTGTAATGATCAAATCGGGTTGATATTTATTGATGGTATCCCGGATTACTTCATACAGTACCACGATTAATCCGGCTTCCATTAATGACACGGGCAGCGTTGAATCACTCACTTTGTAACCCATCTTATAGAGGTCAGGTAATTTCTTGACGATCTCATCGTAATCCGATTGGCTTCTGCGGATAATTTCTGGAACTTTGGGGTTATTGAGGGGATTCTCAATCACCACCTCACAGCGGGAGCCGTATTTTTCTTCAAAGGCTTTATGAACCGCCTCTGCTGCAGTTCGATGTCCCATTCCGGCATCTCCAGTTAGAATGAGAATATGTTTTTTGTCCTCGTTCATAATAGCTTCCTGATAGTGAATGAATTTGTTATTCTAAATGATCCAGTAACCGCGTCAGGATTTCTTTTACTGTGCCCGTTTTTACTTCGTTACGGGAACCTTTGAAATGACATTCAAAGGCTTGTGTGGTTGTCTTGGTGCTGATGCCAATCCACACCAGACCCACGGGTTTGGTCGGGGTGCCGCCGGTCGGCCCGGCGATGCCGGTGGTCGAAAGCCCGATATCGGCTTCGAATTTTTTTTGGATCCCTGCTGCCATTTCACAGGCAGTCTCTTCACTGACCGCGCCGTGCTGGAGCAGTGTTTGTGATTGCACGCCCAGCATCTGCTCTTTGATGCGATTGCTGTAGGCGATCACGCCGCCGAGGAAGTACGCTGAGGAGCCGGATACCCCCGTTAGGTAATGCCCGAGCAAGCCGCCGGTGCAAGATTCCGCTGTGGCGATCGTCAGATTATTTTCTATCAAAAGTTGACCAATGTCTGAGGATAGGGAGAGTAAGTCTTGTTCCATATTATCCTCTTAGATTTTCTCCGGATCTTGATGCTTTTGCCCTTTTCCCAGTTCCTGAGAGCGGGTGAAGGCTGCCCAGATGGCACGGGAAATAGCCGTTCTGAACCCCATCTTTTCTAAGTAATATAGGGCGGTGGCAGAGGTGCCCCCAGGAGAGGTGACCTGATTGCGCAGGCGTGCGGGATGTGAATCGTTTTGTCCGTAGTAAGCAATGGATCCTTTGATGGTCTGCATAACCATTTCCTCAGCGATACGCCGTGGCAAACCAAGATGAACACCGGCATCGATCATCGCCTCCAGGAACAAGAAGACGTAAGCCGGTCCTGTCCCTGAAACGGCGGTTGCCATATCAATATAACTTTCATCTTCGACGTATATCTCATGTCCCAAAGCGGCAAGGATCTGCTGTGCAAGGTCGTGTTGCGATGGCGATGTGCCTGGGCTCTGGCTCCAAACCGTCATCCCCTCGCCGATTTGGGCTGGCGTGTTGGGCATGGAGCGCACCACCAAAGGGTGATTCAATCCCGTGATCAGGGATTGCAGCATGGCGCCAGCAACAATGGAGATTACCAGGGCTTCAGGCGGGATATTGTCTTTCAAATCCCCCATGACCTCGGGTAGTTTTTGTGGTTTGACGCACAGAATGACGACATCCGCTTTATGAACAGCTTGGGCATTATCAAGATTTCCATTGATGTGATAGCGTGCTTCTAATTCTTTCAGCCGTTCCAACCGTGGGCCGGCTGCGGTGATATTGGATGCGGAGGTCACTTTTTTTTCTATCAAACCAATGATAATTGCCTCGGCCATAACGCCAGGGCCGATGAGAGAAAATTGTTTATTATTGTTCATGTGTCCCTTCCTTACTCAGATTAATCTGCCGACCAGCGGGAGAAAAGTGCGTGGGATAAGATCCTTCCACCGCTCTTCTCGACACTCACCAGTTCGCCGCTGGTGATGGTTCCCCCGAACTCTTTGATGATTTCATGCAGCGCTTGGTGTGGGACGAGAGCAGAAGCCTGGATCGCATAGGAGGTCAGGCAGATGAATTTTGGATCCTGGGTCAATACCTTTCGACATAAACTTAATAGTCCAGAGATATCCTCAAAGTATTCCCAAACTTTTCCGCTGGGTCCGCGACCAAACTTTGGTGGATCAAGTATGATTCCATCATATAAGGACTTCCGCCTGGCTTCACGCTTGAGGTATTTCCGGGCGTCCTCAACCAGCCAGCGGACGGGAGCATCCCCCAGGCCGCTCAGATCGAGGTTGCGGCTTGCCCAGGTGACGGCGTGCTTTGAGGCGTCCACATGGGTGATATTTGCGCCGGCGCGAGCAGCAGCGGCTGTCGCCATGCCGGTGTAGCCAAACAAGTTGATCACCCTGAGCTGCCTGCCGGTTGAACGGATTTGTTCTTCAATCCAATCCCAATGTGCAGCCTGTTCAGGAAATACGCCGATATGCCGGGATTTCGAGAGGCGTATCTCGCTTTTCAGTCCTTTATAATTCACCGTCCAGGGTTGCTGGATAGGCTGTTTGTATTCCCAATATCCACCGTGTTCCCCACTGGTCGGCACCATGACCGCGTCTGCAGCGTCCCAAAAGGATTGAGACAGAGTGGGCGACCAGATGGCTTGAGGTTCGGGGCGGATCAAGGTGTAGGGGCCTAATCGTTCCAGGGTTTGACCATCCCCAGTATCCAAAAGTTCATAGTCCTGCCAATCCGGCGATGTCAGGAGGTGAAGTTTGGGAATTTGCGAGGACGCTGTCATTAAAATAACCTCCACCTAAAAACCTGGTCCAGCCAGGGGAGGATGAATTGAAGCAGGAGTGCGATAGCAGCTGCTCTCTCCAGGGGCTTTTGCAACGCTCCCTGGACAGCCATACTGCTGTCACTCCGGCGTAACTTGAGAGTCGGCGGGAGGATGAACAACGCAGCCAGAATCGCCATAATGATTAAAACCCATAGAGGGATCAGGTCAATTACGATGAAAGAGATGATGCCTGAGAATATACCCATCATCAACGAGGTCAGCATTAAAATGTGGCTGGTTTTATCGCCAAGGATGATGGCGGTGTGTCTTAGCTGGGCTGCCCGATCGCCTTCTAAATCGCGGATCTCATTATAGAGTTCACCATAGATACTGATGAACATCACAAACATAAATGGCCAGAGCCAATATTGATTGAGCTGGTTGGTGTATGTGAAATAACCGCAGAGAAATTGCAGCCCTGCTAGCATCAGACAATGGGAGAAAACGTCAAAGAATGCAATGGTCTTCAACCGCACACTACGAGAAGAATATAAATAACCAAGGATCAAGCTGGTCAGCCCAAAGAGGAAAGGCCAGGTGCCTAAAAGTGAAAACAAGCCTGCTGAGACCAACCCCACGATGAAGGTTGCAATCCGTGCGATCTGGGGGGTGATCAACCCCGCTGATACGGGATTGCGGTTGATCTTGCTGGGGGAGAGAGCATCATCTGGAGCGTCTTCAATGTCATTGATCATAAAGGCGAAACCCACAGCCAGGCAGTTGGCTGGGAGGAGGATAAATAACCGCAAATCCAGGAACCCCTGTGCAGAAGCGACGCCCAATAAGGTCGTGATGATGACAAAATACACATATTCATCAAATCGCGTTAATTTTGTGATTCTTTTTAGGGTTTGATTCATGAGCTCCACTTCTCCTTATCCTCGTTGAGTATACCATTTTTTAAAACCCTTCTTAATTTACTGAAATTGAATACTTATACGCTATAATTCAACAGATGCTGACTAAAGGAGATGTTATGGATTTTGATTGTATTGTTGACCGGCGAAACACGGAAAGTATCAAATGGAATTATTTCGATGGAGATGTACTGCCGATGTGGGTGGCAGATATGGATTTTCGATCGCCTGAGCCGGTAATAAAAGCTTTACACGAGCGTATCGACCACGGCATATTTGGTTATGGGATGCCGCCAAAGGGGCTGCGAGAAGCTATTGTCAATCATCTCAAAAGCCACCAAAATTGGGAGATAGAAAAGTCGGAAATTTCCTTCATTTCCGGTGTGGTGACAGGTTTTAATCATTCAATTTACAGCCTGACCGAGCCCGGCGATAAAATTCTTATTCAAACGCCGGTGTATCCTCCAATCCTTACTGCGCCAGAGGAAGCAGGGCGTCAGTGTGTGCATAATGAACTTCTAAGGCGCACCGATGGACGATATGAGATTGATTTCGATGATTTTGAACAAAAGGCAGCTTCTGGAGTCAAATTATTTATATTGTGCAATCCGCATAATCCCGTCGGTCGGGTTTTCACCCTGGAGGAACTGACCAAAATGGCTGAAATCTGCCTGAAACATGATGTGTTAATTTGTTCCGATGAAATCCACAGTGACTTAATTTTTTCTGAGTTTCATCACATTCCGATCGCGAGCCTTGCACCGGAAGTGGCGGCAAAGACTGTGACCTATTTCGCCCCAAGCAAGACCTTCAATGTGGCTGGTTTTTCGACGTCAGTCTATGTGGCGAAGGACGAGGAGATGAAGAAGCGGTTGGCGCAATCAATGTGCATGCTGTTGGGGCATCCGAATATTCTCGGCTTGCATGCAGCACTGGCATCCTATCGCGATGGTGGGGATTGGCTGGATGCTGTTTTGAAGTATTTAGAAGGTAACCGGGATTTCCTGGCGGATTTTGTCGCAGAGGAGTTGTCCGGTATCAAAATGTGGACTCCCGAAGGCACCTATCTGGGTTGGTTGGACTGCCGGGAATTAAATTTGGATGTTTCTCCGCAAAAATTTTTCTTGGATGAAGCGAAGGTTGGTCTGAATGAAGGCGGCGATTTTGGCAAAGGGGGTGAAGGTTTTGTGCGGTTGAATTTTGGCTGTCCGAAGGTGCTGCTCGAAGAGGGGTTAACTCGGATGAAGGGTGCTCTTTTAAATCGTTAGGCAATTTTATGGCTGAGCGAGAAATGCAACAGGACTTGAGAATGACACCCAAAAAACACAACCTGCCCTGGTGGGTGTGGATTTTTGTGATCATCGCAGTGTTTTTGTTTGTGTACTTCGCCATGGTTGGAATAGGAGCTGTGCTGATCGTCGCTGATCCTATCCAGGCGGTTGATGCGGTCGTCGTCTTGAGTGGCGATGATGGGGATCGGTTAGAGCTGGCAATCGAGATGCATGAGCAGGGATGGGCGCCTAACCTGGTGATCACGAATGTGTCGGATACTGTCAACCAACGGCTTGCGGCTGAGGCTCAGGCGGGTGGGTTTGCAAAGAATGAGATTTATATCACGAAAATCGAGGTGGAGAGCACCGTTGACGAAGCTTTGGCTGTGCGTGAAATGGCATTTACGAAAAGCTGGACGACATTGATGGTGGTCACAGACCCCTATCACAGCTTTCGAGCACGGTTTATCTTCCGCAGGGAGCTAGAAGGGTCAGGTATTACCATCGCTGTGCGACCGGTCGCTGGGCACTGGTTTCGCTCACCGAGCTGGTTCCTCCACGTGGAAGGTTGGCAGTTCGTTTTTTTGGAAATCACAAAGTTTGTGACATATCTTTTTTCAATTATGTTTAAATAAAAAAACGGGTCGCATTTGCGACCCGATTAAGTTGTTGAAGATTAAAAACCAAATAGTGATGTTTTGTTTTCTTCTTCTTTATCTTCTTCTAGTTCTTCATCTGTGGTTTCTTCTTGTTCTTCTGCTTCTTCGGACACCTCATTTTCTGACATCACATCTTCGGATATCACATCTTCGAATATCACATCTTCGGACATCTCATCTTCAGAGACTTCATCTTCGGATGTCTCTTCTTCAGATGCCTCCACAGTGCTTACCTCACTGGTTGCGAGGATGACGTTGGCTGCTTGCAGTCCTTTCGGACCGTCTTCTATCGAAAATTCAACCTCCTGTCCTTCTTTGAGTCTCTTGTAGCCCTCCATTTGAATTGCTGAAAAGTGTACGAAGACATCGTCTTCACCATCGTCACGGCCGATAAAACCATAGCCTTTGGGGGCACTGAACCATTTGACGGTTCCAATATAACGTTCTGACATACTTTTACTCCATCTTTCTAGGATTTATTAAGGTTCTATGTGTCGGAACATCTACTCCGACGCTAGGTTAATATAATACTTTCTGAAGGTCATGTCAAGTGAGGGGTAAAGGCTGGGCATACTGAGGCTATGCAAGAGCAAGAAAGGGCAGGGGGAGGGATCAACAGAGAAGCAATTTACAAAGTCACCCTCACCTCAATCCTCTCCCTTGGCGAGGGAGAGGAGGGGAATTGTGAATTGAAGGGGATAGACAAATTTGACTTGTTCTTTAAGAAATGTTATAAACCCTCTCCTTTGTGAAGGGAGAGGAGGGGAATTGTGAATTGAAGGGGATAGACAAATTTGACTTGTTCTTTAAGAAAAATTATAAACCCTCTCCTTTGTGAAGGGAGAAGGCAGGGTGAGGGTTCCTCCAATAATTATTGCTCATCTTTTATTATCATCAATTCATTGAGAGTGGCATCAATTTCTGCAATCACATCCTCCAAATGGTTTAGCACATCATTGTTCCAGAACCTTATTACCTGGATACCCTTTTGCATGAGAAATGCCGTTCGGATGTCATCCATCTTTTTGTTCTCGGTATTTGTGTGCTGGCTCCCGTCAATCTCAACCGCAAGGTGTGCTTCACTGCAATAGAAGTCAAGAATGTAGTTATCAATCGGGTGTTGACGACGAAACTTACAACCGGAGAGTTGTCTTGACCTCAGTTTTGACCATAACAAACTCTCAGCGAGTGTTTGATTTTTCCGTAAACTACGAGCTCTGTTTCGAATAACATTATTGGACATGAAGAAATATTATCACAGCTATTAATGTTCTGCTCGTATTTTCTCATTAGAAAGAACGATTTTTATAACACGTTTAATGAGTATTCGACTTAGATATCAGGGTTTGTGAACAGAAAATGTAAGTATAAAAATTTATGGTACCCTCACCTCAATCCTCTCCCTCGCCGAGGGAGAGGAGGGAACACTGCATGAGATATGGCGTAATGGGGATCAACGAAAATTGTTTGTAATGTAAGAAACGTTATAAAACCCTCGCCCTTTTGAAGGGAGAGGGCAGGGTGAGGGTTCTTCAACTGAAAGATGAGCAATCTACTTGGAATTCTGGAGGCAAAGAAGGAGCTGCCTTATGACCCCTTCTGGTTCCTGGTCAGTTACGGCAAGTACATAATATTGTGTTATTTGAGAATCAGCATCTGAAATTGATAGTGTTTTTACACCATCAGGCACCTGGCTTTCCAAGAGATAGCCAATACTAAAAGGATATTCATCCAGCAGAATCTGAAAGAACTCAAGCGAAGAGAAGGTTTGAAGATGAAGTGACGTTTCACTCGTCTCAAGTATGTTCTTTGAAAATAATTTTATTATTTCGTTTCCTTCAGGGTAGCTCAGCACTTGAATGGGCTGATTGATCTCTATGCCCGCATCTTTGATTTCAGACACATTAGCCCAATTCTTTATTTTTCCGGCATAAATGGCCTTCAGGCTATTAATGCTGATAGATGAAAGGGCCATTTCCCTTCCAGCGACGAGGGTGATTTTTTCTGACCCCAAAACAGTAATATATGGATCGTCCTCCAGAGGTTCGCCCAGCCTGAGGATAATATCTGCTTCATCCAGAGATAAGTCCTCCGGTGGAAAGATCTGGACATAGATGCCAAAATCAGTGATAGGTTCCGCGCAGGCGGAGACTTTGGGCAGCCAATGCGCCAGGGTAGGCGAGACATGCAGGGTTATGACCTCCATTGCTATCTTTTCATCAGATTCAGAAGAATTCGCTGAACAAGAGGCCAGCAAAAACAGCAGGATGAGACTAGCGATCAGAAATTTTTGTTTCATTACCTATTTAAGCGTCCAAATCAGGATCGTCGCGCTCCCCAGCAGGGCACAGTAAACTGAGAAATAAATCAATGAGTGGTTGACCAGAAATCGCAGCAGCCAGCGGATGGCGATATACCCAACGATCATAGCGCTTAGAAAGCCAATCACCATGACAGGTAGGAACTGGGTTAAATTTGGAACCTCCGTGACCATTTGATACGTTGAAAGCGCACCGGCAGCCAGCATGATAGGGATGGACATCAGGAAGGAGAAGTGGCCGGCCGATTCCCGCTTCAGGTGGCGCAGCATCCCACCGGAGATGGTTGCGCCGGACCTTGATATGCCGGGAAACAGCGCCAATGCCTGCATGAGCCCCATAATCAGGGCATCCTTCCCAGTGATATCGTATATATCGCCAATTTTCTGGCTGATCCATTCTCCCAGAAACAGGAGAAAGGCTGTGACCAGCAGGGCAATGCCGGCAAATAACGGGGAGGTAAAAGTTTGTTCCACCGTATCCTGGAAGAACAGCCCAGCTAAGCCGGCGGGGATGGTTGCGATTATGAGAAGCCAACCCAGCCTTGCTTCATGGGTGGCAAATGGTGTTCCTTTGAAGAGCTGCTTGAAGAATTCGCGCAGGATGGCGACGAGGTCTTCGCGGAAATAAAAAATCACCGCGACCAGTGTGCCCAACTGTACCAGGACATCAAAGATGAACATCTCTTTTTCAGGCAGATTCCAACTGAAAAAGAAGGGCAATATGACCAGGTGTCCCGAACTTGAAATGGGGAGGAACTCCGTCAGACCCTGGATCACCCCGAGCAGGATGGCTTGAAGAATGGTCATGTCCTTTTCCTTTATTTACAGATCAAGATTGGATAAGTAATTATATGCAAAATCGTCAAACTGCCCATTGATGATCGCGTCCCGGATATTTCGTACCAGATTCAGCAGGGTATGTATATTATGAATGGAAAGGAGCGTCCCGGAGAGCATCTCCCTGGATTGAATGAGATGACGGATATAGGCTCTGGAATAATTCTGACAGGTGTAACAAGTGCAGTTATCGCTGATCGGGCGTTCATCATGCGCATATTGGGCGTTCATCATGTTCATCCTGCCGCTGTCTGTCATTGCGGTGTTATGCCGAGCAAGACGGGTGGGGAGGACGCAATCGAAGATATCCACCCCGCGTTGAATGCACTGCACCAAGTCTTGTGGTGTGCCAACGCCCATTAAATAGCGAGGTTTATTCTCGGGGAGGATGCCGTCCACGATCTCCAGCATGGTGTGCATTTCTTCCTTGGTCTCGCCAACCGACAGCCCACCGATGGCGTTGCCGGGGAAGTCCAGCGCGGCGATGTGGGCTGCGGAGATTTCGCGTAAATCCGGAAAGACACCCCCCTGAACGATGCCGAACAAGGCCTGGTCCTGGCGTGTTTGAGCCAGCTTGCACCGCTCTGCCCAATGGTGGGTGCGGTGCATGGCTTTTTCGATGTAGTCATGGTCATAAGGTTCAGCGCATTCATCGAATGCCATGATGATGTCCGCACCGAGGTTCTCCTGAATTTCGATGGACCGCTCCGGTGTTAAGCGGTGCATGGAGCCATCAACATGGCTTTTAAAGGTGACGCCATCCTCGTCAACCTCGCGCATATCCGCAAGGGAGAAAACCTGGAATCCACCGGAATCGGTCAGGATGGGACGGTTCCAACTCATAAAATCATGCAGACCGCCTAAATCCGCGATCAGGTCGTCCCCAGGCCGCAGATAAAGGTGGTAGGTGTTTGCCAGAATTAATTTGGCGTCCAATTCCTCAAGCTGTTTCTGGGTCAGGGATTTAACGGTAGCTTGGGTTCCTACAGGGGCGAAGATGGGGGTGGGAATATCGCCATGGGGCGTATGGAACACGCCCGCGCGGGCGCTGCCGTCTTTTGCGAGAAGATCAAAATTGAAATCGCTTTTTCTCATAATTTTCTCAGGATTAATTCTGTTGATTTCTTTATGTCCGTAGATTATACCTTGAGGGAGACGCGGTTAGAAAGATGATCGAAAAGGTAAAACATAGGGTTGCATATGATAACGACTAATCTTTAGCTTGGGCTAAGAAATAATACATAGCCGATAAAGGGAACAGCATAATTTAAGAGCCAATTTTGATGTACAATGGGGGAAAGTAAATATTTAGAGGGTGAAAATATGTTTCCTGAAAAAATTCATCATGTTGTCCTTTATGTATTATCTTATATTGGTCGTGATCTAGGAACAACCGAAATCGACAATATTATTTATTTAATCGATGTGGCTCATGCGGCACAAACATCAAGAACTTTGACAGGGAGTAAATATATCCGGAAAAAGTGGGGGTCTTATGGGTTGCTAATCAGGGATGCCATAAAAGAGATGAAATGGTATGAGATAAAGATAAAAACAGAGGTTACTGAAAAGCGTAAATATGAAAAGAGTGTTCATACGCTCAATGATTATGCAAGGTTTGAGCCCCAGCTTGACGCTAAAGAGATTGAATATATTCAGGGTGTGCTCGATGAAATCAAAGACCTTTCACCCGTCGAGCTTAATAAAAGATGCTTTCATACAACGCCTATGGAGGCAATACGAAAGAAAGAGACAGAAGGCAGGCTTATTGATGAAGAACTTGTATTAATTTAATAAATATCTATCCAACGAAAGAGCAGGTAGAACTTAATAATAATCAAGATTTTAAATCCATGATCTGATTTTGATGAACTAACGCGGTGACTTGAAAGGAAACGCAAGGAGGGCTATACTTTAGCCCATGGATACCCAAGCATACTCAACATGGCTCGAAGTCGATCTGGGGGCAATCAAGCATAATATCAATGAAATCAGGAAAATGACCGGGACAAAGGTCATGGCTGTGATCAAGGCTAATGGCTACGGCCATGGTGTATTGGAAGTGGCGAAAGCTGCTGCTGAAGCTGGCGCTGATTGGTGCGGGGTGGCAAGGATGGAAGAAGCCCTCAACCTGCGAAAATCAGGGATCACCTCAAAGATCATGGTTCTTGGATATACCCCCCCCGTCCTTATCCCAGAGGCTATACGTCATCAGATCCACGTTGCCATCTATGACCCACAAATGGCAAAGGCTTATGCCGCATTTGCAAAGGAAGCCTCAAAACCCCTGAAAGCACACCTCAAAGTTGAAACAGGCATGGGGCGTCTGGGCATGGACATGGCATTGGTTCCTGATTTCTTGGCAGAATATGCTGATAATGAATTTATTGATATCGATGGCATTTTTACACATTTCGCCCGCGCCGATGAGCTGGATGCGGCTATGACCAATCGGCAGCTTTCAAGATTTAAAAGCTTGTTGGAAGACCTTCGTAAGGCTGATCTTTCCCCTGAGATGGTTCATGCAGCCAATTCAGCGGCTGTATTGAATTACCCGGAAGCCTATTTTGATATGGTGCGACCGGGGATTGCAATTTTCGGTTTAGACCCCTCACCGGAGTCTAAGCTACCTGACTCCTTCCGCCCAGCGCTGACCTGGAAGGCAAGGCTGACGTCTGTGCGTATGCTGCCCCCCGAACATGGGGTGAGTTATGGGTCTGTTTATGTAACTTCCAAAGTAGAGCGCATCGGTGTCATCCCGGTAGGATACGGCGATGGTTTTCGGAGGGTTCCCAAGCAGCAGGTGCTCCTGCATGGAAAACTGGTGGATGTAGTCGGCAGGGTGTGCATGGATCAATGTATGCTGCAGTTGGATAAGGTGCCTGAGGCATCCCCTGGGGATGAAGTCGTGCTTTTTGGTGAACAGGGGGGGCAAGAAATTACGGTTGCCGATTTAGCCGCTCGCTGGGGCATCGTAAATTATGAAGTGGTGTGCGGCTTGGCGGATCGTCTACCCAGGCTGTATTACGAATCATGAGTAAGGGAACGGCGGGTATGGTCCGTGTGGAATTGCATATGCACACCCGCGCTTCTAAGGACAGCCTTGTTCCCGTTGAAAAACTGTTATCCCATTGCAGAAAAAAGGGCATCAATCGGATTGCTATCACAGACCATAACGTCATCCAGGGTGCATTAAAGGCGAAACTGCTTGATCCGGATCGGGTCATCGTGGGCGAGGAGATCGCCACGACAAAGGGGGAATTGCTGGGCTATTTCATGTCGGAATGGGTGCCGCCGAACCTTGAGCCGGAAGATGCCATTTGGTGGCTGCGTGCACAAGGCGCTGTGGTCAGCGTGGCGCATCCTTTTGATACGACCCGCAAGCACCATTGGTCAGAGGAAGATCTGGCTGCTATTACCCCGCATTTGGATGCCATTGAGACCTTCAATGCCCGCTGCTTCAACGATGTTCCGAATCGGCAAGCGGCTGCCTTTGCCAAAAAACACAACCTGCTTGAAACAGTGGGGTCTGATGCCCATACGATATGGGAGGTGGGGCGCGCAACTCTTCTTATGGCTGATTTTCAGGATGCGGAGACGTTTAAGACTGCGCTGAAGGGTGCAGTAAAAGACACCACCTTTTCTCCACCATTTGTACATTTATTCTCACGATTTGCAGTGTTTATGAAGAGACTAAAATAGTATAATTATTAACATGGATGAGATTTAGCTGGAGAATTTCCTATGACGCGAAAACTAATAATACGATGGTGTATCCAAATATTCCTTGCTTATATTTTGATTGGGTCAGTGTATTTCTTTTCTGGTTTTCTCTATAATTTCTGCATCGGAAAGCAGAATGTTTTCTCGCCTGTTATTGATATTCCGCTGACGTTATCCGGCTGGCCATGGATGGTGTATGCGGATCTCATTCATATTAATGAGCTTGGGTTAAGAATTCCAACTGTCCTAGCTTTATCTACAATCCTTATTATTCTTATCATTTTTATAACAAAGCACTATAAAAATTCTACTTATTAAAAAACCTGATATCGAATTTACAGTATTTTACTCAGGAAGGCTTTTGTGCGTTCCTGTTTTGGCATGCTGAAGAGCACATCAGGGACATCTTCCTCCACAATCACACCTTCATCCATCAGGAGAGCCCGGTCTGCGGCGGCACGGGCGAACCCCATCTCGTGGGAGACTACGACCATGGTCATACCCTCTTTGGCAAGCTGCAACATAACATCTAGTACTTCCTGGATCATCTCTGGGTCAAGGGCGCTGGTCGGCTCATCGAACAGCATGATCTTGGGGTTCATTGCCAGGGCGCGGGCGATTGCGACGCGTTGCTGCTGTCCGCCGGAAAGCTGACCTGGAAAGTCATTCGCTTTCTCCGGAATCCCTACTTTCTCAAGCAGGGATAAAGCAGTTTCAACAGCTTCGGGTTTGGTGCGCTTTCTAACCACTTTCTGCGCCACGGTGACATTTTCCAGCACGGTCAGATGGGGAAAGAGATTAAAGGACTGGAACACCATCCCCACTTCTGTGCGAATGGCATTGATATTTTCGGCAGTGGTCAGGGGAATATCGTCCACCACGACACTGCCAGCCTCAAAATTCTCCAGACGGTTGATACAGCGCAGCAGGGTGGATTTTCCGGAACCGGAGGGGCCGATGATGACCACTACCTCTCCGGGGTAAACGAACATATTCACGCCATTCAGGGCTGCAGTCGTACCAAATTGTTTGTGTAAATTATCAATCTTAATAATGGGTTGTATAGTCATTTTAACGTTCCTCTGTTTGGGTTTCTCGTTCGATCCAGGCAACAACACGGGCGGAAATAAGAGTCATGATGAGATAAAGCAGGGCGATCATCAACCAGGTTTCAACCGGGATGAAGCTGGCTGCCATAAACTCGCGGCCGCGGCGGGTCATATCGGCAACGGAGACCACGCTGACCAGCGAAGAATCCTTCAGTAAAGAGATGAATTCATTCCCGACAGGCGGCAGAATCACTTTGAGCGCTTGCGGGAGGATGATATAGCGCATTGCCTGGTTGTGACTCATCCCCAGGCTGCGGGCGGCTTCGTTTTGACCTTTGGGAATGCTTTGGATGCCGGCGCGATAAATCTCACTCATATACGCTGAATAACAAAATGTGAGACCGATGATGGCCATGACGAAGGGATTGGCCAGATATCGTTGGAAGGGCACATAATGGATCAGGTGACCCAGAGAGTGGATAAGAGAGGGAAAAGCAAAATACCAAAAGAGCAGTTGAACCAAGAGGGGGACTCCCCGGGCAACTTCAACGTAGATCGTGGTGAACCAGCAGAGGGTCTTATTCTTTGATAATCGTCCCAGGGCTGTAATTAGCCCCATTATCAAGGTGAGTATGAAGGCGGTCAAGGTGACGCCTACTGTTACCAGGATGCCGTCACTCACAAATCGGATGATCCGCCAATAAGGATCGGGTTGGAAAGTGGCTAAGAGGATGACGAGGGCGATTACAGCGACGACCAGCCACCACCAGCCGTCGAGATGTCGATCAGAGATATCCTGATCAGGGAGTGCTTCCAGTTCTTTTTGAGCTCGCATATTGTGCAGCCTTTCCCCCCTCGCCGGAGTTACAAGCCCAGACGAGGGGGATCCCAAGTTTCTAGATAACACCTTAGTCAGTTACGGTGTACCATTCTTGTACCAGTTCATCGATGAATCCCTCATCCTTGAGTTCAGCCAGGGCTGCATTGACCTTTTCGATAAGTTCAGTGTTTCCTTTGCAGAAAGCAATGCCATAATTTTCATCCGTGAAAACCTCGCCGACTAACTTCATGCTATCAGCATTCTGGGAGACAAAAGCAACAGCGAGGGGGTAATCTGCCACTACCGCGTCAATTTGTCCGTTGGCAAGGTCAAGGAAGGCAAGCTCATAGGTATCATAGACTTTGAGGGTTGTGTCCTCTATTGCTTCGATTTCCATAGCGCCAGTGGTGCCAAGCTGTGCCCCAACTGTCATACCTGGGAGGTCGTCAGGCCCAGCAATTGTCTCATTATCAATTTGCACAGCCACGATCTGCCCTGCGTTGATGTAGGGATCTGAGAAACTGAACTGTTCCGCGCGTGCAGCCGTGATGGTCATGGCTGAAATTGCCATATCGTATTGACAATCAGCCATGCCAGCCAGAAGCGGGTCCCAAGCGACATTCTTGAAGGTGATATTCAGGTCAGCTTTCTCAGCAATGGCTTTCATCAAATCAATGTCAAAGCCGATGATATCTTTGCTGTTTTCATCAATATATTCGAAGGGCGGGAAGGCAGCATCTGTGGCAACCACCAGTTCATCGGATTTCTGTGCGCAAGAAGACAGCAGTCCCAACATAAGAATGGCTATCAAACTAAATACATATTTCGTCTTCATCGTTTCTTTTCCTTTTCTATTGAATGAGTCGGTTGTTTTTTATAGTTGAGCAGGATTTCCGTACGACTGCCTCCTTTCACTAAACAAAAAAGACCTTCCTGGTAGGAAGGCCTTTGGTGTTTTCTGCTTAGATCCGTTCAATTAAGCACCAAGCGCCGCTCCTCCAGGAGAGGTTCGGTGTTCATGGTGTCGCTTAGGCTGCTGAACATTTAGATTGAACATACTGAATACGATTGTAGCAAAAGAATTCAATATTTCGATAATCAACCTGTTAATGGGTGGTTAATAATTGATTATTTTAAGAAAATTGATGAGGGGTATAAGGCAGAACATTTCTTAACCTATAGATTTTTGCTCAACCATCGAACGAAAGATGTTATAGCAATTGCGTGATGGCGCCACTTTATAGATATGACTCTAATGATCTTTGGGTTGATTTCTCTTCTTTAGAATGAATTATTAAAATCACGAGTATAATATGGGAAAGTGCTTGTTTTTTATAGTTGATCATTAAAGGGACGATAAATGACAGGAATCTTTATTCTTGAGGGGGAGCATTGATATGATTGATAGCTGAAGGATGAAATGTGTTTTTCTTTATTGACTCACTATCAAAAATTTTATTAAAGAACATATGAAAAAGAAAAATTATCTAAAAAGGAAGTTCGCCGGGCGAAGCGGAAGGCGCTTAAAGGAATCCTTAACAGGGTATCTTTTTATCGCTCCGGCAACGATCCTTATTTTTATATTTGGGATATTTCCAGTAGGTTTTGCCCTGTATGTGAGTTTACATAAATGGCGTATAAAGCGGTCTGCAATGATAGGCTTGAGGAACTATGTCAATGCGATCGGCAGTCTGGCATATGTGCTCGTGTTTTTCCTTGGACTGGGTGCGCTGTTGGGGGCATATTTCTTGGTCAAGCGGATCATTAAGATGAAACGGGAGAATAAGGACCAACCATGGCTGTGCATACTTCCAGGCTTAATTTACACCGGCGCTGCCTTTTCACTTATCGTTTGGATCTATCAATTACTCCCGGAGGTGCTTGCGATCGCCGACCGCCTGAGGGGCTTAGAAAGAACTCAGGCTGTCTTTTTCCGGCTTTTGAGTGAAGCATTTCGGGCTGAGACTGTCCTCCCTGCCTGGTGGCGGTTTTTCGCTTTATTGATATTTAGCCTGGCTGTAGGCACGGTTGTCTTTTTTGTATGGAAAAACCAGCGAAACCTCAAATATCAGTCTTTATTCTCATTGTCCTTCATAGCATTAGGTGCAGGCGTTGGTTTGATCTATTACACATTCCAGCAGGTATTTCAGGCTTATGCCGTTTCAATTGCTGATGGCACTGATCCAGGGATTTGGCCTCAATTCATCTCGATCAGCAGTGGCGTATTATTGCTTATTCTTGCCTTCATCCTTTGGCAAAGGGCAAAAAAGCAGGACAATGGTTTTCGATTCTGGTTGCATCTACTAGCTGCAGGCGTTCTCTTGGTAGGCGGTTGGCTGCTGATCGGAGAGATTCCCACCATTGTCGCTTCCGGTGATAAAGATTTATGGCGGGGTTTGAAAGTAACCATTTTCTTTTCTTTGGGAACTGTTCCTTTTCAGCTTATCATTTCATTATTCCTCTCCGTTTTATTGTTCCAAAAATTACGAGGGTCCAACGCCTTTCGTATTATTTATTTCATTCCCTATGTCACGCCTTCCATTGCCAGTGCTGTTATCTTCCAACAAATGTTCTCCAACCGTCATTCGGCTCCCGCGAACATGGCTTTGCAGTGGTTGGGATTGGAGCCGCAGCAATGGCTGTTTGAACCCCGAGGGATTGTGACTTTAATTGGCGACTCCCTGGGTTGGAACATCCCCAATTGGGCAGCAGGCCCCAGCCTAGCGCTGTGTGTGATCATCTTGCATTCCATCTGGACTTTTGTGGGGTATGACACGGTAATCTATCTTGCTGGATTAGGGAACATATCCAAAGAATTGTATGACGCCGCAGAAGTAGATGGTGCCAATAAATGGCAGGTTTTTCGCTACATCACTTTTCCGCTCCTGTCGCCAACGACCTACTTTTTATCTTTGATTGCCATTATCGGCACTTTCAAAGCATTCAATACGATCTGGATATTTCGCAGCAACCTCGCTTTAGGCACTACGGACACCTTCAGTGTAACGATTTTTGTGGAATTTTTTGAGAAACTCCGCTATGGATATGCTTCCGCATTATCCTTTGTTTTATTTGCAATCATCATCGTATTGTCCTATATTAATAATAAGACTCAAGGGTCAAGGGTATTTTATGGCTGAAAAAACTCATAACCAGCATCCCATTAAACGGTCGAAACGTACAAATATCGTTGTTTACATCATCCTGATATTAGGCGCTTTGATTTCATTGGTGCCCTTTGTTTGGATGATTTCGACCTCCTTGAAGAGTTTGGGAGAAGCCTTGGGTTCTGCGTTCTTTCCCTCAGAAATGCATTTTGAAAATTATGTGAATGCATGGGAACGGGCTCAGTTCTCAGAGTATTTTATCAACAGCATCCTGATAACCCTGATCACCTTGACCGGACAACTCACTTTCAGCATATTGGCCGCTTACGCCTTTGCCCGCATTGAGTTCCCGGGCCGAGATCTGATCTTCAGCGCCTTATTAAGCACCATGATGATCCCAGCGATGGTATTCACCATCCCCAATTTCTTGACAGTTACCTGGCTGGGGCGGATTGGACCCATCCCGTGGATTAATAACTGGCCTGCATTGACCATCCCATTTATGGGCAGCGTATTTTCAATATTCCTGCTGAAGCAGTTCTTCGCACAGGTTCCCGATGAACTGTATGATGCCGCCCAAATCGATGGCGCATCACATTTGCGATTCCTGATCCAGGTTGTGATGCCCATGTCGAAAGCGCCGTTGATGGTCATTTTGGTATTATCCTTTATTGGCACCTGGAATTCTCTGGCATGGCCTATGTTGGTGACGAATACACCTGATTGGCGCCCCATCTCGGTGGGTCTGATGAACTTTGTTGATGAAGCTGGCCAGGAAATTAACCTGACCATGGCTGGCGCTTTTATTACAATCATCCCAATTCTGATCATTTATTTCTTCACTCAAAAGCAGTTCACTGCAAGCATTGCCAGGACAGGCATGAAGGGATAATCAAGAGATTTGAGGAAATGGAGGTGAATTAATAGAAAGGATATCCCGAAATATCTACAAACACTTCTTTGCTTACTTTAAAACTAACAAATTTATAAGGAGATGAAAACTACTATGAAAAAAATCAGTATCCTATTCAGTATTTTTATGGTTCTGACCATTGTGTTGACAGCCTGCGGCCCGGCAGGCGGTTCGCCTGAAGGTTCAACGGTTCAATTCTGGCACGTTTACTCTGATGAACCTGGTGAGGGTTTGCAAGCACTCGTTGACGAATTCAATGAGACGAACGAGTATGGAATCACCGTTGAAGCCTTCAACCAGGGCAATTACAGTGATGTTGAGGACAAGATCAATGCCGGTATCCAATCCGGTGACCTTCCGGATGTCGTAATGGCGTATACGAACGCCCTCACAGACTGGTATTCGGTTGACAGCGTTGTTGACCTCAACCCCTATATCAATGATGAGGAATATGGTTTGACCGAAGAAGAATTGGCTGATATTTATCCACATCTTATCGACGCTGGATCAACACCTGACGGTGCATGGATCGCTTATCCCATGACACAATCTGCCAATGTGCTGGTTTACAACTTCACATGGGCTGAAGAACTGGGCTTTGCGAATCCGCCGCAGACCTCGGCTGAGTTGAAAGAAGTTGCCTGCGCCGCTGCAGCCGCCAATGCGGAAATAGGCGGGGATTTTGCCGGCACGGGCGGTCTGGTTTATTATCCCAGCGCTACCAACTGGCTGCACTTCTTGTACGCTTTCGGCGGCGATGAACTTAATGATGATCGGACAGCTTACGATTTCACTTCACAGGAAGCAATTGACGCTTCGATGTACATCCTGGACCTCAAAGAAAATGGTTGTGTCTGGCAGACGGAAAGCTATCCCAACCCTGAGCAGGGTCAGCGTAAAGCCCTCATCACGATGAGTTCGACCGCTGGTGCCCCATACTATGAGGCTGCTTTTGAAGAAGCAAACAACGATGATGTGTGGGGCTGGATCGCAGCTCCCGGCCCCGATGGACAAATGGCTGTGGACGCCTTCCAGCAGATGTTGGGCGTGATTCCCAGTACAGAGGAAGAAGAATTAGCTTCCTGGCTGTTCGTTAAATGGCTGACCTCACCTGAGATTCAAGCACGCTGGATTAAGATCAGTGGGTACTACGGCACACAAAGCTTCACTGAAGCACTTCTGGCGGATTACGCCGAAGAAAACCCCGTGTGGGCTTCAGGTGTTGAACTTGCCGCTATTGGCCCGTCAGAACCGCAAACCTTCCCCGCCTGGTCTGCTGTCCGCAGTGCTATCAATGATGCTGCTGCAGAACTTTACAATGCGACCTCCGAGGATGAAGTTGTTGACATTCTGGAAGCTTTGACCCAGACTGCGAATGGTTTGGTTGAAGAGATTCAGTAGTCTTTTAGAAGATTACTTATCAGAAAAAAATAGATATGAACACCCCTGGGTTTCTCCCGGGGGTGTTTTCTGTTTAAATGTGGTTGATCTGAAAATGAAAATCCGGGACGTTTTATAAGTAAAAGACGTTGATCTGTAGCTTTCTGTCATCAAGCGAGGTTTACAATGAAAATAGGGAAGGTTAGATGTTGTCAAGATATTAATTAGATATAACAAAACAATCATTTAGTATTGCATAATTTATGGTATAATTGGCAATCATCAACCAGGTTTATTGGAGGAAGCAAAAGATGATTATTTCACATATCTTGACACACGCTTTATTTTACAACCTTGTGGTGATTGGCTATCTGGTGATTCTGATGATGTCCGTAAGCCCGCGGATTTGGGGGTATTCCGATTATTCGGAGGAGATCAAAGCCAAAGTGCCCAAGCAGACGAAAAAAGAAAAACGGTTGGCGATTCTTGTTACCGTGCCCTGGATGGTCTTTACTTTGGGGTTTCCCATCCTTTCAACATATCTTCTCAAGGGAAAGTTGGGCGGTGAGATTTCCTATTGGACGGCTTTCCTCAATATATTTGTGATGGCGTCCATTGCCAATTTAGTTGACCTGGTCGTGTTAGATTGGCTGGTTGTAAGTACCATCACACCTACATTTGTCATGATCCCCGGCACTGAAAAAGCGGATTACGAAGATTTCACCTTTCATTATAAAGCGCAGGGCATTGGATCTATTGTGATCTTTGCCCTGTGTTTTATTTTCGCGTTCATCGTTTGGTTTTTCTAATGATGATATAGAAAAAGAAACTGGAGACTATTCATGGAGAATTCACCCATTCAAAAGTTTTATGCAAAGATCCCCGGTTGGCAAAAGGAATTTATACACAACTTTCGGAAAACACATTCTCAAAAATCTCTTGATTTCAACGGGGCGACCTGGCGGTATTATGATTCTGTGAAGGGTGAGAAGACATTGTTATTGCTGCATGGGGGTTTTGTTGCTTTTGATATGTGGATCCATCAAATCGCCGCTTTCGAGGGGGATTATCGAATTATCGCGCCGACGTGTCCAGCCCTGCCTGAGCCGACCATGGAAAATTACGTTAAGGCGCTTCATGCCATCCTGGTGGAAGAAGGCATTCAACAGGTTGATCTCATGGGGTACAGCGAGGGCGGATTGATCGCGCAATGCTTTCTGCGGGAATACCTTGAGATGGTGCAAAAAGCTGTGTTGGCGCATACCTTTTATCCATCAACGGAAAACAAGTATTCCAAGTATGACTTCAAGATATTCAGGATCATGCCCGCCTTCCTGACTGAGTGGATTTTCAGGCAGTTTGCTCATCCGGATAAGGAAGAATTAGAACATGACTCTACAAAGTGGCTGGATTGGTATCAAGGGTATTTCAAGGAAAACCTATCGGATTTGAGCAAAGATCAAATCCTCACCCACATTGACTTGATGATGGATTTCTCCAGGAATTATGAATTTCAACCGGGTGATTTGTCCGACTGGGATAGGGAGATGCTGATCACTGTCTCAGCGGATGATGTCGTGTTGGGCTATTTTGAGGGGCTGAAGGTGCTCTATCCTGATGCGGAAACCCATATGTTCCCCATAGGATTGGGCGCTCACTCGATTGCGTTGATCACACCGCAGGTTTTCAATGAGCGGATACGGGATTTTCTTCAAAGGTAGTATAAAGTATGGGGGTGGATAATATATTAAATTATTCTAAGAAACCCTAAATCTATGCTAAAATTTCAACATCATCAAAATTAAATGATTGGGGAGAGACTATGCTTGCCAGGGTTTTCTCTTGCGCGGTGATCGGCTTGGATGGCGTGGTTGTTGAAGTGGAGGTGGATACTGGCGGCGGGCTGCCGAAGATGGTGATCGTCGGTTTGCCGGATGCCGCTGTGCAGGAGAGCCGTGAGAGGGTACAGTCAGCGGTCAAGAACGCCGGCTTTTACTACCCCCGCAAGAAGCTGACCGTCAACCTGGCGCCGGCGTCAGTGCGCAAGGAAGGGCCGGCTTACGACCTGCCGATTGCCGTGGGGGTGTTGATCGCCACCCATCAGCTTGAACTGGAAACCGTTGAGAATACGTTAGTCATCGGGGAGTTGTCCCTGGATGGGGGCGTACGCCATGTCAAAGGCGTGCTGCCCATGGCCGCGCTGGCTAGGGAGGAGGGGTACAAAACCGTTATTGTCCCCGAGGTGGACGCTCCAGAGGCTGCACTAATCCCGGATATCGAAGTCATTCCTGCATCGTCTCTTACTGGTCTCTATCAGCATCTTACAGGGCAAAATCCTATTTCCGCCGCGGAACCCCCGCCCCACGACCCCACCGAGGTGTGGGTGGAGACGGACTTCAGCGAGATCAAGGGGCAGGAACACGTCAAACGGGCGTTGGAAGTGGCGGCGGCTGGCGGGCATAACCTGCTGATGATCGGGCCGCCAGGTGCGGGTAAAACGCTGATGGCGCGGGCACTGCCCTCTATTTTGCCAACCATGACCATTGATGAGCAGTTGGATGTCACCCGCATCTACAGCGTGGCGGACATGCTGCCGGCGGATGTGCCCCTGATCCGCGCCCGCCCTTTTCGCGCGCCACATCACACGATCAGCCATGCCGGACTGGTGGGCGGGGGCAACTGGCCTCACCCTGGGGAGATCAGCCTGGCGCACCGCGGCGTGTTGTTCCTGGATGAGCTGCCGGAGTTTAGTTCGAAGGTGCTGGAAGTGCTGCGACAACCGCTGGAGGACAAGGTGGTCACCATCAGCCGGGCGCAGGGCTCGCTGACTTTCCCGGCGAATTTCCAGTTAGCCGCGGCGATGAACCCCTGCCCGTGTGGTTATTACGGCGACCCGACCCGCCCCTGCACCTGCTCCTCCTCAATGGTGACGCGCTACCAGAAGCGCATCTCTGGCCCGTTGATGGATCGCATTGACATTCACATGCAGGTGCCGCGGGTGGAATATCAGAAGCTGCGGGATATGCGTCAGGGGGAATCCTCCGCTGCGGTGCGTACCCGAGTGGAGGCAGCGCGGGAACGCCAGCGAGAGCGGTTTGCGGGCACGGATATTGCCAGCAACGCCGACATGCGCCCGGCACAAATCCGCAAATATTGTGCGTTGGATGATGCCTGCCAGGCCTTGATGAAGACGGCTATGCGCCAGCTTCAGTTGACGGCGCGAGCCTATCACCGGGTGCTGAAGCTCAGCCGAACGATCGCGGATTTAGCGGGGTCGGAGGCGATCACCCAGGTGCACTTGGCGGAGGCGCTGCAGTACCGGCCGAAGTTGGAGTTGGTGTAGTTTTGGTAAATGAATAGATATCACTGGAGTCAAACCAGAGATATCTGGTAGTATTAAAATCAATACTCATGAAACACTAAGAAGTAATGGTATTGAAGAGATGGCTTCTTTATAAGAGGTGTGTATGTCTTCTTTAAGTTATTTTGACAGAGAGATTATTGATAAACTATTTAATGAAGGGGGTTATGTTTTAAATTTTTCAACAGATAGATTTAATTCATTTACTGAATCATCTGTAGGAATTCGGATATGCGATAAGTACAAATTATCAAAAGGGAAATCTTTGTGGGAATTTTGTGAGAGTGAAGAAGATAATTTGGTAAAGACTTTGTTGCATGATCTACTTCGCTATTACGAGATAAACTATAGTGAGAAATTAAGTTCCGATTCGGAGAAGAAAATTCTGTTTGATCAAGTCAAGGAGATTGAGAGAACACTTGGCGAATCACGTAAAGGACTTTCGGGTTTGATATCGGTTTTCCAAGAAGACTTTAATTCTGATTATATTGACAATCAAATGAACATGATGATGGATTCCATTGACAAGAATCCTACGGAGGCGATTGGCAAAGCAAAAGAATTGATTGAAACTTGTTGCATAACTATATTGGAGAATAGAGGAATCTCCATTGATAAAAACTGGAGTGTGCAACAACTATCCAAACAAGCTGTTAAATCTTTAAGACTGACACCTGAAGATATTCCGGATACTGCAAAAGCAAGTGACACAATAAGAAAGCTCTTATTAAATCTTGCTTCAATTTGTGGGTATATGGCTGAACTTCGCAATCTTTACGGAAGTGGTCACGGTAAGTCTGCCTTCTATAAGGGGTTATCCTCTCGACATGCACGACTAGCTGTAGGTGCAACAGCTTCTGTTGTTTCTTTTTTGTGGGAAACCTACAAAGAACAAAAATCATAGATAAATTATTTGTGTAATTTGAAGTCAATCCCGATCTCGATTATCAACAACAGGTGATATCCACGGTTGTTGATTAATTTGATGGATAGCACCAAATCAAGAGAATTTTTTCTTTACTAAGTTAAGCGTTGCTAGAAGCATATGTAGAGACCCTTGATGGACCTAATTGACATTAACATGTAGGTGCCTCGGGTGGAATATCAGAAGCCGCGCGATATGCGTCAGGGGGAATCCTCGGGGGAGGTGCTAACCCGAGTGGAGGCGGCGCGGGAACGCCAGCGGGTAGGGTTTGCAGGGACGGACATCGCCAGCAATGCCGATATGCGCCCAGCGCAGATTCGGAAGTAATGCGTTTTAGATGACGCCTGCCAGGCGTTGATGAGGACGGCTATGCGGCAGTTACAGTTGACAGCGCGAGCCTATCACCGGGTGCTGAAGCTCAGCCGGACGATTGCCGATCTGGCAGGGGAAGAGGATAAAACCCAAGTGCACCTGGCGGAGGCGCTTCAGTACCGACCGAAGTTGGAGCTATGTAAATAATTAAAAATAATTACTCTCGCTGGTGGCACACCAGCGAGAGTTAAAGTGTCTATTAGTTTGGGATTAGAAAAAGCTCGTAAGGTTTTTTCATCTACCATTGTGCTCAGCGACGGACGACCAGGTTTCAACCCCTTCGTCGGAGCGACATTTACAACCACCACTTACCCAAAAGACAAAACGGCCATGTTCTAGCCTGTCTGGGTCAAAACGAGTTAGCTGGTTTCATTTTAGATTAGCGAGATATACCAGTTCCTGTGTGACGACACGTATGTCTTCAATCACACTATCAATATCCTTCCTTTGAGCAATATATCTTCGACTATGGGCAGACAGATCGCCAATTTTTTTTAGTCTTGGTAAAGCTTTTCTTGTGTTTCTCCCTAAATTCCATGAAGGTTCAGCTAGTGTTTTGGATATCAAGTCGCTCAAATAAAGGAAATCACCGTTTGAGTTTTTAATATTAAATGCAACTTTATAATGCTCAAAGGCTTCAATTATAAGGGTTTCTATTAGACGACGGGTCATTACGGCACAACCATCAAACCAACCATTTTCATAACACCCGTTGATTTGATGCACAATCTTTTCAATATAACCTCTTGTTCCTCGGACAACTGAAAACGGAATTACTTGTTCGCTTTGTGGAAGCATCCCTTCGTCTGGAGGTTTGCCTCTCTTTGGCACATCCTTCTGTATATCCTTTGCCAACGACAAAGCGTATTTTGCTAGATCATTCATCATTTCATTTTGACTTCTTGTACAAGTGTTTTGCCATACTTTCAAAAATTTGGTCAATCTGATTCGCAGAAGCATCTGGAGGTATGTGTATTTGGATGTCAATGTGCAAAGACGGAGAAGTTACTTGCTGTTGCACATCTGACACTTTCATTTCTGGTTCGGTATCTGAGGATTTGGGTGGAGGGCTGGGTTTTTCATCTTTCGGCTCAGTCAGCTTTGATTGTTTGGGTTTTGTTGTCATTTTTTTTCGTTTACGGGGGGAAGTTACATCTTGACCTTGTGATGGGTCTGCCTCACTGAGTAATAGATAGACCAAGGCCATTTTTCGAGCAGCTACCACTCCAACACCAGCCTTATTCGCAAACCAGCGTTCGACAGCTTCTCTGTCTGGTGATGATCCAGGTAAAGCTTCGATAAGTTCCCGAGGGTAAATATCTTGTTTAATCTCCTCGCAAACTTGTGGATATTGATGATCATCTCGCCATTGATTGGCTCTGTCAGTAGGTTTTCCATTCTCATCTATTAATTTAAATGAAATTAATCCGGGTAGAATATTGGCTTTTGCTGATTTTTCCTGCATACCAAGTGCAGTAGCTAGAAAACCAGTGGTAACAGCACTTGGAAGACTTTGTTTAAATTTATTACGAAGTACCCACCAATGTTTTACAGGGATTTTTGGGAATGTGGTCATTTCTTTATTCACCATAATCTTATCCTCCTGTGTTCTCTTCAAGGATTATATGTTTGTCCCAGCTAACTATTGATTATGCAGATCCATGCTGTACAACAAATTCACCGCTTGTTTTTTAATTTCGTTATAATTTACTGCTAAAAAATCTTTTTGTTACGTTAAATTTTAATTAATTTATCCTAATTAACCTAACATTATACACTTAAAGTAAAAAAAGTGATTTCTTTGTCTGACCCGTGTCAATATTCAAAATTTAGCTCCACTTTGAAGAGAAGAATTTTACGTATTTTTCTCAACAAACGAACAGTGTGGCAAGCCCTGTAATGATATATGCGGTCTGATTGCGTAATATTTCTTCATCCAAGTCCCGGTGATTTCGTGATCTTCCACATAGAACTTAAGGAGTGCGGATTTAAAAATTTTCTTTACCATGGATTTTATTCCTTATGGATTAAATATTTTCACCATTTTAGTTATTCGTAACTTGCCTTTATATTGAACCACACGCCTGCCTCTGTGGGTATTACGGTGACCCGACTTGTCCCTGCACCTGTTCCTCTTCAGCGGTGACGCGTTACCAGAAGCGCATATCAGTTCCGTTGATGGACAGGATCGATATTCATATGCAAGTGCCGCGGGTGGAATACCAGAAGCTGCGCGACATGCGCCAGGGGGAATCCTCAGCGGAGGTGAGGGCGCGGGTGGAAGTGGCTAGGGAATGCCAGCGGGTACGGTTTGCAGGGACAGAAATTGCCAGCAATGCGGACATGCGCCCGGCGCAGATTCGGAAGTAATGCGTTTTAGATGACGCCTGCCAGGCGTTGATGAGGACGGCTATGCGGCAGTTACAGTTGACGGCGCGAGCCTATCACCGAGTGCTCAAACTCAGCCGGACGATCACGGATCTGGTGGGATCGGAGGTGATCACCCATGTGCACCTGGCGGAGGTGCTGCAATACCGGCCCAAGCTGGAATTGATGTGAGTTTTGCTCTTTTTCATCTGATTTTACACAAATTATGGCATAAACATTAAGCTCTTAATCGTCTGTTCGTCAATGTTATTCACTTCATTATGTCCTGAATATTTTTTCGTATATTTGCCATGGTGGTTTTTTTTGAATATCGATCAAAAAAAATTGACGATAGCCTTTAAAATAATATATAATTAATTGAATATTCATCCTTTAGCAAAGAGTACAAAATATAAATAGTGTGGGAAAAGCGAAGGTGCTTTAATCAGATATATCCCTTAGTGGGAGTTTGGTTTATCACTATTTCCCTGATAAACCGACCGTGCCAACGCATTTTCTGAATCGAGTGTTAGGTTGAGAATTTCAAAGAAATGCACCAATTGGACCAGAAGTAAGGAGGATAATTTGACACAGAAACGTCTTATAGCACGAGTGTTTATCCTGATCATACCGGTGGTGGCCAGTATTGCCTGCAATTTCATCCAGGCAAGTCCAACTGCAACGCCTACAATGGTTCCGACATCCACGTCGACTCCGACACCGACCGAAGAGCCGGTATCGGCGAATGATTTGGCAGTATGTGATGCATACCAGCAACTTATTGACGCTTGGCCTGTGGATTCTGCGGCAGTTAATGCAGCAGGATCCGCTCAAGATATTTACCTGGCTATCGAGGAAGCTGGTGCGGCGCTTGTGGATGCTGGTAAATCGGCTGATGATCCTGATTTGGGCCAGATTGGTGAGAATGTGGGAAATGCTGCAGTGCGAGCAATCGAATTGAACGAGGAAGCACGGCAGATCGGATTCGTGCCTTTCTTCGATGAGTCGTGGATTGGAGGGGAAGCACTTAGCCAACTTTGTCTTCAGATAGGAAAGCCCATTTCCCAACCCTGAGATCTGTGATCTTACAGTTAACAGTATCGCACCATCAGCCATGCCGTATTGGTGGGTGGGTGCAACTAGCCGCACTTGGGGAAGATCAGGCTGGCGCACCGCGGCGTGTTGTTCCTGGATGAGCTGCCGGAATTCAGTTCGAAGGCGTTGGAAGTGCTGCGCCAGGAACAGTTGACCACCTGGGCGTACCACCGAGTTCTCAAGCTCAGCCGGACGATCACGGATCTTGCGGGTCAGATGTGATCACCCAGGTGTACCTAGCGGAGGCTTTTCAGTACCGCCCCAAGTTGGATTTGATGTGATCACTTTTTCCCCCAAATTATTGTTTACCAAATTCCCGGAAACAACCGCCACCTGGTTCGCTGGGCATAATTTGAATACTCCGGCAGGTTCTCTCGCAGGAAGCGGTCCTCCAAATAAGTCCGCCAGATTAATATAATGAAGTAATATCCAACCCCAATGAAACTCCATACCGATTCAAACACCAACGGTAAGACAATATTATAAAGGGTTAATCCCAGGTAGCCTGGATGGCGAACAAGGCGATACGGTCCGTCTGAAATGGCCTGATGGTTGTAATCGGACTGGATGCGGACACTGCCTTCAAAGTGCGCGTTCTTTCGCATTGACCAAAGTGTCAGGAGATATCCCCCAGTGGCGATGATAACGAATAGAATCCGCAACCAAAAATCCACAGCCCACTTGCCTGCCAAGCGATATCCCAGCGCAGCTATGAGACTAATTGTAAGCGTGCTAAGAGCCATCAGCGGTGAGAGCACTTTATCCCAACCCTGCGTTCCCTCCCCCGGCTTTTTCCGCCTTTCCTGCAGTTCTGGTCTTGCTGCTATAAGTAAAAAACCTTTAAGCGTCATGTTGACGATTTGCAATCCCAAGTACCACCACCCGCCGGACCAATGCCAATCACCAGCGATTAAAAATAAAATTATTGTGCTCACCGTTAGGAAGATGATCATCCGGATCACCCAGGCTAGCACCACAAGTGAGGTTTTCTTATCCATGACTATTTCTCCCGAATAAAGTGAAAGATAATACAAGTTTATAGGTAAAGAAATCTATAACCCTTAGATTATATATGGATTCATCCTTGCAGGTTTGCTTCAGTAGGACCATGTAACGGAGCGCTAAAACTCGCCAGGCGGACCTTATGTTCTCGCCGGTCTTTATTACCCCCGAAGCGAAGCGGAGAGGGGCCTGACCGAGCGAGGTTGTTGACCTTTAGGCCTCCATTGTTTTATTAGCCCTACAATACAACCACTTATTTATTTTCTTGTTACCTAAAATAGGAACGGGTATGTCTTTTTTCTTGATGGCGTCATCAGAGCTTCGCTCGCAAAGTTTCCCTAGGCAAATGCATGACAGTCCTAAGCCACAGATTTTCTATGGAGATTTCATCGGTGGGAGATATTAATTGAAGGAGTCCATCATTCCTCACTCAAAAGGATCTATTGGTATCTCACATTCTCCCTCATCAATCCAATACCCCGCAGATGAATTTGATTTGATAGATTACAAGTCAATGCCTTATATCTGGGGAGATTTTAGCAGGTTCATTTTTAGGTTATAATTTTCAATAATGAAGCACGCATTTTTCATGAGCTTGTCTATTTTAATCATTTTAGGTTTTTCCGCAACCTGCTGCGGCTTGTTTGAGGGTGTGTTTACTCGGATAAGCGCGACCCCAACGCCGGAGATACTGTATGATTGCTTTATTAATTTTAATCTTTCCGCCTGGATTGATTCTAATGTCAATGGGGTATGGGATGAGTCTGAAGAACCGTTGGCTGATGTTGCGTTTCACATTGATGGGAATTTTGCATCGGTTTTATCTGCCTATCCTTGTATAAGTGATGAAGCTGGGCAATGCACACTGAGGATCTGGTACCCAGGAATGTGTGTGGCAGGGAATTATGAGATCACGCCCATCGCTCCTGAAACGTACAAGGCTACAACCCCCGAATCAATTAATTTGTTTTTAGAGGCTAATGAATTCTCCGGTGAGGCTGAATTCGGATTCATGTCTTTTTCAAATGAATAAGTGCTGATTGGCTGAGGGGGACTTTACAGAACCAGAAAGTGTTTTTTCTATGGTGACACACTATCAGAAACGCATCTCTGGCCTGCTGATGGACTGGATTGACATCGACATGCAAATGCACCTGGCGGAGGCATTGCAGTATCGGATGAAACTGGATTTGATGTGATTGGGGGCGATGAATCAGATGCAAAGGTTCTGAGGACCAGTTTTCCACCTTTTTTTACTGCATGTGCAACGTTGATCGAATAATAAGACACAAGTGTTAATAAAATATGAAAAGACAATAGGGCTGCCCTTGCAGACAGCCCCTTAAATTACATCGTTTTCTATGTTGTTTTTCGACTATTTGGCAAGCATCGAGCTGATGAACCAAATCGTTTTTTGATAACCCGCGCAGTGATCTTCCATCATCATGACAACATCGAAGATGTCATCTTCATCAGCTGTGGAGCGAATCTCTTTGGCTTCTTTATCAAATGCCTTCAAATCGTCCAAAACAATTGAAAGTGCCTGTTTAATCTCAACTTTTTCTGAGGCAAGCTCTTTTACGCTGCTGAGTTTTTGATATTCCGCTAATGAAGCAGCGGGGTATGCATCATGCATTCGGATGAGTTCGGCAATCGCATCCATCTTCTCTGTGAAGTCGTCGTAAAGATCCTCAAGATATTCGTGGACAGCTTTGAACTGCGCCCCATAGACATTCCAATGCAGGTTATGGAGTTTGATATACATTACAGCAGTGTCTGCAAGGTACTTGTTGAGTTTTTCGATCAATTTTTTGTTCATTTAAAAACCTCCGGTTTAATTAGTTGTCTTCTGATAAACATTAAAAATCTTATCATTAATGATAATACCTCGGTACTGACTCATTTTCAAATAGAACCCTGTAAAGGTTTGACCTATTTTGGTTTGACCGCCTGATTACATAACCTGCCCTCCGATGTTAACCGAATACTAAATTGTTGTTAGATACTGTATCATATTTCCATATTTGAGTAGACAAAAAGAGAGAACTCCTTGAAAATAGGAAAATCCTAGACCCGAAAGGAGTTCTCATATGACAGCTAGCACTGTCAAGATAATTATAGCCGC
>Ga0307427_1000151_pt1 | contig 51788 bp, 36 predicted proteins | sample SalMarWE160190MG_FD_202162 | JGI IMG/M metagenome (GOLD analysis project Ga0307427, IMG submission 202162) | Salt marsh sediment microbial communities from the Plum Island Ecosystem LTER, Massachusetts, United States - WE1603-190 | ecosystem: Environmental > Aquatic > Marine > Intertidal zone >...
AAACAAAGAACTATCGATTTATTTACAAGAGCTATTTTCTACTGACTATTTCAGGGTTTATACAACGCAAGATGTGATAGGTGTAGAGCTTGGAGGGGCACTCAAGAATGTAATAGCGATCGCCGCAGGCATATCAGATGGCCTCGGCTTTGGCTTTAATGCAAGAGCAGCTTTATTAACGAGAGGCTTGGCTGAAATAACAAGACTCGGCCTTTCTATGGGTGCACAACCATTAACCTTTGCAGGACTGGCAGGCATAGGTGATCTCATTTTGACCTGTACAGGGGATTTGAGCAGAAACAGAATGGTTGGATTAAAGATCGCTGAAGGTATTTCTGCTAAGGAGATTGTTTCTGGCATGAAGATGGTTGCTGAGGGAATAAAGACATCACTGTCTGCCTATAATTTAGCAAAAAAGATGGGCGTAGAGATGCCGATCATAACAGAAGTTTACAATGTTATTTACAAAGGAAAGGCGCCAAGGAAGGCGGTTAAGGATTTAATGACAAGAGAACTCAAGGTAGAGGCTGAATAGTAAGAAGCAGATAGTAAGCAGAACTAAGCACAGTGATAAGTGACTGAAAATGGATAATTTATAACTTTTTACTTTAGCCCTGGCCCAGACCTGGCAAAGCCTGACTCAGTAAAGATAAACCAGGATTGGCGATACATCAGAAGCAAGAGTATATTCAAATAATGTCGCACCAGGGCGGGCTCACTTTAGGCACTTAAAAAAGATATATCTGGTGACTGTCCGGGTTTTTGCCAAAGAAGGTAACATCATCAATCTTGTCCACCTTTGGCCCACGCAAGAGGGCATAAAGTGTCCGCTCTATTCCTATGCCTCCGCCATAAGTATCTGGAAAGGTTGGTCTTTCTTTATCATCTTTCATGCTCGCTGCTAATAAAAACGGCCCATATCCACCGAGCTGATTGATGTTGTCAATATTCCCTTCTACTATAACGGGTTTCACAGGGATGACCTTATTATCTACGAGCCGTTCTACAATCGTCTCATAGAGCCATTCCCTTATGCCACCGGAAAGCAGCTCCCGTGCTTCAGTCTGCTCACCGGTGTCCCTGATAATGCTTTTGGCACAGATGTCATAGTTATACACCATATCAGAACTTACCTCACCTGCTGTTATCTTTCCATCAGGCCTCAGGTAAGGATATATAAGATCATAATTCTCTCTTGGTATGCCGGTAATCCAGAAAAACTGTGATGATGTCTCTTTTCCCACCCCCACTTCATATTCTTTAAGACTGTATTTCTTTCTCGATTGATCATAGGCGAATGTGGGAAAGGGCTGCTTGGGAATTTCTATAGCAACCCCGAGCTCGGTGAGCTCCTCAATGTTTTTTTCCGCTATCTTTGCCATACTGTGAATAAGCATCCTTTCAAAGAGATCTTTGGCAATGGCCATATCCTCTTTGAGAATCGCTTTTACCTCGTCTGGCTTGGAGAGATAGGCCTCAAAATCAATACCCCGATTTCTCCTCACTTCTATATCCATCTGGCTGAAGTCAATGATGTACTTTCCCCTCTGAACCCTATCAGGGCTCTCTACCTCGAGTCTGATATTGGGGGAATCAATAAATATACCCTTTATCTTCGGGTGATGGCAGGCCAGAAGCTTGGAATAGATCATGCTGTGAGTCATAACATAATGAAGGCCTTTGTAAGATATAGATGGAACATGCTCCACATCATGGGCAAGCGGGTCCGTCAGGGGGCTCAGTTGCACCCTTTCAACATTACAAAGCCCCTCATCAGCCAGGAATTGGTGCATGGCTGTCACGAAAGTGGCTCGTATGGATACGGCAGCAAGGAGGGTATCACCCATCCACCTTTGATAGTAATATTTTTCCAGATATTCCTGAAGGCTTGAACCACCTTGTTTTAGTGCTGCCTGAAAACCAAACAGGGCATCACCAATTTCTGTTATTGTATCATCTTTCATGGTGTTCTTCTCTTAAAGAATCGGAAGATATTTTTCAATCTCAAACTGGCTTACATGCACCCTGTATCTGTCCCATTCTATCTTTTTGTTGGCCACAAACTTATTAAAGATATGATCACCCAGGGTTTCCCTTACAAGCTCGCTCTTCTCTACCTCTTGAAGCGCTTCAAAAAGGTTTCCTGGCAGAGAGGTGATTCCAGCTCGTTCCCTCGCCTCTTCATCCATCTCATAAATATCTTCCTCGATTGGCTCTGGGAGGGGATAGTTTTGCTCAATCCCTTTTAACCCAGCTGCCAGCATAACTGCGAATGCCAAATAAGGATTACAGGCTGGATCTGGAGATCTGAACTCGATCCTCGTAGCCTGTTCTTTTCCTGGTTTATACATGGGGACCCGAACCATTGTCGAGCGGTTCCGCCTAGCCCATGAAATATAGACAGGGGCTTCATAGCCGGGGACCAGCCTTTTGTAGGAATTTACCCACTGGTTGGTTATTGCTGCAAGCTCTCGTGCATGTTTTATAATACCGGCAATGTATGACTTTGCTAATTGTGAAAGATTATACTGGTCTTGGGGATCATAAAAGGCATTAATATCTCCCCTAAACAGAGATTGATGCACATGCATGCCGCTTCCGTTTTCCCCAAAGATGGGTTTCGGCATAAATGTAGCGTAACAGTTTTTGCTACGGGCAATCTCCTTCACAGTTATTCTATAGGTCATGGTCTTGTCTGCCATGGTCAATGCTTCGTCATACTTGAGGTCAATTTCATGCTGACTAGGGGCGACCTCATGGTGGCTGTATTCCACCTGGATAGCCATATCCTGGAGGGCAAAGATTATTTCTCTTCTCAAATCACTGCCCATGTCTAAGGGTCTATTGTCAAAATATCCTCCCTTATCAATAGGTTTGGGGTTATCCTGGCTCTCAAAACAGAAGAACTCCAGCTCTGGCCCCATGTAGGCCTTATACCCGTTTTCAGCCAGTTTTTTTTGCATCTTCTTTAAGACATATCGGGAATCCCCTTCATAGGGGCTTCCGTCAGGCTGAAGGATATCGCAAAATATACTGCCTACTGGTCTGTCTTGGGGTCGCCAAGGGAGAAACTGAAATGTGCTAGGATCAGGCATGGCGATCATATCACTCTCCTCAATTCTGGCAAATCCTTCGATAGAGGAGCCATCAAAGCCCATTCCCTCTTCTAATCCTTCCTCCAGCTCAGATGGGGTAACAGCAAAACTCTTTAATATCCCCAACACATCCGTAAACCAGAATTGGATGAAGCTGATATTTTTCTCCTTAACCAATTTTAATACATCATTTTTTGTTTCACAAAGCATGCATCCCTCCACTTTATATACAATCTTTTTTTAATCTTTCAATGAGCGTTAAGATATGGGCAATAAGGGTGACTAGTCCTCATGCAAAACTTTTTGTAGAATTAACACAATAGAGTATATTTGGTAAAGCTCTTTTATCTAATCGCCTTTGGAAGCCTCCCCGTTTCTCTAATATCAATCATCATCCAATAGTTATCTATTACATGTGATGGGTATATTTACAGAAACCTTGGATAACAACTCAAGACAGTACAGAGTATTGCCATGCGAACATAGAGCCCGTAACGGTTTTGAAGAAAATAAATTGCCCTGGGATCACTGTCTGATTCATCAGGCAATTCATCGGCACGAGGAAGTGGATGCATAATCACAGCAGATCTCTTCATAGTGCGTAGCGCCTTTGCGCTCAATGCATAATTGCGTATAGTTTTTTTGTAATCTTCAAGGTGATCTGTAAAATATTCTTTTGAGAGTTGAGTGATGTGCACGACATCAACCTCTTTGACCAGATCTACTAATCCGTCTTTTGGGTTCGTAATCTCTGTGAAGCGAACTTTATGTCGCCGGAGATACTCCTTTATGTCGTCTTTGACTTCTGTTAAATCAGGGGAGATAAAGGATATGGAAATTCCATGGAATTTGGCTAAGAAATAGCACAGAGAACGGACAGTGCGTCCACTCAGATCCCCAACCATAGCGATGGAACAGCCGTCCACACCTCCTAAATGACGATCGATGGTATAAAGGTCAAGCAAGGCTTGTGTTGGATGCTGGGCTGGACCGTCTCCGGCATTGATTATTGGGACACATGAAACTGCAGCTGCTCTTTTGGCAAACCCGCTTTCATAATGTCGCAGTACTATGACATCGGACATTTCGGATACTACCTGGATAGTGTCTTCGAATCGGCCTTTCAGCTCTGATGAAAAAATGTCGGCTGCTTCTGTAGAAAGGATACTTCCCCCCAGACGAAGCATGGCAGCTTCAAAAGAAAAACGTGTCCTCAAGCTCGGGGTGAAATAAAGGCTGGCTAAAATCTTGCCCTTTAAACATTCGTCACCCCCTCGGGCTAAAATTGTCTCGAGACGACTGCTGAGATCAAAAAGCTCTCTAAGGTTCCTCTTGGTGAATTGCTGGGCCTCGAGTAAATGAAACATTACTATTTCTCCTTTTGCGAATCATACTAGGGGATAAAATGAGTACCTGTTTTGCCCTCAAGCGCAGAGGATGCCTTATCCAAGGATGTGATAATTGCCTCCTTCCCTCCAAACTCCAAAAACCGTACACAGGCCTCAACCTTGGGGCCCATGCTTCCGGGAGAAAAGTGTCCCTCTTTCTGATACACCCTTGCTTTTTCTAATTGAACGAGATCTAAGGCAATTGGTTTGGGTTTGCCAAAATTGAGAAAGACCTTTTCCACATCTGTAAGAATGAGGAGTAAATCAGCAATCACAGCCTCAGCCAGCTTTTCCCCTGCCAAATCTTTATCAATGACTGCATTCACCCCATGATAGTTTCCCTTGGAATCCATTGTCACTGGGATACCACCACCACCGGCAGCAATGATAATGATGCCAGCATCTACCAAAGATTTAAGGGCTCTGGCCTCTATGATTCTTAAAGGGTTTGGAGATGGAACCACCCTTCGGAAGGGACGATGATTCTCTGGTTTTACTTCCTTAATGATGTAAGCCTTTTCCTTCTCGTAGCGTTCTTTTGTTTCCGCATTGTAGAATGGACCTATAGGTTTTGTAGGATTCTTAAAGGCAGACTCCTCGGTATCCACCATAACTTGAGTAATCACTGTCAGAATATCCCTGTTTATTCCATTAGCTCGGAGCAAATTATGTAAAACCTGTTCCAGCATGTATCCGATTTGCCCCTGGCTCATAGCCCCGCATACATCCATTGGCATCGCTGGGACTGTGGAATGAGCCTCTTCCTGCTGTATGAGAATATTGCCGACCTGTGGCCCATTGCCGTGAGTAATAATAATCTTATGTCCCTTCATTATCATTTTGAGGAGTTGCTTCCATGTGATGCGAATGTTTTCTAATTGCTCTTCCACAATTCCTATATGATGAGCTTTTAATATTGCATTCCCCCCCAATGCGATAACAATGCGTTTACTGGACTGTGACGTGTGAGATTCTTTTCCTGTCAATTCTACTCTCCGTGAGAAATTAATTGGCAAAGGAGTAATTTTTCATTTTATCACAAAATAAACCATTTTTATAATTCTTTAGGCACTAACACCCTAAAGTTGCAATCATAACTGCTTTTATAGTATGCACTCTATTCTCAGCTTCATCAAAAACGATAGATGCTTCTGATTCAAACACTTCTTCGGTTACTTCCACCCCATCTAAGCCGAATTTCTTATAAATATTCTCCGCAACAATTGTCTCACGATTATGGAAGGATGGCAAGCAATGCATAAATTTTACACGAGGATTATTGGTCATTTTTATAGTATCATTATTAATCTGATAGGGTTTCAATAATGCTATTCTTTCTTTCCATACCTTTTCTGGCTCACCCATTGAAACCCAGACATCTGAATAGAGAAAGTCACAATCTTTTACACCTTCTGTCAAAACATGGGTTACTAATAGTTTTGCCCCAGTTTCCTTAGCTATCTCTTGTGCCTCTTTTACTAATGCTTTGTTGGGCTGAACACTTTCAGGCGCAACAGAGCGAAAATCCATTCCCATTTTTGCAGCACCTATCAATAGTGAATTACCCATATTGTTTGTTGCATCACCCACATACGCAAACTTCACCTGATTCAAAGGCCTGTCAGAATATTCCATCATTGTTAAAAAATCTGCAAGAACCTGAGTCGGATGGTATTCATTTGTGAGGCCATTCCATACAGGGATACCTGTATATTTTCCCAACTCCTCGACTATTTTTTGTCCAAAACCACGATAGCCAATGCCGTCATACATTCTATCAAGCACTCTTGCAGTATCTTTGATTGATTCTTTCTTTCCAATTTGAGAACTTGACGGATCAAGATACGTTACCCTTGCTCCCTGGTCATAGGAAGCCACCTCAAAAGCACACCTGGTTCTGGTTGATGCTTTTTCGAAAATTAAAGCTATATTTTTACCGGTTAATGTGGGCTGCCCTTTTCCTGCGTATTTTGCTTTTTTCAAATCAGCAGAGAGATCCAGTAAAAATTGAATTTCTTCAGGTGTAAAATCCAGTAGCTTCAAAAAATTTCTATTTTTTAAATGATACGTCACCCTTTTCTCCTTTCTTTATATAATCGAGAGTCAAGCACATGATAATTTAATAGTATAGGAATTAATTTAATAAAGATTTTGTCTTTTCACAAAATCGGTTAGGATTTCTTCAAGGTTTGGGCTTCCAATCTCCACTAAATCATAATAGACCCTCGTGCTCGGTCTCTTGATGTCGATAATCCTGTTCAAATCTATTGGAGTACCGATAATAATTGCATCACATTCGGTATTGTTGATCGTGGTTTCAAGATCCTTTAATTGCTGCTGGTCATATCCCATTGCCGGCAGCAAGGTTCCTATTTCAGGATAGAGTTTGAAGGTTTCAGAAAGCCTACCAACCGTGTAAGGCCGTGGGTCCACTAATGCGGCTGCACCAAATTTATTAGCAGCAATTGTACCTGCACCAAACTTCATTTCACCATGAGTCAGTGTTGGCCCATCCTCAACGACTAATACTTTTTTGCCTTTGATAACTTCAGGAGTATCAACCCTAATGGGCGAGGTAGCATCAACGACAATTGCATCAGGGTTAACCTTTGCGATACTTTCTCTTACCGTTTGAATGCCTGCGGCATCAGCAGTATCCATTTTATTGATAATAACCACATCAGCAATTTTTAAGGTAACTTCACTTGGATAATATGATAATTCATGTCCCGGACGATGCGGGTCAACAACAGTTATCATTAAATCAGGCACATAGAATGGGAAGTCATTGTTTCCGCCATCCCAGAGCACAACATCACATCCATCAGTATCTTGTTCTGCCGCCTTTAACACAGCCTCATAGTCAACACCGGCATAAATTACATTTCCTCGTATTATGTCCGGTTCGTATTCTTCCATTTCTTCAATAGTGCAATTATACTTTTCTAAATCTGCAATGTGAGCAAAACGTTGAACCCTTTGAGCAGCTAAGTTACCGTAAGACATTGGATGACGCACTGTAACTACTTTCAAACCGTTCTCAATCAATAATTCAATAATTCGTCTTGAAGTCTGACTTTTACCACAGCCAGTTCTCACAGCGCACACTGCAATCACTGGTTTTCTGCTTTTTATCATCGTATCCTTCGTGCCTAATAATATAAAGTTCGCACCGGCAGCATTAATGAGCGCGCTTACTTCCATTACGTATTTGTAAGGAACGTCGGTATATGAGAACACACAATCATCAACGTTATAGTCTCTAATTAATTGTGGCAATTTTTCTTCTGCAAAAATTGAAATACCATCTGGATATAAATCACCTGCCAATTCAGCAGGGTATTTTCTGCCCTCAATATTTGGGATTTGTGTGGCAGTAAAGGCAACCACATTATAATCTTTATTGTCCCTATAATAGGTGTTAAAATTGTGAAAATCTCTTCCAGCAGCGCCTAAAATAATGACATTTTTCCTTGCCATTGTTTCATCACCTTTTTAATTTAAACAGAGGTTCTTGCAATAGAACGGCCTGGCCAGGACCAGCAATGTTTTTGTTTTCAGTGCATGGATCAGAAATAACATGAGGACACAAAGGCCTAAGTGGAATCTCTCTCACCTCAGGATATAGGGTAGACCCGGATGATTGAATTGATTGAAATGCCTTTTTCAACTGGTAAGTGTAGGAGGAAATAACTTTGGGAGTCAAGGAAAAAGATGCCAATGTTATTCCTATAACCTGCCCCAAAGAGAAATCTATCGCTGGCCTTTTTCTTTCTAAAGGCATATAATTACGCAAATTTTAGTTGGAGGGTTAAATGAATATCTTGGACAAAGGATTCGCTGAATTTCAAAAACTTCCAACAGAGGAAAAGGTTACGTGTTTTGAGAAAAACGGGCGCCTTTTTGATATGATAATCTCGCAGCAATTGAATCGAGAAATTATAGACAATATCTATGAAATTACAAATCACCTTCGACATATATCAGAGAGTAAGGCTGGCTCACTTTTCATGCAAAATATCCTTTGCCACAAACGAGCCATGCTCTATTTTACCCAGCCTTCATCCAGGACTTTTCTATCTTTTAATAGTGCGTGTCACATATTAGGCATTAAAACCTCCGAAATTCGTGATGTCAGTGTTTCATCAGAGGTTAAGGGTGAAAGCTATGATGATAGCTTACGGACCTTTTCGTCGTATACTGATTTAATCATTATGAGGCATAAGGGGCAATACACTGCTGAACGTGCTGCTTGGCTGCTCAATACTCATACCAACCGCCCGGTCCCTGTTATTAACGGCGGTTCAGGAAGCGATCAGCATCCCACACAAGCGATACTCGATGTATATACCCTGCAAAGATCTTTCGCAAACCAGAATGGACTCGATGGGAAAACAATTTTGATGTGCGGGGATCTTAAAAGGGGAAGAACAGTACGATCGTTAAGCTACTTGATGAAAAATTTTGAAGATATCGAGATCATCTTTGCTTCTCCCAAGCCCTTCCAGATGAAGGAGGATGTGTGCAGTTTCCTGGAACGATATAAAATCCCATATCATCTTGAAACTGAGGCTCTCGACAACGTGCTTTCTAAGGCCGATGCAATTTACATGACCAGGATTCAAGATGAGCACGATACTGGTGCTGGTGATTCAAACAGGGTTGATACTTCCAGGTTTAAGCTTCGACCCTCTGACATGTCTAAAGTAAAAGCAAACGCAGTTATTATGCATCCTTTTCCGCGAAGAGATGAAATTGATGTAGCTATCGATTCTGATCCAAGGGCCATGTACTGGCGGCAGGAGCGAAACGGTATGTGGACAAGGGCGGCTTTGATCGCGTATATATTTAATGTTCATGAGGAAATACTAAAGTACTGAAGGAGTGGATGAGGATGTCTGTCTCTATTAGATTGCTACATGCCCCATAGGTATGAAAAAATCAGCCTTTTACGTCATTTGCCATTATATATCATCTAACTCGGTTTCTCTCCATTGATAGGGCCTTCTTTTTCTTAAAATAAGATTATGTGCCTTTAGCCTCATAGCGGTGATATTTATAAACCCTGAAGTATCTGTGGCATTAAATCCACCTTCGATTTCCATGCTGGAGAGAGTCTTATCATACAGGGAGAAAGGTGAATCTCTTCCGATAATAGTAACATTCCCCTTATAAAGAGAGACGGAGACCTTGCCGTCAATGGCTTGCTGGCTCTGGTTAAAGGCGGCCATCAAAAAATCAACTTCCGGGGAAAACCAAAATCCATTATATAATAATTCTGAAAATTTGGGAATGAGGCTGTCCCGTAGATGCATCACCTCCTTATCCATGGCTATGCCTTCAAGGTCTCTGTGAGCCTTCCATAGTATGGTGCCTCCAGGTGTTTCATACACGCCTCTTGATTTTATGCCGAGATGCCGATTTTCAACCATATCAAGGCGGCCGATCCCGTTTTGATTACCCAAGTCATTCAAATAAAGAAAAAGATCTAAGGGTTTTTCCTTTACTGTGCCGTCATCCTTGTTAACCACCTTGATCGGGTTGCCGCCTTTAAAATAAATATCAACGATTGTCTCCCTATCCGGGGCATTTTTAGGCGACAGGGACATCGAAAAGATATCTTCAGAAGGCCTGTAAGTCGGATCTTCGAGTACTCCGGCCTCATGGCTGATATGCAATAGATTTTCATCCTCGCTGTATGATTTTTCTTTGGAGGCCTTTACAGGGATGTCCCATTTTTGGGCATAATTGATTAAATCCATCCTACCCTTAAACTCAGAAATAAATTCCGGATCTCTCCAAGGCGTAACGCACCGAATATTCGGGTTCAAGGCATAGCATGATAGCTCAAAGCGGACCTGGTCGTTGCCTTTCCCTGTTGCGCCATGCGCGACGATAGAAGTTTTCTCTTTCATTGCTATTTCGAGTTGTTTTTTGGCAAGCAGAGGACGGGACAGGGTTGTGCCCAACAGGTATCTTCCTTCATAGGCCGCATTTGCCCTCAGTGCAGGATAGATATAGTTTACAATAAACTCTTCTCTCAAATCTTCGACATACACCTTCGAGGCGCCAGTCCGGAGTGCTTTTTTTTCGATCGCCTCAAAATCTTCTTTTTGACCTACGTTTCCAACAAAGCAGATTACCTGGTAGCCCTTGTTCATTAGCCATTTTAGAATAACAGAGGTGTCCAGCCCACCGCTATAGGCTAAAATTACCTTTCCTTTTTCCATCTCAATTACCTTCCTTTATTAATCCAACCTCTGCCGTCTTTTTGAATATATTGACGAAATCTTTTTGTTTGATAGAACTTGCTTTTTCAGGAAGGAACTGAACTGTACCGAAATGCCGCTTGGGCGTCAAGGAAAAAGAAACCATAATATGTGTTGGGTCAGGCCGGGTTGCAGTTCCGAGATTGTTCAGGGATATTGGCTGGGATAAGTTGGGGCTTCAAGAGGTGGAAATTATTAGAAACTGACGGTATTCAGGCGTGTTATGTCTTAGCAGCACCTTCACCGCTGTCAAAATAAAACATATGCTGCGAGTGATAAAAACTTCTTTTCAAGAAAATTTGTTAAGTGTTATGGTAGCCAGGAATATAATTTGGTAACCGTTCACGGTTCACCGTTATCCGTTGTCCGAAAGGGGAGATATTCCTCTGGACCAATCCATTGTTTGGCCTGTTGATGGATATGTCTATTTAAGCGGTTCACTGCCACTATTGGCCTATCGGTGAACCCTGCCCGCCGGACGGCAGGCGGGGGTGAACTACCAACGGTGAACGCTTACATAATTAATGGGTGTAAACCCCCGGCTTTGCCGGGGAGACTCCCAGAGTTTGACAATTCCTGGAACAGAGAAATAGATTCCGTCAGGAAAATACAAATGATCTTTGCTTATCAGCGCTTATGAGCCATAAACAATTATGTATTTAAGTCCTGCCGTGACGAAGTTGGCCTGAGAATACAACATGAAACAAGAAAGGTTCGACAAGAATATAGACCCGTTGCGCATGCTTAGGAGTTGCTACCTTTAGGTGGCGCATGGTTTTAAGACCGCTTTGAGCGGTTCACAATCAATCCTCCGGCTTTGCCGGAGGTCACTGAATTGTTAATGAAAGCCAGAAAAACAAGTATAATCTTAATGGAAGAATGGAATGAAAGAAAAGCAGATTAATGTAAGCCGAATAAATTTAAGCGAATCAGTTTCAAAACACAATTATTATTCATTTTTAATACATGCCGTTTTTTTATCCCTGGCGAAAAATTTTATGGATATTGACACCATAATTCCATCAATGTTGATTGAATCAGGTGGCAGTTCAATGCATATAGGTGCGCTAACAGCCATTATGCTGGGGGGAGCAAGTTTTACCCAGCTATTTTTTTCGCCTTATCTGCAAAATAAATCCTTTAAAAAAAACTGCCTTTTGTTTGGGATTAATTCGAGAATCGCATCCCTTATAGGTTTGTCTTTGTTGTTTTTCTTTTCTGTATTATTCAGTGGGGATGCACGTATTTTGTTTATCTTTATTCTTATCACCATTTTTTCCTTTAGCGGGGCATTTGCAAATATTAGCTACACTGATATTTTAGGCAAGTCAGTTTTGCCTGATTCCAGAAAGTCCTTTTTTTCAATAAGCCATGTCTTAACTGGATCCGGAGTTTTGATTTCAGCCTTTTTTGCCCGCAGGGTATTAATGTCTCGTCAGTTCCCGGAAAATTATACATTTATGTTGCTTATTGCCGCAGTGTTTCTTGGCCTTGCATCCATTGGTTTTTGGCGGATTAAAGAAACAGTGGCATCCGGGTATAAAATTAAGGGACTGAAGGCTTTTTTAAATGCCGTTAGAGGAGAAATCCGATCAAATTCGAAACTTAGATATTATCTTGGTTTTGTTAACACCCTTGGTATAAGCGTTACCATATTTCCATTTCTGATATTATATGCCAAAGAGAGTTTTCAGGTAGGCAGCTCCGAAATAGGCAGGTTTTTAATATTTAAGGTTACGGGAGTTGTGCTAACAGGCATGTTGTTGTTTTTTGTTTCAAAGAGAATTAGATATCGGTATCTATTATACAGCAGTGTGCTGTTGACACTGTTTATTCCTTTATGTGTGATGGCCTTAAGTGGTTTTTCAGTGTTTTTTTGGATTTTTATTGTGGGGGGCATTGTTTACTCTTTATATACAATTTCAATAGAGGGCGTTTTGCTCGAAGTTTCGGACAACCAAAACAGGGCACTTTACACTGGAATTGCCGGCGCAGGGAACATCCTCCCCACATTATTTCCGATTTCAGCGGGATGGATCGTCAAAGTTTATGGATTCAATATATTCTTTATCATCTTTATGGCAGTTGTGACATCTTCGTTATTTTTTATTTACAAAACACACTGCACCAAATGAACCGATTTTCCGGAAGATATTAAGACAGGATCATAAACCCCTATTTACTTATCAGGCCATTCGCACCTTAACACTGCGTGCACGCAGTTCTTCCTTGATTTGTTTGATTGTGTAGGTTTCATAGTGGACTATAGATGCGATAAGGGCCGCATCGGCCTTGCCTTGTGTGAGCACATCGTAGATATGGTCAATATTGCCTGCACCCCCAGATGCTATAACCGGAATATTTACATTTTCAGATATAAGAGGCGTCAACTCCAGCTCATAACCCTCTTGTGTGCCATCCGCATCCATAGAATTCAGGCATATCTCACCTGCCCCTAATTTTTCTGCCTCTTTAGCCCAGCCCAGGGCATCAATACCTACAGAGGTGCGGCCTCCATGAATCCAAATCTCATAACCGGATGGTATTCTATTAGTTGCTTTTACCTTTTTGACATCCATGCCAAGGACAATACACTGACTGCCAAACACCTTGGCCCCCTCACTGATGATTGTGGGGTTCTGGACTGCGGCAGTATTAACACTTACCTTTTCTGCGCCTGCTCGCAAAACCTTTTGCATATCTTCAATTGTGCTAATTCCTCCACCTACAGAAAAAGGCATAAAGATTTCCTCTGCTACCCTGCGAACGACATCGATCATAATATCTCGCCGATCGCTTGATGCTGTAATATCATAAAAAACGATCTCATCTGCACCCTGTTCATAATAGAATTTGGCCATTTGCACAGGGTCACCAATGTCTATATTGTCTTTGAACTGTATACCCTTGGTTGTTTTCCCGTCTCTTACATCGAGACATGGTATAATTCTTTTACTCAGCATAGTTGCTTATCTAAAATGAGAAGTAATTTTTAGAGTATCAAACTCATCTAATGAAAGTCCTTTATAAAAAATCCTATCATATTTTTCGAAAGTGTTGTTAGAAAAGGTCAGGTTATTTGAGAGAGGCTAAAGGACAACTCGTTCATTTTTGTTTATATAGGTGTGTACCGTTGAGCTATGGGAAATCTTCGTCCGTAGCCAAAGGACTTTGTTGTTACTTTTAACCCCGGCGGGGATTGGTGTCTCTTGTATTCGTTTTGATCAACCCGTTTGATAATATCCATTACAATTGATGGTTCAAATCCCATCTCTATAATCTCCTCCGGGGCTTTGTTGTCCTCAATATATGCCTTAAGGATATCGTCCAGAGTCTCATACGGGGGCAGATCATCCTGGTCTAATTGATCGGGTTTGAGCTCGGCCGAAGGGGGCTTTTGAATAATTCTATCGGGAATTACTTCTCTATCTTTGTTTATGAGACGAGCGATTTGATATACCATAGTTTTGGGTACATCTGAGATAACAGCTAGGCCACCGTTCATGTCCCCGTACAGGGTGCAGTATCCCACTGCCAACTCCGACTTATTACCAGTTGAAAGAAGCAGACACCCAAACTTATTGCTGATTGCCATCAAAATTGTCCCCCGGATCCTCGCCTGGATGTTTTGACCTGTGACCTCTGTGGACACGTCTTTAAACAGGGGTGAGAGTTCTTGAAGAAATGTTTCGAATACCTCTTCAATAGGCACAGTAAAAAGCTTAATACGCAAATTTTTTGCCAGATTTTTCGTATCTTCAAAATTTTCTTTCAGGGTATACTGAGAAGGCATAAAGATAAGTATGACATTTTCCTTTCCGAGTGCCTGGACCGCAATATATGCTGTAAGCGCTGAGTCAATACCACCACTTAACCCAATAACAGCCTTGGAAAACCCACATTTCCGAACATAATCTCTGGTGCCCATGATTAAAGCATTAAGCATGGATTCGGGTTCTGTTTCAGAAATTGGGTGGAGGCTGCCTTTTTGGGTGTGAGTGTCAAAGACCACCATATCTTCTTCAAAGTCTCGAGCCCTTGCTGCCACCCTGCCTTGAGCGTCAAAGGCAATGCTGATACCATCAAAAAGCACACTATCATTGCCACCAACTTGATTAACATTGAGAAGGGGAACCTTGTATTTATTTGCTAACGACCCAAACATGTCCCACTTAAATTCTCTTTTGCCCACATGATAAGGAGATGCCGAAATATTGATAAGAAGGTTAGCCCCTTCATTGACCATCTTTTCTACCGGATCCGCAAGGTAAAGCCTCCTCGAGAAGAAGTCTTTGTCGTTCCAAATGTCCTCACATATGGTAAGGCCTATTCGACAGTCCTTATAGAGAAAAGATGAATATTCTTTTCCGGGTTCAAAATACCTTCTCTCATCAAACACGTCATAAGTAGGCAGAAGCCTCTTGTTTGCCTGGTGGAGAATCTTCCCATTATCAAAAAGTACAGCTGAGTTGTAGAGAGGGTTACCTTTTTCGTTCGGGTTTTTATCCACAACCCCGCATATTACACCAATTCCTTTAATGGATTTAACCAGCGTTTGTAGATGTATCTGGTTAGCCTCAATGAAATCTTTCTTTTCCAGAAGATCCCGTGGCGGATAGCCAGAGATAATGAGTTCTGAAAAGACGATGAGATGACAGGAAAGACCTATAGCCTTTTCTGCTGCAGCTATAATCTTTTCGGTGTTGTGGGTAAAATCCCCGATGATCGGATTAATTTGTGCTAAGGCTATTTTCATGTTTAAGACCTAAACAATGTAAAGGGCATACATTTTCGATCATAAATCACGTCACGGTTGTTAACCATTGCTGATATATTCTACCCTTTATGTTTTTTGACCGAACGATGGCAATGTTGATATTGCTGCGCGTTCAATACCTGAAACCAGACATACACCAAAGAGATTGAAGATTATAGGGCGAACACTTCTCTATAAAGCTTTGTTCTATCTTTTTTTGAGTCAAAGGCCCCTATTTCCTCCAAAAAATCAAGATAGCTTTCGAGGTCTTGTGTATCATGAGCGGTAGGATTCTTAAGAGCCGTATAGTCTCTGGGAGACAACAAAAGATCGGTTTCAAGTATCATCTCTTTTTTGCTACTCTTTTTCACCGATAAGCTCATAATACCTCTCCAATTGACCATATTTCTTGAAATATTTTTTGATTACTTCCATGTCGATCCCTGGCACGGAGAGAATGTGTTTTATATCTGCCATCTCTCTAAATACCCTATCAGGATCGTTTTTCATGGCAAATACTTTCAAGGCTATTAAGTGTTCGGGGCTGATGATCGGTAAAGATAGATCACCCAAAATGAAAAGCCGTCTGGTTTCTCTGAAAATGTTTTTTGCTGTTTGTCCTTTTACGTAAACAAAATCTATCCTACCTAATTTTGATACGGGATGAACATGGTTAGAATACCCAACTGAGCGATATATGGTTTCATAACCAAGGGATTCCAAATAGGCAATGATTTTATCCTGATGCTCATTTCTGACCAAAAAATCCACATCCTGTGTGGCCCGAACATATCCATATGCTTTTAGCGCAAAGGCACCTATTAAGGCATAGTCAATCTTTTCCTGTTCAAAATGGTTTGCGAGAAGCTGAAGAATATTTTTGAACTTCACTAACCTTCATCCTTAGTGTGGTTTATGCAACAGCTTTTACTGTTTTTATCTACACAAAAGAGGAGAAAGAAGCTGAAAGCTTATGGTTTAGAGCTGAATGTTCCCTATGCGTTTATTGGCCAATTTCCATCCCAGCACTTAAGACATAAATTCTCTTTAGGGATCTTCAATGCCGCAACAAAGGCCTCTAAACTGTTGTACTTTACAGAATCGGCGCCGATCTTTTCAGAAACCCACGCTTCCAAGGCCTTAAGTTCATCCATTGTGGTGATATTTCCTTCTGAAAGGTATTGCCTAGCTAAAAGCTCTTCATAGGTTCGGGTTGATATGCCGAAATCGCAGGGGTACATTAATGGTGGACAGGCGATACGCGCATGAACCTCTTTAGCGCCGGCATTCTTCAAATCTCTCACCTTATTTCTGATCTGGGTACCCCTGACGATCGAGTCGTCACAAAGGACAATTCGTTTATCCCTAATTGCATATTCAAGGACAGAGAGCTTTTTCTTTGCCATACTGTCCCGATCCCCCTGAGTTAATTGTGTATAACTTCGATCAGCATATCTGTTATAGAGAAAAACCTCCTGGTAGGGCAATCCGGATACCATGTGATATCCCAGGGCATGTCCGATACCTGACATAGGTACCGGTGCAACAAGATCGGCCTGAATGCCGCCTTCTTCAATGTCTCTTTCTGCCAGGCTCTTTCCTAAGTTATTTCTGGCTTCTTGGACATAGAGCCCATCAATCTTACTGTCCATGCTTGCTGTGTATGCCCATTCAAAGGCACAGTGGGCTCTCCTTGGGCTTTTTAATGTTTGCCTGGTCTCGAAGCCTTTTTTACTGATAAACACAATCTCCCCTGGTCGCACGTCTCTTGTGCAATTGAAACCTGAGCTCTGAACAGCTCTTGACTCGGAACTCACAATAAAGGCATTCAATCCTTCTCCCAGCATGAGAGGTCTAAACCCATAGATATCTCTGGCTGCATAGATTCCATCTTGGGTTAACACAACAAGCGAGTAAGCGCCTTTTATCTTTTCAGCCAGCATAGAAATCCCTGTAACTACATTCTTCTCTTGCATGATGAGCTTTGAGATGATCTCAATACCTAAACCATGATAAAAAGCCTCTCCTCTGTCCTTCATTTCTTCTAAAAGCGCCTCGCTATTAATAATATTACCACTAAAGGCAACCGCTATCTCGCCAACAGCACCCTGCCACACCATGGGCTGCCTTTCCTTAAGGCTTACATGCCCAATGCCAATGGTGCCTTTAAAGGTCTCCAATTCATGAGAGGTGAAGGTATTTCCTACTTGACCATAATGAGTTATCTGGTATATTCTTTTTCCATTATAAGTGGCTATACCGCAAAACTGCTGGCCCCTGTGTTGAAGAAAGTCAAGACCCTTGTAGATATCTTCAACGCAGTCTGTATCTTTAACAATGCCAAAAACACCGCAGTTATCACCTAATTTCATTAATTACCTCCTTTGTGGTCTACTGAAGACGTATCAATGTTTCGATGGTAGCTCTGAAGTGATTTGACACGCCCATGATCACTTTGAAACGCTTCAATGCCTTTGACAGCAGCCATAGCTGCTGCAAGGGTAGTGATATAAGGAACCTTGTACTTGATGGAAGATTTGCGAATATATGAATCGTCGTACTTGCTCAATTTACCGCTTGGTGTATTTATCACCAAATGAATCTCCCCGTTTTTTATGGCATCTGCTATGTTTGGTCTTCCCTCATGTAATTTGAGGATATGTTCCGATTCAACCCCATGTTCCGCCATAAATTTATGGGTTCCCTCGGTAGCCTTGATCGTAAAGCCAAGCGTTTTGAATCGTTTGGCAATTTCTGGAATGGTAGATCTGTCTTTTTCTGACACAGTAATGAGAACAGTGCCTTCAGTTGGAAGTCGCTGTTGTGCAGCTTCTTCAGCCTTAAAAAATGCCGGACCAGGCTTTTTGGCAAGCCCAAGCACCTCTCCTGTGGACCGCATTTCAGGGCCTAAAAGAGGATCAACCTCAGGGAACATATTAAAGGGGAAGACCGCTTCCTTTACTCCAGAATGTGGAATGGATCTTTGTGTAAGATTAAGATTGTCAATCGTCTTGCCAAGCATGATGTTGGTAGCTAATCGGGCCATAGAGATATTGCAGACCTTGGAGACAAGAGGCACAGTTCTGGATGCGCGCGGGTTGGCCTCAAGGATATAAACGGTATCGCGGGCAATGGCGTATTGTATGTTTAAAAGACCAACCACATTGAGCTCTACTGCTATCTTCTTGGTATATTCGTTGATGGTGTCAATGTGCTGAGATGGGATGCTGACTGGTGGAATTATGCAGGCAGAGTCTCCTGAATGGACACCGGCGAGCTCTATGTGTTCCATGATAGAAGGCACGAATGCACGGGTGCCATCGGCCAAAGCATCAGCCTCCGCTTCAATAGCATTTTCTAAAAATTTGTCGATTAGAATCGGCCTTTCAGGTGTAATATCAACAGCGGCTATCACATAATGTCTGAGCATCTCATCATCATAAATCACCTCCATCCCCCTTCCCCCAAGCACGTAGGATGGTCTGACCATGAGAGGGTATCCGATCTTTTCTGCAATGGCTAATGCTTCATCCATGGTGCTGGCCATTCCGGACTCTGGCTCAGGTATGCCAAGTTTAGTCATCATCTTACGGAAACGATCCCTGTCCTCGGCCAGGTCAATACTCTCCGGTGATGTCCCTATGATTTTGACGCCAGCCTCTGCCAGCTCGTTAGCAATATTGAGCGGTGTCTGTCCCCCAAACTGCACTATTATTCCCTCTGGCCTTTCCTTTTCATATATGCTCAATACATCCTCAACTGTGAGGGGCTCAAAATAAAGTCGGTCAGATGTATCATAGTCGGTTGAGACGGTTTCGGGGTTACAGTTAACCATGATAGATTTAAAACCCAGATCACGTAAGGCAAAGGCCGCATGGACGCATGTGTAATCAAATTCAATTCCCTGTCCGATCCGGTTAGGCCCACCGCCTAAGATCATGATCTTACGACCACCTTCTTTTTCGACCCTGTCTGGCGCATTGTATGTAGAGAAATAGTAGGCTGCATTTTCTACACCGCTCACAGGGACAGGTTCCCACCCCTCGACCACTCCAAGGGAGATACGATGACTCCTGATATCTTTTTCAGGTATTTCAAGGATATTCGATAGATACCGATCTGAAAATCCATCCTTCTTGGCCTGGATTAGGAGATCATCAGGAAGTCCCTTTTCTTTAAAGGTGATGATTTTTTCCTCCAGCTCAACGAGCTCTTTCATCTGTTCAATAAACCAGGGTTTAATATAGGTTTTGTTGTAGAGCTCATGTATAGGGGCACCCTTTTTTAAGGCCTCATACATAATGAATTGTCGTTCGCTGGAGGGTTCAGCTAACAAGTCCATCAGCTCCTCAAGAGATTTTTCATGAAAATCCTTTGCAAACCCAAGCCCATAACGACCATTTTCAAGGGAGCGGATCGATTTCTGAAATGCCTCTTTATATGTTTTTCCAATGCTCATTACTTCACCTACAGCCCTCATCTGTGTACCCAGCTTGTCTTCAGCGCCCTCGAATTTCTCAAAAGCCCATCTGGCAAACTTTACTACAACGTATTCTCCAGAAGGGGTATATTTATCCAGGGTGCCTTCACGCCAATAAGGTATTTCATCCAAGGTCATGCCAGCTGCTAAGAGCGTAGAAATCCTGGCAATAGGAAAGCCTGTGGCCTTTGATGCAAGGGCTGAGGATCGGGATGTCCGGGGGTTAATCTCAATGACAACAACACGGCCTGAGCTCGGATCATGGGCGAACTGAATGTTTGTGCCACCGATGACCTGGATTGCCTCTACAATCTTGTATGAGTAATCCTGCATTCGCATCTGCAGTTCGGGGTCTATGGTAAGCATGGGTGCTGTGCAGTAAGAATCGCCAGTGTGGACCCCCATTGCATCAACGTTTTCTATGAAACAGACAGTGATCATCTGGTTCTTTTTATCTCTCACCACCTCAAGCTCCAGTTCCTCCCAGCCGAGCACCGATTCCTCCACAAGAATTTGGCCAATTAAACTGGCAGAAAGGCCACGACTTGCTACGGTCCTGAGTTCTTCAACGTTATACACGAGGCCACCGCCTGTTCCTCCCATAGTATAGGCAGGCCTAATGACTATTGGGTAGCCAAGTTCCTGCGCAATTTTTTCCGCAGCCGCAACACTATAAGCTGGTGCGCTTTTCGGCATCTCTATCCCCAGCCTTTCCATGGTCTTCTTAAACTCGATGCGGTCCTCACCTCGCTCAATTGCATCTACTGCCACACCAATGATTGTCACACCATATTGTTTTAAAATCCCCTTTTTGGATAACTCTGAAGAAAGATTAAGCCCAGACTGTCCTCCGAGATTTGGTAAAAGGGCATCTGGTCGCTCGTAGGCAATAATCTTTTCCATGGTCTCTACATTGAGTGGCTCAATATAGGTAATATCGGCCATTTCTGGATCGGTCATGATGGTTGCCGGGTTTGAATTGACTAAAACAATCTCATAACCAAGTGCCTTTAGGGCCTTGCAGGCCTGGGTACCGGAGTAATCGAATTCACAGGCCTGGCCGATAATAATAGGACCAGAACCGATAATCATAATCTTATGGATATCCTCGCGTTTGGGCATTGTTTATATCCCCTTAATTGAAATTAAAGGATTCAGTCCTTAGAAAATTATTTTGTCTTGAAAAATAGTACGAAGATAAAAATTTATCAAGGAGTTTTCTTAGAGAGGAAGGCTTTCTAATAAATATTTGAAGGATACGCTCAATGGTTTTGTATATTCAAGAGATGAAGAGATTTTTTGTGGGAAAATTTGGATCACTTGTCAGGTTAACGCCCAGACGCCTTAAACCAGCTTCATCGCCTGGTGTGGGGATATGTGTTATATGGATCTCACAGCCGTGAAGTTCTTTTAATTTCTCAATAGCTAATTGAGCAGCAGAATTCGTCGTAGCGCTGATACCAAGGGCAATCAAGGTTTCGTTCAAATCCAGGCTAACCGTTTTCTCATTCAGGACTTCAGTCTTGAGATTTTTGACTGAATCCGTTATGTGGGAAGGCAGCAGTTTTATTTTATTGGGAATTTCCGCCAAGTGCTTTATGGCATGCAAAATGAGACTTGATGCTGCATGCATAAGAGGAGAGTTATTGCCGGTAACTATGGTGCCGTCCTTTAATGCAATTGCTGCCCCACAATAAATGCCTTCATTACCTTTATTTGCCTCTCGTGCATCTTTAGCAGCCTGGCGTGCCGGTTCAACAACACTCCTGTGCTCCGGTTCAAAATTAAAATCCCGGATAAAAAGTTCTACCCTCTGGACAGTCGCCTTGTCTGCAAACCCCATCACATATTCACATTGGTATCGAAAATACCGCCTGATAATTTCCTGCTTGGCTGCCGTACTTGTGAGTCCATCATCAGTTATAGCAAAACCTGCTCGATTCACTCCCATATCTGTTGGAGATTTGTAAAATGATTCGCCACCGGTTATTTTTTCTAATATTCTTTTTAGAACAGGGAATATTTCGACATCGCGGTTATAGTTTACTGCTTTCCGATCGTATGATTCTAAGTGGAAAGGATCAATGAGGTTAAAATCTTTGATATCAGCGGTTGCTGCCTCATACGCTACATTAACAGGATGTTTAAGAGGTAGATTCCATATAGGAAAAGTCTCAAATTTGGCATACCCTGATTTAACCCCTTTCCTGTAGTCATGATATAATTGAGAAAGGCATGTGGCTAACTTCCCGCTGCCTGGACCGGGACCTGTAACAATGACCAGAGGTTTTTCTGTTTCAATATATTCATTTGCTCCGTAACCTTCGTCGCTGACTATCAGGTCTACATCTGTGGGATATCCTTTTGTATAACGATGGGTGTAAACCTTTATATCTCTCCTTTCTAATTTATTTTTGAACAATGTGGCGGCTGGTTGATTATCGAAACGGTTTATAATCACACCCAGTACATCGATTCCCCACCCTCTTAAATCGTCGATTAGTTTCAGGGCATCGGAATCATAGGTAATGCCAAAGTCTGCCCTTATTTTTTTCCTTTCAATATCACCGGCATAAATGCAAAGCAGGATGTCTGCCTTATCTTTTAATTGCTGTAAAAGCTTTATTTTTGCATTCGGATCATATCCGGGTAAAACCCTCGAAGCGTGATAATCATAAAGCAGTTTACCTCCAAATTCGAGATACAGTTTGTTGTTAAATCTCTTAACCCTTTCAAGGATTGCAGCGGTCTGTTCTCTAATGTATCGCTCGTTGTCAAAACCTGTTGTTTCTACCATATTTCCCTTGTCTGTTGATTGTTTTCACTTCTTTAAAGAAGAGGTTGTGTAAGTAGAACATAAAGAACCCCAGCTCTCTTTATGAGAAGCGGAGTCTTGATATTCAGATCATGGTGTCCTTCTTGTCAGGGTTAACGCATTATTATGTTCAGGGAAACTATCAAGAAATATATTCTTCGTCAAGAAGTTTGACTTGTTTGGTCAAAAAGCAAGCTTGGTAAACAAAAAATACCCTCATTGGAGAAGGCAGGAGGATAGAGCAAAAAAGGGAATTGGTCATTCGGCCAAACCCCTTTTTACCTTACCATTTTTGATTAGCTGTTTAAAATAGCCTCTGCCTCTTCCCTGTAAGCCTCCATAAGGTAAGGAATACCAGTTACTTTAGCACATTCTTCTGTAAGAGACATCAGATCCTTCCGTGAGATAGAGATATGGGAAAAATTCCTTGTACCAGCCATTAATTGTTGCAGCCCGACACGTATTTTGTCACTGTAACTGTACAAACCGATAGCGCCCAAAGGGATATTTTTAATCTCATCAGCGCCTACTATCTCTTTTACGGCCTCATAGTTAATAAATATCTCTTCAACGGTTGAGCCAAACCTGCTTACAGTTTTGGGCAGCTTATCTTCTTTCAACCATTTTGCTATATTTTTGCCTACCATACCCGGAATCATAAGTGCCCTGCCCATGCAAATAGCTTTTACAAATGGAGAACCTAAAGCAACTCCTTTGAATATCCCATCCTCAGAACTGAAACCTCCTGCAAAGGCAATGTCTGGCGTCCTCTCACCTCTGTCGGCCAGTTTTTTACAAAAATCGTAGGCTGCAGAATGGAGGTAGATGCTGGGCATACCCCATTCCTCCATCATCCGCCAGGGGCTCATGCCTGTCCCGCCGCCAGAGCCATCAATGGTAAGGAGATCTATATTGGCTTTTGAGCCCCACTTGATGGCCATGGCCAATTCTCTAAGACCATAGGAACCAGTTTTCAGGGTTATTCTCTTAAAACCAATATCTCTTAAGCGTTGGACCTCAGCGAGAAACTCACCTTCGCTTATAAAGCCCATTCTGCTGTGACGTTCAAACTCCTTTAAGGCGCCATCTTTAAAGGCAGCCCGGATAGTTTTATTTGACGGGTCAGGGGTAACTATATAGCCTCTTCTTTGAAGTTCTAAGGCTCTTTCGATGCTGTCCACCTTGATTTCACCACCAATACATTTAGCCCCCTGGCCCCATTTCAGCTCTATGGTATTCAGCCCGTGTTTATTGTTAACATACTCAGCCACACCTAAACGGGTGTCTTCAACATTCATCTGGACAAGTATTTCACCATACCCTTGATGATATCTTCGGTAAACCTCAATCCGGCGATCCATTTCTGGGGATTTGACAATCTTATTGTTGCTGTCAAGCTCCAGTTCAGGATCTATACCGCACACATTCTCCCCGCAAACTATGGTAATACCACTTAAGGCAGCCCCAATTGCAAAATGTTCCCAGTTTTTCCGGGCAATCTCAGTAGATCCCAGGGCGCCGGTAAAAATGGGGAGCCTCATTTTAACCTTTTTGTCCCAACCATATTCAGTCTCTGTATTTACCATAGGAAAGGTGGCTGTATCTGGATCACCCACTATTCCTTCACCGAGTCCTTTTGCCCCGAGGGCATACCCCTGGATGTTGAGGTGTGAGTAGTCTACAGGATAGTCCTTGTCTGCGCCCGCCGTTACTTCTCCAAAAGGACCTGGATATAGTAATTCACGGCCACGAAAAGTAGCCTTAAATACCTCGCAGTTACCTGTACAGCCATCAACACACCGGGAGCAAAGACCGCTCATAGGGACAACACTCCTTGAACGATTTGCTGTGCCTGTTGCATCATTTGAATTTGGTCTGGATAGATTACCCATATTAAATTGTCCTCCTTTTAATAGATTTTTAATCAAAAAAAAATCCACCCATCTCAGCTTTGAGATGTTGTGGACTTCTTTGTCTTTTGTAATACGCCCTTGTATTACTTCTTTTCTAAGTGAATGTCAGTGATAATAAAAGATTTAATGCATGTCAAGTTTAATTTTATACAGTTTAATTTTATATATCTTTATATATCCTGAGAAATTATAACAGCCTCTGCTATCTCTTTCATAGATTTTCTGGTATCCATACTCTTTTTCTGTATCCAGCGGAAGGCTTTTTCAGCTGAGAGACCCTTCTTTGTCATTAATATTTCCTTAGCCCTATCAATCATCTTTCTCTTTTCAAGTTCCTCTTCAATTATCTTGGTCCTGACCATAAGTTGTGTGTTTTCAATGGCTACCGCAGCCTGGTTTGCTACTGTCGTTATCAGGCTAACTTCCGTTTCTGAAAATTTATGAGGCTCGACCGTAAAGCAATCTAGCACACCGATCACTTTGTCTTCCTTTATATGCAAGGGGACACCAAGCATTGATACTAAACCCAGCTTTTTTGCCATCTCTTTTTCCTTAAATCGTGTCTCTTTTAATACATTCTCTACTTTTAGCGGCCTATTAGTGGAAGCCACATAGCCCACAACCCCCTCGTTCAAATTAAGTACTCTATCTTTCACATAATCTGGATCAATTGCCTGGGTGGCCTTGAGCCTCACTTTTTTATCTTTTTCGCTTTCTTCTATTAGCCACAGTGAACAAATATCTACACCGGTGACCTTGGCTGTAACCATCACGATCAATTTAAGAATATCTTCCAGATATCGGTCTGAGGTGATTGCTTTACTTATTTCAGTTATGCCCTTGATATATTTATCATATGTTTCTTCTGATATTTTATCCATGTTATCTAATTGACTCCAAAAGAATATTAGAAAAAATAATTGGTGTTAATTCCTGGCTTTTCTATTCAAACAGGTTTGGACAAAGCCATAAAAGAGGGGGGATGGGTTTTCCATCCTTGATTTTAATTCAGGGTGTGCCTGGGTAGCTACAAAATATTTCAACCCTGGAAGCTCAATAAACTCAACCAGCCTTCCGTCATGTGAAGTTCCTGAAAAGACAAGTCCCTTATCAGTGAGGTCCTTATGATATTCTGGATTAACTTCATAGCGATGCCTGTGCCTTTCTGAAATAACAAGAGATTTATAGAGCTTGTTGATTATTGCTCCCTTCTTTAAAATAGCCTCATATGCCCCGAGTCTCATAGTGCCACCCTTTTCTTTAATATTTTTTTGCTCCGGAAGTATATCTATCACTGGGAAGGGTGTATCCGGATCAAACTCAGTGCTATTGGCCCCTTTTAGATGACAGACATTCCGTGCATATTCTACAACTGCCAGTTGAAGCCCGAGGCAGAGGCCAAGAAATGGGATATTTTCTTCTCTGGCCCTTCTGATAATCTCAATCTTGCCTTCTGTTCCCCTGGAGCCAAACCCACCAGGAACAATCACCCCATCTATGCCATCTAAAACTTTAGCCTCTGTAAGATCTGTTGTCTCTATCCATTCAAGATTTATCTTACATCCCAGGTGAGCCGAGCAGTGATTCAAGGATTCGATAATGGAGGCATAGGAATCTTCAAGCTTGGTGTACTTTCCGCACATGGCTATTCCTATTTCATTTTTTGGATTCCTTATGTTTTCAATCAGCTTCTTCCATCTTCTTAGGTCTGGTGGAGAGTAAATATTTAGTTTTTTATGGAGGATTTCAGCTATCCCCTCTTTTTCAAAGACAACCGGTATTTCGTAAATATCATCTACATCAAGACCAGTGATTACTGCCTCGGGGCTCACATCACAAAAATTAGAGATCTTTAATTTTATCTCTTTAGTCAAAAATTCTGAGCATCTACCTATTATAATATCCGGGAAGATTCCTCTTTGTTTTAAAAGATTGACGCTCTGTTGTGTTGGCTTTGACTTCTGCTCGCTCACACCATAGGGGATAGGGACATATGTCAAATGTATGTAAACTATATTTTTCCTGCCAACATCCTCCTTCATCTGCCTCATTGCCTCGAGAAAGAGCTCATTTTCAATATCCCCTACTGTTCCCCCTATTTCCACGATAATGAGATCAGCCGATTCTTCTTTGGCAATTTCATAGATGTGGTCTTTAATAATATCTGTAACATGGGGAATGTATTGAACGGTATGCCCTAAGTAATCACCCCTTCTCTCTTTTTCTCTTACCATGTGAAATATCTTACCCATGGTAAGGTTCCACTTGGATTTGCAACTAATACCCAGGAATCGTTCATAGTGCCCAAAATCCATATCCACTTCTCCCCCGTCATCCAGGATAAATACCTCCCCATGCTCAAATGGATTCATGGTTCCCGGATCGACATTAAGGTAGCCGTCACATTTGATTGGAATGATTTTCAGCTTCGAAGAAAGAAGGTGGCCTATGGAGGCAGCAGCAATTCCTTTCCCTAACCCGGAGAGGACTCCACCTGTTACGATGATATATTTGGCATTAGGCATGGTAATAAAACGTATAGGAAAATTTACAGCTTATTGAAATCAAAGGCGTTGCTTGAGGCATGAGTTTTTGCCTCTCACTTGGAATAATGATTTTAAAAGGAAATTTCTCATTTATTGAACTCATTGTCAATAAGGGTTTTTATAATTCACCCTGTTAAATTTCTCCTTAATTCCATTGCTTTTTTTGGATCAGTTCTTTAAGCAACTTTTTTGGATGTTTTGAGTCTCTTCCCACATTTCCTGGATGGATTGGGGAATGGTGATTTGAAGACATCCAGGACGAAATAAACAGGTTTCATCCTCTTCATCCCAATCGTACCTATTGGTGCTGTCCAGATCAAAAGGGCTTCCCCTAAAGCCTCCAGTCAACAAAGATATTCGAGAAAATATGTGGCGATCCCTCACCCCTATACAGTTGGGGATGGCATTTGGGCTAATGCATCGGATTATGCTTGGGGGAATTGTATTTTGATACCATAACCCGGTTGAAGCAAAGTAAGCACCTTCTTTAATCAGGTTTAGAGAATTAAGCTGGTAGGGGTTTTTAATCAGCCCATAGAAAGAGCCTTTGTCTACTATGATGTCCATTTCCGTAAATCTCTGCAAAAAGATAAGTAACTTTTCCATATACGCTATAAAATGGAAAAACTCATCGCGACCCAGTTCCATGTTATCTACAATGTTTGCGAGAAGGTTAAAAACCTGCTGGGAAACAGGCGGAACAGGATAAAGTTCAAACAGGGCCTTCAGGTTAAATTCATCCAATTTTTCCATGAATTCAGGGAGGATGGGATAGTTTTTTAGGGAGTGAGCGCCTTTACGTAATCTCTTTACAACAACAGATGCAGGCACTTTACGAACCGTAACCATGCGCATAGCATCAATAGTCCGGGCTTCGGTCTCGGAAATGGCCCGGGTGAGTTCAGTATCCACCTTTTGAGATATATAGCTTTTGCGAAATTCTTGCATAATCTTAAATGTTTGACGATAGATAAACTGTGCTAAAGGCCTTTCAAAGGAAAGATCGGGATCTCTGCTAATTTCATAATGAATAATCCTGAGGATATCTTCATTATTAAAGCGAAGAACAAGAAAACGCCCGATCTGGACTGCTTCATTTTTATTCCTTTTCTTTAGATACGTAATAAAGCGCTTGACCAGATTTGAAAAACTGTCTCTCCATTCCCCCTTTTGCCTCAGTTGATTGTAAGAAACTCCAAACCAATTTAGGCTGATCAGATCTTTTTCACGGATTCCCACACGCAGCTCAAGAAATTTTCGATAGATCTTTTGAAAGGCGGTTAGACTTTGAAAAAGGACCTGCTTCTCCTTTTCTTTTAGATTTGTGTTACGTGAGATATAGATAAAGATTGCTTCAATTTCGTAGTTATTGATCAGGACTTCACAGGCATGAGATTTAATTACATGATTGATATTTTTTTCTCTATCCAGAATGATTTGAATGATCGGTTTAATGATGATCAAAAACTTCGGTGTCCTGAGTTTGTGAAAGTTGAGCAATTCAAGGAGTAATTGTGGAGAAACGTGCTTTATGTATTTTCCTGACGTTTCTGTCAAAATTTTTGCGATACACATATCCAAAAAAATAAAGGGGTGAGGAAGAGAGGAGCTCAAGAAAAGGTCATGTAACGTTTGAATGACATTGAGGTTATATGGTTTCTTTGGAAAGATGATATCTACTAGATCCTGCTCGTGGTCTTTATTCTCCAGCAATGGCTTTGCTATTTTCCATTCTTTCTCAAAGCAGGCATAAATTGAGTCAGTATCCAGATAGGGATGATTATTCGGAGTGAATAGAAAGTCCAGGGAATGGGTTTCAAATGCTTTGATTTGGGAGAGAATAGATTGGTGGATATCTTCTATATCAAAAGGCATAAATAGTTACTTCAACTAAAATAGATACAAGTTTTGATTTGCTTTTGCCCACCAAAGCCTTTTTAAAGTCACTCTATACTATTCAATTGCGTTAAAAGTTATCGCCGGATAAGGAAGATATGATGAATTCAGCTGTCTTTTCTGCGCTATTGCCAAAAAGGGCTTCCATTTCAAGCATGTTGAGATAATTGTCATCCCAGGGAAGGTCTGTTTCTTCAACAATATTTTTAATGTGATGAAATTTTTCACCCAAGGCCTTTAATTTTTTTAACAGGCCTATTTCTTTCTTAAAAGCGATATTAAAAAGCAGAAGATGATCAATGTTAGCCCCTTTTTTCATTATGGGGATGATAAGGATACTTCTTTTATCAATTGTTCCTTTTCCAATAAAGACATTTCCTGCCTTAACAATGATTCTCTTGGTTCCTTTCAGTCTTTTATCTGCGTGCACGCGGGAGACAAGCTGAGAAGAACTGCCTGTCTTTTTTACAAGTTCGATCATTGAATTTTCAACCGGCTCCCCAGTATACGTAAGGTTACTTATTGTATAAAGGGTTTCACCTTTTATTTCAGACATAATCTCCTGAAGATTGGTTAATACAAGAACATTTTTATTTGTAATATTGCTCACATCAAATTCATGGTTCTTCAGGGCCTCAAACAGTAATCCCTCAATCGGCTTCCATATTCTGCTGGTTCCCACTGTCACTGTTTTGGCCTGATGCTTTATTGCATCTATAGGCCTCGCCATATCATTTATAGCATCTCCTATAGAGCGAAAAAAATATCAAACATATTGGGGGCTGTTCCGCTAAGGCCAAAATCCAGCTCAAAGTCAGACACAGGCAGCCGTCCAGAGAGATATTTTAACAGAAGGGTCAGATCAGAGGCGGCATTTAGTTCCATAGCTGTGGTGTATCGCCTATCTTCCATTCTTTTTTTGAAATAAGAAAAAAACTTCGCAGTTTTGTCTTGAAAGACCTTCTCCAGTATTGTTTGGTAGATATCAAAGCCTTTTTCAATCGAGGCCGCGATATAATTATTGATTTCCTCCCGGAAATCGAAAAGGAAACGAGATTCACTGTTTATTGCCCTTGCTGCATAATAACCCCAGAGATGACCTACCAGGGTTGTTATAATAGGAGAGAAACGCTCCTCTATATCCGGAACATAAATTAATGAGTCTGCATAGGGTTTAAACCCTTCCTCACCCTCGGTGGCTATCACGATGGTTGTGGCCTGATGGGCCTTGAATATGGCGGTATCCTTGATAATATCATTTATCACATCACCTCTGTTGCCGGCTGCACAGACAACAATGAGAGGTTCTGATGATAGGTCAATATGCTTTTTATCTTCAACTACATCTGAAGAGATGGTCTTATAGCACAGTTCACTCAATTTTATCCTGATCTCGTCAGCCGCTATTTTGTTGTAGCCACTCCCAACAACTGCCCAGTATTTCTTTGTAGGTGCAAAGTTATGAGCAGATCGTGCGATTTCCTCTTTCCTCGCGAGAACCTTTTTCATCAAGGAAGGAAGCTTCATAAGTCTTTCGAGCTCCCCAAGGATAAAATCATCGTCCCTCATGTTCGTTAATTGTGCCAATTTAAGCCCAAGGATACCCCCGGCTGCAATCTGAGAATAATAGGCCTTGGTGGAGGCAACAGACATCTCAATATCTCTTCCGGTACTGGTATATAAGACACCATTTGCCTTGAAGGTGATATCTGAGTCCCGTCGATTCACAATTGCCATGGTATAGGCCCCATGTTGCCTTGCCATATCTATGGCCATATTTGTATCTGTGGTCGTACCGGACTGGGTTATGGCGATAATCAAGGTATCTTTAAGATTCTTTTTCAACAGGCTTCCGCTAAACTCTGAGGCCTTGAGAGGGGCAATATCGATGCTGCTGTCGGCAAGATAATATCTGAGCAGTTCAGCACAGCCATTGGCAGCAATCCCGGCGGTCCCCTGACCTATAAATAAGATTTTCTTTATTCTGTTTTCTGTGAAGGCCTCTGCTAAAACAGGGGGCATAGCATTATGATCTAAGATTATTAGCGGATGCCTTTTTCCGTTTTTTTGTGATATCCTCCACCTGTTCTGAATTGTTTTCTCTACTGATCCAGGAGATTCAGAGATTTCTTTAAAGAAATAATGGGGATAATCCTGGCGATCAATATCCCTTGAGGTGATCTCGGTCTGTTTTATATCGTGAGCTGTAAGTTGAATGGGGCTGCCGTCATAATACATTGCATTGATACCGGTAAGTTCACCGAATGAATCTTGGTCTAAAATGAATATCTGCCCCTGGTTTTTGCCTCCTGATTCATTCACACTTTTTTCACCCTCCATCTTTATATAGCGGGAGGTCTCTTCCACAAGGCCATAAACCTCGGAGGCAGTGAGATAACATTCTTTACCCAAACCGATAAAAATCGTCTGTCCGCTGCCTTTCTGGGCAAGAAAAATTTTACCCGGTGCAATGTCAGTGTGCATGGCTATGGCATGGGAGCCTGTAAAATCATTAACAGCTAATCGGAATGATTCATCAATAGGGTGCCCCCTGTCATAATATTTTTGTATCTGGAGTGGTATGATCTTGGTGTCAGTTGTGATCTGATCAGGAATAGATAGTTTGGTCTCTTTTTCGTATTCTTCTTTTAAGATGAAATAGTTGTCAATATCACCGTTCAGGCATGCGTGAATAATTCCCGCCTTGTTGATAGATTCATTCACTTTATCATTGTGGAGAATAGCATTATCGACCGGGTGACAATTAGGTTCGCTTATCTCCCCAACAGAGGCCCAACGGGTATGGGCAAGATGAGTTTGATGGATATTTTGAACTTTGATAAAAGAGTGAAATATTCGATCATCATGAATCTGTTTCCTTAAGTATCTAACATTCTCACCTAAATGCCCAATCTGGGCAGCAATCTTATAGGTAAAGGTGATGGAAACAGTGTTCCCATGCCTGTTAACGGTAATACACCTGTTTCCAAGAATTTTCTCCTTCTGTCGGTCCAAAAACTCATCCAGCAATGATCTTTTTGTTAACTCTTTTTCGAACTCGAGATAATCTTTATTCTCTATTATTGTAATAACAGAAATACCTGCTGAGTCTCTGCCCCTTACCTCTAATCGATCCAGGTTATTAAAGAGGGTATTTATATTTCTAATTTGTTTAAAAGCCAGGAAAGGTATATCTGTATTAGTAGAGGTGGATAGCTTCCCTATCTTTACTAAATTCTTTAGCATCTCTTCTTTTAAACACCAATGAATATCCTTTAGCAGATTTATTCTCTTGATGATGATCTCGCTTTCCTCAGCGGGTAGGAGGGTTAATATTTTATCATGTTCATTTTCTTCCTTACCAATTACCTTTTCCAAGGCAAGGGATATTTTCTCAAGCTTTTCCCTTGTAGGGGACTCTTTAAAGAGTGTGTAAAGAGAGGATGTAAGTTTCATAGTGCCAACATGATCATGTAACTCATTGAGAAAAGTTTCCCCGCCGAGATAATTGTCTGTAAGGTCTGCCTTTTCTCTGTGTATCTTCTTATAGGTATGCCGCTTTAGGTTTAGAATCATGGATTCTATTTCTTTTAAAGGGATTTTGGGTGTGGCAATCTCCTCTTTTTTAAAGGCTACGATGCCAGTAAGCCCACAGTTAAGCTGACAGCCTTGAGCCGGAAAGAGAATAAAGGAACCAGGCGGGACGCTTTTTAGGCTCTTCCCAAAATAAATTTTATGCGACAAATTTTTTTTAATAAAGATCGTTATTTTTTCTAAAAAACACATCTCCATGCTCTTTTCCACGGTTAGTTTATTAGTAGGTTTAGAGTTCAAAGATAGAAGACGATGCATATACCTACTCACCCCGATTATATTGGGACAGGCGGGTATGAGGAGCGGAAAGCGATAACCTTTAAAACCTGAATCTTGAACCAGACAACCTGGATAGTTATAAAAACTGGCAGACATCAAATTTTCTGAAGTCCTGTTTAGTCACTTATATTTTCAATCTCAATACCACGTTGGTTTATCTTGTTTGCGTTTTCCAGCACCTTTTTGGCAGCGGCCTTATCGATCACGTAAATCATGTTGCCACCTCTTTTAGAAAATATTTGCCCGTAAGATATGGGCACTAAAGGTGTGGGATCATTTAAAAGGGATTCTGCTACAGGATCTACCTTACGCTCTCCGTTGGCCAAAAGAAGCACTTTTTTTGCATCATAAACGAGCTCAACTCCCATGGAGATGGCATACCAGGGGCTTTGCTCTTTGGTTGAAAAGTGCCCGTCTTTCACGGCATTTGCCACGGTATTTTCATCAAGTTTCAATAAAAGCATCTTGTTCTCCTCAAAAGGGATGCCTGATTCATGAAAGGCAACATGACCACGCCCACCAACCCCTATCACCTGGAGGTCAATCCCTCCATTTCGCTCAATTTTTTCCCAGTATGCATCTAATATCTCTTTTCTAATCCAGGCAAGATATTCAGATTGAGCATTAGTCTTGATTACAATGGCCTTTCCTTTATCGGCCCCCTGCTCCTCCCAATCATTGGGGTTGGCATTGAGCTCAGCCAGAAGCCTTTCCTGATCAACGAGCGTGCCCCAGGGTACATTCGCTTCCTTGAATTGTTTTTCAAGGAGTCCAAAAAGTTCCTGCACCATAAAAAAGCTATAACTTTCAGGATGCAGGGCACGCTGCTGGGCGTTTTCTCCAGGAAGCCCTACATATTCATCGAGGTTAAAACTTTGAATTTTCGAGCAGTCAAATTCCCCTGCATTCGCTGATGTGGCAAAGTGTTTATAAAGGCCAGTGGGTGTATTACCGGTAGCTAATCCCAGAACATAGGCATCCTTATTGTGTAATGTATTTTTAATGTCTTGTATCACTATTTGGGCGGCAACCTCACTCATATGATCAAAATCTCTGGTTATAATTACCTTAAAGGACATAGCAGCATCTCCTGTCTAAATTTATTTAACAAAGTTTTTTTCGGATCACATCAACAAGTTGCTTACAGTATTTCTCAGTCTCTTCATCAGTAGGCCCCTCAACCATCACGCGGCACATATTCTGCGTTCCTGAGTAGCGAACCAAAACCCTTCCCTTATCGCCCAATTGTTCCTCAACACCTTCAATAACTTGATTTATCTCAGGAATGGTGGAGAGCTCTGGTTTGCTCTTCACGTCTACATTAATGAGTTTTTGGGGAAACACCTTCATCACTTGAGCAAGTTCAGATAAGGGCTTTTGGGCCTTTTTCATGGCAGCCAGTACCTGCAAAGCAGTAATAATACCATCACCTGTGGTATGATGGTCTAAAAAGATTATATGACCTGATTCTTCACCGCCAATAACGGATCCCTTTGCTTGCATCTCTTCCAAAACATATCTATCGCCAACCTTGGTCACTTCCTGTTCGATACCAAGTTCTTTTAAAGCAATGCCAAAGCCGATATTACTCATAACTGTGCATACAACCAGATTATTATTCAGTGTACCTTCCTTTTTCATCTCTTTGGCACAAATGGCCATGATTTGATCTCCTGTGAGCACAGTTCCCTTCTCATCAACTGCGATACAGCGATCGCCATCTCCGTCAAAGGCAAATCCTACATCTGCTTTATTTTTAATTACTTCATCTGCAAGAGTTTCCGGGTGTTGAGATCCACAATTTGCATTGATATTTTCCCCATTAGGCTCATCAAAAAGAGAGATAACATCGGCTCCTAACTCAAAAAAGGTATCAGGCGCTACCCTATAGGTAGCTCCATAGGCACAGTCCAGGACAACTTTTGTCCCTTCCAGAGTATGTTCCTTGGGAAAGGTATTTTTTAAAAATACGATGTATCGACCTCTGGCATCATCTATACGAGATGCCTTACCCAATTCACTATGGGATGGATGCAACATATGCATTTTATTGGAGAATATCAATTTCTCTATTTCAAGCTCCTTTTCATCAGGGAGCTTGAGGCCTTCGTGAGAGAATATTTTAATGCCATTATCCTGAAATGGGTTGTGAGAGGCAGATATAACAATACCAGCATCGGCTCTCATGCTATTGGTTGTAAAGGCAATGCCTGGTGTGGGTAAGGGCCCTACCAAAAGGGCATTTACCCCCATAGAACAGATCCCAGATACCAGCGCATTTTCGAGCATGTATCCGGAGATACGGGTATCTTTCCCAATAATGATCCTTGGGGTGTGGCCTTTTCGTTTAAACAGGTGAGCAGTGGCCCTACCAATATTTAGTGCCATCTCTGCAGTCATGGGGTATTCATTGGCCACACCTCTTACACCATCAGTGCCGAACAGTTCTCCCATTGTTTCCCTCCTTTAAAATAATGTTTTTTTAGGGTGCCATTGGATTCCTTTAGCATGGATTTGTGCGCTAAAGCAGGTACGTATCTGTCTGGTTAGTGAAGGTGGCTTTATATACAAGCTTCATTGTATTGTCAAGTATATCGTGGCTAACTTTATGGCCTGTGCATTTAATAGTTGTGTTGTGGTTGTGATTGAAAAGATTAACGAATATATTACGACACATATGGATTTAATTGGTATGTTGCTCGAATTTTCTTGTTACTCTGTATTATGTGATATTATTTCCTGTATCAAGACTGCCAACTTCTTTGAGTCATGCCGCAAAATACTGCCGGCGATATCGAGCATATTGGATATGTAGATTGAGCGATTTCCCCAACAGTCATCATTCTTGTCAATTTCAACAAATTCTGCCTTTTGTTCCATATATTGCTCAACGAGCTTTTTATCCGGTTTTTCTGAATTATAGATTATTCCATCAACCTGCCGTTCAATAGATTCCTCAAGCTTTCTAACGAAATCAAGACCAGAGAAATTATGGGTTTCGCCAAACTTAGTCATGATATTGATAATATATAAGATTGTTGCGTTCGTCTCCTGGAGCGCTTCTTTCACACCAGGAACAATAAGGTTTGGAATAATGCTTGTAAACAGGTCGCCAGGCCCAATAATAACATAGTCCGCGTTGTTGATCGCCTTAATTACCGGCGGGTAAACTGAAATCGAATCACTGTGGTGAGGAACAAGAAAAACATTCCGGATTTTTTCACGTTGTGTGCCTCGGGGTATGTCAATTGCTGTTTCTCCATAAATACGGCTTCCGTCAGTCAGCTCAGCAACGAGCGTTGCCCTATCGATGGTAACTGGTAAAATTGTTCCTTTCGCATCTAGAATTTCAGCAAGCGCCTGTACACCAGTAGGGAAACTGCCCGTATATTGTGAAAGCATTGTAAGGAGCATGTTGCCTGCATTGTGTCCTTTTAAACGTCTATCTTTAATAAAGCGTTTCAGAAACAGTATTCGTGCAATATCGTGATGTGGTGAAAGCGCAAGGATGCATTTCAGCACATCACCAGGCGGCAAGATTCCGAGTTCATCTCGTAACCTGCCAGTACTCCCGCCGCTGTCAACCATTGAAACCACTGCAGTAATATTAATTCCATCCAGCTCTCTCAAGCCGGAGAGGAGTGCAAATTGACCACTTCCGCCGCCAATTGTTACAAGTGTTTGCTCCTCATTTTTCATGAATAGATCCTTTTTTATATCTTAAAAGCGTGACCAAGTGTTGCAAGTTTATTGTTTTTTATACCTGAATTTGTTCAGAATCGCAATCCTTTTGAAAAGCGCTTTCTTTTCCCTTGACTTTTTTAGCAGGTTTTTAATAAATCTGTCAAAAGCTTCTTTTTCACAGCATCAGGGATGCCGCAACATTTAGCTCGTGAAAAAACAGGTCTGTTTCCTCTGGGTGGATGAGAGCCTTTTATGGGAATAAAGTCATGAACATTCTTTACGGAGCATACACTCTCTTTACCAGCAGCCTGTTTCTTTCTTGTCTTCCTCCTTTCTGGATCTATACACGCCTGAGAGGACGCCATGGCGAAAATCTGAAAGAACGCTTAGGACATATACCCCCAAAACTTGTGCAAACCCTTTCAGGGGCACCCCGTATCTGGATTCATGCCGTTTCCCTTGGGGAAGTTAAGGTGGCGGACTCTATCATTAACGCTCTTAGGCGGACCATACCAGCCTGTTCAGTCATTGTTTCAACAACTACAAAACACGGCCGCGAACTTGCAACAGAGACCTTCGGAGAAGATATTCCCGTTGTTTATGCGCCAGTAGATTTTATTGGCTCAGTACGCAAAGCACTTTCCAGCGTGCATCCTGATGTTTTAGTATTTATGGAGACTGAAATATGGCCTGCGTGGATTACAGAAGCGCATCGGATGGGAATCAACATCGCCCTGATTAATGGCAGGATTTCTATGAAATCAATAAGGAGTTATCTCAAGCTCCGGCCATTTTTTCGGAAGGTCTTAAGTAATGTTGATGCCTTTAGTATGATTTCAGAAGAAGACAGTACTCGTATCAGGGCAATGGGAGCTGATCCAAGCAAAATCGAAATAAATGGCAACGCCAAATATGATCTCCTTGCAAGCCTTGCAGATCCTGCTATGCCGACACAAATGCAGAAAACCTTGAATCTTAAAGCCGGATCTCCGGTCTTTGTTGCGGGAAGTACACGTGGAGGCGAGGAAGCCATGGTGCTCGATGCCTATGAAAAGATTATTAAAGAATTTCCTGACACTGTTCTGATCATAGCACCCAGGCATATAGAGAGAACAGCCGAGATACAATCGCTGCTTGAAAGACGAGGTTTTCGGTATCAGCTACGGACTGAACTCCACGATGATGGAGCAAAGCGCACAGAGTCGGTTATTATCATTAACACCTTTGGAGAACTCTTTAAGCTGTATAGTGTTGGAACTGTCGTGTTTTGTGGAGCAAGCCTTGTTCCGCTGGGCGGACAGAATCCCCTGGAGGCAGCGGTGTGGGGTAAGGTCGTCTTTTACGGACCCTCAATGGAAGACTTTCTGGATGCAAAGGCCATAATAGAGGATGTTGGTGCAGGAATACCTGTTTCGAGCCATGAAATGTTGGCTAAAAAGGCTCTCTGGTTTCTCAAACATCCTGAGACCTTGAAGTCTTATGGTGGGCGGGCAAGGGAAGCCGTTATACAAAACCAAAAGGCTGCGGATAAACATGCCAGTGTGATAGCGGGATTGGTTTGAGAACTGTGTCCCGGGATAATCTGTAACTCTATATCAAAGGAGATTGCTGTATGTCGATTGATCGAAAAGTAATGGAACATATGCTTAATAGACTTCCCTCGAAAGCTCAAGTGAGGTTGAAGCGTGCTACAAAGTGGATTGTTAACGCAAAAGAAAAAGGAGGGAAGGTAGTTGCCGTTGTTGGCAGCGGCCCGAATTTACATGAGGGTGTGACCACTCTTTTAGCGGAACTTATACACAAGGGAATAATTGATGGTGTTTCAACGAGTTCTGCGGTGATTAACCATGAGATGGGAGGCACGTTAGAAAAGGTAAAGCGATTTGACGGTATAACCTTTGGCTTTGAACGAGAAAAGCTTCCATCGGATGGCTTTTTTGAGGCCAGCATCCTTTCCAACACAGAACTTGAGGAGATTCAACGTGAGATTCCTGTTGACATAGCTCTTTATCAGAAGATGCGCCGGGCCAAAGGAAATACTATCATCAAGGTCGCTGGAAATATGGCTTACCCCACGGGCCTGCGTACAGAAAGGCTGGCCCGTGATGTGCTTGCCATGGCAAAGCGTTGTGGCGTTCCTTTTGAACAGATGGCTGGTTACGGCGCTGACCGCCTCACCATGATTGGCGCAGGAGCGAAGCACAATATCCCGGTGCTGGTAACTGTACCCCAGTTGATAGGAGGCGGGGAGGCGGGGCTTGCTGTCGGGGATTCTTTAACTCTTTCAGAGCGTTGCTACCGCATTGCACACCTTCTTGACAGCGCAGATGTGATTATTGAATCTGCACTTGCTCTGTCTCAGGAGGTTCATGACGGCCCCTTTGAACGATTTACTGGCCACGGGGTATGGGCTGACTGGGAAGGGGGATGGACGTATTCCCTTGCTGATAAGAAAATTGTGCGAATCGATCTTGACCCTAATCTGGAGAAGGCATGGATGCAGGAACGTAAATCTAAAATGGTCACCAATGCTGTGCACAAAGGCCTTCCCAAGACAAAGCTCATGCGTATTCCTTTTCGTATGGAAATGTCAGGATTTGCAAGAATTCCCGGAAGCCTTCCCATTGTAGGAGACATTGGTGAGATATGGCCTTTATTGGCAACTATGGTTGCAGATGCACTGGATGTAACACTTGACTTTATGAGCTATAAACAGTCATTGCCTGCAGGAGAGAAAGTTCGTGAATGGATTGTAAAGCATGTGCGGCCTGTAAACAGAGAGAGGATGTATGCAGCAGCCAGAGAACTCGCTGTTGCTAATCCTTGATAAGAGCATATCTTTCATTTAGGGGAACACATTTTCGTTGTCCTCTTCTCCATTCCACAAGCAGAAATTTTTAAGGATGGTTAAGCCTGATGGCCCACTCTTTTCTGGATGAAACTGCACTGCAAGCAGGTTTCTTTTACTTATTACACTGGGAAAGGTAACCCCATAATTAGTTGTGCCAATGATTGTCTCTATGTCTCTGGGGGCCGGAAAATAGCTGTGAACAAAATAAAACTCACTTTCTGGGCCAACACCTTTAAAGAGCGGGTGGAGCCTTTTAAGTTTTATGTGATTCCAACCCATATGGGGTACTTTAAGCTTTTCGCCAGCATCTGAGAGGAGCGGCATAGGAAATCGTTTTACCGTGCCGGAAAGCAATCCAAGGCAGGTTGTGTTATTTTCCTCACTCTCTTCCAGAATTATCTGGGTGCCCAGGCAAATTCCTAAAAATGGTTTTCCAGATTTAAAGATAGTATATAGTGTTCGATCAAGTCCCGTATTTTTTAAATCCTTCATTGCCTGACCTACAGAACCAACACCTGGGAAGATCACCCTATCGGCATCTAGAATTTCCTTTGCTTTGCGGGTAATCTGGCATTCAAATCCAAGATGGTTTATGGCCCGGGCAACACTTGTAAGATTTCCAGCCTTATAATCAATAATGGCAATCATAGGCCTTATTCCCACTCTATTGTGCTCGGTGGTTTTGAGCTGATATCATAGGTTACCCTATTAACACCCCTGACCTCATTGATAATCCGGTTTGAGATCCTGCCCAGCAGTGCATGGGGAAGCTTGGCCCAATCCGCAGTCATAGCATCAAGGCTCGTTACAGCCCTTATAACAACACTATGTTCATAGGTCCGTTTATCACCCATGATGCCAACACTTTTTAGAGGCAAAAGTATGGCAAAAGATTGCCATACTTTTCTATAATAGTTACTTTTTTTAATTTCCGTTATCAAAATATTATCTGCCTGTCGTACAATAGACAGACACCGTGGCGTTACCTCTCCAATAATTCGTACTGCCAGCCCAGGGCCTGGGAAGGGATGGCGAAGTATTATATCATCAGGCAGTCCAAGTTCTTTACCTAAAAGCCTGACCTCATCCTTGAAAAGATGCTTTAGAGGCTCGATAAGACTAAGGCGTATCTTTTTAGGGAGCCCTCCGACATTATGATGAGATTTGATAACTGCTGACGGCCCTCCAAAAACAGACCTGGATTCAATGAGGTCCGGATAGAGGGTCCCCTGCGCTAAAAAGCCAACATCCTTGATCTTTACGGCCTCATCTTCAAATACTCTAATGAAGGTTCTCCCTATGATCCGTCTTTTCCTTTCAGGGTCCACAACACCTCTGAGTGGTTCCAGGAACTTTTTTCTGGCATTGATGAATCTAAGGCTGATCCTAAAATGGCGTTTGAATAAACCTTTAACCCTTTCTCCTTCATCTTTTCTTAAAAGGCCGTTGTCTACAAAGATACAGGTCAATTGTTTATCAATAGCCCTATTGAGAAGAACAGCTGCAACTGAGGAATCTACACCGCCACTTAATCCTAAAATGACTTTTTTTTCTCCAACTTCCCCTTTTATCTCATCTATCGTTTTTTTGATAAAGGTTTTCATCGTCCATGTCTTTTTACAGCCACACACCCTAAAGAGAAAGTTGTTTAAAATCTTCTTTCCCTCAGGTGTATGGATGACCTCCGGATGAAATTGCAGGCCATAAAGTTTCTTTTGACTATTTTCAACGGCAGCTATTTTGGTATTTTCTGTGGAGGCCGTTACGTTAAATCCATATGGCAAACGAGAAATAGAATCCCCATGGCTCATCCAGCAAGGTGTTATTATATTAGTTCCATGAAAAACACCTTTTTGGTCACATATATGTAGCTCAGCAAGGCCATATTCTCTTTTTCGGGCACTATCGACCTTACCACCCAGGCTACCTATCATATACTGCATGCCGTAACATATACCAAGTATGGGGATGTTTAGATTGAAGATCTGTGGGTCTACTTTGGGACTGTTTTTTTCATATATACTTGCAGGTCCTCCTGAGAGTATTATACCTTCGGGTGCTAAGGAGCTAATTTTAGACAATTCAATGTCTGGTGGCTCTATCTGGCAGTAAACATGCTGCTCTCGTACCCTCCTGGCAATGAGCTGGTTGTACTGGGAGCCAAAGTCGATTATTAATATCATCTACTCATCCACTTTTTCAAAATATTTTGTTTAATGACTCGGCCGCTGTAAACACATTTTTTGTTACTTGCAGCAATGCCTTGCGAATTGCTCTATCTTTTCTTCAAAAGGAGCCTCAAACCCACCCTGGTAAATACTTCGAGTAGCAATCTCTGCAGAAATGATAGCAGCCCTGTATTTTAAAGGTAAGTATTTTACCCTATCTCTAAATTTTTTCCTCTTCTGAATAAAATCAGGAAGGTGCAATAGAAGAATTCTGGAGTAATATGATTTTTCTATCTTATCAGGGTGTTCAATAAGATAGTCATAAATCTTATCTGTTAACTCATTAATGTTATAACTTATTTCGTTGCTGATTTCTGTATATAGTACAGTTCCATGAGATTCTTTATGCCGATTAAAAATTGTTTCTACCTCATCTACTGCCCGTTTCTCGAGGATTGTAAGCACATCCCTCACATACTCGTCCTTATAGTGCAGAAATTCGCTATCTTTCATTAGGAGCCCCCCAAGAATCTCGTACGAGGAACAAATCACGCCACATTTGTTTGCCGAGGAATCCTTCAGTATCGGAATGCCCTTTTTCTGTATCTTTTCCCTGGCGCTTGGGGAAATAAATGAATTAGCTCCTTCTATTATTACCCGGGCAGTTGGATTCTGGTTACTGTCAAAGAGTTTTTCCCAGTTGCCATCGTGGATAGTCTCAGGACGACCTCCGCATGGTATAAACACATCAGTGACATGAGAGAATATAAGGCCTTCAAACTCCCCGTGAAACTCATCCGAGGATACCCACTCTTCCTTAACCCCTTGCTTAGTTTTAATAACCTTTTTAAATTGGTCTACGAGGCCCTCTTTTTTTCGGTCTCTCGAGTAGAGAATAAAGGCGCCCTCATTAAGCTTATCCGGCGAAAATTCATCAATATTTTTCTTCAAGGCAAGGCGGTTGAGTTCCTCCTTATTAATACCCTCTGGATCAAATATAGCGCCGGAGCCAGCCGTAATAGACGTGATCTGAACCTTAGGACAATGCGCCAGGAGCAACTTTAACTCATTTCCTGCAACATCCCCATTGGTTCCACCTGTAATTTTGACACTGAAGGGATCTGATTTCGCATCAATTCCAAGTTCCTCCAATGCCCGTTCAACAAACTTCCAAACGCCGAGAGATGTCACGCCGTATTCCTTATGGTTGATTCCTATTTTTTTACTCGAAATTATGCCACCACCTAAAATATACCCACGCTCCTTGGCCCGTTCCGCCATGTATTCAATCATGGAATCGTGCATATTTTCATCAGGACCTATCTCAATCGGCTCATCTTCTCCATAATAGTCAACTACTTTTGCATCTACAGGCCTGCCATCACGGGTAACATATAAATCCAGAAATGCATTTATTACTCCCCTCTGAAGATTATAAAGGCGTCTTAATGTACTATTGCTGTCTTTAAGATCGAATGCCCTCATAACAATGGCCAGCTTTGATCCTCCCTGGTATATATCCTTATTTTTCAGATGCTGGGTATGGGCCAGGACCATTGCCTCCTTAAATATGGTATTCATAGCTGACTCAAAATCATCTTTTGTCCTTGTAATGACGGTTCTAAAACCACCCCTTGCAATATCCGAAAAACCAAAATGATAGCCGGAGCCATGGCGATGGTAGAAAAAGGTAATCCTGAATGGCAAACCAGGGGGCAAATTGGACCTTATTTCTTGAGGTAATTGCTCCATATAACCGGGATCCAACCGGAAGGACAGGGATTTCTTGTATGTAACGAAAAAGTTTGTCTTCAACGTGTATTGTATAAAAAGCAGGGCCACTCTAAACATTATCCTCCTGGTTTCATCCAGGATCACATGGCCTGTGTTGTATTCGTCGATTATGGACTGTAGCCTCTTGTATTCCTTCTCCAACATTTCCCCATCTACGGGCTTTCCAGGATCCGTCTTGAATTTTGTTTCAAACAGTTGCAGCATTTCCCGTGTAAGTTGTAAATGACTAAAAAATGCATCCTGGGTTTCACCCCAATCAAATCGATAGGGAGAGCTATGCGCCATGTTGGTATGAACAAATGTAATGATGGCGCTTAAAAGACTCCCCTCCGGCCCTGTAAAAACTTTACCTGTAACCAGTTCATAATATGCCCTGTCCTGTATGTTTATTACCTTTGTGTTATAAAGTTCGGATTCTAAAGATGAAAATATGGGCATATCTTTTTGTATAGGTTTACCGTCCCTTGTGGTGATATATGCCGATAGAATAGTCACTAACTGCCCTTCTTCATCTTCCACCTCTACTGCATAATTCCGCTGGGTGGCAATGTTTAACCTGTAAAAGATTTCTATGAGTTCCTTGAGGTATCCCGCAACCAGGGGATTGATAACCGAAAAAACAAGCCTTGTCTCATCCCTGCCTTTCTCGTCTTTGGTTGGCTCAATATCTAAAAATATCCCGCCATGACGAATTGCGGATTGATAGAGCCACATTGCCCTGGCAAGCCTCAGTGCAGGTGAAAGTAACACATAATCTCGATTATTAGTCATTAAGTATTGGAGAATGGTGTCGAATTCTTTAAACTTAAATTCCGGGTAATGTTCCTGAATATTTTTTCGGATGAGGCCTTTACCTCGAAAAATTGGTCTTGATTCCAATTTTTCTTTATCAGTTCGAAAATGGAATTTCTGCAGCTCAAGCTCGCCTTCCTGGCCCGGCAGAAAAGTGTTGGAATGGATCATTTCTGAATATATAATCTCTTTGTCCTTTATAGAATCCAGGGTCTTGAATAAGGTACCCGGTTTATTTATGGTAGCTATAATAAGCTTTTCATCCGTGTCCCTTAAAACAACCTGATGGTTTTCACCCAGGGTTTGCAGGTTCATGCTTAGATTCAAGAGGGCATCTTTTTCAGGCCCAAAGGTGATGAAAAAATACGGATGCATACTCTCGAGAAGCCAGTTTAAATTTTTTAAAGCAAGTTTTTTATGTTTCCCTATGTCCCTGGAAACTTGATTGATGGTTTTTTGTTGTTCAATATACATTTTGCACCTTCCTTTCGCCTTTTATATCTTATCCCTTGTTAATATCCGCCAAAAGGCAATAAATATAATTTTAACGTTACTATTCAGGTTCAAAGTTCCAGGTTCACGGTTCACGGTTAAAGAGATAAAATACTGTCGAATCATCAATCCAAAGTATTTGGTTTCGATTTGAAGATAAATGAGTCGTTCATCCGATTCTTGCCACAAGCCACGCCTTATTGAATGGATGTCAACCGTGAACCTTGAACAGTGAACCTGACAACTTTGAACCTGTGTAGTTAATTTTGATCCTTAAATAAATTTACTCAAATGCACCATTTTTCTTCTATTAAGTCAACTTCAATATTGCCAGTTTTGGCATTTTTTACCTAAAATTATAAAAAAAATAGATTTTTGTCCGTTTTTAAAGGCCAGAAGTGCAATATGGCTTAGTCATCGAGCTGCACATTCTGTTTGCAAGCCGACTTTAAGGAAGTGTTTGTTCAGGGCTAATCGCCGGCGTTTTCCTGGCCTGAAGATTTAGAAAATTCGTAAAAAAATAATTTGCAGGCCTGGCTTTAGGTTTTCTGAAAATGATCTGCTCGTTATCCTGATGTCGTGATGAATCCAGATGAATAGACATTAAACTTTTTGTAGGCGTTCACGGGTTCAAAGGTTCAGAGGTTCAAGGTTCTATTCTCGTCCCCGGACTGCATTTGGAATGTGTATTTACGAGAAAAGCGTCAGCTTCGTCAGGCCTAATCCAAAATTTGGAGCCAAATTGGCAATTATTTGGGAAAACGAGCATTGTTAACGAGGACTTCGGGTATTCAATGCCTTCTTTGTCTTTAACCCCTGGCCCAGACCTGGCTTTCCAACCCGTTGTGCAAGGACTTCCGGCGTAGAATTCAGTCCGATTTTGTCAAGAAAGCAAATCAAGTCGCGCCAGGGCAGGCCTGAACGTTGAACCCTGAACCTGTGAACGGTTACAGCTTTGTTAAGCCGGACACCGACATTAATTCCAATTGCGCTTGAAACTTCATTGCATTTGTTTGCAGGGAGTGCCCGGAGTTGAGCATTGACCAACTATTTTTTTAACGGTATAATAAAAATCTTGATTAGGTCCAAAAAAAGAGTTGCTCCCACAAGAAACTCATGAAAAAAATTATCAATATATATATCTTCAAGGAGATGGTTCCTGTTTTTATAACCGGCCTTATTTTATTTACCTTTCTTGTGCTTGCCGGCAGGGTATTAAAACTGACTGAATGGATGGTGAATCATGGAACAGACATTTCACAAGTTCTGCTAATAATAGTATATACTATTCCCTATGTTCTCTTTTTTACGTTACCCATGGCCACTCTTTTGGCCTCTCTTATTGCCTTCTCGAGGCTTAATGAGGACAATGAAATAATTGCATTAAAGTCATCTGGAATCAGCCTATATCAGATACTTCCTCCAGTAGTCACCTTTTCTATCATCAGCTATGTTTTAGCCTCCTTTATAGCAATCTATCTCTTTCCCATTGGTAATCATTCTATGGCAAGGCTCCTCTTTGAGATAGCCCAATCGAATACAAGCATTGGAATAAAACAGGGTGTATTCAATGACAACATCCCCAATATAGTACTCTATGCAAATCACATATCTTCTCATGACCAAACAATGGAAGGCGTTTTTATATTTGATGAGAGGGATCCGAGCATTTCTAACACTATTATTGCACGGAAAGGGAGGATAATGTCTGATCCAAAAAAGATGTCCATCAATTTACATCTAATCGATGGATCTAGTTTTATGGTAAGCAAGGATTTGGATTCATCTAAAAAACTGCGATTTACATCCTATGACTTACGAATAGAGCTTGAAGATATAATGAGTAGATTCTCTTCACGGATGAAGGGTGAAAAGGAGATGTCCATCTCTGAACTCAGGAGTCACCTTAAGAAGGCCAAAAAGGCAACCGTGAAACACAATATCTTGGCTATAGAATTGCAGCGGAAATTCTCCATTCCTTTTGCTTGTTTACTTTTAGGCCTTATTGGTTTCCCTCTTGGACTAATGATGAGAGCAAAAAGAAGATCGTGGGGGATTGCCCTGAGTATTGTGATTTTTGTCGTTTACTATATTTTGCTATCAGCAGCGGATAGCTTAGGAGAAACAGGCACATTAAACCCTGTTATAGCTATGTGGATACCGAATATGGTTTTGGGGGCTGCCACATTTGTCCTGTTCTGGCGGGCAACACGGGAAACATAGCTATTTGTAAGGTTTTTACATGAGAGGCTCACCAACGAGCGAATCCACTGTATCTGCACTCATCATTTCACAATATGGCCACTCTCCAGCAGTATCTGCGTTGCTTTTTCTAGGTTATTTTCTCTTACCAGGAGGTAATCAGTATCATAGGTTGATATTGCAAAGATACTTACGCCTGCCTCACAGAGCGGCATCGCGAGAGAAGCCAGAGTACCAGTAAGGTCGAAATCAAGAGGCCCGATCACCTTTAAACAGCGCCATCCGGTTTCAGCTTTCCAATCTGCCGGCACAATTTCTTCAGATAGGACAACAGAAAGCTCATCACTGGTTCGCGTGATGGACCAAAATGGAGAATGAGAAAGAAAGTTGGGAATTGGCTCGTCTGGAGAGAGACGGCAGATCGCAAGCCGTTGTGGCAGAATAATAAGGGATAGACTTTTCATATCCCTTTTATTTTCCGGTTAGAGGATTTAGGCGAACATGTCATGTGAGATTGTTCCATCTGCGACCTTGACGACCGGCCCGATCATTGAAATAGAGAAGTCGTGAGAGACCGTGATTTCAATTGTACCTCCGGGCATGGTAACAGCTATTTGAGAGTCGCATAAACCTAACTTATAGGCAACGGCTGCTGCTGCACTACTACTACTGCCTGAGGCCAGTGTGTAACCTGCTCCTCTCTCCCAGATCTCGATCGTGATGTTTTTCCGATCAAGGATTTTCATAAACTGGACGTTCGTGCGATTTGGAAAGCGAGGATCTTTTTCGATAAGGGGTCCCCATTTTTGGGCTTCTTCTGCACTGATTGCATCACGCAGAATAACGCAGTGCGGATTCCCAATAGTGGCTGCAGAAAAAAGTAGCTCCTGACCATTTACAATAATTATCTCGTTGAGGACTTCCCGAGGAGGTCCCTCAACAGGTATCTTGCGACTGTCAAAACTGACTCTACCCATGTCAACGGTGACGTTTTTGCCTCCTTTGTGCACTTGGGATATGACCTTGCCTCCTACAGTCATTATTATAAATGGCTTCTCTTGAACCAATCCTTTATCCCAGAGATACCGGGAGAAGATTCGTAAACCGTTTCCGCTTTTTTCCGCCTCGCTGCCATCAGGATTAAAAATGCGTAAGACAAAGTCACCTTGTGGGGATATAATTGGCCCGAAAAGAATGCCATCAGAGCCAATGCCATAATTCCGATGGCAAATCGATCGAATCTGGTGGGAGGTTAGCTCATCGCCAACATCTGCAGGATCTAACACGATATAATCGTTTCCAAGTGCATGATATTTAAAGAATTTCATGGGTATAGTTTGCCTTTTAGTTTTCATCTGACGAACATGCTCACCTGCCATGAGCAATGCTGACTGTAAGTCAAGCAACGAGTTATCAGAGAAGCAATGCTTAAAATATCACGTCTATATTGAACTACAGTAGGGGTCAGGTCGCTCATAGGTGAAATTTCCGTATATCCCTTGTTGAAGAATTCGAGAGAGCCTATCGGCTGAGTGCACAATGTAAATCGTCGTATAGTACAGATAGTTTGGGACGTCTGATAACAAGGGTATTAAGGGGTCGTTTGCTTTATTTCTTCAAATTCACCTGTCTGTTTGTTTTTTCTAACATTATTCCAATGAAAACACTTGCCGTTCATAGAAATATAAACCCCATCCGGTAAAGTTTGGACAAACGCCAAGGAACTTCCTAAATTGAATAATCCATCAGAACTCCCAAACTTGTATGGCACCATTGCACCTGTTAAAATAATTGTTTTGTCTTTTATAGCATTGCCGAGAACTTTGGCAGTTTCTACCATTCTATCAGTGCCATGGGTAATAAGTATTTTATTCTCTTTTATTTTTTTGCAGTTTTCAAGGATATTTTTTCTATCAGCGTCAGTCATACACAAACTATCGACCATCATCAAAGTACTGATATCAACTCTTAGCTTACAACGACCCAGTCCTAGCATTTCAGGCAGGTGAGTGTCTTTGAAAAAGAGCTCTCCCTTAAGTTCATTGTATTCTTTATCGAAAGTACCACCTGTGACAAGAATTTTTATTCTCATAACCTTTTTGTAATATGTTAATAGCAATAAATGCAATGCCTGTGAGCCATCACACATTTCGTTTGCAATTTACACCTCATTGAAGATGAGCTGCAGTGCGGAATTGGTAACGAACATTCCCCCTGAACAAAACTGCACCCCTTGCTCAGAACCCACTCTTCAAGAATGCCTGAATTTGCTCAAGGCTCATTCCGCCTAAACCGAGTTCATTTACCCCTCGGCCTTGAGCCCAATAGTCGATGCGGTTAATGGCCCCAGAGAGATTGATGATGGCATCAGAGATCGGCGTAGGGATGTCTAAGAGTTGCCCCAGCGTGGAAAGAAGCACGAGGCCATACGGTACATCCTCGGTGACAAAACGGTCTTGCATGGATGCAGGGCCTTTCATCTGGATACCTGCTTCGATGCTATCTACGCCAAAAGCTGCATCCATCGATGTGTTGAGAATACGTTTATGGCATTCCTCTAACGTCTCTCCTAGATTGTATCCTCGGGCGTCGAGATTAGCATAGTGATGGAGCTTGAGATCCAGCCGGTCGAGTATTGCAAGCCGCTCTCGCTCCAAGGCTTCGTAGAGACGGGCAACAGCAGGTGTCATCCCCTCCCTATAGAGATAGAATTCGCCACCGGAATATTCGATTCGGGTCGCACTGAGCACGGTCGCAGCTGGGTGAACGATGGGATTGGGATTGTTAATTGCTGCTTCAAGTACGTTAGCTGTCGGGACGATTGCGGGATAGACCTCCTGTAACGTGGCAATTGCTTCGTCGGTACGGTTAGCCGGGAATACACCCGTGGGGAGGGTCACTGCTTCTATGTGGATAAGGACATGACCTGGCGCAGTTAAGCGTGCCCCATAAGGGAGAGTGCAGCACTCGCACAGCAGTATGTCTTTATCCACACCTTGTGCCTTGAATATGTGGGCGAACTCCAGGCTACCACCTGAGCCGGGCATCAGAATAATGATCTGATCATCCTCCACACAGGGCGCACAAACCTCGGCCATGGTTTTCTGACCAAAGGCAGGGGTGACAACAAATACGATTTGAGCACCCTTGAGTGCAGTGGCAATGTCTGTCGTCACATGGTGAACCGTGACGGTTTCTTTCCGCTCTGGCCATTCTATGGTAATATGGCCTGTATCGAGAACGTGGCAAAGGCTGTTTGAAAAATGTGGCAGTTCAAACAGACTTACCCCAAACCCATCAAGAGTTTTATGGGCTGCTATGGCGTGCCCGCCATTGCCCGCTCCAATCACAGCAATCTTTTTAACCGACATTTTGTGTTTTCCTTAGTCATTGTGTGGTTTGTGTTATCCGGCAGTTTCATGTAATGCATACCATGCAACTTGCAGTTAGGCAAGATATCTGGTTTATCTTATTGTTTAGCTCAATCATTCCATGGAAGATTTGCTAAATCGACGTTTCCTCCCGAAAGGATAATCCCTATTTTCTTTCCCGAGACCGATATACGATCGGTCAATATCGCGCCCAGCGGTACTGCGGCTGAAGGCTCTACAATTATTTTCATCCTCTCCCAGATGGTGCGCATTGCATGTACTATTCCTTCTTCGCTCACGGTAACAATATCTTTGACGTATCGTCTTATAATAGGGAATGTTAGGTCGCCAAGAGATGTGAGTAGGCCGTCTGCAATAGTATCAGGATTAACCGAGGGAATAATCCTTCCAGCATGAAAAGAGCGATATGCATCGTCTGCCCTTTCAGGCTCTGCAGCAATAACATGAGTCTTTTGTGAAATTGCGGAAACAGTAATTGCAGTTCCGCTCAGTAAACCACCTCCCCCCACTGGTGTCATCACTATATCAAGATCTGGAATTTCCTTGCAGAGTTCCAGGGCAGCAGTCCCCTGACCTGCGATTACTCGATAGTCATTGTAAGGATGGATAAAAGCAGCACCAGTACGATCGACTACTTCAGCGAGACGCTCCTCACGAGCCTTGAGCGTTGGTTTGCAGAAAAGAATCTCTGCTCCATAGTCAGCAACCGCAGCTCGTTTTATATGAGGAGCATTCTCTGGCATTACTATATATGCCTTAACACCTCTCAAGCGGGCCGCAAGAGCCAAGGCAGCCGCGTGATTCCCAGATGAATGAGTGGCTACACCTTTTGCAGCTTCTTGGTTTCCTAAAATAAATATAGCGTTGGTTGCCCCTCGGATTTTGAAAGCACCTACCTTCTGGAAGTTTTCACACTTAAAAAATAACTCCGCTTCACACATTCTGTTTATGGCGCTACAGGTGAGAACAGGAGTACGATGAATAAAAGGCCTTATTCGATCAGAAGCTTCTCTGATTTCCTTTATCGTTGGTTCATTCATTAAAGTTTATCCTATATTGCTTCGATATCCAAATATGGCCTAACGTCTTGTTTTCAGCTGCTTTGCCTGCATAGGATGACAGGGTAAGAGCTTTGTGTCGTTAGGTGCTGCTGGTCTTTTCCGGTTTTCCACTAAGATCATCTGCAAGAAGTGAAAACAGAAAAGCGTCATACACAGTATCGCGGACAACGATTCGTTTCCTCAAAATTCCTTCACGCAGCGCGCCAATTTTCTCTGCTACACGAATGCTGGCCTTGTTCTCAGTAGCGATGACAATTTCCACTCTGTTTAATTCTAACTCCTTGAATGCGAATCGGGCCACACCTAAGGTCGCTGCTGGAG
>Ga0307427_1000152_pt1 | contig 51762 bp, 49 predicted proteins | sample SalMarWE160190MG_FD_202162 | JGI IMG/M metagenome (GOLD analysis project Ga0307427, IMG submission 202162) | Salt marsh sediment microbial communities from the Plum Island Ecosystem LTER, Massachusetts, United States - WE1603-190 | ecosystem: Environmental > Aquatic > Marine > Intertidal zone >...
AAGTTGCTGCTTGGCAAGTGATTCGTAATACCGCCGAAGCAAAAGTAAACTGGCGATTCACCACTAAGGATGCCCGGATAAAACTAAAGAAATTATATCCATCAATTGAAATGTAACAAAGCACTAGGTGCTTCCAAATTTACTGGTTTGCTAACTTTATTGTTCTACATAGTTTTCTTCTTGTATATGTTCTACTATCTCAATTATTGCATCTTTAACAGCAGTAAAGGCAACAGACGTGCATCTGATGCGCCGATATCGGAGACCTTCAGCATTGGTGATTTTTTCTCGCAAGTGATTCTTATACTTGGTTGTATCGCTGTATGTTTCTGGCCGGTTGCAGTCTATTATGTATTAATCCGGCAAAAGGATATTTGGTTTTGGCTGCTTTTAGCTTGCGGTATTTTCTTCTTGCCGATGTCATTATTACGCGGCGTTTTGTTTGACGCATTTGCTGCGCTAAATCCAATTGAGATTTTCAGATCCATAGGCAGCACATTCCTGCCATACTGCGGATTAGTTATTTTCTTTTTTGCTGCAGGTGGATTCATTGCCACAGTTGTACCGCGTCTGCCCCTCTGGCACTTTATCTTAGCGACGGTCAGATTTTACCTGATCTTCGTCCTATTACATCGATTAGGTTGGTTCTACTGGTGGCACAAAGACAGACTCGACTGGGGAATTTAGACAAGACCCTATGTTAAGACCGCAGGTAAAACTTCATGCTAAATAATAGGCCCTGAAAAAGTCGATTAAACGGGACTATGGGAAAAAATCCCAAATACACTGATGGGAAAATGGGGAATGGAGCCAATGGGATTCGAACCCACGACCTCTTGCATGCCATGCAAGCGCTCTCCCAACTGAGCTATGGCCCCAGGTGCATTATATGCTAACACAGTAAGGCTAAAGCAGCAAGCAAATTCCGCCCCTTTCTCCAGCGAGCAACCTCCGTAAGAACGAGCGATTGAGTTATTCGGGCAGCCACACTACAATACGTCCGAACAGCCAGCGTTTGCAGCCGTATGAAAAATCAGGTGAAAGTAAGAGGTTACAAACTTTGCTCAAACGACAAAGAATATTCATAACCGGACGTGTTCAGGGAGTAGGTTTTCGACCTGCGGTGTATCGGCTGGCCAGCCAGTTGGGTCTGACAGGCAGCGTCTGCAATGACACCAAAGGCGTCACACTTGAGTTGCAGGGCGAACAGCAAAAAATTGATGATTTCCTGACCCGGCTTGCGTCTGCTGACAAGCCACCATTAGCAGAAATCGTGTCGTGTGAGTCTTCCGATATGCCTATCGTCGAGGGAGAAAGCCATTTTTCAATTATAGAAAGCGACTCAGCAGGTACCCCCCTTTCACAGGTAACCGCCGACATTGCGACCTGCGGAGACTGCCTCGCCGAGATGAATAATCCGGATGATTTCCGCTACCAATATCCATTTATCAGCTGCACGAACTGCGGGCCTCGCTATTCAATCGTAAAGACCATCCCCTACGACCGTCCTAACACGACAATGTCGGCCTTTGTGATGTGCGACCGCTGTGCAGCTCAATATAAAGATGTTACCGACCGCCGATTTCATGCTCAGCCTGTTGCCTGCGGGGCGTGTGGACCAAAAGTCTTTCTCACCGACAGCAGCGGTAAAACAATCCTGTCGCAAACCCAAGATGCTATAGCCGAAACCGTAAAATTGCTTCGAGCCGGTAAAATCGTGGCTATAAAAGGTGTCGGCGGATTTCATCTGGCCGTGGACGCACTAAACAATGATGCCGTCCTGCGCCTGCGGCGGCGAAAAAGACACGACCATAAACCTTTCGCAATGATGACAGACTCAATCGAGAAGATCAGAAAATATGCCCTCGTCAGTGAAACCGCTGAGCGGCTGCTCACGAGTCCGCAGGCTCCTATCGTCCTGCTGCCCAAAAGAAAAAATTCCTCCATCGCACCGACGGTCGCCGAGGGTGTAAATACGTTCGGTTTTACGATCTGTTACGCTCCTCTGCACTATCTGCTCTTTGCACAGGGCCTGGAGGTTCTGGTTGCAACGAGCGGCAACATTTCGGAAGAACCCCTGATTTGCAAAAATGATAAAGCTCTTGAACGCCTCGGGGACATAGCTGATGCCTTTTTGATGCATGACCGCGAAATATACCGCCAGGTTGATGACTCCATCGTGCATTTAGTTGACGACAAACCAACGCTACTAAGGCGCGCCAGAGGCTACGTCCCTACGCCTATCATAACGGAAAAAATCGCCTCACAGGAAATATTCGCCGCAGGCTCAGACCTGAAAAACACCTTCTGCTTTGCCAAGCAGAACCAGCTTATCTGCAGCGAACATATAGGCGACCTTGAAGACGCCGAAGTCTACCACCATTACATTGAATCAATCGAACATCTCCGCCAATTGTTCGAGGTCGAACCCAAAGTTGTTGTCTGTGATCTCCACCCAGGATATCTTTCCACCAGATATGCCCTTTCCCTATCGAACGTCAAAGTCATCCAGGTCCAACACCACTGGGCACATGTCGCTTCTGTTCTCGCAGAGTACAATGTTGATGGTCCTGTCATCGGCCTTGCCTGTGACGGCACCGGCTACGGCACCGATAGCGCCATCTGGGGTTGTGAATGTCTAATCGCCACACTTGAAGATTTTCAGCGCTTCGGCCATTTGGCTTATTATCCGCTGGCAGGTGCAGATAAGGCCAGTAAAGAAGCTATCAGGCCTATCCTGGGATTACTGAAAAAAATATACGGAGAAGATTTTCAACTAAGTAAATTCATGTGGCTGCTTGAGCAAATCAAGGTAAACTGTCATTCCTGCGAAAGCAGGAATCCAGAAACCAAAAAGGGAATAGATTCCCGCATACGCGGGAATGACAACATTCTAAATTCTAAATTCATCCTCCAGCAAATCGAAAAGCAAATCAACACGGTCCAAACTTCCAGCTTGGGCCGTGTCTTTGATGCCGTCGCTGCGATGCTTGGCCTTGGCACCTACAACCATTTTGACGCACAACTACCGATGGCCCTTGAGGCAATTGCTGCTGACGACATAGAAGATCATTACGATTTTGATCTCATTTTGGGGAATGGCCAGCCAATGCAGCTTGATATATGTCAGACCATAAGACAACTCGTCACTGACATTCAAAAAGGTATGGCTGCACCCACCATCTCAGCTAAATTTCACAATACCCTTGCTATCGCCCTACTGGCGATGGCTAAACAAGCCAGGGAAAGCACGAAACTCAACACAGTAACACTTAGCGGCGGAGTATTCTGTAACCAGTATTTGACAAATCATTTAATTAAGCTATTGAAGGAAAATGGTTTTTCCGTATTATTGAACCGCGAAGTCCCGGCTAATGACGGCGGCATCGCCCTCGGCCAAGCCACAATTGCAGCAAGAGCCGTGGTCCGTGGCTCGTGACTCGTCGCTCGTATACTTCTGCAGTCCCAATCTAAGTTGTCATTCCTGCGAAAGCAGGAATCTATACATTCTTAATTTTTGAAAAATCCTGATGTTTCTTAACACTGGCGTCTAAAGTCACCTCTTCAAATCTACGATAGATAAATGGGAGATTTTCACTTTGTAAAACTAATTTGTTAATTCTGCTCATTTATTGAAGGGGGTGACAAAATGAATCCTGTCGATCAATTATTAGATGAGCCAAAGACTGAAAGTAGTGTTTCAACAGACATACAAACGATACTATCGCGTCGGTCCGATCTGAGCACGTTTATTGTCCACCTCACACGCGATTATAATGGCAAATCTGCTAAAGAAAACTTGGAGTCAATAGTTAACGACTGGAAAATCGAAGCAAGGTCCATATTCGGAGCCGCGAAAACAAAATTGGAACAAGACAACCATGATTTGGCTTCTCAGAAGTGCGTTTGCTTCACCGAGGCTCCACTTGAGTATCTATACCACATGTTCGGAAAGATTGATGACCGAGATTACGAGTTTGCTCCATACGGAATCGCAATCACAAAAATGTTAGCGAGAAAGAAGGGAGTAAATCCTGTCTGGTACATCGACATAACCCCAGGACACGATTGGTTGATGAATCCAATCAATGAATTCATAAACCAATCCGTCAACTTCGATACATCACAGATTTCGAAAATAACTCCGTTCATCGAACAAATGGGAGACAACCGTCCAAGCGGAGGAAAGCGCAAGGAATTCTGGTGGGAACGAGAGTGGCGATGTGTCGGCGACTTTCCCCTGCCTGAGCGGGTCCTTTTGCTATGTCCTGAGAATGAAGCTGGCGAATTTGAGAGATTAGCCCAAGAGCAAGATTACTCCGTTAGATGCATCGATCCGAATTGGGGCATTGAGAAAATCATTGCGCGGCTGGCGGGATTCAAAAACAAGGACATCGATATCTTGTGATAGTCAAGCTCTACCCAAGGTTCTACACAATTAAGCTTTACCAAAAAGCGTTTTCAAAAAATAGAGCCAGATTGTTCGACTGCGCCTAAGAATGACACTACCCCGTCTAATCTTTGTCAATTCCTGCCATGTGTTCTCAGCCGAACACCTTCCAGAAGACGGAGTATATAAGATTGACCCGAAACATATCAGGCAATAGAATGCGAACAAAACAAGTTATATGTGATGTTGGATGAGGGTAAGTAAAACCACTAATCACGAGTCACGAGACACGAGAGACGAATTATGTGTTTAGCGATACCAGCAAGAATAGTTGAACTCGAAGATGATAAGGCGGTAGTCGATGCGATGGGCAACCGCTTCAAGGCTAAGACTACGCTGATTCCGGAAGCAAAGCTCGGCGACCTGGTGCTCGTCCATGCAGGTTTTGCCATATCAACCGTCGATGAAGAAGAAGCCAAGAAAACGTGGGAGCTTATCGCAGAAATAAACGAATTTCTGGAAACGCCGAATAAAATCTCAGGATGAGTGAGTGGATGCGTGGATGAGTAGACTACGAACCCTAATAATGTCTTAACGCATTTACTCATTAACGCATATACGCATTAACGCATATACGAAAAATGCTCGAACGAATCAATAAAGCTCAACAGTCTATCAACGCAGCCTGCAAAAGGCTTGGCCGCCAGATAAACATAATGGAGGTCTGCGGCACTCACACAGTCGCGATCTTCCGCAATGGCATAAGGTCGATGCTGCCGGCCAATCTGAAAATGCTCTCAGGTCCAGGCTGTCCGGTCTGTGTCACCGACCAGAGCTACATCGACGCTGTTCTCGAACTTGCCAACCGTGATGATATTCTGATCGCCACATACGGTGACATGATCCGTGTCCCAGGCAAAACAAGCTCACTTGAAACAAGACAAACAAAAGGAAATGTCCACGTTGTCCTAAGTGCCGATGACGCCCTTCAACTGGCTAAGGATAATCCTGACAAGACTGTGGTATTCGTAGCGGTCGGCTTCGAGACAACCGCTCCGGCCACCGCCGTCACAACAAAAGAGGCCGCTGAACAGAGGATTGAAAATTTCTCTGTCCTCGCAGGCCACAAACTCGTTGTGCCCGCGATGCGAGCGCTTCTGACCAGCAAAAACGACCAGATTCACGCGTTTCTCTGTCCAGGTCACGTCAGTACAATTATTGGCTACGGCGCTTACGCCGAAATCGTCGGAGATTTTCAGCGGCCCTGCGTCGTCGCTGGCTTCGAACCCGTTCAGATACTCGAAGGACTGGCCGAGATTTGTCAGCAGCTTGCCGAAGATAATCCCCAATTAAAATCCGTTTACACTGCTGTCGTCAGTGAAAAAGGCAACACTACCGCACAAAAAATCATCGCTGAGTGCTTCGAACCTGCGGATGGTTTCTGGCGAGGCCTTGGAAAAATCAAAAAAAGTACACTCAAACTAAAGGACAAATACGCTCAGTTCGATGCTTTCAAGCAATTCAACATAACCGAATCACCTGGCCAGGAACCTTCCGGCTGCCGATGCGGTGAAGTTCTCTGTGGACTCATTGAGCCTTCACAGTGCAAGCTCTTTGAGAAAAAATGCACACCTCAGACTCCCATTGGTCCGTGTATGGTAAGCACCGAGGGCGCCTGCGCAGCGTGGTTCAAGTACGGCCGAAAGGAAAAAAGCAACTGATGGAATCAACCACAGATAGAATCTTACTTGCACATGGCGGCGGCGGTCAGCTTACCGACCAGCTTATCCGTGACCATATTTTGCTCAAGTTTCAAAACGACACGCTCGCTGCGCTGACAGACTCGGCAAAACTCGATCTCGACTCAACGTCGATCTGCTTTACCACCGACAGCTATGTCGTAAAACCGTTATTCTTCAACGGCGGCGACATCGGCAAACTCGCGGTCTGCGGCACCGTCAACGACCTTGCTGTTACCGGCGCCAAACCCATCGCGCTAAGCCTGTCTCTGATAATTGAGGAGGGATTTGAGTTTGAACTTCTTGACAAAATCTTAACCAGCGCTGGTAAGACCGCCAGCGTAAATGACGTCATCATTGTTGCCGGCGATACCAAGACTGTCGAAGCTGGCTCAGCCGACCAGATATTCATTAACACCGCCGGCATCGGCGTAAGAATTCCTGGTGTTGAACTTGGCTTCGATAAGATAATGGCCGGCGACAGAATCCTAATCAACGGCACAATTGGCGATCACGGTATGACGATTATGTCACAACGAAAAGACATAAAATTCGAGACGCCTCTTACCAGCGATTGTGCAGGCTTGGCATCCTTAACCTGCCGGTTGCTCAAAAACACCCGTGGTATCAAATTCATGCGTGATCCAACTCGCGGCGGCCTGGCGGCAACTCTCAATGAAATCGCAAGACAGGCTTCTTTGAGCATTGAAATCAATGAAGCCTCTATACCAGTTCATCCCACCGTCCAGACTGCCGCTGATATGCTCGGTTTCGATGTGCTCAACATCGCAAACGAAGGCAAATTTGTTGCCGTGCTCTCACCAGAGGCGGTCGAAGAGTGTCTTGAGATATGTCGCAATCACCCTCTGGGCAAAAATGTTAGTCTCATTGGAGATATTGTCGAAACAAAAGACGTGCCGTTGGTCGAGCTGATTACTAAAATCGGCGGAAAAAGAATCGTACAAATGCCCTATGGCCGCGAACTGCCGAGGATATGCTGATGCACGAGGGTATGATTGCGCAAAATCTGCTCGCGATAATATTGCAGCATGCCGAAGAGCACAACGCAAAACCGACCGCCGCGAGAATATCCTGTGGTAAGCTCTACGCCGTCAACGACGAGGCTCTTTGTTTTGCATTTGATGCCCTCGCGCAAGGCACATCTTGCGAAGGCATGCAACTACAAATAGAACACAAGCCACTCCAGGCTCACTGCAAAAGTTGTAGTGAAACCTTTAATGTTGACTTCGCAAAGCCAAAATGCCCAAACTGCGAAAAAGGTGATTTTGAATTATTGCCTGATGCACCACTGATTCTGGAAGAAATCGAATTCGAAGAATTACCGTGTAACGACTGGCAGAAAAACAAGACTCATCAGGAGTAAGCTATGCAGAAAATCAATGTTGGCAAAAAAATTCTCGGCGCAAATGAAGAATATGCCCTCAGGAACAACTTGCTTTTCGCCGAGAAAAAAACACTGTGCCTGAATATGATTTCTTCCCCCGGCTCCGGCAAAACCACAATCCTTACTCGAACGATAAACGAGCTAAAGGATAAAATCAGAGTCGGAGTAATCGAAGGCGACATCCAGACCGATATAGATGCCGAAAAGATCAGAACAACCGGTGCGCCGGTCATCCAGATAAACACCGAAGGTGCTTGTCATCTCTCTGCAATCCAGGTTAATAGAGCCCTAACGCAACTACCGATAGACGGTTTGGATATGGTCTGCATTGAAAACGTCGGCAATTTAGTTTGTCCTTCAGCGTTTTTCCTGGGTGAAAACGCAAAAATTGTTGTGCTCTCTGTTGCTGAAGGCGATGACAAACCCGCTAAGTATCCCGCCATCTTCGCAAAGTCAAAAGTTCTGCTGATAAACAAAATGGATTTGCTTACAGCAACGCAGGCTGACTTTGACATCGAGCGAGTGAAAACCGATGCGCGCAAACTAAACAAGGATATAGAGATCTTTCCAATATCTGCCAAGTCAGGTGAAGGCATGTACAGCTGGTATGAATGGTTGGAAAAACAGGTAAAGAATCTGTGATTGTCCTGGACTAATTCATGAATTGAGCTTCGACCCGTACAGTCCACGTTTACGAATATAATCAATCACAGCCGGATGCAACATATCCGTCACACTGAGCCCTTTAGCCAATCGCTTTCTTATCTCGGTACTGCTTATGTCTATTAGTGAGGTTGCAATAATGTTTCTCTGAAGCTTCTTGACCCGCTTCCGGCCCCAAATCGGCTCAAATTTGTCGAAGTCGGGCTTCCCGTGGCCTGCTCTGTACATCGTCGAAATTTTACACGAGTCGATCAACTCCGTAATCTTGTGCCAGTAAGGCAATTCGTCAACACTATCTGATCCTACTAACCAATGGATTACAGTTGCAGGTCCATAATGGTCTTTGAATCGGTTAACAGTCTCCAAGGTGTAGCTTAGCGCATTCCGTTTCAACTCGTAATCACTCAATTCAAATTTCTGATTATCTGCAATCGCAAGAGCTGTCATTTCAACTCGGTCATGGTCGCTGGCTTGAGGAAAGAAACCTTTCAGAGGCGAACGTTTTGCAGGTATGAATACAACCTTCTCCGCAGCAATCTTTTTCAGAGCCTCAGCCACAACAAGAGTATGACCGAGATGAATCGGATCAAACGTGCCGCCAAATAAAGCAATCCTTTTTTCAGCCATGAGACAATTAACAGGTAAACTGTGCGTTATTGCGAGAAATATATACAAAGAAATCAAAAAAATTTCGGACGACCAACCGCATCCCTAAAAGGCCTGCTTCATAATAGCAAATCAGCAACTGCTCAGTTCTTATGTTTCTCTATTATACTCATGTTCATTTCATTATGTAAATTCAGCTATATTCTTTATTATCCAGGAATGGGAAAAGCTGTTGACAAATATAATATGCTGCATTGTAAAGCAATAGTTTTTCTTCGTGTATAATATGCTGTATTGTAAAGCAATAGTTTTTCTTCGTGCCAATTTGATTTTGAACTTCAAACGAATCTTGCAGCAAGGTCGTAAGATTAGAAAAGCAATACAAAGATCTCTTTAAAGCTTTTATGACAAAAAAATTTGTGAAGTATTCTGAAACATTTAGACGATAAAGAAAGTAATAATATTTTTTGCTTTTTTCATAATTTGTTTGGCAAATTTTTCAAATGCAAAGTAATATTCTAATATTGTCATTGTCATACGCAAAAAGGAATTAGTCAACTGAAAGGAGACAGTAATGGCAAAGAAAAAAGCCAAGAAAAAAGTAACGAAGAAAAAAGCAACAAAGAAAAAAGCAAAGAAGAAAAAGGCAAAGAAGAAAAAGTAAAACTGCGGCTCAGTGATGCACAGAGTATAAAGCTTTTAGCATCGCTGTAGCGGCACACTGTACAAATACGAAAGGTTCAACTGGAGCAGTTGAACCTTTCGTATTTTATACCCCCACCTCAGAGTGCCCGAAAGCCATAAACTCATATCTTGCAATCGGACAACAATTTTCTATAATGTTCGCCTTAGCAGCAGTATAGCTAAGCTATTATGGTATTTTATGATAATGTGGTAACATGATGGACCAATTCAGCTACATAAACGGCAAGCTATTCGCAGAGGGTATTAATGTTGAGAAAATCGCTAATGAGGTCGGTACGCCGGTATATATCTATAGCAAAGCCACGTTCATAAACCATCTGCAAAAGATTCAGCAAGCCTATAAGGCTCTTGATACTACAATTTGTTACTCGGTAAAAGCTTGTGCCAATATCCATATTTTAAGGTTTTTAGCTGAGGCTGGCAGCGGATTCGACATCGTCAGCGGCGGTGAACTGTACCGCGTTTTGCAAGCCGGTGGTGATCCGTCCAAGACTGTGTTCGCCGGCGTCGGCAAGACCGACAAAGAGATTATCGAGGCACTGGATGCAGGAATTGCCTATTTCAATATTGAGTCCGAAGCCGAACTCGAAAATCTGATTCGACTAACAGAACAACAGGGCCAAAAGACTAACGCAGCCCTGCGGATTAATCCTGATGTGGAATACAAAACCCACAGGCATCTAAAAACCGGCAAAAAAGAGACCAAGTTCGGCGTAGACATAGAACGTGCGCTGAGAGTTTTTGACAACTATGGGACTAATTCAAATGTAAAACTTTGCGCGATCCACATTCACCTCGGAACTGGCGGCAAGACAATTGACCCTTACGTTGAGGCCGTGGAAAAAGTTCTGCCTCTGATTGACCAGCTTCGCAGTAGAGGTCACAGAATTGAAGCACTCAATCTTGGCGGCGGCTACGGTGCCGACTACGAGTCAGACACCGTACCTTCAGCAGCAGAATATGCAGCAGGCATTGTCCCGCTGCTGAAAGGCAAGGATCTCAAACTTATTCTCGAGCCGGGTAAAAGTATCTGCGCCAATGCCGCGATTCTGCTGAGCCGGGTGCTCTATACAAAGACAGGAGGCACCAAAAAGTTCATCATCGTCGACGCAGGTATGAACGACCTTATTCGCCCCGCTCTGTATGATGCCTTTCACTTTATCTGGCCTGTGCAGGTGGACGAACGTTTCGTTCCGCCTCACCGAAGCAAAACTCTGCAAATGCCCGGCACCGAAGTCGTGGACATAGTTGGCCCAATCTGTGAAAGCGGAGACTTTTTCGCAAAAGACAGAAACCTGCCGCCCGTCCAGTGCGGCGACCTGCTTTCGATATTCACCACGGGAGCCTATGGGTTTGCGATGAGCAGCAACTATAATGCCCGATGCCGAGCTGCCGAAGTGCTTGTCGACGGTGACAATTTCTCCGCCATCCGAAAACGCGAAGGCTACGAAGATTTGATCGAGTTGGAGAAGTGACTCGTGGCTTGTGACCCGTGTCGCGTATTGCGTTTGAAGCTGAATGTGCTATAGAAAGTTTTTAGCCATACTTGTCCAAATAGGCTTTGGTGATACGCTCAATTGTCAGTCCGTACAATTCCTTAGCTAATCCCTTAAGCCAGTTTATTACCTTCCTCCATTCGTTAAGAGCAGCGCTTTGCTCTGTTTCTGCTGGCTGTTCATTTCTCACGGCTTTACTTGCCAGATATAAGCACGTATCCTCAGATGCCTTTGCTAACTGATGTCTTGCTTTCTTATCACCTTTCCAAGATCTCATACACACATAAACGAGGAATTCCCACACTGAAAGCCCTTGCAGTAAATATTTCTCAGGATTTACACATCGTATATCACCTGGAAATGTAATACCGCTTGTTGGCTTGTTCTTAGTCAACCAGTTGATTGTATACAACCAGTGCAAGCCCCAACTGTGAAACTCAAAGTCCTTAGGCTTACCTTTGCCATTATCACCTGTCCTTATCCCTTTAGGTTCGATCATAAACCAACGCGGAATATCTCCAAGCTGGATATCTGATGATTTGATAACATGAAACAAGGTTTTGCCTGCAGTATCCATCACGCTTTCAATATCATGACTATCTGTTTCTTTGTCACTTATTGCGTGTCTGGTATTTAGAGAACCGTTCAGCAAGCCGTTTAAATACAAATAGCTTTTCCATATCTATAATTTTTCACGATTTTGGCTCAAAAGTGAATATTCAGCTCTGCTTTTCCTTGCTTGGCAGAGATAAAAGAGGAGCGATTAACGCGTGCTGGGAATAGTACAAACCGCTTAATCTTGCTGGCTGGCTTGGGTACAGTGGCCTTTGGATACCCATTTGCGCGGGTACGAGTTTTCAATACCCACTCCTTCGATCATTCGATCCCGATGAATGGGGCTCAGTGAAGGCTTTGCTTAGGACAAGTCCCGCGGTGTAGTAATGACAAGAAGGCTGAAGCGAGATACGCAGTACGAGATACGAATTTAGAAATTTCGCTCCAAGAAGCCTGTATCAATTTGGTTTTTGACAAAAAGATTATGTGACAGGATGTCGAGACAGGCAGGTATGGTTGTCTTGATTGGCTCGATGACAAATTCCCGCAGGGCTCTTTTCATCGTCGCGATGGCTTCGGTCCGCGTTCTTTGATGAACAATAACCTTGGCAATCATCGAATCATAATTTGTCGAGACCGTCCATCCCTGACAGACATGCGTATCGACTCTCACGCCTGGCCCGCCGGGCGGAATATACCTCGTGATAGTGCCCGGTGAAGGGGCAAAGTTGTTAGCAGGGTCTTCAGCATTAATCCGACATTCAATCGCTACCCCCGTATGTTTAATGTTCTTTTGGCGGCATTTGATCGTATGACCGCCGGCTATCTTCAACTGCCATTTGATCAGATCATGTCCGGTTACCATTTCGGTGACAGGATGCTCTACCTGAATTCGGGTATTTACCTCAATAAAGTAAAACTCTCCGTCTTTGTCTAAAAGAAACTCGACGGTTGCGGCGTTGACATATCCGGCATCCTTTATGAGCCTAAGGGCAGCGTCCGCAAGTCGCTCTCTATCACGCTCATCCAGTATAGGACACGGTGATTCTTCCATCATCTTTTGGTGTCTTCGCTGAATGGAGCAGTCCCTCTCATAGAAGTGCAATGCATTACTATCGTTGTCAGCTATTACCTGTACTTCCACATGTCGCGGCTCAACTATGAACTTCTCCAGATAGACTCTGCTATCACCAAAAGCCATTTCGGCTTCGGTGCGTGCTGCGCTAAATGCCGAACGTAAACTAATGTCGTTATGCACAACTCTCATACCGCGTCCGCCGCCGCCAGCCGCGGCCTTTATTATCACTGGATACCCCATATCATCTGCAAGTTTCAGCGCCTCGGCCTCATCCTGGACAGCTCCATCTGAACCAAGCACTATTGGTACTTTGGCCTTGTGCGCCAGTTTACGGGCTTGAACCTTGTCACCCAGAAGCCGCATTGCCTCAACAGGAGGACCAATGAACGTTATGCCACAATCTCGACATATCTGGGCAAATTCTACGTTCTCAGCTAAAAAACCATATCCTGGATGGATCGCGTCTACATCGGCAACTTCTGCAGCACTAATGATACGCGCGATACTAAGGTAGCTCTCGGCACAATCGGCTGGTCCTATACAAATGGCCTGATCGGCGAACTGCAAATACGGAGCATCTCTGTCCGCCTCGGAATATACTGCCACAGCTTCAATTCCAAGCTCGTGACAAGCACGGATGATGCGAAGCGCAATTTCACCTCGATTTGCTACAAGGATTCTCGACAACATTTTCCCGCAATCAGCAATTTTTGGACACAGTACAGATGCATTTATCTCGCGTCGGTCTTAACAGATTGCCAATTATAAATCAGTCAGGTCTAACCTTAAAAAGCACCTGACCATATTCGACAGCCTGGCCGTTAGTCACCAGCCTCTCGACAATCGTCCCAATAGTCTCAGCCTTTATCTCATTCATCACCTTCATTGCCTCGATTATACAAACAACCATCTGGGGACTAACGTATGAGCCCAGTTCAACATAAGGTTTGGAGTCAGGGCTCGGAGCTTCGTAAAACGTCCCAACAATCGGCGATTTTATCTCAACCAAATCCTCCTCGTGCGGAGCGGCCAGAACCTCTTCTAAAGTCTCGGATACATTTTTTACCCGGGAACCAGACAATACTCCAGAAGTTTCAGGCCCAACCGACCGTACTGCAGATGACCCAGGCCGGTGAGGCTCGGCTCGCTTCAGAAGAATTTTGTTATCACCCTGCTTGACCTCAATCTCGACCAGGCTATGCTGTTCCATTATTTCAATCAGTGCTTTTATCTTCTGCAGATCGGCGTCTTTTTCCGCCATTGTTGCATCCTTCCCTTTGCTAAAAGGAGCGGCTTACATAAACATTGAGCCCTATCCACAAAATACTCTTCTGAATACTAAAACAAATCAATTCTTCAAAGATGTCTTGTATTACACTCGAGAGCCTCACAAACTGAACGTATACATCGCTCTCTAAATGCGGTAAGTATAACTGCAAATAACGTTTTTGCAAACAATTTCCAGACAACACAAAGTCACTTCTGAAACGTTCACTCGCCGTCAAATTAGCAATCACAAGAAATGTCATTACGTTGACTGTCCTCTATGTTCACGGAATCCACAGTTCGAGTCAAAAGCCGGCCCGTTTACTTTATATTTCTGGGGTACTGCTGTCAGAGAAAAGAAAGGCCGTCGTGACCAATGTTAAAATTGGTTCCGAGTCAATGAACAGCTTCTTCTCTGTAGAATGAATCCAACACTAATGGCAGGTCATGAAAAGGCACCATGGCTTATATAAAACCGCGGCGCCATGACTTTTTGTTATAAACTATTACTTATAAAGATGAGTTGCTTCGGTTTCTTCAACGGGACGAACAAGCTGATCGGTATTCATAGTGACCTTAAAGCGTACGCCTCCCGGTCTTACACCTCGGACAACGACGCGCCAAGTTGCTTTTGCCATAGGCTCGAGACTACGCAGCGGCGCAAAGCTCACAGTGCGACCCATCATCGAGCCAACCGTCACACCAGTTGAGGAGACGTACTGGATTTTCTCCTCCAATGTACAAACAATACGTATGTTAGTATCAGGGGCCGAGCCTTGATTCGTTACTGCGATCAAGTAAGTCGTCTCCCCACCTACTTCGATTGGGTCCTGTAGGTCTACGACTTCAAGCCTTACTGCAGGAATTCCTGCAATCGATGTCCTTGAGTAAGCAGCCACACTACCAGCACAATAGGCCGAAGCGATAGCGTTACTTGTCAGCTCACCCACCTGTGTAGGTAAAAAAGATACTCGCACATTCTTAGATTCACCTGGTGCCAGAGTACCTAACCTCCAAATCAGCTTCTGCCCAGAAAATTCTGCACCGGCTGTTGCCTCTACTGAGGTCACCCCTAAGGGAATACTATCTTCGACTACAGTGTCTTTTGCCAGTCCATTTCCTTTATTAGTAACTAAGATTTCATAGCTTAGAGATCGACCAAGGTACAGTAGGTCAGGTCCAGTCTTGACAATCTCCAAGACCGGTTGGCGCACAGTTATTGTGGCTGATGGCGATTCGGCTTTCAGGCCAGAGGCCGAACTGGCCGTAGCCTTGCTAATATATGTGCCGGTCTGGGTAGCACGCAACTCAGCCGTTAGCTTCCGGGATTGACCTGCCGTCAAGTTTCCTGCATCAAGTACCAGCGTGCTCTTGCCATCAACCGTCTGTAGTCCCGTAGGAAGGGCATCTACAATCTTAACATTCTGCGCCAATCCTGTTCCTGCGTTTGTCACAACAAATTCTACAGGGATTGAGTCACATAGCAAAACCTCGAGAGGAGTTACTTTTACTATCTCTAACCTTGGCTGGACAACTTCAATGTTCGCACAAGCTCGAGCAACATGCGTAATAGTTGTGCAGTATTCAAGGCCATAAGTATCGATCGCCATACCAGAGACAGTAATCTGCTGGCTGGTTCTCGGTTCAAGCCGGGCTAGTAACCATACAAGGCTGTCTGCATTTCTTTCTGGTATTGGAGCAGCCCCTGTGAAGCTAAAACCCTTTGGAAGAGTCTCGGCTATGATTACGTCGGTGAGTGTTACATCTATCAGATTCGTAATGTTAATAGAGTAGTTGAAAGGTCTGTTTAGGGGAACTTCTTTTGGCATGGTTTTGTCTACTCGAATAACACCGTATTCTACGGACGGATAGACTATGGAGACGGTGTATGAGCCAGCCGTACCCAAAACAATCAGCTCTGGTCTCACGACAACCGAACTTTGTAGGGGTTCGGTACCTTTTATTGATACCCGTCTCGCTGGTGATGCTTGCCTTTCCTGTAATACCGATCTTTCCGTTGATGCGGGCATAGGCACAGTTATAGGTCTTAGGTCTTTACCCCAAAAGACCCTTTCCGAAGGCTCATCCGCTGATGGTCCAGGCGTCTCAGAGTAATCCTGCTTGTTCGCGATGCGGCAACCAAATAAAACAAACGTTAGAACAAGCGAGATAATCAATAACCTTTTCATCTTAAATCCCCCTTTTTCATACCTCAAAACTCATCCGAAGGAGATTTGAAATCCCTCACCTGCCTTCCTCCCCGGTAAAATTAGGTTTATTGCCATCAAAACATACTACTCGGGGCGGTTCTTATTAGGACATTGTGATAGACCGAAATGAAACTCCTTCCTTTCATAAACAAATAGGCCATAATCCAGCAGCCGGTACTTCCAGAATCCCAAGAGGATCAAACAATATTCGTACCTAAGCTAATCTCTTGTAAATTATACGAAATAGTGACCCGATTGCATAATTTTAAGGCCACAGATTACAAACTCCCAATTTTACCAGATTACCCATGTTCACGTCAAGCAAATGTTCTCTGAACTCAATGAGCCATACGCAAGTCTATCTGGGAACCTTTAGCTCCCTTACCTGAAAGCTCTTACAACACTTTCTGGGATATTTAGGTATTGCTCCTATTTGGATACACTGAGAGTCTATACAGAAACGGTAAATTCAAACGCATTATGTAAATCGTCTTATAAAATCACTGTCAGCATCGAAATACCAGAATATCGTCCATAAAAGCTATTTCTCAAAAAAATGAGATTTTACCCAAAAGCTCACTGAACCATCATTAACAATTAGTCGGGGCCCTATTTTATAGGCTTTACGATATCAACACAGTACACTAGTAAACAGGCCCCTGCCTGAACAGATTATTACTATGACGATATTAAAGCCAGCTTACTAAAGCACTTCCAGACCGACAATAGTTATGTCATCTATGCCTGAGTGGTCAAGCTCTTGACTTTTCGCACGAACTTTGAGTCTGTCCACCAAGTCGATTATAGACAAATCCGCTATTTCGCAAAACTCCTGCTTGAAACGAAAGCCAGCCTGGTCGTCGAAGCAACCAATGAATGGTTCTGCCCCGTCGGAGTAGACCAGAAGCTTGTCACCAGGCTGAAGTTGAATGCTGTGCTCGACATATTCGGTCTCCTCGAATACACCCAGTAGTGAACCTCTTGTCTCCAACTGCTCAGGCTCTCCTTCGGGCCCAATAAGAAGTGGATAGGGATGCCCCGCACGGGCATACGTTAGTTGTAGCGACTCGATGTCGAGCAGACAATAGCAACAGGTGGCAAACTGATAACCAGAGAGTTTCTGTGACGCCATCCGTACATTAAGATTTCTCATGACCTCAGATGGTGATAGTATCCTGTAACTGTGGTCGGTTGTCTCTCGCATAGCAAGAGTCTGCTTCAGAAAAATCGTCAGTAGCGCCGCGGGCAAGCCATGCCCAACCACATCAGCCACATAGAAACCTATATGCTTGCCATCGATGCGGACGATATTATATATGTCGCCGGAAACCCACTCAGCGGGATAAAACGCTGCCGCCCAGCGGATTCTGTCGGTGTCCGGAAGCTCGTTGGGCAAGAAATCCTGCTGAACGAGACCGGCCAGTCGGAGCTGCTCCGAGAGGCTTTCGACAAGGGCACCAGCCATCTGCAATTGTTCGGCCAATTTGTTCTTGCAGCCTATTTCATGTCGACTTGATGGCGCTGCGGGTTTTACCGCAATTCCAGAACTTCTCTTGCGGTACGCCAGATTGACGCTGATTCGGACCCATAGATCATCCAGGGAAATCGACTCCATCCTGTTTGTCATTGAAAAACTTGTGCTGGTTGGCGCCAGAGAGAAGCTTTTTATTGGCATTTCAATCCGATTTGTGAGCAAAATCACGCCAATATTCTCCATCTCGAACGATTCGATAATTTGAGCAAGTTTCTGCTGCTCCGAGCCATCCAAATCTTCCGCATCGATAACGACCGTTCCAATCAGATTTAGCCGCTGCCGTATCTGCGGATATTTATCCAGCGGCATCGTCAGAACAGACAGACGATTTTGCCTTAGCAGTCGCTTTATTTCAGGAGGTATCTGTGGTTTATCAGTCAGATAGAGAACATCCGTGTAAGTCTTTGGCAGCGTAATATCAGACTGCAATTGGATATCTTCCATCGAATTTACCTTTTCCAGCCCTGTTATTGGACTATGCGCACATACCGAGCGCTAAGTTACAACACATTTTAATTTCGGTCTATTAGAGGTGCTACTTTGCAGTTTTTCGTTTTTTCAGCAGTTGAAAAACTTGCGGTTTTTTTGAAAAAATTGGGTTTTTGGCGGAAAATTTGGAGGTGATTTTAAGACCAATCGTTGTTTTTCGGCTAAAAACGAAGGTGACAGTTTTAGTGTGTAGAGTTTGGGCGATATAGGCAAGAAAAATGCGGTAAAAAATGAGCATAAAATGACCAGAAATTAGCAAAAGTGCGCACGTTTTTAGCAAAAATGAACAAAAATGCGCACTTTTTGAACCATTTTTCACAGATATTACGGACTGCATTTGTCGTATATCGCCTTTTGCCTTTAGGATTGATAATATCGAAAAAAAAGCCGCATATCCATCTTCCGCAGTAGAACTGCTACGAAAGGATGAATTTCGCCAATTGGCACAGTTTTTTTAGACACGGACTTGGGATTGTGAGTGGTGATTGGTGAATTGTGGTTCGATACTTGATACTCGTATCTCGTGAATCGTATCTTGTACATGGAGATTGGTAAGATGTAGTTGATAATAACTTCGATACTAAATTTTATATGGTATATAGTCAAATATCGTTGCGGGATGTTTGATGCTAAGTATCCAATGATTAATACCTAAGATACTTAGGCATTGAATTTACCTAAAGGCTTAATGTTTGAATAAGTAATGGAACAAACATACTGTCACTCCTGCTCAAACAGAAGTCCAGAAAATGCTTATAACCCGGCTGGATCCCCGCCTTCGCGGGAATGACTCTTTGCTTCGCTTACGTAGAATATTCCATTTAAGATTCAAAAGTCAGTAATACCTAAGATACTTAGGTATTGTGATTACCCAAAGGCTTGATGTTTGATGATGCAGCGAAGCACAAGTCCGACGGAGATGGTCTCGATGCTTGATACTCGATACTCGTCAAGGCGGCCCATTCCGGCGGAGGCCTACGCCGAGCCTGAGAGCCAGTCGGAGCATGACTGGACACTCGATACTGAGTATTTGAATCTTAATACCTAAGATACTTAGGTATTGTGATTACCCAAAGGCTTGATGTTTGATGATGCAGCGAAGCACAAGTCCGACGGAGATGGTCTCGATGCTTGATACTCGATACTCGTCAAGGCGGCCCACTCCGGCGGAGGCCTACGCCGAGCCCGAGAGCCAGCAGGAGCATTACTTGACGCTCGATACTAAGCACTCGGATCTTAATATCTAAGATACTTAGGTATTGAATTTACCTAAAGGCTTGATGTTTGATGATGTAGCGAAGCACAAGTCCGACGGAGATGGTCTCGATGCTTGATACTCGATACTGGATACTCGTATTTCGTGAAGAGTGAAGAGTGAAGAGTGAAGAGTGAAGAGTGAAGAGTGAAGAGTGAAGAGTGATAAGTGATGAGTGATGAGTGATGAGTGATGAGTGATGAGTGAAGCGTATTTCGTATGTGGTGAATGGTTAATGGTGATTCGCGATTGGTGAATAGTGGCTCGATGCTTGATACTCTAATGTCGTGAATCGTATCTCGTATTTCGTATGTCGTATTGGGTATTGCACAAATGGTGATTCGTGATTCGTGAAGCGTAAAGCGTATTTCGTATCTCGTATTGCGTATGTCGTATTGGGTATAGATTCCTGCTACATGTTTTCGCTGGCTCAAAAGTTGAGGCTATTTGGTTGCGTTCAAGACTTTTGTATTTTCTTTGTTGGATTTCAGGGGTAAAATGAGTTGGCGGGTTTCGTGACTCGTCGCTCGTAGCCCGTGACTCGAATGACGAATTTAATTTAAGAGGAATTGCGGTTTTGGGTAGTGTAAGCGCATAGCGTAAAAAAGGGCAATTATCGGTTTTAGATTGTATGGGCAGTCCGAGTTTCAAAATAACGATTAGCGGAACTGATGTGCTACCGGAAACAACACGGATAAGTGATTTAGTCGAATTCTTAGTAAACATAGAGACAGCGATATCTGAAACAGCTAAAGCTCAGGGCGTAGAGATAGGAGAAGGTGAAATTGTCAGCCTTACAGGTATTGACAGGTCTAGTAACAAGCTAACATTTACTGTAGCTGCAATATTATTATCTCACGCCGTCAGTGTTTCTCAAGCTGTGGAAACAAATCGATACGAAGAATTACCACGTCAAGCAAATGGGGCTTTGCATGAAGTATCGAAACAAGCGGTCAAGCGAAATTGGAAAGTAAAGTTTGATGAGGACCATGTAACAGGCATCAGAGGAGGAACAATCTCGGAAGAAAATCAAGTTCCACCAGCACCTCCGGCACCCCATGTCGAAGGAACAACAACGATTTATGGACGTTGTATTAGAGTGGGTGGTATAAAACCCAAAGCTGAGATTCGTCTTTATCAAGGAGACGTTTTATACATAATTGTCAGCGAACAGATGGCCAAAGAACTTGCTAGGAGTCTTTACGAAGAAGTATGCATAGAGGGCAAAGCTAAATGGAATACCGAGAATTGGACTATTGAGGAATTTGAGGGGAAACGGATCACAAAGTTTAGAGCAACAGATGCTGTAACAGCATTTAAGAAATTGGCTGAAGCTGCAAAAGGCAAGTGGGATAGAGTGGATGCAATTGATTATGTAAGGGAATTGAGATCGGGGGGAGAAAAAGCATGATATGTTTTGACACCATGACGATCATTTGGGGTGTACAGGGAATAGCAAAAGAATGCCAGAGCCATATGATCGCCCGAACTAAGCAATATATAAAATATTTGGACGAGAAAAATGAAAAGATTATGATTCCTACACCAGCTCTTACAGAGTATCTGTTACATTTTGATCCAGCAGAGCAGGTAAAACAGCAGCGAATAATCGAAGAAAATTTTATAGTACCTGCTTTTGACATACGTGCGGGTGTGTTAGCGGCCGAACTTCTTGGAAATACCGAATTGGTTCAGAAGATTGTGGCTGAGGGGGATATTGATAAAATTAGGGTACGCACGGATGCTCAGATTATAGCTACTGCTATTGTTAATCAAGCAGAGAAGATCATCTCGCACGACCCAGATTTTATAAAGCTGGCGCAGGACAGGATCGACGTGGAGGAGGTACCAGTGATTCATACGCAGTTAGATATGGATTTCGAGTAGCTAAGCAGGAAGCCAAAGAAGTATTGATGGAAATAAGATATGCCAGAAAACGTTTTATATTATGGTGACAACCTCGAAATTCTTAGAAATCGAGAGTATTTTAAGGACGAGTCTGTCGACCTCATTTACTTAGACCCGCCCTTCAAAAGCAATCAAGACTACAACGTTTTGTTCAAAGAACAAAATGGTAGCCGTTCAGCCGCTCAAATCAAGGCTTTTAAAGATACATGGCGATGGGACCAGGCGGCCGCTGAGGCGTATCAGGAAATTGTCGAAAGAGGTGGGAAGGTTGCGCAAGCCATGCTCGCCTTTAGAACGTATCTTGGAGAAAACGATGTAATGGCGTATCTCGCGATGATGGCGCCACGGCTTATTGAACTCCGCCGAGTCTTGAAGGATACGGGGAGTATATACCTGCATTGTGACCCAACAGCATCGCATTACTTGAAGATGTTAATGGACGCAGTGTTTGGCGCCGGCAATTTCTGCAACGAGATCGTTTGGCATTATCGGAAGTGGCCTGCCGGAAAATATAGCTTTCAAAGGAATCACGATGTACTCCTTTTTTATTCCCGGTCAGAAAGCCGCAAGAGAACTTTCAATCAACTATTCATGAAGCGCGCGCCTTCGACACTGAAACGGTTTGGGACAGCCAAGATTGTGTCCGGTTATGACGAGTCAGGTCGGCGGTTGCCTTCCAAAACTGAGAAGCGGGCTTCGGCTGGAGTCCGGCAAGACGATGTTTGGGAGATCGGGCGTGTGCCCCCTATCAAGCAACTGTTTCCAACCGAAAAACCAGAACCGCTTCTAGAGCGGATTATTACGGCCAGCAGTAACGAGGGTGAAACTATTCTCGACCCGTTTTGTGGGTGCGGTACCACAATTGTCGTCGCACAGCACCTAAAGAGACGTTGGATCGGTATCGACATCACTCACTTGGCAATTACGCTTATAAAGCACCGTTTAGCGGATGCATGGGCACATTATCAGGCGCCCGGCTCGAAACCGCAGTATAAGGTCGTCGGTGAGCCGAAAGACCTTTCGGGCGCACGGACGCTTGCCGAGGAGGATCCGTACCAGTTTCAATGGTGGGCCTTGGGGTTAGTAGACGCTCGGCCTGTTGAACAAAAGAAGGGTGCGGACAGGGGAATTGATGGTCGGCTTTATTTCCATGATGAAGCTGATAATGCCAAAGCGAAAACAAAACAGATTATTATATCTGTGAAAAGCGGTCATGTATCGGTCTCACACCTGCGAGATTTACGGGGTGTTATAGAGCGAGAAAAAGCCCAGATTGGCGTACTGATTTCTATGGAAAAACCGACAAAGCCGATGCGGACTGAAGCGGCAAGCTCCGGATTCTATAAGTCGCCTTGGGGAACTACGAACCCGGTATTGCAAATCCTTACGGTAGAAGAACTACTAAAAGGCAAGACAATAGATTATCCACATAGCCCCGGTGTGAATGTAACGTTCAAGAAGGCACCAAGGGTAAAAACTGGAACAACGGTAAGCCAGCCTCATCTTTTTGGGAAGAGGAAAGACTGAACATATGGATTCCTGCGGAAGCATGAATGACAGAAGGAAAGATTCCTCGGCGGAGTTTCCATCTTCGCTAAAGCTACGACGGATAAGTCCGTCTTCGTACTGTGGGACTACGCCGGACAGGTCGGCGGGCAAGCAGGCCGGGGCGAGGAACGACCCTTCCTATTGATTAATGATTATCGTTGGTCGAGATTCTTCGCAGGGCTCAGAATGACAATCACCATTGATGAATGATTATTGGATTTGAGATTGCCGCATCTTCCAATTGATTCCGCCGGAGGCGGTTTTTATGATGGATTTCAATAAAAGTTCAAAATAGTTCAGAAACCCCCAACGTGAAATTGGGGGCTAACCGATATTATAAAACCCCCAACATAAAGTTGGGGACTAACCGACATTAAAAAACCCCAACGTGAAGTTGGGGGCTAACCGACATTACAAAACCCCCAACATGAAGTTGGGGGCTAACCGATATTATAAAACCCACAACGTAAAGTTGGGGGCTAACCGATATTAAAAAACCCCCAACATGAAGTTGGGGGCTAACCGATATTATAAAACCCACAACGTAAAGTTGGGGACTAACCGACATTAAAAAACCCCAACGTGAAGTTGGGGGCTAACCGACATTACAAAACCCACAACATAAAGTTGGGGGCTAACCGACATTACAAAACCCCCAATGTGAAGTTGGGGGCTAATCGATATTACAAAACCCCCAACATAAAGTTGGGGGCTAACCGACATTATAAGACCCCCAAATAAATTTGGGGGCTAACCAAAAATTACAAAACCCACAACTTAAATTTGGGGGCTAACCGACATTACAAAACCCCCAACGTGAAGTTGGGGGCTAAATACGAAGAAAAAAACCTAGCCGGTTTGCCAAGTGCCTTTTTAATTTCAGCGATCAAATCATAAGGTCAACAAAACCCTTAAGGGTGGAATTGCAAATATTAGCTACAATTTGGTATCAGCCGGCGAAGATAGCTGAGCCAATGCGAAGAATTGTCGCGCCTTCTTCTATGGCAACCTCGTAGTCCGAACTCATGCCCATGCTCAACTCGGTGAACTGCGGGCCAACGATTTTCTCTCCGCGCATCTCAACAAACAATTCTCTTGCTCGGACGAAACACGCCTTGACGACATCCTTGTTACGCGTCAATGGGGCCAGAGTCATAAGCCCAATCAGTCTGAGATTCGGCAACGTCTCAATCTGCTCAGCTAAATGCGTTGCTGCACCTACTGGAACACCATATTTTTGCGGTTCATTAGATGTATTAACCTGAAGGAGTACATCCGGCCGCAAGTTTAGCTTCGCCGCTGAACTGTTAATCTCTTCGGCCAGTCGTAGCGTATCAACAGAATGAATCAAAGAAATAATAGGTAGAACCTGCCGAACCTTGTTGCGTTGCAGATGGCCGATCATGTGGAAGCACAATTTCTGTTGCAAAGCCTGATTACCATTAGCCTGCTCCAAAAACTCCGTCACCTGACTATGGACCTTTCTCAACTGCTGAGCACGATTCTCGCCAAGATGGATATAACCAAGCTGAATAACCTGCTTTATATCCTCAAAGGTCGCGGATTTGGTGACAATCACAAGCTGTATCTCTTCTGGGTCCCTGCCGGCACGGCCACAAGCAGAGTTAATCCTCTCGTTTACACGCTTTATTCTCTCAGCTATCTTATTCACAATCGTCAATCGCAAAGATGAGAACTACTGCCCCACGTATAAAAACTCACCAACCTCTTTAGTCTATGAGAGTTTGCATGACCATACAAGTAATTAGGTCAAAAAATTCGATGTATTTTTTATTTGTCACGTTCATCATCTTTGGCACTCTCGTACTATTCCACAACACGTCTTTTCATGCACAAGAATTTCACCCGCAGCTTTGATTGCTAACTTGCACAGATAATTCACGCCGGGCAGACGCTACTCTCTTCGCAGTATAAAAAAATCGACTGTTTTTCAGGCAATCTCAGAAAATGTGCATGAACTGACACATACGTCAACAGCCCAACTTTCCTAAAATTAAAATGCTTGTTCACATCCTCGGCATATAATACCAGCCCCCTATAGTGTAGTACCTGAGTGCTATATAGCCCACGACAAGGACTGAGAATATAAACTGACCACTTTTCGAGCCTACCTTCCCTACGCACGCCCAGATCGGTGGAACTATGCCATCCCTCGAAAAAAACAAAAAAACGCAGTTTTAGGCTTGCATTTTAGCAACCTGACGGGTATAATACTTTTCTAAAAAAGTGGAGCATCTTGGGTGGGTCAAACAGCTTGAAAAGTTTCCATTTTTCTTGCTTTTTTGTTTGACAGGATTGTCTATATCGTTAGTTTCTTATTGCTCTTTAAGTTATAGATATTAGAGTTGCTTCAGCAGCTCACAAACCTCGGCGAGGCAGCGTGGTCCACCGGTCTCCCCCCCAGCCGGTCCCACCACCTCGCCATTTTTATGCGTAGAAGGGAGAACCCTAGCTGAAAGCTGGGGCTAAATATAGATTGCAACTCGGAAGCTGGAGGTTCCTACTTGCCGCGCACTTGGACATGCACACGCCTGCTGCGGGGGCCATCGAATTCGCAGAAGAAGATACCCTGCCAAGTGCCGAGGGTGATAGAGCCACCTTTTATGAGCACTTGTTCGCTGCAGCCGACAATTGAGCTTTTGGCGTGAGCGTCCGAGTTGCCTTCAACATGCTGGAACCCGGATATATGTTCCGGTATGGTCTGTTCAAGGGCCAGCAGGATATCGTGCGGTACTGACCGGTCGGCATTTTCATTTATAGTAATGGCCGCAGTGGTATGAGGACAAAAGACTATTGCATCACCATCCTTGATGCCGGACTCACGCACAACGGACTGAACCTGGCCTGTTATGTCGACCATTTGACAGCGAGTCTTAGTGCTTATACTGAATTGCTCCTGAAGTATCTTCATGGGGATTATCCTTTACATTTGCTCAACAACTTCGATACCCAATAGGTTGGTCAAGCCATGCTTAATGGTTCGCGCAGCAAGATCACAGAGAAGAATTCTCGTAGGTCTTTTACCCGGCCCAGCGTCAAGGACAGGACAATTCGTATAAAAGACGCTGAATTTCTGGGCCAGGTCATACAGGTAGCTCGTCAGATAGTTGGGTCTGTAGTCCGCAGCGGCTGATTGAATTGCTTCGCCGTAGCGAATCAGATGCTTTGCCAGCTCTATCTCGGCAGGTTCATCTAAGGTAATCTCCGTAATGCCTGCAAGTTCATCCTCGATTTTAATTTGTCCTTTTCGCTCTATGGACTTTATGCGTGCGTAAGCATACTGCATATATGGCGCGGTATTGCCATCCATCGCGAGCATCCTATCGAAATTAAAAACATAATCGCTTGTGCGGTTATTGGAATAGTCAGCGTATTTGACTGCTCCGATTCCGACTGCCTTTGCGATTTGGTCTTTCTTGTCTGGAGACAACTCGGGGTTTTTCTCCTCAACTATTTTTCTCGCACGCTGGACCGCCTCATCGAGCAGGTCTTTTAGCTTTACGTTTTCACCCTCGCGGGTCTTTAACGGCTTGCCATTTTCACCTAACACACTGCCGAATGTAACATGAACAAACTCTATTTCCTCGCCATCTCTCTTATTCCAGCCCGCCATATCAGCCACTGCGAAGAGCATCTCAAAGTGTAGCTTTTGGCGAGAGTCGGTGACATAGATAATTCTATCTGCTTTTAGCTCATTAACCCTATAACGAATAGCTGCCAAATCAGTTGTTGCATAAAGATATGCTCCATCGGATTTCCGAACCATAAACGGCAGCGGCTCACCTTCTTTATTCTTAAATCCTGGCGGAAAAACACAAAACGCTCCCTCAGATTCAACAACAAGTCTCTTGCTCTTTAATTCAGCAACGACATCTGGTAGCATATCATTGTACGTGCTCTCACCGCGTTCATGCTGTTTGTTAAGATTCACACCGAGAGTGTCGTAGATTGCCTGGTAATGAGAGCGAGACTCATTGACAATTATCTGCCAGAGCACAGTATATTCCGGATCATTCTTGTGCAAACGAACGACCGCTTCTCTTGCCGCTTTTTCAAACTGTGAGTCGCTGTCGTATCGTTGTTTTGCTTGTTTGTAGAAGTGCTCGAATATAACGAGGGGAAGCTTAAGTTGCTCTGCTGTAATGGGGGCGCCGGTGTATTCCTCTTGTTTGCGTGAATCCTCATCCAATAGAGCCATCAACATTCCGAATTGAGTTCCCCAGTCGCCGATATGGTTCTGACGGATGACTTTATGGCCAAGGAACTCAAGCGTCCGGCAGATGCAATCACCAATTATCGTGCTTCGCAAGTGACCAACATGCATCTCTTTGGCGATGTTCGGGCCGGAGAAATCAACGACGATTGCTTTCGGTTCGGTTGATTTTTCAATGCCAAGATTTTCTGAATACGTGTTGATTGCGAGAAGGCTTTGGGCGACAAAATTCGGTCTTAGTCGCAGGTTTATAAAGCCTGGGCCTGCGATTTCTGGCGGCTCGCAGATGTCACTTAATTGGGGTTCAGCATTCGGGGTTCGGGGTTCAGTGTTGAGCTTACTTACGATTTCTTCGGCTAACTTGTGTGGATTTGTTTTGAGCTTTTTAGCAAGAGGCATGATGCCGTTTGCCTGATAGTCGCCGAACTTGGGATCGGTGGCGGAACCTACCATCGCGGCGCAGTCCTTATGCCCCGTAATGGCAGCCATTGCAGCACCAATTTTTTCTTCAAGTATGTCTCGAATAGGCTTCATCAAATAGTCAATCAACAATCATCCATATGCTTTGTAGAAAAGATGTCATTTCGACCGTAGAGAGCGCAGCGAATGGAGTGGAGAAATCTGGGTTAGAAGCGCTGTTGCACGCAGATTTCTCGACTTCGGCTCCTTCGGAGCCTCCGCTCGAAATGACATTGTTGTGAAGGTTTCTACAGAGCATAGTCAGTAATCAATTCTCTTTGCGTCACCCCAGAGCAATTCCAGGTCGTAATAATCACGGTGCTCGCTGTCGAAGATGTGGACGACAACATCGACAAAATCCAGCAGAATCCAATGTGCATGTTCGTAGCCGGCCCTGCCGAATCGCTTCAGGTCGTACTGCCTTGCGGCCTGACAGATTTCGTCGGCTACTGTACGCATCTGCCGGTCACTCGTACCTGTCACGATGACGAAATAGTCCGTGGCCGGCGATATGCCTCTCAAATCCAGAACTACAATGTCGGTACAGTGTCTGCTAACCGCCTGCTTCGCGGCGAAGATAGCGAAATCTTTTGTCTCAGCGTTTCTTCTCTTCGGCAAAGGCACTTTCCTTATCTCTAAAAAAACGGAGTGGCCGGTTCAGCCACCCCGATAGATTACCTTTATCGTCAGTTTGCGTCAACTGCCCGATACGACGGAGATGGATGTTGTATCGCGTCTTGATTGGATTACTGACCGCCAAGGTGAAGCCATTCGCTGATAGTCGGGCCAAACTTGACAATGACACCCGAGAAGACGACGCTGACCATAGTCATCAGCTTTATAAGGATGTTGAGGCTTGGGCCTGACGTATCCTTACAGGGGTCGCCGACTGTGTCACCGACGACGGCGGCTTTGTGTGCATCGGAGCCTTTGCCGCCAAGATTGCCTTTTTCAATGTACTTTTTTGCGTTGTCCCAGGCACCGCCGGCATTATTGAGCGTAATTGCAAGAACAAATCCGGTCGTCAGGCCACCTGCCAGAAGGCCCATCACGCCCGCAACGCCGAGGAGAAGTCCGGTCACAACGGGGATGATAATCGCCAGCAGTGAAGGCAGAATCATCTCCTTCTGGGCGCCTCGCGTCGAGATGGAAACACAGCGGGCATAATCAGGCGTGGCGGTTCCTTCCATAATGCCTGGTATCTCCTTGAATTGCCTGCGGACTTCTTCGACCATAGCGCCGGCAGCTCTTCCTACAGCCTTCATAGCCATAGCAGAAAATACAAATGCCATCATAGCGCCGATGAAAAGCCCACAGATCAGTTTTGGGTTCATTATGTTCAGACCGTAGGCATTGACGAAGTCTATGACCGCAGCGGTCTTGACGTTGACGGCCCCGGCAACGCCGTCGGTCGCGGAGAACGCAACCTCGCCGACGTGATATATTCCATCGGCACTTTCCGACGCCAGTCTGCCGATCCAGATTCGGACCTCCTCGATATACGCAGCCAGAAGCGCCATAGCCGTTAGTGCAGCTGAGCCGATAGCAAAGCCTTTGCCCGTGGCTGCGGTGGTGTTGCCGAGGGCGTCGAGGGCATCGGTGCGCTTTCTGACTTCCGGTCCGAGGCCACTCATTTCAGCATTACCCCCGGCATTATCAGCTATTGGGCCATAAGCATCGGTTGCCAATGTAATACCAAGAGTTGACAACATACCGACCGCGGCAAAACCTATACCATATAGACCCATGGGCAAATTTGAAAAGCCGCCTGCCAAACCAAATGCAAACAGAATGCCGACCACAATCGTTATCACAGGCAAACCGGAAGAATACATGCCGGTCGCGAAGCCCTCTATAATCGTCGTCGCAGGACCCATCTTTGTTTGATCAGCGATTCCGCGAGTTGGCTTATATTCGTCAGAGGTGTAGTATTCGGTGAACTGGCCTATCACGACGCCCGCCACAAGGCCAGCGACGACGGAGCCGAAGATGCCCCAAGTAATCCAGCCGGCCATCGCAAGGCCCGCGACGGCGAGGATAATCAACACCGAACTTCCAAGGGTTCCAAACAGCAGGGCCCGAAGCAGGTTCTTCTGGCTGGCGTCTTCTTTGCAGCGAACCATGAATATGCCGAGGATCGAAAGGATAATACCCATGCCAGCGACAAGCATTGGTGCAAGCACTGCTTTTAGAACCTGCTGTGACGAGAGGGTCAAGGCGGCCCCCAAAGCAGCCGTGGCAAGGATTGAACCACAGTAGCTCTCATACAGGTCGGCTCCCATGCCGGCGACGTCACCAACGTTGTCACCAACATTGTCAGCAATTGTGGCGGGGTTGCGGGGATCATCTTCAGGGATGCCCGCTTCGACCTTACCGACGAGGTCGGCTCCGACATCGGCTGCTTTCGTATAGATTCCGCCACCGACACGGGCAAAGAGCGCCTGCGTTGAAGCACCCATGCCAAAGGTTATCATGGTGGTTGTTATCTCAACAAGCTTGTGCTCAGGCTCCATACCGGCCTTGACCAACGTCAGGCCGAGGAAGGTTAGACCGTCCCTCATGTGTTCCGCCGTGTAAACGAGCTTGTCGAGAATCAGATACCACATCGAAATATCGAATAGTCCAAAGCCGACAACGATCAGGCCCATGACGGCTCCGGACTTGAATGCGACCTGCAAACCGCGATTGAGCGATTCACTGGCACCCTGTGCGGTGCGGGCAGAGGCGTTGGTAGCGGTTTTCATGCCGAGAAAACCACACAAGCCACTAAAAAATCCGCCAGTGAGAAACGCCACCGGCACAAACGGATTTTGAACACCCTTGTAGGCACAAAAGGCAAAAATAACCAACAGGATAAAAAACACCAAGGCTACGACGCTGTACTGCCTGAATAGATATGCGTAAGCGCCTTCACGGACATGGTGCGCGATCTCAATCATCTTCTCCGTACCTTCGGGAGCAGCCATCACTTTCCTATAGAAATGATATGCGAATCCCAAAGCCAACAGCGATGCTACCGGCGCGAGCCACCAGCTTACAGGTGTGCCGGCCGTCTCGGCAGATACTTCCGCACCTGCCGCCATCGCTGTTGTATTTAAGGCTAAAGTTGGAACCAAAAACCCAGCAATCCTACCGAAAACTTTCACTTTTTTACTCCTTATCTACTTCAACGATTATTTTAACGAATGCAGAATTCGTAAAAAGCCCACGCAGTTTAACGAAACCGAGATGATTTTCAAGTTATTTGTCCGCGAAAGGAGGGAACTGAGCAGAATTGACTTTTACCACGCAAGATTTGCACTTCCAATCTTCTTCTTAGCCAACCCTTGCTTTGCTTTTTTTAACTTTGTGCTTCTACGTGTGGTATTCGGCGTTGATTCGCACGTACTCGTCGGACAAATCACAGCCATAGCAGAAATCGGTTTGTTTGCCAACGCCAAGGTCAACGGTTATTGTGTGCTCGGTTTGCGATACTATTTTGCTGGCTTTCTTGCGGTCAAATTTTGCAGGGCTGCCATTTCTGAAAACGTTGACTGAGCCAAGCTTGCAGGAGAGCTTTTCGGGATTGAGTTTTACACCTGCAGAGCCTACCGCACAGATGATTCGTCCCCAGTTTGGGTCGCCACCATGGATTGCGCACTTGACCAGTGGATAATCAGCTACTGCGCGGGCGACTTTGGCAGCATCCGCTTTCGTGGTGGCGCCGGTAACGACGACTTTAAATATTCGCGTGGCGCCTTCGGCATCGTGGGCCATTTGCTTTGCAAGGTCGTCGCATAACTCGGTCAGGGTCTTAACGAATCGTTTGTAGCGCGGGCATTCGCTGACTATTGGGCGATTATCTGCTAAGCCGGAGGCGAGGATTATTGCGGTATCGTTCGTGCTCTGATGGCCGTCCACGGTGAGTTTGTTTAGGGAATTTCCGATTGCCATTTTAAGAGCCTTGGTCAACAGTCGTTTTGTTATCGAGACATCGGTCGTAATAAAGCAAAGCGTCGTTGCCATATTTGGGGCGATCATTCCCGCGCCTTTAACGCAACCCGCAATAGTAACTTTTCGCCCAGAGATATCAAACTGCCGAGAAGTATACTTTGGCTTAGTGTCGGTGGTCATTATAGCCTTGGCAAAATCCAGGCCGGCCTGCGGCGAATCGGACAATTGTGCCACGGCCTTTGAGATTCCGGCAGCTATCTTTTTGATAGGGAGCTGCTTACCAATGATACCGGTGGAAGCAATGAGAACGTTTCGTGGCCCGTATTTCGTATTTCGTTCGAGATACGCTTCACGCTTCACGAAATGCAGAACCTCCGCACACATTCGCTTTGCGTTTTTAATGCCCTGGTTGCCGGTGCAGGCATTGGCATTGCCGGAATTTACAACAACTGCATAAGCCTTGGGGCTTTTGACATGCTCTCTACATACATCAACAGCCGCCGAGGCAATCTTATTGGTTGTAAATACCACCGCAGCAGTTGCACCTGTCGGACAGACAAGCAACCCCAAATCGGGCTTCCTCGATTTTTTAATTCCGCAGGCCACTCCCGCTGTCCAAAATCCCTTAGGTGATGTTATAGTATGATTTCCCACTATCAATCCTCACATTCATTCGTTAGGTATTATAAAGTTTGAATGAAAAGCAGTCCCGTTGTCCAACTTGCATTTTTTTTATTATTGCCTATTTGCACACAGAAATAACAAGCATATTTTACGAGTACTGCTCAATTTTCTCAATACCGTACGACGCTTTTAATTCTTCATAGGCATGAACGCTGTTTTGGCCTCTTGGCAGGTTATATCGGCCGTTTAGTGTGAACTTAAACAAAACCTCTGATTCTTAGCTCGTATGAGCCTGTCAATCAGTTGGTAAAGGCGTTTGGATTCTGTGATTTCTGGTTTATACTTTTTGTAGGGGCGTATTTGTGTCTGCGAAAAAGTCCACAAGAACATCTCAAGTCGAAAAAACACATTAATCAGCCGGAGGTACATAAATTGGCGATTCAATCTATCCAGAGAAACATCATTAACGTCACTTTGCCCGAAGAGCCGCGTATCCGCGACGAGCTACGTACCGTTATGGAAATGGTGCGTTCAAGGGGTGATTTCGATGTAGTTTCTGATTTCTCGCACGTTGATATTCTAACATCGTCAAGCATCTCGGCTTTGCTAAGGCTGCGCAAGCTGCTCGGCGACTACGGTCATCAACTCGTTTTCTACAGCGTCTCAGGCCCAACGAAAAGTATCTTTACGGCGACAGGCATCGACGGGGTCTTTGAATTCGCCGATGATGAGCTAAGCGCCCTGCAGACTCTTCACAGCACCAATCCTCTTTCGGGTACTTACTAAAAGACAAAGATAACCAGCAAGTGGCTAAGCCCAAACATCCATCCCTCGAAGTGCGGCCATGCACGGGCCTGATAGCTCAGACAGCATCCAAACAGATGATTAGCCCGCGATGATCTTCCAACTTTCGTTCAACTCCTCCATCAGCGTGATAACTTCACGAATCATCTGAGGATCACGCTTAGCATTGGCTTCGGCCAGACGCCTATTCATAAAACCATATAAGCTACGAAGATTGCCAGCTATTTCGCCACCGTTATCTACATCGAGGACCACATTAAGCTCGTTGATTATATCCTGCGCCCTACCTATGTACTGGCCCTTTGCCTCGTAGTTCTTTTCCTCCAGCTCTTTTATCGCCAACTTCATGAACTTAATTGCGCCGTCGTAAAGCAGCACAATCAGACGGCCTTTGCTTTGTGTGCTGACCGCAGCATCCTTATATGCCGAGATTCCCTTCATACTGCTGCTCCTGGTATATCCAAAACCGTATCGATTGGCCCTCAAATTGCCTATGAAGACCCTACGCAGATTCAGAAGATGTGATCATAACTCAAAGGGAGATGACTTAACGCATATGCCTTCGTCATCTCCCCCTTACCGCGCCAGTGTTATCTAAGCAGTGTTAATGCCATCTGTGGAATCGCATTGGCCTGAGCCAGCATAGCAGTACCGGCCTGCGCCAGCACCTGATTTCTGGTCATCACTGCCATTTCGGTAGCCACATCGACATCCGAGATTCGAGATTCGGACGCCATCAGATTCTCGGCCTGAATATCAACCACCTGAATCGTGCTCTCCAGACGGTTCATCTTGTAGCCGAATTTGGCAGCAGCAGTCGTCGTATCGCTGATAGCGCTGTCCAGGGTCGCCAGGGCATTCGCGGCGCTGGTTACAGTCTCGATGCTCGCAGAGGCTGAATCAATGCCAAGAGCGCTTTGGGTCAGCTCAGAACCGGTAATCTCAATCTTATCGTCATCCTGATCACCGAAACGGATGGTCCTTGTAGTAGTATTGTCGAGCATCTTAATACCGTTGAACTCAGTCGTTGTTGCGATACGCTCAATTTCGTTGGCCATTTCCTTGAACTCGCTGTCCATAATGGCTCGCTGGTCAGAAGAATATGAGCCAGTAGCCGCTTGCTCAGCCAACTGTTTCATTCGCACCAGAAGCTCATCCATTGTGGCCACTGCACCTTCCATGGTCTGCAACAGACTAATACCATCCTGAGCATTACGAGAACCCTGTTGTAAAACAGCGATGTCGGCACGCATCAACTCGCGAACGGCCATACCGGCCGCGTCATCCTTGGCGCTGTTGATGCGCAAGCCAGACGACAGCCTTTCGACCGACCTGGCCAAAGCATCATAGCTTTTTCCCAAGTTGCGGGCAGCGTTTGCCGCCATAATGTTATTCTTAATTGCTAGCATATTGTCGACTCCTTAAAAAGTACCCCGATTCTGTGGCCCTGTGTTAATACCTTCTCCTTTTTAACAAGCGCGCCGTAGAACTTTGCTTTTATTGCTCATTATCGGCCAGAAGCAATGGAACTTAAGGGATTTCCCAATAGAAAATGAGTACAAAGTCTTTGGACCTGTAATATTATTTCCAGCGACGCTAATATCAGTTTCAGACTTGCCCAAAGGCAAAAAAACAGCCCAAAAATTCTTAAATCACATAGAATAACTCTGATAAGCTCCGAAAAATACTAATTGTGATTAAAATTTGCGCCTATGTCATTTCGACCGAAGGGGCACAGAGTGGCCCGTAGTGGAGAAATCTGTTCAAATAGATTTCTCGGCTCGCCTACGGCTCGCTCGAAATGACACGAGTAAGCGCATTAATTATTCACAATTGGTATAATGCACCTCAGACCTAAGAAACACTCCCAAATTGTTTCCTCATAAAGCCTCGATGCGGCTTCAAAACGATAAATTATCAACAAAAACATCTAAATCGAGTTTAGTTCCGGATAACAGCATACGATTACTACAGCATCTGTCTGAGGAGTATTTGCTGCCGAAAATTACCATCCCAGCGTCGTTTGAAGAGATATCAGCCAATATGTACGGAAAAAAGACTCAAATGGATAGTAAAACATTACTCGTGTTCAACTGTCATGAACCCTGGATATATCAGCTTGGCGCACTACAATTCAACTTGGACATAGTAATCGGACTTAAAGGCAGGTATAGGAAAACATGGGACAAACAGATGCGTCCTTTGCCGCCGTGCAGCCGGCTTATTACATTATCGGAAGCTTTGGAGTCGCCTATTTCCTACCACTGCATAATTGCCCACAATATATCCGATCTACTCGATGTCAAAACAAGACACGAGCCCCGATTGATTGTACTACACTCCACTCTCCAAGGACGGCTTTACGAAGAAGAATCCAACGTACAACCGCGACAAGTAAAACATTTGTTACAAAAGTACCTTAAGCTCATTGGCGGCCATGCGGTCGCTGTATCAATGTTCAAAGGCGAATCCTGGGGATTGACTGAGGACATCGTGCACCCCAGTGTCGATCCAAATGACTATCCACCATATTCAGGACACATCGCTTGTGGCCTTCGGATATGCAATTTCGTGAACAGCCGCAAAAAGATATTGTTATGGGACTTTCACGAAAAGGCTTTCAGCGGAGTTCCTGTACGACTCGTTGGACATAATCCAAACATGCCGGGTGTCAGAGCCGCTGATAACTGGAATCAACTCAAAAAAATTATGCAATCGCATCGATTCTATATTCACACAGCCGACCCCAGATTTGAAGCGGGATACAATATGGCTACTATAGAAGCAATGGCTGCCGGTTTGCCAGTTCTCAGCAATATTCATCCAACCTCACCGGTCGAGCACGGTGTAAGCGGGTTTCTCAGTAACAATCCAGATGAATTACGTCGGTATGCAGAAGAACTACTGAAAGATCGAGAGCTGGCTGCATCGATGGGTTGTCAGGCCCGTAAAACTGCCACGGAACGCTTCTCAACTCATAGATTCAAACACGCCTTTCTTCGTTCAATCGAGATTGCACATCGTAAATGGCATAGCAAGGAGGTCAGTCTGGCCTGCCCCATCTTGGGATAACATGCTTCTCAGTGTAAACAGGATAAGAGAAGTCCTGTAACGCATCTAAACAAGCACATTAATAGAATCCTGCCCAAGCTGCACCTGCAATTCTGATTCCCAATGTTCGTCTATTTGACTTGCGTGAAGCCCGTTCATACTCTCTCCATCAAAATTATCGCCACTGGAAAAGCCATGTTCACTTAACATGTTGTCATGAGAAGTGCCGCCGTGCCGGAATCCCAAAAATTGCCCTTGATCGGCATCCCGCTGCGAATGATCTGTCAGTATCACTTCTATCCTGCCAATCCGAACGCCCGACTCCTCCAGGCCTCGGACTATCTCTGGCAGCGTCTGCTCAATCTCGAATCTGGTCTCGGCCTTGCTAACCTCCAGCAAACCATTGATTCCGCCCTGCTCTTGCTGAAACTTCACGACTACTGAGCCAAGCTCCGGCGGATGAAGCTGAATAGTTATACGTCCATTTCCCTGCTGCAATGAACTCTGAACGGATTCCATGATCTGCTCACCGACGCTCTTAGGCATGTCGGTTGACAACATGTTTTTACCAGCCTCTGTAAATCCATCAGATACGACTGCTCGCTGTGAAAGGGTCTGCTGAGCATGGCCCACGACAAAACCCTGCTCCAGCCCCCTAACAGCATTCACATCAGACTTAAATTCGCTATGGTTCTGTTCTCGGACAACTGACACCTGTATTTCCTTAACATTCCGCTCACCAATAGGAACATTATCGGGCATTTGACGACTTCTATTGCCGAGGGATTCGCTGCTTGCTTGTCCCAAGGCGGAGCTGTGGCTGTCTTGCCCTTTCAGAACGGATAGTGATTCCTGCAGTTTAGCCGGCTGCTCCTGCGTTATGAGTCTCGTGGTTACGACCGACGAGTCGCGATCGCTTATTAGGGCTGACTCCTGCTTCAGTGAAGGTGGCCGGGCCTCGTCAATCGGCGCCTTATCGCCATTTTCAGTCCATTGGCTCCCTTTCACAGGTTGGCTCTCTTTCACAGGTTGGCTCTCTTTCACAGAGAGAGGAACCGCCGGATTTTCCCTTACTCCTTCCGTATTTGTGGGCATTTTTTTACCAACCTGACTATCCACAGGCATGACCTTCCCACTGTTGACGATTTGACTCTGTTCTTGCTTGTTCGATTTAGAAGCCTGAGCACCACGTGCTGTTTCAGGATTTGGGATGAGTACAGTTCTATTCTTGATCTGTCTAAAGATTTGTTGATCTGCAGCAAAGACAACCGGAGCCTTCTGCTGTTTTTGAAAATTACCTATTTTATCACCAGTATTGATAAGAGGACGTCCTTCACGCGAGGTAGATTCTTGGGTAACCAATTGTACAGTGCCGAGCAGTGGGATGGGCACTGATGCGATAGCCTCAGATGTAGGATTATTGTTATTTGAGTGCTGACTGGGCTTCGTATGAGTTCTTGTCTTAACCACACCATTTTCCGAACCATCCTGCTTGACTTTTTTGCAGGGCGTTTGCTCGCCAGTCGAGCCAACTCCACTACAAACTGGTGTATTAGAGATGGTTAATTCCTCAGAGGCTGCGATCGTGTGGGAGTTATTAGATGTCGGGATAGTGAATTGTCCGATATCTTGCCCTCTGAGCTGCCGTTGGTTGGTAGCAACAGAATCCGGTATACTCTTGATTATACTGTCGACGGAGAAAAGATTAATGCTCATTCAATAAGTTCCTACAAAGACCCACCTATTTTTAGCAATAGCTGTGCCGCCAGACTAAAAAAAATATGATCTGTCTCATAACATCTTTTAATGACAGAAGTTACAAATATACGAAAATTGATCTAAATAACAACGCCGAACAACTCTTATACTAAGGTCGGAGAAATTCTCCTTACCTTGGAGAGATTTTCCGGCTCGCCACAATTGGCGGAATTTCCGTTGGCAATGCCGTATCCATGCTGGCTTTGAGATGTAAAAGAAAACGCCTTACTGTATAGAATCCTGACACATTCGGCATCGCCTATTCCGGTCAATTGGATAAACCAAGCCATTTCTTGTGCAGTCTGCTGAGCTAATACGCTGAAAACACCCGTTTCTGAACATTTGGCACGATTATTGCTCTCTTTTCTGGGAAAATACAAAAAGTTCCTACAGAAAGACGAGTAAAGATATGCCAGAGACGGGCAATATAGCGGATTTTCTTGAAGCAGGTATCAGAGCTGAGAGTCTCCGCCAGAAAGCTATCGCCAGTAACATTGCCAATATCGAGACGCCCGGATATCGTAGAGTTGATATCAGATTCGAGGAGCTACTTGCCGAGGCCTTAAACGCACCCGGACCACTTAACCAGACCGAGATAGAGCCTCAGTTATATCAACCTAAACAAACACCGGTTAAGTCGAATGGCAATGACGTCACCTTAGAGACCGAGATTGGCGAGATGGTCAAGAACACCCTGAGACACAAAACATATATTCGACTGCTCGGCTTGAAATTCAAACAAATCGATCTGGCTATACGCACAAATACCTAAGTTAACTTAGAACTTTAGGTTCAGAAATTTTACAAACAAGAAAATAAAAAGAGGTAAAGAACAGATGGACGTTGACAACATCTTCGGCCCAATAGACATCGCTGTTTCAGGAATGCGGTCCCAAAGCAGAAACATAGAAGTAATCTCCTCCAATGTAGCTAACGCCCGCACAAGCGATGCCGGTAAAGGCCAACCTTATCGCAGACTCGAAACCATCTTCGAAACGCAAAGCGATGGTATTAGCCCTGTGACGGTAGGTGATATCATCACCGATATGAGCGACTTCCAAAAGATATTCGACCCAGGTAATCCTTACGCCGACGAGAGCGGATATGTAGCGATGCCCAACGTCAAGCTCCCCATTGAGATGATGAATCTGACCATTGCTACCCGTGCATACCAGGCCAATGCAGCAATCCTTAAACGCTATCAGCAAATGGTGGAGACTACACTTGAGTTGCTTCGTTAAGAAGGGATAATAAAATGATCAACTTAAATGCCAACGTAAATTCGGTACCTCCCAACATTGACAAGTTAACCTCACGACCGGAGAAGCCAACATCCCAGAACTCAGGCTTCTCCGACACAGTTAAGGCCGTATCCAATTACATCTCAAAGGTCGATGACCTTCAGCAGTCATCAGATACATCTATAAAAGACCTGCTGGCAGGTAAAAACAACGACATCACCGCTGTAGTATCAATGGTAGCCAAGGCCGATATGAGTTTCAAACTCCTTGTGGGCGTTAGAAACAAGTTAATCGAAGCCTACAAACAGACAATGAATATGCCTTTATGATTGCTGGGCGTCCGGCACAGAATCTGCAGATTAGAAATTCAAAGCAGATTACGTAGCGAGCAAGTTTGATGAGTTTTTTGCAGAAAATAGCTCTGACTTGGCAAAAGGTTAGCCTTATTCATCGGGCCTTACTTGTTGCAGTCGGTCTGACATTTATTATTGTCGCTGCGCTGCTTGTGCGCTGGGCACGCGAACCCGATATGAGAATGTTATATCAAAATTTATCCCCGGCAGAAGCATCCAAGATCACAGAGAAAATTAGTGAGAAAGATATCCCCTATAAACTCAGTGACGGCGGAACCACAATATACGTACCGCAAGAAAACGTCTACCAGCTACGGCTTGATATGGCCAAGGAGGGACTTCCTGTAGGGGAACAAAGTGGCTACAGGATATTTGACGACGAAAAAATTGGTGTAAGTCCATTTGTTCAGAATGTTAATCTAAAGCGGGCGCTACAGGAAGAACTGGCTAAGAGCATTCAAATGATCGACGGTGTCTCACACGCCCGCGTCCACATAGTTAGCTCCGAGCAGCAACTCTTTGTCGCCGAAGCCGCCCAGACGACTGCCTCTGTTGTTCTGCGACTAAGGCCGGGCTACAAATTAAGCGCTTCGAATATCGCAGCGATCACCCATTTGGTCTCCGGAAGTGTCAAAGGACTCACCGCGGAAAAGGTGACAGTCATAGACAGTCAGGGACGACTGCTCTCCGGCAGCTCCGACCAAACCATGGTCAGCGGGGCCGGTACGGCTCAGGACTACAAGGAAAGAGTAGAGCAAGGTCTGGCAAAAAAGGCCGAAGATATGCTAACCGCCGTACTGGGGCCGGGCCGTGCGACAGTAAGAGTCAGCGCTGTAATCGACATGAACAGCGTCAATACCCTCACAGAAATCTACGATCCAAGCGCAAAAGTCACCGCAAAGGAAGAAATCAAAACCAAATCCGAAATCGAGCAGCCTACAGCGTCTGCTGAAGGCGAGACCGCAACACCAGGAAACACAAAGAAAGATGAAACGGTTGTCACCGAGTATGAAGTGGGGAAAACGGTCAAGCAACAAGTTGTTCTGCCCGGCGAGATAAAATCTTTATCCGTGGCTGCCTTTGTTGATTTGACTCCTACTGATACCAACGAGGCTGAAACCACTGGACAACCTGCCATGATAATGCAGTTGTCCGACGTAGAGGATATCATTAAAAATGCCCTCGGTCTTAAGCAGACAGACTTGCTTAAGGTTGTTCAGGTGAGATTTCATCGCCCGGCTGAAGTACTGATTGAAGAAGAGCCATCCAACTGGCCCCGCTACATAGCGATCGCCCGTCACACCTCTTTAGGCGTTATGGCGATCTGCGCACTGCTCGTATTTCGAATATTCAATAGCGCCAGAAAAAAGGCTGCCGCCGAGGCAGCGTCGAAACAACTGCCTGCGGCCGAGGCAGGAGCAATCGGTTTTCTACCAGCCGGACAAGGGACTTCTGAATCTTTGGTTCTGCGTAAACAAATAGCCGGTGCCATACAGAGCAATCCAGAGCAAGTCAGACAATTGTTCGCAAGTTGGTTAGAGGAAAAGGAGTAACAGACAAGTGACCCTGACAGGCAAACAAAAAGCCGCGATGTTGTTAATGAACCTCGACGTACCCACCGCAGCAGAGCTGCTCAAAGGTTTCGATACAACAACAGTCCAGCAGTTAGCAGTGGAGTTGAGCTATCTCGATGCGGCAGGCTACCGTAACAGCACCCAAAGTGCTGAGATTACGAGACAGTTCTATGATTCGCTTCACAAACGGCCGGAATTCGAGATGAAAAACTTCCTGCAGGAGATGCTCAAGAATACACTGGGCGACGAAAAAGCTACACAGATTCAAACCCAGATACAGGAACTGTTACAGAAACGAGATCCTTTTATTACCATCCGGACCGCCGAAGCAGAAACGTTGACCTCGGTTCTGGAAACCGAGCATCCACAAGCCGTCGCTGTTGTCCTGTCGGAGATGTCCGCAAAGAAAAGCTCACAGATACTTGGCATGCTTGGTGAAGGAGTCCGGCTAAGCGCTGTCGGCAGAATGACGAGCTTAGAAACTGTAACAACCGAGGCCAAGGCGCGAATCGCGCAAATGGTCACTAAACGTTTGGACACCGCCTTGGCTGCTCGCAAGAGCGGAACTGTGCAAGCCCGGCCGGAACAGTCACTAAGAAAGGTAGCTGTGATTTTGAGAAACCTTAATAAAGAGCTTCGAGATGGTGTCCTTGGAGCCATACAGCAAAAGGACAGTGAAGCGAGCCAGACGGTAACCAACTTAATGGTAGTGTGGGATGATATCCCACAAGTAGCTGACAGGTCGCTGCAGGAGTCACTACGAGGTATTGACGAGCGACAACTCGCGTTGGCATTACATGATGCAGATGACTTCATTGCCAAAAAAATAAAATCCAATATCTCCGAACGGGCAGCTGCTATGTTGGACGAGGAGGCATCACTTATGTCGGCCCCAAAAAGTGAAGATGTCAATCAAGCAAAGGAAAAAATTATCAACGCTCTGCGTGAAATGAACAGCAAGGGTGAACTAACCTTTACAGAAGAATAGTATTATGGCTGGGACATTTACAGTCAATCTGCTCAAGCCAGTAACATCGGTGTCAATCATTGAAGACCATAAGGTCCTGCAAAACGACACCTCAACAACCGTTGAACAATGTAATAATAGCCAGCCGGCTTCTGCTATAGAAACGCAACTGAGCCTGAAGCAGGATTTGCACCAACAAAAGGCTGAACTAAAACAGGTTTGCCAGACACTCAATAACCTTGTCGATAAGCTCAATAAATTTTATAGCGATGTATTGTCCACACATAAGGAGCAAATCGCCAAGCTTTCCATAGAAATAGCAAGAAAGATTCTGATGCAGAAAGTACACAAGGGAGATTATGAGATAGAGCCTATCATCGAAGAAGTATTGAAAAATGCGCCTGCGCATCAGGAATTGGTTGTACATGTCAGTCCTACGGACCTAGCTCAATGTCAAAAGACACAGCAGGATGATCCTAACGGCGCTTTCGCCAGTATTAAGTTCGTGGCAGATACTAACATTGGTCGGGCGGAATGTTTGCTCGAAAGCCCCAAGGGAATAATCAAATCTTTCATTGAAGAACATATGGAGCGGATTAGCGAAGCTCTTTCGAAGATGGAGTGACTTATGGATAACAACGAAGCCGGCAATTTTTCGATCGATTTTGAAAAGTTTCACTCGGTCGTGCAAGAGGTCAATTTACTGGACCGCCAAGGATACGTGGTACGGGTCTCAGGCACAACTGTCGAGACTGCTGGCCCAAGAGTAGGACTGGGTGAACTCTGTGGAATCCACATTCGTGATGGCCGACGAGTACTAGCAGAGGTTGTAGGTTTTCAAAATGATCACCTCATCTTACTGCCCCTGGCGCACATAGAAGGTATATCGCCCGGTGATACCATAACAGCCAGAACAACACCGCGCCATATAACCTTAAGCGAGCACGTCCTGGGTAGAGTACTAAATGGTCTGGGTGAACCTATCGATGACAAAGGCCCCTTGATAGGAACAGATAAAAAAGTATTAGATGTAAGCAGCCCTCCACCATTGAGCCGAGAGAAGATTACCGAGCCCCTATCACTGGGAATAAGATCGCTTGACGGTGTGCTAACGTGCGGTAAGGGACAGCGAGTCGGTATCTTTTCAGGCAGTGGCGTGGGCAAGAGTGTGCTTCTCGGTGACATTGCCAATTCCAGTGAAGCAGCAGTTAACATTGTTGCATTGATAGGAGAGCGTGGCCGTGAGGTCCGTGAATTCCTTGAAGAAAATCTCGGTCAAAAGGGCCTCGCTCGCAGCGTTGTAGTGGTTGCTCCATCAGACGCGCCGCCTATTCAGCGAGTAAAAGCTGCGTTTGTGGCCGTTACGATCGCCGAGTACTTCAGAGACAAAGCGAAAACCGTGCTATTCATGATGGATTCGATCACGCGCTTTGCGCAGGCCCAGCGACAAATCGGTCTTGCCGCAGGCGAGCCGCCAGCGACTAAAGGCTACTGTCCGAGCGTTTTCTCACTAATGCCAAGGCTCATTGAACGTCTGGGATGCGCCGAGAATGGCAGCATCACAGGCATAATCACGGTTCTGGTAGAAAATGATGATTTAGCCGACCCCGTCGCTGACACTGCCAGAAGCCTTCTGGATGGGCATATCGTCCTATCAAGAAAACTGGCTGATAGAGGACATTATCCTGCCGTGGACATACTGCAAAGTGTCAGTCGATTAATGCCTGCAGTAACCAGCAAAGAGCACAGAATCGCAATCCAAAAACTAAAAGAAATATACGCCACATACACCGACGCCGAAGACATGATTAACATCGGCGCTTTTTCGCCGGGCAGCAATCGGCGCATCGATGGTGCCATTACCTTAATTGACAAAATAAATAAATTTCTAATTCAGCCCGTCCGTCAACGAACAGCCTTCGATGAAACCGTCAAGCAGCTGACTGAAATTACCAGATCGTGGGATCAGCTTATAGGTGACGCGAGATAGGCATTAGAATCTCAATGAAACGATTCGTATGGCGCTTGCAGCGTGTGTTGGATATAAAGACAAAGGAAGAACAGGCGAAAAGAGCAGAATTATTCCAGCTAACAGAAAAGTTAGCCGAGACACGAGGAAAATTGCTCATGCGAAAAAGGATATTACGTGATATAGCCGCCGGCATAGCTAAGAAAGAACCGCAGAAACGATTACATGAACAGCAGCTTTTTCTGAAGTTTTCAACTATCAACGATGAACTGATCAAGAAACTTCAAAGCGAAATATGTGAGTTGGAATCACAACAAAGAAAAAAGATTACCGAGGTCTTAAAAGCGAGACGGTTCAAGGAAGGTTTGGAAAAATTACGAGCTGAGGCAAGAGAACAATATATAACAGAGCAAGAGAAACTCGAACAAAAGACCCTGGATGAAGTCGCCACTGTTTTCTCCGCTCGACTGAACAATAGGAACCTGGAATAATTCTTTTTATCTGTAGGCATAACAGCTAAAAACTCAGGAGATAAACCATGAGTAAGAAGCTCATAGTCATTATAGCAGGATCGGGCCTGATAAGCTTTGCTGCGGCCTTTGTTATTGCATGGTTGACCCAACAAGCACCATCAAGTCCTCCGGGGCAATCAGCTCAGGCCAAACAACAGACCGAGCTGAATCTGCCAACATCAGAAGCCGACGAGACGAGTACCCAAACCCGTGATTTTAGCACAACCGGTAGAGCCATGACAGAGAAGCAACTCAAAGACCTCGTTTATGACGTCAGACTGAAAATGCAGGAGTACGATAACAAACTGCAAAGCCTCAAACTGCGCGAGCAAAGACTACAGACGGCCCAGCAGACATTAAGAGAAGATATCGAAAGCCTCAACAACCTGCGAATTGAACTCGCATCTGCTGTAGCCATCCTCAAAAATGAACGTGATAAGCTCGAAAAAAGCAGGACTGAAGTTGCCCAAAATGAGAAACGGAACCTCGTGTCCATCGCCGCCACATACGACAAAATGGACGCAACAAGTGCCGGCAAGATACTGAGCAGCATGTGCTCAGGCCAATTGCAGAAAGGCATCCATACAGATGTAGACAACAACATCGAAGACGCCGTCAAAATACTGTACTACATGACAGAAAGAACCAAAGCTAAATTATTAGCAGAACTGGTCAATTCTGAGCCCTCACTTGCTGCTCTTCTGTCCCAAAAACTGAAAACTGTAGTGGAGAGACAATAGTACCATGGATGTCGCAACGATAGTAGGAGTAATGCTTGGTTTTTTTGTGATCGTTGGGGCCATCGTTGCCGGTGGCGGCGCTGGAATGTTTTTGCATATTCCCTCGTTGGCAATAACAATTGGTGGGATGATCTGTGCAACACTCATCCATTTTTCGCTGCCGCAGTTCTTGGGAATCTTCTCTGTAATCAAAAAAACAATAGTTACAAAAATACCATCTCAGCCAGAGCTTATTCAAAAGATGGTCAACTTCGCCGCCATCAACAGGCGCGATGGGACACTGGCCCTTGAACCGGAAATTGGCAAACTTAGCGACATGTTTTTCATCAAGGGTATGCAATTACTCGTTGACGGCCAGGATTCTGAAGTAATCCGCGACCTTCTAACTCCTGAGATTCAGTATCTTCAAGAACGTCATTCAAAAGGCAAGAAAATCTTGGAGTTCATGGGAGCCGCAGCTCCTGCCTTTGGGATGATAGGCACACTTATCGGTCTGATACAGATGTTAAGAAGTCTTGAGTCGCCTGAAAAGATAGGCGCGGGAATGGCCGTAGCTCTGCTCACGACATTCTATGGGGCATTCTCGGCCAACCTGATCTTCATTCCATTGGCGGGAAAGCTGGGCATTTATTCGAAAGAAGAGTCCACCGCCATGGAGATGGTCGTCGAAGGTGTCTGTGCCGTCTCGCAAGGTGACAACCCCACGACCGTCCGCGAAAAACTCCAAGCATTTGTATCTCAAAGCAGACGTCAGGAAGTAAAAGCAACAGTATAATGCCTCGCGCTGAGAAAAATACACAGTCCGATGACACCCAAAGTGCACCGGAATGGATGGTAACTTTCAGCGACTGTATGACGCTGCTGCTGACCTTTTTTGTTCTTCTGTTGAGCTTTTCCTCATTTGACGACAAAGTCTTCCGGAAAATGGAAACTGCTCTGGCCGAAGCTTTGCCGGGGGTTGGCATGTCAATGATGAAGGATAAAGACGCATTCCTGACTATCAGGCAGATCCAATACAAAAAAGATCTTCAAAAAGGAAGTGAAAAACCTACCCTAAACGGAAACATCGAAGCTAATCCGAAAGAGGACATAAGTCTCTTACCCTTTCAGAATCGAAAAGTATTCCTGATCCCGTCCGAAAAGGTCTTTTGGGGCAGGGGTTCTTTCATTTCCTCCAGAGGACGTGAAATCCTCTCGGATGTAGCGTCGCTGTTGAAAACAGTACCCAATAGAATAGCAGTAAGTGAGAATAATCAGACAAACGATAGAAAAAGTATTGAACTGGGCTTGTACCGTGCGTGGGCTGTTACAAAGTATCTCACGGAGCAACAGCATCTCGACAAGAATCGATTTAGTGTCTCAGCAGCAAGCACTATACCCCAACAGAATCTCTCAAGCGATCGAGCACGCCCTTCAAGGTCAGTAAGCAGACGTATGCTCGAGATAGTCATATTAGAACGGAGTATTTACGATTGAAAAAGCCGACTCGGCCAAAAGATGGTAAGTCATCCAAGGTCCCAGCATATATCGTTACCTTCTCCGACATGGTGACCTTGTTGCTGACATTTTTCGTCATGCTGCTCAGTCTTGCAGAAGTGCAGGACCCGGAACTGTTCAATAAAGGCCGGGACTCCTTCTGGCAATCAATCAGATATTGTGGACTCGGACCTCTTCTCGGAAGAAGGGTAAAAGTCAATCTGGGCAATCAAAAAGTCAAATATCCAATAAGCGATCCCAACAACGTATCCGAAAGCAGAGGCATAGATGAAAAGCAACAGACAATTCGGCAAACATTCAAGAGACTCAGACGCTCAATGGCTACAATACCCTCACAGCTAACCGCAGAAACGGTTAACTTCACGGTAACGAACATTCAGTTTGCGCCTGGCCAGGCAATCTTGAATCAACCAGCAAAGAGCTTTCTGACCGAATTCTGTCTGGATCTGCAACAAAACCTCGATCGCGAGACCACTATGCTCTATGTAGTTGGTCTGGCTAATGATGAAACAATGGAAAAACAACAGTGGATAATCTCAGCCCGACGAGCTCAGGCAGTAGCTGATTTTATCCAACAAACTTTATCTACACCCTCAAACCGGCAAGTAACATACGGCGAGACAAGCGAGCAGTCGAAATGGCGTATCTTCTGGTGGGGGGCAGGACCACGAGGGAATTGGGCAGGAAAGGACAGCAGTATATCAGGACAATCCGAAATATTGATCGCGATTCTCAAAAGAAGTCCCTGATTTGTGCGCCTGTCAAGTTTTTCGACATCCTGTGGGCCCCTTAACCCCAAAAATCCTGAATAATAAGGCATAGAATGCTTCTCAGCACTTCGGCACGCTTTTTGCACAGATACCTATGGATGGCTCCATCGCGCGACGATGTAGGGCTAATGTATATGCTTGGGCGGCTCGGGTCTAATGAATCGAGACAGAAAAAAAATCGCTGTCATTTTAATAGCAATCGTTTTAGCAAGCGGCAAGTACATGATGCTCTCAGCCCAGACAATAACAGAGTCAGAGACCCCACAATCTGGAGCTGATTCAGTTCTCACTAACGACCCAAATTTCGCCATACAAACAGTCAATAGCCCCCCCAACCGAGAATTATTCATAAAACTAACGCTCTCAGTCCTGCTCATTATTGCTCTTGGTATCGCGGCAATATACCTCTCAAAAAGGCTACTGCCAAAAATTACAAATCTGTCCGGCAAAGAGATTCGCGTCCTCGAAACAACTTACCTCGGCCCGCGTAAAGCTGTACACCTAATTGAAATAGACAGTCAAAGACTGCTCATAGGCAGTACAAACGAAAGCATCACAACGCTGGCTCACATCACAAACACGGTGACCGAGTTCCCAATGCACGAGTCCAATGAGAATATGCAGGTGTAATTATGCCTCCTAAACTCATTAAAATATCGTTTGTGTTCTTCCTTTTTTCCACATCTGTTGCCATATCGGGCACCCAGGCTGATAATATATTTACACAAGAAACCCTGGCAAAAAATGCTGTTCCTGCTTCGCCGGCAAATCAGCTCCCAAACAATGTTCCAAGCATCACTGATCTGATGACTATGATAGATAAGGCCACGAGCAAGGAAACTGATAACAAAGACTGGTCAACTCCAGTTAAGCTCGTAATAATTTTCACCGGTCTTGCCATTCTTCCCGGCCTTTTGGTTATGATGACGTCCTTTACACGCATCGTCATAGTACTGGCATTTGTCCGTCGCGCCCTTACGACCCAAACAATACCACCAAACATAGCCATCACCGGCTTGGCGTTATTCCTTACGCTTTATACAATGGCTCCCACCTATGCAAAAATAAATACCGCCTCCATTCAGCCATATCTTGCCGACCAAATTGATTTTGCGACTGCAGGGGCAAAGGCAAGTCAGTATATGAAGGAATTTATGCTGCGCCAGAGCCGAAAAGCCGACCTGGCTCTGTTCGTACAAATGGCTAAAATCGAACCGCCCTCCAGTCCCATGGACATCGGGCTCCATATCGTTGTCCCGGCGTTTATCATAAGTGAATTTCGTACAGCATTTGAAATAGGCTGTATGCTGTTTATACCATTTCTTCTTGTGGATATGGTAATTGCCAGCGTTCTGCTCAGCGCAGGCATGATAATGCTACCCCCAATGATGATTTCGCTGCCTTTCAAGCTGATACTATTTATCCTTGTTGACGGTTGGCAACTGCTGGCAAAAAGTCTCAGTCTCGGCTTCAGGTAAATATAAAAAGAGTACATCATAAACCGCTAATCATTCAATGGGAGCCTGTCAAATGGATAGTAGTTTCGCCCTTTATCTCGGTCGACACACGCTGGAGACAGCTCTGCTTTTGGCTGCACCGATACTCATTACCTGCATGGTAGTTGGAATCACCGTAACATTGTTTCAGGCGGTCACTTCGATACGTGATATGACCTTGACGATCATTCCCAAACTGCTTGCGGTTGGAACCGTCATACTACTTTTTGGCGGCTGGATGCTCCAGATTGCCTTGCGGTTTGCTAACGAAGTCTTCGCCCACATCCAAAACATCGGACACTAACTCAGACAAAATATGACTGGAAAACTTCTTGGTTTTATAATGGTCCTCACCAGGCTCTCGGCGTTTATTATGCCGCTGCCCGTCTTTGGTTGGCAAGCCATTCCAGTTAGAATCAAAGTGGCAGTCACTGTACTGTTAGCTGTTTTCTTTTCAGCAATAATGCCGGTTCACACCGATCCTAAACAAGTCACAATGCTATACGCAATTCTACTAATGGCCAACGAGGCAACCTACGGCTTAGCGCTTGGCTTGATTGTAATTACTGTCTTTTCGGTAGTTAAATTAAGTGGTCGTATCGTGGAACGCCAGATGGGCCTGGTTATGGCCCAGGTCATTGACCCTCTCAGCGGTGAAACAGCTCGACCCCTAAGTAGTCTTCTCGAGATGATATTCATAATCCTGTTTTTAAGCGCAGACGGTCACCATCTTTTCATGCTAATAATCTCACGAAGCTACGAAGTGTTTCCGGCCGGCACCAGCCCCACAATACCAGTACTGGCTAACGGCGTAATTAATGCTGGTTCTGTAATGTTCGTAGCTGCCCTGAGATTAGCCGCACCGATGATGGGTGCGTTCTTGTTGCTGATGGTCGTGCTGGCTATCCTGGCACGCATTGTTCCGGAAATAAACATTCTCTTTATCAGTCTGCCATTGCGCGTAGGATTAGGACTGTTTATGATGGCGATATTTCTGCCGTTTATTAACGGATTTGTATCAGAATTTGCCGAGTTGATGGGAAAACTGCTGCCACTATAGAGATTGAATTCCGAATCTCTCATAAGGTAACCGAAAGCCCGGCAATCATGTCTCGTCTCGGCGAAGCGCCGAGACGTAGCCGGATAGGTACTCACAATGCCCGATAAGCCAGCTGCTGAAAGAACCGAACAACCGACACCAAGAAGGCTTCAAAAGGCCAAGGAAAAGGGCCAAGTGCCTAGCAGCCAAGAATTAGCTTCGGTTCTGATACTAACGACGATGGTCATAACGCTGGGTTTGTTGGCACCGAGCATTTTGCGTTGGTTCATTGCCAGAACTAAGGATGGGTTATCAGGCCAGACTTCTATGTTTTCCAGTAGCAACATCTTCATGCAATATGTCGGCGAAAAAATAGTCGATTCGATCCTAATTGTCAGTCCCATCTTTGCCTCGCTATTCGCAGCCTCGGCTCTCGCCTATATTGTAGTCGGCGGCTTGAATTTCTCACCGCAGGCCATACAACTGAAATGGAGCACAATAAATCCAGTAACAGGGCTACAAAGGTTGATAAACGCACGGTCGCTCGTACACTTAATCACCTCCATAGCGAAACTGTTTCTCGTCGCGATCATCGTCTGGTTGTACATCAACAGCAAGCTCGATACATTCGCCACACTTCGGTGGGCCTGGTCCGCCCAGATCATCGCTGCCATTGCAAGGATAATATTTGGCCTGTGTGTTCGTGTTGCCATTGCGTTGCTGGCTATCGGAATTGCCGATGCCCTCTATCAAAAATGGAAGCACCTCCAGGACCTGAAAATGACACGACAGGAAGTAAAACAGGAACGCAAGGATACAGAGGGTTCACCGGAAGTAAAGGCCCGGATTCGCAGAATCCAGCTCCAGATGTCAATGAAACGTCTGATGCAAGAGGTGCCCAAGGCAAGCGTGATTCTTCTGAATCCAACACACGTTGCCGTGGCTCTGCGCTATGAGGCCAAGACAATGGAAGCTCCTGTCCTGGTGGCAAAAGGTGCCGATTATATGGCAGAGAAAATCATCAAAATCGGCCGGTCCTATGGTGTACCAATCGTAAGAAGACCAGAGCTGGCAAGAACCATCTACTCGAGCGTTCAACCGGGCCAGGTCATACCACAGGAACTGTACGTTGCTATAGCAGAAGTGTTGGCTATGATTTACCGTCTACGACAGAAAAAGGCGAGAATATAATTACTGATCCGGCTACGACTCGGCGCTTCGCCGAGACGAGAACGAAACAAACAAAGCTCCGCATAGCTTAAGCCAGTCAAGTTACACCTGTCAAAACTATGCCATACCAAAACCCAGAGCGGCCATCTGGCTTTGCAGTAGCGCTAATGTCTTCTCAAGTTTGGCAAAACGGGCTATTAATCTCTGCTCCTTCCTCGTAAGGCGGTACTCCTCAAGCTCTATTTTATCTTGTAGTCCGCTTATAGTGTCTTTAACGTGTTCCTGATTGATCTTTAGTGAGCCGGTGGTTATTTTGAGTACCCTGTCCAGAGTATCTTCGATTGCACCTGCAAAACCTTGCTTGACTCTGACCTTGGCCGTGAAGGTCCCATTCTGACTCAGGTCAACACTGATTTGAAGATTATTCTCTGGATACACCGGATAACCATTGTCGTCAAAGGAGCTATTGCCTGTAACAATATTGCCATTGTAATTCGCATCACGATAGGTAGATTCACTCGCGAGCTTTATCCTGGCGCTCGTGATCTCCCCGCCGCCTACCACAACCTCGACATCGTATGTGCCCGCGGTAGTGTAGTTGCTACTGGCACCGTAAAACTTGATTGTGTTGCTGTCGGAGCTGCCTGTTTTGTCAGCACCAATCAAAGCAAGAACGCCCATATAATCTTCGGCTATAGCCTCATCGAATACGCTCGTATCCAAA
>Ga0307427_1000160_pt1 | contig 50616 bp, 51 predicted proteins | sample SalMarWE160190MG_FD_202162 | JGI IMG/M metagenome (GOLD analysis project Ga0307427, IMG submission 202162) | Salt marsh sediment microbial communities from the Plum Island Ecosystem LTER, Massachusetts, United States - WE1603-190 | ecosystem: Environmental > Aquatic > Marine > Intertidal zone >...
TCCTTGTAGTGTTAGGTCGAGCTTGTTCTCTTCCTTTTCCCCCTATTTCTCCTCTGGCTGCGATGTATCGGATGGGCTGGTTCAATAATTCGCTCTTATTGGCATATGCGGAGTCCTCTGTGCTACCGCTACACAACCCGGCATTAACATCTACAAACCCCATCGATTTTTGCTGCAACCCGGTTAAATTTTTTAATCCGTGGTGCCGAAGGTCGGACTCGAACCGACACGGGGGTTGCCCCCCAACAGTTTTTGAGACTGCCGCGTCTACCATTCCGCCACTTCGGCGCACCTACCCCGGAAGCTTTAATCCACCTTTAAACATTCCCAGTGAACTCCTCTTTGTAAGGAGGCGTTCTGCTGCTAACCTGGTTCTGCTCTGCAACCGCATAGTTGGTGCCGAGGAGCGGAGTCGAACCGCTGACACGCGGATTTTCAGTCCGCTGCTCTACCACCTGAGCTACCTCGGCTTCAGGGATATTGTAGGTTTTCCCCATTCTAGTGTCAAGCAAGTGTACTCGTGATTGTTTAACCACCGCCTTGAGCAAGGGGAGTGCTAAACTGGCTGCTAGCTTGGGGCACCAGGCTTGACCAGGGGGATGTTAGCAGCGCAAAGGGGGCATTCTTGAGGCGAATAAACTGTGGTGGGGGCACGAAGACAACTGAAGAAAGGCAGGTTAAAGTCCAAATTTTTCTCACTGCGGTCGACAAGCACTCCAATACCAATGACAATCCCCCCCAGTTTAGCTACAGTACTTATCGTCTCTCTGAGCGAGCTTCCTGTGGTCAGGATGTCATCAACAATAAGGATGTGTTCGCCAGGCTCAATTTCAAAATCGCGCCGGAAGACCCTTGCCTCTCCCTCTTTTTCAGCGAAGACGCTCTTCACTCCTAATTGACGGGCGGTTTCGAAGGCCAGAATAATGCCGCCGGTGGTTGGCCCAGCAACTACGTCTATTTTTTGCCCTTTAAAGTGTTGGGCGATAAGGCGACACAGTTTCTCAGTAAGATGCGGGTGCTGCAAGATGCGAAACTTTTCCCAATAAACAGGTGAGTGTAATCCTGAGGCGAGCAGGAAATGGCCTTCTTTTATTGCTCCGGCCGTCTTGAATATCTCCAGCACCTTGTCACTCAAGTTGCACCCCAAACGAATGGCTAACCATCATTTCTTGCTCACCGGCTCCGTTCAACTCCGGGTAGCTGTAATGTTTGACTACACCCAATTTGCTTGGTGGCCAGTAGGTAAACCAGGCTCTGCCAATGATATTATCCCGGGGCACCGTCCAGCTACTATGTGAGTCGTTACTGTTGTTGCGATTGTCGCCGAGGACGAAGTATTCGCTCTCGGGAATCTCTTGGGCTGGCATCGTGTAGTTTGGCGGTGCCATGATATATTCCTCCTCCAGGGGGATGCCGTCGATAAAAACCTTTTCATCTTTAATCTCCACGGTCTCGCCGGGCAAGCCGATAACGCGTTTGATGAAAGGATATTGAGAATTAAACGGTGGGTCAAAGATTATTACTTCTCCTCGCTGTGGGCCAGCAGAACGGTAACACACCTTGTTAACCATAATGCACTCACCTTCTTGGAAATTGGGCTCCATACTGGACATTACCACAGTATAGCTTTGTACAGTTAGCCGAAGGAGAACAAAAACAGCTATGGCGATAAGAATAGTTATGCCGACTTCACGAAGAATTTTCATTAGCGGAGGTTTATTTTATCATAAACCATGAGGTTAGTTAATTCGTTATAGCTCTACTTGTCTGCGCTGCTCCTTAATGCTAACATTATTACCTCGGGCCGCTAGCTCAATTGGCAGAGCAGCTGACTCTTAATCAGCAGGTTCAGGGTTCGATTCCCTGGCGGCTCACTTTAGATACCGAATTACCCTCGAATTATCATTCTAATGACTTTCCCGGCTTCTATTACCCTTCATCGTCCTTCTTGCGGCACCGCACAACCGATAAGCTTGTAAGCTAATTTAGCCAATAGGAAAGCGCAAGAGCCTGGCCCCTCCGCCGGGCAAAATTCCATTAAATCGAACCCCACTACATGCTTGTGACGGGCAACCGATTCTATTATATCCAGGACTTGCCGCCATGACATGCCGTCGGGTTCGGGGGTGCCTACTGCCGGCATAACAGAAGGGTCTAGAACATCTACATCTATGGTGATATAGACATCTTCGCTAAGCGAGTCCACTATCTGGTCTATGGAAGCTGTATTCGATGCCAAATCAGACATATAGAAAGGCGTCAGCTTGTTTTGTGTTAAGAATTGTTTTTCTTCCCAGCTAAGGCTGCGCACTCCTACCTGGGAGATAGGGCAAAGCTCAAAAATGCGGCGCATAATACAAGCCTGGCTATATTTAGTCCCCAGATATTCATCCCGAAGGTCGGCATGGGCATCCAGTTGCAACACAGAAAGTCCGGGAAATGCTTCCTTGAAAGCTCGAACTGCCCCTAAAGAAAGGGAGTGTTCTCCACCAAGCAACACTACAAATTTCTCCTTTTGTACTAAGCCTTTAATCACCTGATAAACTCTGTCAAGCATGTCCTGGGGGCTGCTCAGCAGGGGTTCTATCTCGGGCAGGGTGCAAATACCAACTTTATATATCTCGCAGTCCAGCTCTAAATCATAAAGCTCTAAATACTGGGAGGCGTCGATAATAGCCTGTGGGCCATGGCGAGATCCGGCTCGCCATTCACTGGTGCCGTCGTAGGGGACAGGTAGAATTACAGTCTTGGCTTGCTGTAAATTTGAATAAGGTGGGGCTAATCCGGCAAAGACCCGATGTGGCAGGAATGTCCCCTCCTGCCAAGAAGCGAAGGGCTCAGGATGACAGTCGTGGTCATTCATGGTAAATAAAACCTTTGGGGTTGGCCATCGCAGGTTTTGTTGTTGGCCATTCTCTATCAATCAGGCAGGTTCGCAATTTAACCAGCTGGAATCTCTCTCGGAAATCTTCTATTGCTTTCTCAGTATCAAAATCCTTACAGGAGAAAATGTCTATGTTGATGTAATTCCGCTCAACAAAGGTATGGATGCCAATATGACTTTCCGCTATAAAAACAAATCCTGATATTCCCCAATCCTCTAACACCGGGCCTACGTATTTGAGCACGTGTGGCGGTGAAATCCTGGTCATCCCCATCTTGGCGGGATAATTTTCCAACCACTTCCGAAGGAAATCTTCGTCTCGGAGAATTTTTTGGTTGCTGGAATAACCATCTATAATTAAGTGCATTAGACCTCCTCGATCAATATTCCTCTTAAATCAAAAAGAGCGGCATAAACTGTCCGTTGCTTCATTCTTGAGCGATTTCCGCGGAGCCTATGGGTGAAGGTTTGTTCAAATTTATCACTGCTCAGGCATATGAATGCATCGCCGGAATTTTTATCGGGATTCATGTTACCCCCAACACCCATGCCGACATCGGTTTTCAAATTCCTGCGTGCAGTCTCAGCCATTGCCTTAGCTAGCTGAGTGCTTTCCTTGCCGGAGCGCTCAATAATGGAGGTATCCACACCGCAAGCCATCTTGGCCTCATCACAGCAAGCTAACAACCCCCCTTTGAAATAAGTATAGCTTTCCCGGCCACTGGCGATGGTGCTGCATAGAAGCCCTTCGGTGCAAGATTCCATAGTTGCTAAACTCAAGTTTTTGGCTCTGAGTAACTCCCCAATAACAGAATCCAGGGTATTATCGTCCACCCCCCAAATATAAGAAGAAAGAACGTTTCGAATTTGTTCTTCGCTTTGGGAAATAAGGCGTTGAGCTTCTGTTTCCCCCTTTGCTTTGGCTGTGATACGCAGATAAACACCATCTGGTTTGATATAAGTAGCCAAAGTAGGGTTGGGTAGTTTGGAAACATGGGCTACCAATTCATCTACCTTAGCTTCGGCTAGCCGAAAAGTCTTAATTATCCTGGATAGGATGACCTCTCCAGTTACTCTTTGTTTCAATTTGGGCAAAATGCCTTCCCGCCACATCAATTGCATCTCATCGGGCGGTCCGGGTAGGGCTATAATTATGTGGTCGTCTTTCTCAACCCACCAACCAGGCGCTGTGCCCATACTATTGGTAATTATTTGAGCCGAAGGGATGATAGTTGCCTGTTTGATATTGCTTTGTGGTATTTCCCTCAGATAGCGGCTGAACAAATCTTGCAATTCTTGCCATAACTTCTCATCGACTGTCAGTTCCTCACTCACTAGCTCGCTAATGGCCTCTCGGGTTATATCATCTTGGGTAGGTCCCAATCCACCTGTGGTGATAATAAGGTCTGCCCTCTTCCAAGCTTGTTTTAGGGTATCAACCAACCTTTCCTGATTGTCTCCTACCGTAGAGATAAAGTATAAGTCGATTCCCAGCAGAGGTAATTGATTGGCTAAAAATGAAGAATCAATATCAATTATATTGCCCAGTAAAATTTCTGTGCCAACGGGTATTATCTCTGCCTTCATTTTAAAATATTAACTGCGAGCCCTTCGCTTCCCGTCATTCTGACCTTGAACGCAGTGAAGGGGAAGAATCTCGCGTTGCTCAGAATGGGCTAAGCGAAGCAGTCTCAGTTAGCATTTACTTACTGAGATGGCTAGATACCTTTCTACTATTGCCATAGCGCAATATTTGCCGCACATGCTGCAAGTCGCTCCGCTAGCAGGTATCTTACTATGGACCTGCTGCGAAATTTCTGGGTCTAGAGATAGTTTAGCTTGGGTTTTCCAGTCAAGAGCCTTGCGAGCCCTGGACATTTGCTCATCCCACTCTTTGGCACCTTTTACGCCCTTAACAATATCGGCAGCATGAGCAGCTATGCGAGAGGCGATTACCCCTTCTTTAACATCCTCTATACTGGGGAGGGAAAGGTGTTCAGTGGGAGTAACATAGCACAAAAAGTCTGCGCCAGCAGCAGCGGCAATTGCTCCCCCAATAGCAGCAGTTATATGGTCATAGCCAGCACCTATATCAGTCACTAAAGGCCCAAGGACGTAGAAAGGAGCCCCACGGCAAATGCTCTTTTCCAATTGAACATTAGTGGCGATTTGGTTCAATGGCAAATGCCCGGGACCTTCTACCATGGCTTGAACGCCAGCTTCTCTGGAGCACTCTACTAATTCACCAAGGATAATTAACTCTTCGATTTGAGCCCTGTCGGTGGCATCAGCTAAACATCCGGGACGCAAGCCATCGCCCAAACTTAAAGTAAAATCGTATTCAAGAGCCAAGTCCAGTAGGCGGTCATAATATTGATATAAGGGATTTTCCTTATCATTGTGGAGCATCCAACCGATGAGAAAAGCTCCTCCTCGAGATACTATATCGGTCATCCTGCCCTGCTTTTTAAGTCTGGCCAGAGATTCCTGGGTCACTCCGCAATGGACGGTCATAAAATCAACGCCGTCTTTGGCATGTTCTTCGATTACAGCGAAAATATCGTCCACACTCATGTTTACAATGGCTCCACGGTTCTCAATAGCTTCAATACCCGCCTGATAAATGGGCACCGTCCCCACCGGCACGGTGTTAGCACTCAGAATGGCCCTCCTGATGGCCGAAATATCGCCTCCAGTGCTCAGATCCATCACAGTGTCGGCACCAAAGTTGATGGCGGTCTGTAATTTCTTTAATTCCGTGTTCAAATCACAAAAATCTGAGGATGTGCCTATGTTAGCATTGACCTTGGTCCTCAGCCCTTTGCCTATGCCGCAGGGGGTTAGGTTTGTGTGATTAATGTTGGCCGGAATCGTGATTTCACCCTCAGCCAAGCCCTGGATGATAAAATCCGTCCCTACACCTTCCTTTTCGGCTACGTGCTTTATCTGAGGTGAGACAGTGCCCTTTCGCGCTAACTCCAGTTGGGTCATCTTCCTAAAAACCTTGCATAAGTTGCAGTAAAACTAAAGTATAAAATAGAGCGATTGTCAATGCAAACGCAACCCCGGCCATAAAAAGGCAAGCAAAAGCGAAGAACCTGGATACAAATTCAAGACAAAGCCCTTAAGGTTTCCTTCTGGATTTTGAACAATTTATCTATCCCTTGCTGGGCTAAAGAAAGTAAGGCATCGGCGGTTTCTTTGGAGAAAGGTTTGCCCTCGGCAGTTCCCTGAATTTCCACAAAGTCATTTTTGTCGGTCATGACCACATTGAAATCAACTTCAGCTTGGTAATCTTCTTCATAGCAAAGGTCAAGTAGCATATTGCCATTCACAATGCCCACACTGGTGGCCGCTATCATTTTATTTAATGGCATAAATGGCAAAACGCCTTGTTTTCTTAAGTTATGGAAAGCGTGATAAAGAGCGACATATCCACCTGTGATAGCTGCTGTTCTGGTGCCGCCATCTGCTTGCAATACATCACAATCTACTACAAATGTCCGTTCTTCCAGAATGGCTAAGTTAGCCGCTGCTCTTAAGCTGCGGCCGATAAGGCGTTGGATTTCTTGGCTTCTTCCCTCCGCTCTGTTGCGCGGTGTACGAGTAACTGTGGAGCGGGGCAACATAGCATACTCTGCAGTAACCCAGCCTTGGCCACTGCCTTTAAGAAAAAATGGTACTCTTTCTTCCAGGCTTACGGAGCACAGCACTCTTGTTTGCCCCAATTCAATTAAAGCTGAACCCTCGGCAAAACTCTGGTACCCCAAAATTATGCGCACGGGGCGAAGCTCATTGTCAGTTCGGTTATCTATTCTTGGCATATTAGAAAAAGTATAGCAAACTATTTAGCAATCTGCTTGTCTATTTTGAACTGTTATTTACCACTGTCCTCTTTTTTGATAGGTCTCGATAAATTTTTCGATAGAGCGGTCATAAGTCTTCTCCACATCGTCGGGGAAAAAGCAGGCTGGCAGCTCGCCTGACTTCCAATGGTATCTTATACATTCGCAGCAAATGCCCTTCCTGCTGCATGGCTCATAGGTGCAGTTACATTTTTTCTTGTTTTGCTCCACGGTGCACTCTCTCATATTCGCTCTCCCTTGATCATCATTTAGCTGAATGCTTCTCTGCTCACAAACTGGAATGATATTATGTAATAGCATAAAAACATAAAGCTGCGCCACCTTTCAAAATACATGCTATTATATGCTAAAATAGGTGCATCGGAAAGGAAAGCAACAAGTTGCAATTATTATTCGATGCTTATCTTGATATTGAGACCACGGGCTTATGCTCGTTTTATGATGAAATAACCGTTATTGGTGTTTGTTTAGCCAATGACAGTGGGAATAGATTGATTCAACTTGTTGGGGGTGATGTAACTAGGGCTAACTTGCTCAGGACCTTGCGTTGTGTGGATACAATCTATACATACAACGGTAGCCGCTTTGACCTTCCTTTTATCAATTCCCGTCTAAGGGTAAACCTGAGAGAGCATTTTCGTCACCATGACCTGATGCATGACTGCTGGAGGAACAATTTATATGGTGGCTTCAAGGCGGTAGAGCGGCAATTAGGTATTCCTCGACGGCTACGAGGTGTTGGTGGAGCAGAGGCGGTGATACTTTGGTGGAGATATCAGATTCACCGTGACAGAAAGGCGTTGGATTTGTTGCTGGAATACAACAGAGAAGACGTGGTTAATCTGATAGCATTGAGGGGAAAGCTAGGAAGGTTCTCAAAATCAAGGTACTGTTATTAGTCTGGGATATCTCCTGTTGGTCTCAGTTGAACAGGAGTCCAAGCAAATACTCTGCGAGTCGTGACAATCGCTGCACAATATCGCCCACAATGGTTGTCATCTTAGTTAGTGTCCGAACGTTCGCTTGATCTTCGCTCCATGAAAAAGATTCATCATCATCATAGTAATAGAGGTCATTAAAGGCCGCCGTAATTTCATATTCGTCTAGTTCAGAATCGGGGTGTGGATTGGGAGGCCCGAACCAGAGATGCCGGGAAGAGAGTTGGGCAGTCGCTTGGGACTCTATCCTCCGCCACTCCCCGTCGTGATACCAATCCTCTATCAGGAAGGCATGTCCAGGTTCCTCACTACCATCATCAACACCAAGGGCGACATATACCCGCTCCGCATCAATGCCATAGGCTCTAAGTAGGGAGCACAATAAAACAGAAAAGTCCTCGCAATCCCCGGTGCTGTAGGACAGGGTTTCCTCGGGTGTTTGCCAGTAGTCCTCACCCCATCGCTCTTCATCAGGTTCATAATCTATATTACTAGCGACCCAGTCTCGGATATCATCAAAGCCAACTTGAGAAGGTTTGTATGGGGGGTCACCGAGGATACCTTGCAAAGTTCCCACAACCCATGGACATTCGGGCGTGATGTAAGACTGAAATTCAGACCCTGCAGTCGGAAGCTCATGACCAGTAGTCGGGTTCTCGCGGTAAAATATGCAACTGACGCAACTCAACCCAGACACGACGAGCAAGCCAAGCGTAGCTCCACAGGCGAGAAGGATTAGGAAGCGCTTTTTCATACACAAACCCCCGGTCATTTTAAGTAATAATTTAGTTTTTCCAAAACCCAAATACACTTTACCACTCAAATAGACATAAGTCCTACTGCCGGGCTTGGAAATATTACTTTCTCTTGACTACTGACTTTACCGACTCTTCAATATCTTTGACGGTCAATCCGTATCTTTGAAGCAACTCCTCAGCTTTGCCTGACACAGCATACCTATCACCAAGGTTGACGAATTCCATAGGCACTGGCTTCTCTTTAGCTACTGTCTGAGCAACTCGGCTGCCTAGACCACCTTGTGCTAAATGCTCTTCAGCGACGACAATTGCGCCCGTCTCCGAGGCTGCTTTGACTATTGCTGCTTCATCCAAAGGTTTGAGGGTATGCATGTTGATTACCCGACAATCTATATCTTGTCTCGCCAAGATATCTGCCGCCTCCAGAGCCTTAGCGACCATGATGCCCATGGCTATAATAGTTGTATCCTTGCCTTGTCTCATGGTTACTGCCTTGCCTAAGGTGAAGTGATAGCCTTCGGGGTAAACAATCGGTGTCTTAGGACGACTTAGTCTGATGTAGAAAGGTCCATAGTCACTTGCCGCCATTCTTATTGCCCCAGCAGTCTCTATGGCGTCTGCGGGGACGACCACGGTGAAGCCGGGAAGAGCGCAACACAAGGCTAGATCTTCAATTGCCTGATGTGAAATACCATCCTCCCCTACGCTGATGCCGCTATGTGTAGCTACGATTTTAACATTTAGATTCGGCTGGGAAAGGCAGAGCCTTAGCTGGTCGAAACAGCGGCAGACGACAAAAACAACGAAAGTCGTGGCAAAGACAGTTTTGCCCGAAGCAGCTAATCCAGCAGCTATGCTGACCATGTTTTGTTCTTCTAGGCCGCAGTTAAAAAAGCGGTCAGGAAACTCCCGTGCAAAAAAACTGGTCATCGTTGAGGGCGACACATCAGCGTCCAGAACAACGATGTCTTTGTTTTGTCTACCTAGCTCTACCAGAGTTTTGCCGTATGTTTCCCGAGTAGATGCTTCAGCCATGCTTACTCTAACTCCTTTAGTGCCCTTTCAGCTTCTTCCCAAGTAGGTGCTTTGCCGTGAAATGACGCAGTGTTTTCCATGAAGCTAACCCCTTTGCCCTTGATGGTGCGGGCGATGATGACAGTGGGTTTGGCTTCTATCTTTTCAGCCTCTTGGCAAGCTGGTAGGATTTGGGCAAGGTCATGTCCGTCTATATCAATAGTATGCCAGCCGAAAGCTTGCCATTTCTGAACAAAAGGCTCAAGGTTCATGATGTCGCGAGTCCATCCACTGAGCTGTATACCATTGAAGTCAACTATGGCCGTTAGGTTATCTACTTTGAATTGGGCTGCTGAAAGAGCCGCCTCCCATGTTTGCCCTTCTTCACATTCCCCATCGCTAAGAAGAACATAGGTCCGGTAAGTTTTGGAATCCAGCCTGGCGGCCAGGGCAACGCCAATGGCAAAGGATAAACCCATACCTAAAGAACCAGCTGACATTTCTACCCCGGGAGTGAAGTTCCTATCAGCGTGTCCCTGGAGGCGGCTATCCAACTTTCTCAATGTTGCTAGCTCTGCCACGGGAAAGTAGCCAACTTCAGCCAGGGCAGCGTATAAGATTGGAGCAGCATGTCCCTTGCTTAATATAAATCGGTCACGGTCTGACCACTGGGGGTTTTTGGGGTTATAGCGCAAGACTTTAAAATAAAGGGCAGTGATGATATCAGCTGCTGATAGAGAGCCGCCAGGATGCCCACTGCCTGCTGTAGCTATCATGGTGATTACATGACGACGCAGTTTTTTAGCCGTTTCCTTGAGCTCTGCCGTAGACAGATTGAATTTGTTACTGGAAGAGGCGCTTTCGGGGGATACTTCGCTATGATTTGGCATTGGTCGAAGGATTATATTTTAACTCAGACTGGCTTACAATGTCTATGGTGAGCGGTCAATCCTCAGACCAAAAGTGAATTTTATACCGGGGGTATGAGGAGGCGCTTTAATTGAGTCAAATCGCTAAGAGATTCCTGATGGTTTCTCCCTGATCTGTCAATATAGAAAGCATTTATGCCAGCCTGTTGGGCATTGAGGAAATCAAATTGCCAGTTGTCACCCACATGAATGACTTGGTTCGGCTTGACGCCCATCTCTTCACATATACTGAGGTAAAAATGAGGGTTTTTTAATTGTTTATAGTGTGAAACGGAAGAAAAAATTCGAACAAAATAAGGTTTGATATCTCGCAATAAGCAGTGCAGTAGCTTCAGTGGCGTGCCTGAGGCAACAATTAACTTATATTCACTGGCTAAGGAAGAAAGGACCTCAGTTACCTCAGGATAATGGCCTATCTTATCCAGGCAGCTCTGTATCACTGGCTCAGAAGAACCCAAGCCTAGATAGCTAAACCAGTATTCGATATCATACCACTCAAGCCTCTGGTCGCCGATCCTGCCATACTCCTCAGCGATATGCCTCCTGGCTTGAGCAAGGTCAAGCCCTTTTTTCTGAGCATAAAGCGCAGGGATAGCCTCATGCCATATAGCCTCGCTGAAATCAGGTGTTACCACCGTTCCCTCAGCATCAAAAGAGATTAATTCAATTTGCTTCATTTGAAATACTGATATTATCATGGTAAGGAAGCGAAAGTCCATTTGCCTATTCCCCTTCAGCACGCTAAAATACGCAGAATGCTAAGCTACTCAGTCACAGAAAAGCTGAGCCATACCTTTGAGCTAGGTCCTATAAGACCTCCTAGTGAAGCTTACTCCCTACTGATAAGAGCGACCAGAAATTGCCCCTGGAATAGATGCCAGTTCTGCCCTGTATACAAAGGCAGTAAGTTCGGGCTGAGGTCAGTAGAAGAGATTATAAAAGATATTGAGGCAGCTAAGGCTATCAGCGAGGGTATAAAACAAATAGCATGGAAGATGGGCTATGGCAACAAACTGATAGAGGTAGCGGCAATGCTCTCTAATCAACTTCAATATGGACAATGTGTGCATAATGTTGCCCTCTGGCTTGGGACAAGAGGCAAGTCAGCCTTCCTCCAGGATTCCAATACCTTAATCATGCGCACCCCTGAGCTGACTCAGGTGATTACCTTCCTGAGAAAAACCTTTCCCAGCTTAAGTAGAGTAACTACATATGCTCGGTCCCATACGGCAGACAGAAAGTCGTTAGCGGAGTTAAAGGAATTCAAGGATGCCGGGCTAGATAGGATCCACATCGGATTGGAGACTGGCTACGACCCTTTGCTGGCTTATATGGAAAAAGGATGCACCGCTAAGAACCACATTGAGGGTGGAAAGAAGGTGAAAGATGCAGGCATTTCTCTGTGTGAATATGTTATGCCTGGTCTTGGGGGCAAAAAGATGTCTCAAGAGCATGCCAGGGAAACAGCCAGGGTGTTAAACGAGATTGACCCTGATTATATCAGGCTGCGCAGCCTTCACGTCTCTCCAACTATGCCGTTGTGGACCAGGTTGCAAGACGGAGATTTTGAGCTGCAAGTGGATGACGAAGTAGCAAGGGAAATAGGTGTTTTCATCGAAAACTTGCAAGTTACCAGCCGTCTTAAGAGCGACCATATACTTAACTTATTGATGGAGGTCGAAGGCAAAATGCCCGAGGACAAGGGAAAATGCCTCAATATCATAAATGAGTACTTATCTTTGTCAGATGAGGAAAGGCTCAATTTCAAGGTTGGCAGGCGGACTGGTTTGTACAATAGGCTAGCTGACCTCAGTGATAGCTACAAACATGATAAAATAGAACAAGCTATAAAACACCTCAAAGCACAGGGTAGCAATGTTGAGGAGGAGATATTCAGGCTGAAGAATAGCTTTATTTAAGGGGAAAATCGTGGCAAAAGGATTTGTAAATCTAAATCGTTTCAAGTATGGCCGGGCAATAAAGCGGAACAGCAAACAAAAAGCCGATTTACAAAGTAAGAAAAATCAGGGGGGAAGGAAAGTTAAATTTCGTGGCTAAAATAGATGAACTTACCTTTGGCTCTATGGTAGTTGAAGGCAAGAAATATCGCTGGGATGTTCTGATTTTTGCCGACGGCACGGCAAAGAAGCGGAAAGGCGGCTTTCTGATGTTCGGCAGCCACAAAATCAAGAAACAGGAGCTCGAGGAATTGAGCCAAGGTCAGACTGAAACACTAATTGTCGGCACCGGAACCAACGGCGCTGCCTATGTAGCTCCTGATGCGGCGAGCTGAGCCAAGAGCAAAAATCTAGGCTTACTGATTCAGCCATCCTATGATGCAGTAGCCAGACTAAATGAGCTTGCCGAGCAAAAGAAGAAGGTTGCTGCCTTGATTCACATAACCTGCTAAGGCATAGATTTATCTCAGTCTGGTTTCTTTGTAGTGGTAGCGCGCTCAACCGTGCTTCCGGTATTTTCCTTTACATCCATAAATAATTTAAGAAGTTCCCTGGCCGCAAGCAATGCTAGCCAGGCCAGGAATGAGCCAATTATTACTATTACAATCCGCAACCCGCCTTCAATTCCACCCGTAGTAATTCCCCAAATAAGCGAAAAAATAAAGCCAAGTACTAATACTATCCATGCTATTACCCTCAAAGCACTAGTCGTATATTTTATATAATAATACCCCCCTATCGTGTTTGCCTTCCGCCCTCTCCGCAAAACATCGTGCTTTTTCTTCCCGGGCATCAGTAACCCCCGTTTTTGGATGAGCTTGCCAAACAGAGAAAAGATTACTGCCTTCATTCACATAACCACCTAAGCATAAATTTACCTTAGCTTGATTCCTTTGTAATACGCTCAGCTGCGTTCCTGGTGTTCTCTTCCACATCCATAAACAGGTAAAAGATTTCCCTAGTGGCAAGCAGGAATACCCAGGTCAGGAAGGAGACAATTACTCCCGCAACAGCTATAAAAAAACCTGTAAGCCCGCCTGCAAGCCCGCCTATACCTCCATTTGTAGCACTACCCATAAAAATTCCGATAACAATCGAAGCAATAACGCCAACCACCAATACTATCCACGCCACGACTCTCAAAACCTTGGCTGCAAAGGGTAGAAAACTATACTTCTTTTCCATCTTGCCTCCTTTCTGTCCTTAAAGTTTTTCAAACAACATTTTGTAGTTTCCTGATTCATCAGCCACAATCACCCCACAAATTGGGTAACTACTCAGATCCACATAACTTGCAGGATCTCGGACTTTATTCAAATTCGCTCTTCCCTAAGCTGACGAATATAATGGCGAGTATCCCGAGAATCCCCCAGGGAGCAACGAGTGCACATATAGACCCGGCAAGCGCCAGTCCCCCAACGATGGCTAGTATGCCAGCAGTTGTCGGCTTCCACGTTTTCTCCATATCTTGCCCGCCTTTCTATTCTTTCACATAACGATATAGTTAGAAGCTCTCATTGTCAATACCCCAAAACTTCAATCGCCGCCGGGGCAGCGCGTTGGCCTGCCGTAATCCAGCCCGCCTCTGCAACCACCACACCCTTGCCTTGTCAGCAATAGCAAATCGTCACAAACATCCAGGCAACCATTCAAAGAGCTCATCAAGGCATGCACCAAGGCATAAGTTCCCAGTGCATGCATACCACGCCCACCTTGAATAGAATGAACATGATTGCCCCGATTATCACAGATATTCCCAGGCTAATAAGAAACATCCGCCACCATAATCCCCAAGCTAATTTCCAGGTTGGCCTTATCTCGTCATCCATCTGCTCTTTCTCCTTTCTTTGTTTTTTCAGGTTCCAAGCTTCTCAATTGATTGAATAGCTTCTGCAGTCCCTTCAATTCATTATAAGTATAGCTATTACTCGATGTCAATATATTTAAGGGGATTGTTTATCAAATTGCTTACGGTGAGCCTATCGAACTATGAACGACACTCGAGAGCAGAATAGCTTGCCCTTTGACTTCGCTCAGGACGGAGGGGGTTGCCAAACAGTCTCTCCGAAGGCTTCCAGGTAGCTTAACCAAGCTCCTTGAACATATAAGCGCCTTCCAGTCCATAACCAAGCGAGCGATAATACTCCCTGGCACCGACACCACTAAGCACCGATAATTTGTCAGCCTTAAATTCCTCCCTGGCGATTCTCTCTGCCTCTCGAAGCAAGTTTTCACCAAGACCGTGATGTTGGGCGGCTCGCTCTAGCCTCCCCCCCAGGGGAACTTCAGGACCGAAAATGTGTAGCTCCCTGACTACCGCTTTTCCCCCATTCATTCTCAACCTCAGCAAGCCAAACAAGGTTTCATTCTCATCCTCATAGGAAAGGAAGACCTCCCTCCCCCCAAAAGTTTCATAATCCATCCTGGTTAACCAGGGCTCGCCAATTGCCCAGCCATCCCTCAGGCGATGCCCATATTCCCGACAACGAATGCAGCTACAGCGAAGTCCTGTTTGCCCCATCTTCTTTCTAATAGTTCCTCTGAGTGCTAAGTCTCTGCTGCCGGCAATGATAAATTTGCTGGGAATATCCCGCATCAACCTCGAAATCCTTACATATTTAGGGATTAGAGCTTTAATAGCCATAAGCAAATCAATCATTTCCTCATCACCATAAGGCCGGTAGCGATTATCCAGATACCAACTCTCTAGCTCACTCTCCCGAACTACCAGCGTGGGATAAAGCTTGAGCCCGTCAGGTCGAAAACGCTCGTCCCCAAACAATTGCCGCGATAGCTCTAGGTCATGCTCAGGTGTTGACCCTGGTAAACCAGGCATCCAATGATAGTAAACCTTAAAGCCATAATCTCGTAATAGCCTGGTCGCGGAGATAACTTCAGCTACCCCATGTCCCCTCTTTGTCAGGCAGTGAACCTCATCGTCCAGGGTCTGCACCCCAAGCTCCACCCTCGTGGTGCCAAAATCGAGCATGCTCTTTATCTCCTTCTCCCCACAAAAGTCAGGCCTGGTCTCAATGCACAATCCCACACAGCGATGCTCAGCATTTTCATTCAGTTTCCTGGCTTCCTCTAAACTACCAGAGGGGATGCCGTTCAGAGCATCATAGCAATCCTTAATAAACCGATACTGATAGTCTCGGGGATAAGACAGAAAGGTACCCCCCATGATGATAAGCTCTATCTTATCCTGGGCATGTCCCATTTCAGCCAATGTCTTAATCCTGACTTCCACCTGCTTTTTGGCATCAAAGCCACAACTTCGAGCTCGGAGCACCGCTGGAGACTCCACGGTATAGCTCTTAGGCGCCTCAGGAGAACTGGGGCAATAAATACATTTGCCGGGGCAAGGAAATGGCTTGGCCATAACTGCCACCGGGGTTACTCCAGAAATAGTTCGAGATGCTTTCTTCATGCCATCTCCATGTCATCCTGAGCATAGCGAAGAATCTCCTTTTTACTCTTAACGAAGAGATTCTTCATTCCGCTTCGCTCCATTCAGAATGACAACAAGAGACTGGCGACCATGAGCATTTCACCATAATATGCTAAAGTTTAACAGAGTGTACCTATGGCCACAAATAGAGAAGTTTTCGACCAAATAGCTGAAAGCTGGTATCGGGTGAGGCATTGGCCTTTATTAAAAGAAGAGCTCGAGGAGCTAGCGGCAAGATGGCAAAGCGGAAAGCTGCTAAATGTGGGCTGCGCTCACGGACCGGATTTCTTGCCTTTCAGCCAGGGCTTTGAACTCTGGGGGATGGATTCCTCCCCTGCTATGCTCAAGCAAGCTTTGAAATATTCTGGCAAGTTTAAGTTTTATGTCAACTTAATAGCCTCTGATGCCTTGTCCCTGCCTTTCCCCAATGATACTTTCGATTGGGCAATATCAGTGGCTGCTTACCACCATATCAAGGGCAGAGAGGAAAGGGGAAAAGCATTCGTAGAATTAAAGCGTGTATTAAAGCCCCAGGGCGAGGCTTTTTTGACCGTGTGGAACCATGGGCAACCAAGCTTCTGGCTAAAATCCAAAGAACAACAAGTCCCTTGGAGGCTAAAAGGAAAAACAGTTTACCGTTACTATCACCTTTTCTCTTATGGCGAGCTAAGAAAGCTACTAGTCAAAACTGGCTGGGAAATCGTTACTATGTCACCGGAGAAGTCCTATCATTTCCCGATAAGGAATTTCTCACGCAATATATGCGTTCTGGTAAAGAACTGCTAAATTCCAAGCTCTATCAAAAATCAAGGCGAAGACCCTATCTCAGTCTAAAATTACTGATGCAAACATCTCCCCTAGGCCGACCCTTTTAGACTGTCACTAACTCCTTTTCAAGTTCCTGCGCCTGTCCTTCAGAAGCCTGCCGTTTCTGCATGTTCAGCTCTAGCCAGATGTCTAGGGTTATCCCCACTCCCTTCCATGTCCGGGAGGCAATATTGAATTTTCTCACCTATTGTGCCCATATTTTTATTTTTCCGCTCTCACCAGCCAGTCTTGATCAACGTAGCAAGAGCTTATGTTGATACTCTTAAAACCGGCTTCTTGAAGAATTTTTTGTAAGTCTTCTTTGCCTAAGAAGTGATATTCTTTGCCTTTCCCTTTCTCAATGATGACTTTATTTATCGTGATAACAACTAAATTTACAGGAAGGAGTAAAAGAAATAGGAAAATATGATAAATTTTCTTGTAAATTGGAGTGATTTTTTTAAGTGCCGTTAGATGTTCTCTTATGAGTTCTTTTTCTCCGGCGTTGGGTTTGGGGTTGGCAATAATCACTGCACCGCCCGGCTTTAAAACTCTGTAAAATTCAAAAATGACTCTATGTGGGTTTTCAAGGGCATAAAGTGTATTGGAGCAAATCAGTTTATCAAAAGAGCTATCGGGAAACTCCAGGCTTTTATTTAAATCAGTAACTTGAAGCTTCACATTAGAGAACTTTCTGCATCTCATATGGGCGTGCTTTATCATCCTTTTACTGAAGTCTAGACCTGTGATGCTTATTCCCTTTTCTTTATTTTCTTCAATAATTTTCTCTATTACCAGTCCGGGTCCGCAACCAGCATCTAAGATATTCTCCCGTTCTCTGACGTCTAATGTATTATTTAGGTCTTCTAAAAGGCACCCATAAGGGAAAGAGTTTCTTAAAGACAAACTATAAAAATATGAATATATTTCCCAGAATGGCATTTTAAACTACAAATATTTAATCAAAAATAAAAAGTCAAAGTGGCGAATTAAAATGCAAGAAATGTCTCATTTTCTTCTCTTTCAGAGTAGTATGCAGGCGGCAAGTATGTTAGCAATCTATGTGGCTTCCCTTAGAAGTTTGTTAACGGTGTCTTCGCCAGCTCTGCCTGAAGCCCTGAGCAATCCTAGCCAAAATTTGCATTCATTTGCCGACTTCAGTGCATAAGTAGAGAAATCGGTATAATCCTTCCTTGAGGAGGTTGCCTTAGCCTCAATCACGTTAGCGCCAATGCTGGTAGCACTTCGTAACAATTGGTCACTAATAACCCTCGAAGTTTGTTCCATTGGCAGTTGCTCCATGAATCCTATTGCATCCAGTGCAAATTCATAGACGCGCTCCTTGAGTCCATCTTTGAATTTTGACTGGTCATTTTGGTTCTTGCTTCTAATTCTTCATGCTATTTTAGGATTTCAAGCTGTGCTACGGACTTGGTTGCTCACTGGTTGAGTCTTGACCAATCTTCACTCTCTCAGAAATACTGGCCTCGATAATACCAATGAAGACCTCCACCAACTTAGGGTCAAACTGAAGCCCGGCACCTTGCCTGAGCTCTTTTATCACCTCCTCAAGGGGCAAGGCGGGACGGTAAGGACGGGCAGAAGTCATAGCCTCAAAGCTATCAGCTATGGCGAGGATGCGAGCTTCTATGGGAATCTCTTCATCTTTCAGCCCTTCAGGATAGCCACTACCATCCCACCTCTCATGGTGATGTAAAATGCTATTTACACAGGGAACTAGATGGGGCATGTTACCGACGATATTTGCCCCTAGCCTGGGATGAGCCTTAATCGCTTCCCAATCTTCTCCACTAAACCTCCCTTTTTTGTTAAGCACTTTGTCGGGAATGCCAATTTTGCCAATGTCGTGAAGCAAAGCAGCACTGCTCACCTTAGATACCTCATCAGGCGATAGTCCAATCGCTCCCGCCAAAGCTACAGCATAAGTGTTAACTTTTTTGGAATGACCATAAGTATAGTGGTCTTTAGCCTCCACTGCCGAGACTAAGGCATAAATAACGCTCAAATTATCAGCTCTGGTATCAATCGCAGCAATTCCTCCATTGACCGGCGCCTTAGGCAAAATATCTGAGGAGAGGAAGATTCGATTACCTCCAGTCCGCTTGGCATGATAAAGAGCATTATCAGCCACGTCAACAAGTTCATCAGCTACCACTCCATCTGCAGGATAGCTAGCCAAACCAATGCTGCAAGTCACAGCAATTGCTCGCTTCTCCATCTCCTCGGCAATCTGTGCTCGAACTCGCTCAGCTACGACATAGGCATCACCCCTAGCTGTCTGGGGCAAAATGACAACAAATTCATCGCCGCCATAACGAAAAGCCTGGTCAACATTCCTGATAGAGCTTTTGATAATTTTCCCTATCTGGCTCAGAAGAATGTCCCCGGCGGGATGCCCATATGCATCGTTATAGCTCTTAAAATTATCCAGGTCCAGCATGGATATGGAGAATTCATTGCCATAACGAGAATGCCGGGAAACCTCCTCTTTGAGTTGCTCTTCAAAATGACGTCGATTAAATAGTCCGGTAAGCACATCAATACGAGACCTTTGTTCCAATTGGGCATAAAGTTGAGCATTCTCAACGGGTGCAGCAATCTGCAAAGCCACCTTTTCCAGAAGTTCTATTTGCCTGCGGTTGTAAGCGTTAGGTTTGCGACTGGCCAAAATCAGGCTGCCAATAATACGGTCTGTGACGCTCAAGGGCAGGTAAACAACAGAAGAAATCCCTTGCTTCACATGACTCTCCCAGGTCCAGAATCTGTGATGTCGTTTCAGATCAGGTTCATATACAGCCTGCCTCTCCCGGCATGCCAACTCCGTAGCCGTCCCTTCAAGCGGTATCCTTTCCTCCGGCTGCCAAGCAGAACCTATGGTGCTGGATAGAGCCATAAAGTAAAGCTCGTTTCCATCAATTAAAGCAATTGTTGCCCAATCGATATCCACCACTTTCTTTAGTTCCTGGGCGAAACCTTCAAATATCATCTGAATGCTCATGCTGGAGGTTATGATTGCGGTTAAACGATTAACCAGGGTTATTTCTTCGTCTTGTTCCCTCAATTGCTCATGGGAATACTCCTTTTCCATGCTCGCTGCCACCTTGGCGGCGATAAACTCCAATAAATCAATATCCTCAACGGCGTAGAGTTTCCTATCTCGCCTCTCACTCATTGCCAGAACAGCCACAAGCTCCCCCCTGTTCTTTAAAGGAACGAACATATCTACTCCTGCCAATTGGATTTCTTCTCTCTCCTCCTCCCATACAGATTGGAATTCAGGGAAAATAGCGAGGTTCCTTTCCTGTAACATAGTGCTTTCGTTCTCCAGCCAGGTCACAACAGGACTATCCTGCCTTAATTTCAACTCCCCCATAGGATTATCCTCTACCGGAGGGTAGATAAATCTGGTTCTAAAACCTCCTTCTCCAGCCTCGGGCAAAAGCAGACAAGCTCTCCGACAGTCAATTGACTGAGCAAGCAGTGATATGAATTCGCTGCCCAACTGCTCCAGTGTGAGAACATTGTGTATTCTGGCGATAAAGTTAGATAACTGCCTGCGATAGGAATATGTTGCACCGATAAAGGCTTCCTCCACCTTCCTTTGCCAAAGGTCACGCACCTTGTGAACAAGAAACAGGATAGCTGGAATTCCCAGACCAATGGTTACCGCTAAAGAGGCAAGGTTAAGCTCAAAGCCGACGAATCGGTGAGCGAGGTTGAAAAGCAGTAATACAATGCCAATACTACCGCCATAGAGGACTACGTACATAAAGGCTTGGCGGAATACAACCCTGATATCCAGCAGACGGTAGGTCACAATAGCATAGGTTAAGACACAGGCAATTATAAGGTTGCCGATATGGCTCACAGGAAATTCGCCTCCACGGGGAGTGTAAGAGCTTAATAAAAAAACTGTTAAGACGCCAATGGCAACAAGTAAATAAATTATCTGATTGCGCTCTGCCGGATGGGGTGAGAGCCTGTACTTTTTTAGCAAAGAATATACATCCTTGATGCCTACTGTGGAAAGAAAAAGTAAACCTATAGCAATAAGCCAGGGCCCATAGTTAACATTGATGCCGCTGGCAGTGACTTCAACATTATAGGGAATGTGGCCCAATGCCGCCAGGACAATGGTGGCTACTAGGAAAATATAAGCCAGTGGTATCCTGATGCGCTTGAACTGATAAAAAGAACATACAAAGTAATGGAATTGGATCAGCAGCAAGATAGCAATACAAAGGACAATTTTAACTTCGAGCGGTTTATTGTGTATTAACAAGTCGCTCATACTGAGGAAGGTGCTGAAGCTCCAGAGTACAGCGGGAATCAGAAACAAAAGGAAAAACATATGCCTTCGTTGCCATGGCCGGTTAGATAGCAAAATAACAAATAAGGGGATATAAGCAATCGTGGCAATTAAGGGAATTAGAATCTGGACATTCATGACATTACCATTACATAGTCAAACACATAAATCCCGACACAATTTTACCTGTCATTTTGAGCCCCTCCATGAGATTGCTCCGTCCCGATAAATCGGGACTCGCAACGACGGAAGAAAGCGCCTCGCAATGACTGTTGTGTCACCATTTCTGTAAATTACTTTAATATAAAGCTATTATTGATATAAATTTGGAAACTGTCAAGAAGGACTTTAGTAATCCCCCAAAGGTACTAGATGTTCGCAGTCACGGTTCTCCCAGCATAAGGCGGGCTTGAAGATTTACCTTTATCATTCTGGGCTGCTGGCGAAGAACCTGCGAAGGACTTGGAGCTATAAACGAAAGGCGAGGTTATAACCTCGCCTTCCTTGTCTTGGTAAGGTGCCCTGGCTTTCTCTAAACTATGCTACTGTCATCGAGCAGCTGTACGTTCGGCTTCAGTTACCGGCGCAGCTTCCACCACAACCTTAGGAGCTCTCAGCAAAGAAAGTACCTCGTCAGAGGGATTAACATGCGGCGGCTTCAGGTGACCTAAATCGGTGCCCTCAGCTTGCCGTTGAGCCATATAGCTGGAGAAGGCGCCCTGGGGAAGCAAAGTAGCTTCTACAGGCTTTAAGCCGAGCACAGTTTCCATATCACCAATAAGCCGATAGAAGTTACAACGATATTTTCTATCTAACTTCTTGAATTGCTCACGTATCGCTGTTGCCAAGCTTTTCTCACTGGCAATATAGCCGTCTCCAGGTTCAAGATAAAAGTGCAACACAGGCTTATTATCAATTATTTCCTTACGTGCTACCCAATCTACATAAGGAATGCCGCTGTTTTCAATTGCCTCCCTGATTACTCTCTCTGTCAGCCGACCGAGAGAAGCAACGTCAACGAAGTCGTCAGCGCGGCTATGGAATACCATCTGGGGAATATCAATATTGAGTTTTTCATTTCGCAGCGAACTTATCCTGACCATATCGCCAATCCGATACCTCGTCATAATACCACCGTGAAAATTGGTGATAACTATCTCGTAATTCTCACCGGCTCTCACCTCGTCCAGCAAGATAGTCTTCGGCTGATAGGAATGGTCCAGTTGCCATTTGAAGTATTCCCTCTCGGGAATGAACTCAAAAAAGTTGAGGTTGGGGATAAAGGCCATGCCCTCATGATCCCAAGTCTGGGTAGCATAGATACCACCCTCGGTGCCAACGTATATCTCCAAAACTTCCCTCCCCCATAGTTCCTCTACTCTCTTTGCGAAGGTAGCACTGTCTGCGCCGCCACCAATAATCGCTTTGAGTGACCAGATGTCCTTGGGCAGCATGGGGCGCCCAGCTAGCTTGCTCTTGATCAATCCCGTCATCAACCGGGTAGACGCCCTAGGATGAGACAATAGAAAATGGGCATCGACATCCATTATTCTCTGTTTGAACACCTCGCCGACATAGGCTAAGACAGAGGGCACACTGCCAAGAGCATCAATGCCCTGAGACAAAGCCTCCTTGAAACCAGCTTCCAGCTTCTCTTGAAATGTCGTTTCCGCTCCATTACAAGGGAAGATATCGCAGTCGAGTGCCTGCTGAGTCAAATGTGCCACGATGCCTGACCCATAATCGGGGGATCCCATGGTGGCCAAAAGCCTCAAGTGGCCCTTGACCAAAAAGTCGCCTTGACGGTTGCAAGAAGCCAGAAGTCCAACTCCACCAGTCACCCGCTCAAACTCATACAAGAACCTCTCAGATAAAGGCACCCATTTGAAGTTATACTCACCAGCCCTGCCTACGGTATGCACCCACATGGCAGGCTTGGTCGGCAATACGTCCTCCTTTTTCTCCACAAGCTCAGGTAGGTAATCAGAGTAGGTGGTCAATGGCACCTGCTCCCGGAATTCTTCCACCGTCTCAGGCATGGCACCACGCATCACCCTCCTGCCCAGCTCGCTGTTCTTTAATAGCTTAATCTCCTCCAGAAGCAGTCTCTTCTGGATAGCCATAAACTCCTCCAGATTGAGGTCAAGAAAGCCGCAGCACATCTGCCATAGCTCCTCTTTCCTCCCCTCTCGAAGTAAGTCAAGCGGCCTTGTCATAACTGTCCCTCCTGCTTTCCTCCATGTCATTCAGAATGACAAAAGGAAAATCGCTATCTTGAGGACAGTATGACAAGGCGGGAATAGCTTGGGAAGAGATTATGTTCTAGAAGATAGTTCTATTTGAAGCTGTGGAGAATGTGATTGTGGAAGAAAATGCGAGGAAAGAAAGTCAGGAGCTTTTTACCTTTGCTGAGCTACCTAGACTTTGCAGTTTCTGAGCTAATTGCTCGAACTCGTTATCGCCAGGTTGCTTGCCTAGCTCCAACCCATAGCTGATAAAGAATTCCAGGAAATTGCGCAATAGCTCTTTCGTGCCTTCCTGAAACTGGTGAAATTCTTCTCGGGTTACGTCGCCTTGCTTTTTACCTTCTTCCTTTTCCTTCAGCTGAGTCTCAATAAGAAAGTTGATGAACTCAGACTGCCCCATATCACCACGATTGTCGTCTACCTTTTTCACCAGCTCAGCAGCTACTATTAGCATCCTTTTTTCAGACATATACCGCTCCTATCATAACACTCTCCTTAGATTTTTATGTTAAATAAGGGGTGACCTCACTCTACTTCCAGGCACCCCTCTATAACTCCACAACATCTAAGCCTCAAGCTCCATTGCCATTATGACCATTGTGGAACTCGAGTACTTCAATTATGCAGTTTATATTTTTGAGCAGCTCTCCCCCTTTGTCCGTTACCTGATAGGTAACTGAGGGATTCCCTACCTTCACTTTGTTAATAAACCCGTGGCTCAAGAGGAAACCGAGATACTTCTGTATCTGGGCATAGCTCATATTGGCGCTATACATAATCTCCGTCTTGCCAGCGCCGTTTTCCCCAACCCTGAGCATATCAGCTATTATCTCTATATTAGACCTTCGCCGATTCATTATACCATCCCAATATGTATTACCTTTGGCCTATTACTATTATACTACCTCGATGGCGCTTGTCAAGCCCCCAATACTTGTCAGTGCAAGGTGATATAATAGAGACTATTGACACCAAAGAGCATTACATTATACGATAAATCGCTGGAGCTAAATCTACATAACCAGGAGGGTGTTTGAATTAAAGATGTAAAGCTTCACCAGGAGGTATCCGATGAATAAGATCAAAGTGATGATAATTGATGAGCAAGCATTTTTCAGAGCCGGGGTGTGTCAGACACTGTCTCAACAACCTGACTTGGAGCTATTAGAATGCGACCTGACTCAGAATGCACTCGAGCTAATCGAAGCTAATCTCCCTGATGTTGCTCTACTTGGCTCTGACCTGGCCAGCCTCAGTGGGATTGAGCTGGGTAGAAAAATTGCTCAATACTACCCCAATACTAAAGTAATAGTGCTAAGCCCTGACCCTGATGATGAAGAGCTTTTTGAAGTCATTAAAACTGCAGCCGTAGCCTGCTTGAGTAAGAAAGCCACTGCCGACGAGCTGGCTAGCACTATAAGACGAGCTCGCAAAGGTGAATATCCCATAAATGAAAGCCTGATGACCAGACCCAGGGTTGCCAGGCAGGTATTAAACCAATTTCGTGGTATGGGGAGAACTATGGAAGGCATAGTCGCTCCCCTTACCAACAGGGAAACGCAGATTCTGACCTACGTTGCTGAGGGCAACTCAAATAAAGAAATCGCCCATATCCTAGAAATCAGCGAGCAAACAATTAAGAATCATGTCAGTGCCATCCTTCGTAAGCTAAATGCTAATGATAGAGCCCACGCTGTTGCTCTCGCCCTGCACAGCGGCTGGATTTCGCCAGAAGCAAAACCGCGGAGGGTATTAGAAGATTTTGATGAAATTTAAATGCCGCTTTGTAGGCAATGGTGATTCGTAGAAATAGGGACACAAAGGTCATTGTGAAACACCCCCTTACAAAGGGATAAATCCCAGGCACCAAATTCCAGACATAAGCATTCAGCCATCAGCGGGCAGCTTTCGGTTTCCTTGTCTGCTGGGAAGTAGGTGGCTGACTACTGACTACTGACTCCTGACTACCCCCCCAAAAGTCCTATTGACAAACTAATAAGATATGCTAAATTGTATTTAAGTTATGGAAGGGGTGTATTATTACGCTCTGATTAGCTTGGGTTAAGATATGGCGAATAATGTTGACTTTAGCCAATTGGCGAATTACACTTCACCCGAATTGGAGAAAATGGCTGGAAAAGTGCGTCAGATGGAAATGAGTCCGGAGATAAGGACACAGATTGAAAAGTATCTGGAGCAGCAGGGGTATAGAGTAACCGAGGGAGCCAAGCTCCTCGGGAAGTCAGGGATTGAGCATACCTTTGATATGCTGGCTCAAAGAGACGATGGTTTTACTAGCTACACCATTGCTATCGGCATTGATGCTGGTGGTGATAGGGAAAGAGAAGTGGGCGCTATTTTCACCCTTGCCAATAAAGCCTATGATTGCGGCATCCTTGACAGGATTCTTATTGCCATCCCTGAACTTGGGCAGGAGACGAAACAGCTGGCGCGCAAACAGCGAATAAAGGTTATTGACGGAGAACGAATTGAGCAACTATTAACTCTGGGACCCGCGCAGTCAGTTAAGCCCGAGGAGCTAGTTAGGGTTGAGACAAAGGAGGACCTGGTCAAATCTTTAGCTAACCGGGGCTATGAAGTAAAAGAGAAAACCAAAATTAAAGGCCGGTCAGGAATTGAATATACCTTCGATATAACGGCTCATAGTGAAAACGGTCAGGTTGAGCATAGGCTGGCTATAGATTTCCTGAATGGGGAGAAAGAAGTGGGCCTGGAACAGGTAATGTTATTTGATACTAAAGCCTATGAGGCCGGCGTTGATGAGAAGGTCATTGTGGTATCAGTGGAGCTTAGCCCCGAGGCACAGCAATTTGCCCAGCACCAGCAGATAAAAGTCCTTAACTGGGGGCAAGAACTAGTTTCTGAACCTGTGACCGAAGAGTTGCCTGTCCGGCCAGCAGAGAAGCCAGTTAAATTAAAGTCTCACGCCAAGCTACTAAGGCAGACACCCCAACCTGAAGCATTACAATTGATTCCCGAGGTAATGGCCAGAAGATATAATGCCATACCCCTGACTATATCCGGTAGGACACTGGAAGTGGCTATGGTAGACCCGACTGATATCTTTGCCCTGGAGGCTCTTTCAGCCCAGAGCCGAATGAGGATTAAGCCTGTAGCTGCCACTGCCCAGGAAGTCAGGGACGCTATTGACTTCAATTATAAAGCCTATGGCGAAATTGAAAAGCAGGTTTCCCGTATCTCCATCCCGGCTGAAACAAATGATGAGAAGCTTGCCACTCGTATTACTACTGATACCCCTCTGATTCAGTCGCTCAACCTTATAATTGAAGAAGCAGTCAAAGCCCGCGCGTCTGACATTCATATGGAGCCAGAAGAAGACAGATTGCGAATACGCTACCGTATAGATGGCACTCTTCAAGATACGATGTCTCTACCTTTAAGTGTACATCGAGCACTCATTTCACGAATTAAAATCCTGGCTGAAATGAATATCGCTGACCATTTTCGCCCTCAAGATGGTCAATTCTCTACCGAGGCTAAAGGGCGAGAGATAGATATCAGAGTCGCTACCGCTCCCACTGTCTGTGGTGAGACAGCAACCCTGCGGCTCCTGGATAAGTCACTGGCTACTCTGGGGTTAGCAGAGCTTGGTATGCTACCTGATAGCCTGGCAAAGTATGAAAGTATGCTCAAAGTTCCCTATGGTATGATTCTGATTAGCGGTCCTACCGGAGCCGGCAAAACCACCACTCTATATGCCTCAATCAATTCCCTTGATACTCAGGGGAGGAACATCATTACCATTGAAGACCCTGCTGAGTACCGATTTAAGGATATTAACCAGATTCAGGTTAACACCCAGGCGGGCATCACCTTTGCCAGTGGCTTGAGGTCTATACTTCGTCTTGACCCTGATGTAATACTGGTTGGTGAGATACGCGATGCCGAGACAGCTAACATAGCTGTCCAGGCAGCCTTAACCGGGCACCTGTTGCTGTCTTCTATCCACGCCAATGATGTTGCCGGTGTGCTCTCCCGTCTCCTTGACCTGAAGATAGAGCCTTTCTTGATAGCCTCAGCGGTTATTGGTGTTGTCGCTCAGCGGATGGTGCGCCGCATTTGCCCTGATTGTGGTCGCCTTATTGAGGCCCCCCTGGTCGAGCTGATGGCTTATGAAAAGGAAATGGGGGAGAAGCAGACCCAGTTCCTCTATGGTACCGGCTGTAAGGCCTGCTCCTATACCGGTTACCTGGGGCGTACGGGAATCTTTGAGATTCTAACTATAAGCGACTCGATAAGAGAGATGGTTTGTAGTCAAGCCAGCAGTAGTGCCATCCGAGAGCAGGCACTTAAAGAGGATATGGTATCTATGGGGAACGATGGTATGCGCAAGGTAAAGGAAGGTATTACCACTCCTTCTGAGGTACTGCGCAATGCCTATGTTGCAGCTTAGCTGTTTGGAGGTCATAAATGAATTTTACTTATGTAGCTTATGGTGAGGAAGGGAAAAAATTAATTAGTGGCAAGGTTTCGGCTACCAGTGAAGAATCGGCAACTGAACTTTTGGCCTATGGCGGCTATCGGGTGCTCAGCCTTAAGTCAGTTCGTCCTTGGTTTAATAAAGAAAAACTACAAGCCCTCTTTTCTCAGATAAAGGCGGCAGAAATAATCATGTTTTCCCGCCAATTAGCTTTACTCCTGGAATCCGGCACCGATATCGTTACTTCTTTAGACTTATTACAAAACCAGATAACTAATCAAACCTTGCAGAAAATAATCGGTGAGATAGCTGCGGATATTCGTGGTGGTAGTTCGCTGTCGACGGCTTTAAGCAAATACCCCCAGGCTTTCTCTCCAATGTACCACCGGGCAATAGCTGCCGGTGAGCAAGGTGGTAACCTGGATTTGGTGCTGAGGCAAATGGGCGATTATATGGAGAAGGGAACCGTCACTCAAAAGAAGATAAAGGGTGCCTTGACTTATCCCATTCTCGTGGTTTTTGTCGCTATTGGTGTGGTATTGATATTGGTCACCAAAGTTTTTCCCACCTTTGTCGGCCTGTACTCTCAATTTGGGGCTGAGTTGCCTTGGGTCACCAGAGTCCTTATAGGCTTTACTGAATGGCTTACCCAGTATGGGCTGTATCTTTTGCTTGTGTTTTTAATTGCTGCTGGCGCAATCTATCTCTATGGCAAGACCCCAGCCGGAAAGTACCGCTGGGATAAAATATTGCTTAGTTTGCCTTTAGTCGGGCGTATTATCCAACTCGGTGAGCTTTCTCGGTGCTGCCGGACTATGGCATTGTTAATCAAAGTCGGCTTACCCCTACCGGAAGTCCTGGCCGTAGCCATTCACAGTATGACCAATTCGGTTGTGAATGAGAATCTGACCGGAGTTCAGCAAGACTTAATCAAAGGCGAAGGCTTGTCCCGACCTATGGAAAAGAGGAACCTCTTCTTGCCCTTGATGACGCAAATGGTGAGAGTTGGTGAGGAAACCGGTAATCTCGAGAACACACTGGGTACCGTAGCCGAAAGCTTTGAGGCCGATGCTAATGACAAGACCGACTCGGTTGTGGCGCTTATTCAGCCAGCGATGACGGTAATTCTGGGTTTAGTGATTGGTTTTATTGTTTTAGCCATGGTGTCAGCTATGTATTCTGTCTATAATCAGGTGAATTTGTAGGTGAGGGTTATCAAGGAGGCAATGACAAATTACAAAAAGAAAAAGGAGTGAAAGAAGCGTAGTGGCGGAGTTTATCTCCGCCTGGGGTTAAAAGGGCGGGGACAAGCCCCGCCCCTACAGAATGAGTGAGAAAATGAAAAAACTAAGACTGAGTAGCCAGGCAAGGAAAGCCTTTCAAGGCAGCTCCCGGGGCTTCACTCTGATTGAGGTACTGCTAGCCATAGCCCTTCTGGGGGTAATTGCTATCGCCTTCATGAGCGCTCTATCCACTGCCTCCACGGTCCTGATTGTTGCCGATGAGCGAACCACCGCCGAAAGCCTGGCCCGAAGGCAGATGGAGTATGTTAAAGGTCAGGGTTACCGTCCTGAGTCGGTTGTGACCGACCCCATTTATCAAAAAATTGGCGGTATCCCTGAGGGTTACTCTATTTACAGCGTCAACCGTTATGGTGTGCCTGTTGAAGAGATAATAGGTATACCCTGGGATAGCGAAAATAGTAAGCCGGTAGACACGGACATTGGTCTTCAGAAGATAGCGCTGGTGATTAAGCACAAGGACAGGGAAAACCGGGATAAGGTGATATATACCTTTATTAACGGCAATTCTTACTGGGCTGACGGCGTACAAATCACACTGGAGGGCTATAAGGTAGACCGATAACGAAGGGGTATAGAGGGTTCAGAAATGAAATCCCAAATTACAAATAGGAGCTTGGGATTGGGAATTTCCGTAGAGTCGCGGCTGAATCTTAAATATAATGAAGATGAAGAAGCTAAAGAAGCTAAAGAAAGGTGAGAAGGGTTTTACTCTACTTGAGCTAATAATAGCTATCGCTCTTACCGGTATTGTCGCCACGGCTATTACCATGCTTATTTCCCAGACGTTTACCGGGAGTACCCGTAACTCTAACCATATGGTCGCGGTCAGGCGGGTGCAAGAGGCGGGTTATTGGGTTAGTTTATATACCTACATGGCTCAAGACATGACAATAACCGGAGATTCAGGCTTCCCCCTTATCCTGGACTGGATCGATTTTGACACGGGTGACAGGCATGAAGTTGAGTTTAGCCTGAGTAGCTCTGGTCTCAGGGGGAGTTATTCTGTCGATTCTGGCGACGGCTATGTCCTTGATTCAGCGAAAACTGGTAAGATTCCTGGGTTTGAGTTTATTAACCCTGACAAAACTAAAACTAATTGTCAAGTTAGTGGTGGCAGTGCCTTTAGCCTGCCTGATAGTGGTGTTGCGTTCACGATTACCGGTGGGGCTACAAATGACACTGGCAGAATAATTGTTGACAGTGGAAGCATCTCGGTCACCCCCACAGGCAGCGCTACCTATGATGCGGGTACTGGCAAATGGGAAATAATCACCACCGGGGACACTATTACAGTTACTGCCACTGACACTGGTTCTGCCACAGAAGGTAGCTGGACGTCCGAAAATAAGGCTGCCACTGCTGCCATAACCGTAGATAGCGGTGCACAATCTGCTACCCTCAGTAGTGCCAGGGGGCTTATTTTCACGGTAACTGCCACAGTGGGCACCGGTGGGCAAGCAGCGAGTGAAACCAGGATATATAAAGTTGTGCCCAAACCAGTCTCATAGTGGACAGACATTAGTCCCAAGCACCAAATCCCCAAAATAGTAGCCAGTAGTCAGCAGTCAGTAGTTTTGAGGCGTGAAAGAATCCCTTCCTTCACGATTCAAATCCCAAACAATATCAAATGACCAAAATCCAAAGGACTAAACGGTTTTGCCCCCTGAGCAACCTGATTTCATCAATTTTTCCCAAAATTCCCCTCTTAAAATAAGAGGAAGAATGGACAAAGTTTCCCCCTCTTAAGATAAGAGGGGCAAGGGGAGTTATGAGAATTATGGAAGTAACCCCCTTTAATCCCCCTTACTTTAAGGGGGATTAAAATGTAGTGGCGAGGTTTATCCTCGCCTGTTCCATCATAATCGAGCGATAAAGGCCTGATAAATCAGGGAGCTACAGAAACCCGGGGTGAGGACAACCGATTTAGCTTAGTGGAGGATTCATCTGCGCCGCTCTCACCCTCAGCCTGGTCTCACCCTGACCCTCTCCATCGAGCATAGCGGGAACTCCCGTCAGGAACGAGGCCATTTATGCAGTTGACAGACCGGCAACGATGGTTCATACTATGGTATGAACAGCCTCAGGAGGTCACAGTTATGGGTAAGACTGCTAAGATCGCGATAAGCCTACCCGAGCACGTCTTAGCCGCCGTGGAAATGGAGCGTCAGGCCAAAGGAGAAAGCCGGAGCGAGTTCTTTCGCCGGGCAGTTGAGACACGTCTGAAACAGGAACGGGAGTCCTCCGCGATAAGGGACTACGTGCGCGGCTACCAACAATACCCGGAGTCAGCTGAGGAGGTTGAAGCTGCTCACAGGGTAGGCAGCGCCGTGTTGGCTGCGGAGCCCTGGCAGTGAAACGAGGCGAGATATGGTGGACGGAACTGGCCCCGCCTGCAGGGAGGCGTCCTGTGCTGCTTCTATCCCGCAATGAGGCTTATGCTGTTCGAGAACTGGTAATGGTGGCTCCGTTGACCACCCGCATCCGTGGCATCCCATCAGAGGTTTCATTAGGAGATGAGGATGGCGTGCCCCGTGCCTGTATTGTCAATCTGGATACTATCACCACAATCGCTAAGGCGAGTCTGCGTGAGCGATTGACCGCTCTAAGTGCTGAGAGGTTGAAAGCGGTAGAGGAGGCCTTGCATTTCTCTCTCGGCCTGGAACGGTAACAGGTGTGTCGTGAGCTAAATGTAGTGGCGGAGTTTATCTCCGCCTGAGCTTCAGAGGGCGGGGACGAGCCCCGCCCCTACGGATGGAGAAATCCCAAGGCATGTTCTGAAGGACACTATGATCCTGTGGACTATTCAAGACATGGCAGCCTGGGAACGATTGCAGTACAAAGGTGTGCTCAGGGGTGACGGTAGGCGGGTTCCGGCATACTATCGCCATGCTTACCGATGGATGTCAGACCAGATGCGCCTGCGGCTGCCCCCTCGCCATGCTCGCTTTCCCCTCCTGTCATTGCGAGGCACGACAGTACCGAAGCAATCTCGCGGCGAGGGCAATAGAGATTGCCACGCCCCGACAAGTCGGGGCTCGCAATGACACTAAGGGTGACAAAATCACAGGACTTTAGTACTATTACTGATGAGCTATTGACGCCAGAGATAATTACATTATACTGTTATCTGACAGAGATGTTTAAAAATGTAGTTGCCGAAGTCAGCCGAAGCAATCTTGGTGAGGTTGGTGAGGATGGAGATTGCTGCGCTTCGCTCGCAATGACAAAATGGTGAAGTGAGGAAAATTGCCGTGAAGAGATTAATCAGAGGTGAAAAGGGGCAGGCACTGCTCCTTACCCTACTCCTGCTCCTTATAGGCTCGCTCATCCTCACCCCCGCCCTGAACTTTATGGGCACCGGCGTTAAAAGTGGTCAAGTCTATGAGCAAAAGAATGCTGAGATTTATGCCGCCGATGCCGGTGTTGAGGATGCCCTGTGGCATATAAGGAACGACTTCGTCGAGGACTTACTCGGTGAAGGTTATGATGAGTATGACTATTCTTCCCCCTATCCCTATCCGTATGACTTGTTGGTAAACGGCAAAAATGTAACTGTTACTATCCAGAACATCTGGATTCCCAAGGATATACCCGACCCAAGCCCCCCAACCCCCAGCGAGGCAGGACAGATTATCGCGGATGAGAAGCTGCTGATAATCGGCTATCCTAGCAGCAGCGAATCAACATACACAATTAAGATAGTCTATAACTGGGATACCACGGCAGAGAGGAATGCGTTGAAGGTCAAGACGATAGGGATATGGCTGTCCCCCGGCTTCGAGTATGAGGACGGCAGTTGTGACCTTGGGGGCTATTACTCTGATGAGGATATTTCCCTCTATAAAGGCGGGACTGCCGTGGTCTGGACCTTTGACTCTCAGCCTACTCTTAAAAGCTTTCCCGGTGGCACCCCTGACACCGACCCCTCCCCGCTGGTAGAAACATTCACCTTCCAGTACACAGGACCGGAGGGGCAAATTCCCGAGCTTGTGTCCTCCTGGATTGATACCCCAGATCCCCCAGGGGTCCCTGGTACTACTTATACTTATAGCTGGGATGACAGCATCCGGCTGTATAAGATTGTGTCGCAAGCCGGCGGAGTCCGGATTGAAGCCTATGGTGCCAAAACCAAGTTCCGCAAGCTCAAGTCCACCATAGCATCGGACTATGCTACCGCAGGTAACAGCTTGATGGAAGCAACAGCAAGCGGCAGTGACAGATATTATCGAAACAGGCTTTACGCGGAGCGCGACAGCACCGTCACGAGCATCGGACTGCAATTAATTCCCGAGTCGGGTATTGTCCCCGCCGGGAAGATTCCCGAAGAGGCTATCATAGACAACGTCTATCTCTACTGGACGGGGTGGATAGACTACCACTACAGGGATGGTGATGACACGGAGGAGATAGACGCCCTGAAGTATCCCAGTGATCCCACTCCAGCGAACTTAAAAACTCTGGTTGAGACATCGGCTAAGGTTAACATTGCCAAGTTCGGTGTTGACAGCTACGCGCAAACAGTAACCGCCGATATTAGTAGTGTTCATAATGGTGGTGTTCCTGATGTTCAAATAGTGAATACCTACGACTGCTCGGGCGCAGGAGACTCCTGGGCATACTCGTGCTTTACAGATGTCACCGACCTCCTGGTGTCCGGGGGAATGACTGTCGGGGAATATATCGAGGAGTCGATGAAGTCCGCCGGTAGTGGCACGGTTACTTTTACTATGGGGCATGCCGATGAGGTGAGGGATGTAAAAAGACCGTCCCCGGGCTCTGATGAATATTACTTTGACCTTTATGATACTGGCGAAGAAACAGGCTATCCCCTGGCCACTCCGGCGCATAAGTATAAGTGGTGGTTTTGGGAATCTTATCCCACGAGATACCAGTATACTCATTCCAGCTGGTCGCTGATTATCTTCTACCGCAGCCCGGCGCTCAAACAACGCCAGCTTTACCTCTTCGACGACCTTCAGTACGCCAGCAGCAGCTTTGCCCCTCATGGTGAAGATTATGAATTGGAATTCACCATCAGCGGCTTCCTGGCTCCCCCCGTTATCACCGCTGAGGACAAGAGCCACCTGACCTATTTTGTCGGCGAAGGCGATGCCCATTACGAGGATAGTTACCTGGACGTAAATGATATGTATTTGAGTGACCCACCTGATAATCCTGAGGACAATGTTTTTAATTCCTATTCTAATGCTATACCTGACCAGGATACCGATGGGGCAGATATTGACACCTTTGAATTGCCCGAGGGCTGTATACTGCCCTATGATACTTCAGCCGAGGTAACACTCACCACCACTGAAGAAATCTACGTTTTAATCTATATCGTAATCTCGTTCCGCAGCGAGCTGACGACGGGCGGCGTTATAACAAATTACGCGATAAAGATTATCTGATGAAGGATAAGAGGCCTGGATGATTTTTCGTATGAATATGCCGGTGCCGACCATGCCGGATAAGCAAATTCCGATTTTATCTGTGTGGTCAACCGGTATAAACTCTAGACAGGCTTTTTAGATGATGGTATATTACGAGAAGGCTGAGCAGCTCGTGAAACTAAGGAGGACTTCCCAGGTAAGCTTTTGCCAAAATTCCCCTCTTAAGATAAGAGGGGTAAGGGGGAGTTATGGTTATGGAAATAACCCCCTTTATCCCCCTTACTTTAAGGGGGATATTGAAGAAGATAGGAGAAGGCTGAATAATTTATGAAAGTTAAAATAAGTAAGAAAGTCTGGTTGATTATAGGAATAACCATTTTCGTTATTGCCCTGGTCAGCCTGGTTAGAATCTACTCCCAGCAGGTTAGAGAGCAGGAGGAGTTGAGTGTTAGCCTGGCGGCGCAGCAAACTCTCTTGAGCAAGCTCGCTACTGATAAGAAAGATCTGGAAAGCAAACGGGATGCAGCCGAATCATTGTTTAACAAGAGTCAGGCAAAATTCCCTGAATCAGTAGAGAGCATTGAATACGGTGAGGACTTATTTAAGATTGCTGACGATTGTAATCTGGACTTAACCGGGCTCAGCCCGTCAATGCCGGGCACCAAAAAAGTAGGGGCTGTTACCTATTCTGTTGCCTCATTTGTAGTAAAGGTCCGGGGTGATGTGGATGACATACTTGACTTTATCTACGCTATAAGAATTGGCGATGGTTTTCAGCTACCGTGGAGCGCTGAGGTGAAGAGTGTAAGTATAGACATCGGGGACGCAGAGTCAGCAGCTACCATCACCCTGGATATCTATGGCTATAAAGGTTAAATAAGCATGGCGAAAAAAGTTACTACCTTATTTATCAGAGATACCAACATTAACCTGCTGGTAATGAATGGCAGACAGATAGAAAAGTGGGCTAGTTTACCACTGGAGCCCGGCCTGGTTAGCCAGGGGCTCATTGTTGATGAGGCCCAGGTAGCCGACAAGGTTAAACAGCTATTTAAAGAGACGGGAGCACAGGCAAGCAAGGTTATCACTGCTTTAAGCGGGCACGATTCTCTGTATCGCATCATAACCCTGCCCGAGCTGCCCGAAGCTATACTTCCTGAGGCGGTAAAGCGCGAGGCAAGAAGAGCGATACCCACACCTTTAGAAGAGGTCCACTTTTCATACCAGCGCCTTCCTACTCTGACGAAGGGAGAAGGTCGTGTTTTCCTGGCCACCTTCCCCCGCAATCTGGTTGATGCTCTGGTCAAAACGCTGCATCAGGCCGGTGTCAGGCCATATATTATGGACTTAGCTCCTTTAGCCCTGTGCCGAATCCCGAATGAGCCTAGAGCAATCATTGTAAACGCCCGGTTAGACCACCTGGATGTTATGGTTATAGCAGACAGGCTCCCCCAGGTCATCCGCAGGTTATCCCTGCCCGGCGAGACTGAATCTCTAGAGGAAAAGATGCCGCTTATCGCTGAAGAGTTCAACAGAACCATTGCCTTCTATAATTCCAGCCACCTGGAAAAGCCTTTAGATTCAACTGTGCCCGTGTTTGTCTGCGGCGACCTGGCAGAAGTGCCGGAGAGCTGGCCATCAGTAGTTGGCCGGGCAGGCTATTCGGTGTCACCGTTGCCCCTGCCTGTGGAACTCCCCGAGGGCTTCAACCCCAGCGAATTCATGGTCAATATCGGGCTGGCTCTCAAGGAACTACAGTCAGGAAAGGGAGAAGCCAACTTTTCATTAGTGAATTTTAATGCCCTGCCCGAGGTCTATGTGCCCCCGCATTTCTCCATAGTCCGAGTCCTTGTCCCAGTTGGTACTATCATTGGTATCGGTCTGATTATCTTCGGAGTAATTTTTGTCCAGACTAATCGCGTTCATACTGAGGAATTGCGTTCCGAACTGGCACTTGTTCAGAGCAGTGTTACCCAAAAGCAGAGTGAGGTAGCGGCATTGAGAGCACAGGTTGGGTCGCTAGAAGCTACTGCCGGTGAGCTCGATACCAGAGTTACTGCTATGGAACGGGGGCGCGCGAACATTGAGCTGGATTTAGACGAGGTTGTAAGACTGGCGTCAGAGAAGGTAAGCTTGAGCGGTGTTAATCATGGGGGCAGCGCAGTAACTGTGAACGGGGTGGCTTCAAATGAGGATGACATTTTTAGTTATGCCCGAGATTTAAGAGAGAGCGGGAGATTCTCGAAAGTCTGGATTAAATCTATCACCCAGAGTGGGAGCGGGTTTAGTTTTGCGTTCTCCTTAACAAAGTAAAGTTATTTGCAGAAATGGTGGCATAAAAGTCATGGCGAGCCGCCTTTTTTCTTGTCATTGCGAGTCCCGATTTATCGGGACGAAGCAATCTCGGTGGGGTTGTTGAGGGTGGAGATTGCCGCGCTTCGCTCGCAATGACATCCCCCCCTTGTCATTGCGAGGCACGACAGTGCCGAAACAATCTCGGCGAGACTGGTGACAAGGGAGCTTGGATTTTGGGATTTGGAATTTAGCCAATACGGCACTTATTTTCTAGTGGCATTTTCGTTTATAATAGCGAGAACATAGGGAGCCCCCCAAATATTAGCAGTTATCGTAGCGTGATGAAATTGCTGCCAAGACTGGTCATAGTTCTTGTCGTTTGCCTTATAGCCATTGCCCTGCCGGCTGTGCCCGCACAAGCATACGTGTGTTTTGACCCTGTTATCGAGCTCTCCCTCAACTCGGGAGTTCCCGGAACAGAGGTCGTCGTCAATGGCCAGCGTTTTGCCGAGGACTCATATGTCGACATTTACTATGACGGGACCAGAGTAGCCACAGGCAGGACCGATAGCAAGAGAAAGTTCACAATCACCTTCATCGTTCCTGAAAGCTGCAAGGGAGTTCATCAGGTATACGCCGAGGTACTGGATGAAACAGCCGAAGCTAACTTTAGCGTGAATCCGGGGTTGACGGTAAGTCCCGAAAAAGGCCCTGTGGGCACTATGGTTACCGTGAAAGGCCAGGGTTTTGCCAAGGATGAAGAGGGCATCGCGCTGATGTACTACCTTAATGGCAGCTACGAAACGGTAGAGGGAAATATCACAGCGAATGCCAAGGGCAGTTGGAAGACGAGTGTCCAAATTCCTCCTTCCACCAGGGGAGAACACAAGCTAGACGCCCAGGGCGCTGAGAGCAAGTTTTACGATGTCGAGGATGCCATATTTAGAGTAACGCCGGGGATAACCATAGGTAAATCATCGGGCATCGTGGGCGAAAGCATAACGGTGACGGGCAGCAGATTTACGGCTAACGAGAGGGGCATCCAGATATTGTTTGGTGGAGAGGCAGTGGTCACGGACATCAAGGCTGACTACCAGGGTGATTGGGAGGAAAGCTTCCAGGTGCCTGAGATGCCCACAGGCACATATGGCGTCACCGTCGAGGGAGAGCAGACCCCGCCAGGAGACATCAGCGGGCTCCTCTTCGAGATAAAGCCGGGCATCGTGTTGTCCCCCGGCGAAGGATACGTGGGCATGAACCTGACCGTCACTGGCCGCGGATTTGCCGCCGACAAAGATGTGAACATAATGTACGATGGCAGCCAGAAAGCGACAGCCGAAACCAACAACAAAGGCAGCTTTGAGGTAAGTTTTCCCGTGCCTGAGAGCCACTACGGCGAGTGTCAGGTGACAGCCGAGGATGCCGAAGGGAACAAAACTGAACAACCCGCTGTCTTCACCATGGAATCAGACCCCCCGGACACACCAAAACTCATTTCACCATCCGACGGAAGCCGGGTGGGACTCATAGGCAGGGTGAGGCCGACGTTTAAGTGGTCTACGGTATCCGATGACAGTGGTGTTTACTATAGCCTGCAAATAGCGACCAGCGTCAATGTCACCGCCACTGGAAAATTCGTTTACCCCATATTTTCGGTTGAGGGCTTGGTCAGAACAGACTATACGCTGGAGAAAAAAGACGCTCTGCCTTATGGCACCTACTACTGGATTGTGCAAGCCGTAGATGGTGCAGAGAACGGAAGCGGCTGGACCGCAGCCCGTTCCTTACGCGCCGGACTCCTACCCCTATGGGCATTCATTGCTATCATAACCGCAACAGCGGTGGGCATCATCGCCCTGGTTCGCTTTCTCTTAATAAGGAGAGGAATATATTACTATTAAAATGAGCGTCATTGCCAGGAGGTTGCCACGCTTCGCTCGCAATGACACCCTCATCTGGTGAGGCTGATACTATATTCCTATTACTAATGGGGTATTGACAGTAAGAATGGAGTAGGCTTACACTATATTATAAATATACTTAAATATACTATGAATCAGCGGTTGACTATAAAAGAGAAAAGATATGGATGTTTTTTCATTGCTTCGGACAGGTAAGTCAAGGCGGGCGAGCGATTTGCATATGGTTGCTGGCAGCCCGGCAGCGTTCCGCATCGACGGCTCCCTGACACCAGCAGACGGTGTCGCTACACTAACTGCTGAGGATGTAAACGAAGCTTTTCTCCAGCTAACCAAGGCCGAGGAGAGAGAACAGTTCCACAATCAGCTGGAGCTTGACTTTGGCTATACATTACCTGATGTCGGTCGTCTGCGATGCAATGCCGCTCAACAGCGCGGCTCCATCAGTCTTGCCGTGCGACTGCTGCCGCCCAAAATCCCCACCATAGATGAGCTGGAGCTGCCCGTGATATGTAAAGAGCTGGCCGTGAAGCCCAGAGGGCTGGTAATAATTACTGGACCTACCGGCAGTGGTAAAAGTACCACCATGGCAGCTATGATTCAGCACTTGAATAATAATGAGACTCGCCATGTGGTTACTATTGAAGACCCTATAGAATACGTTCACCCCAGCATTAAATGTTCTGTGACCCAGCGTCAGTTGGGCTCTGATACCCTATCCTTTGACAATGCTCTAAAGCATATCTTAAGGCAGGACCCGGATGTGATTCTGGTCGGGGAGATGAGAGATACGGAGACTGCCGACGCTGTCCTTACCGTAGCTGAGACCGGGCACTTTATATTAACTACCGGCCATGCCCCCAGCGCTACTCAGGCCATGGAGAGAATAATAGACCTGTTCCCACCTCATCAGCGACACCTGGCTCAGACACGGCTGGCTTCTCTACTTGTTGCTGTGTTGTGTCAGGTGCTTGTGCCCCGGGCTGATGGCTCAGGGAGGGTAGCCGCCGTAGAAATTATGCTCGGCAATCCGGCAGCGAAGAACCTCATTCGTGAAGGCAAACTCTACCAGTTACCCAATGTAATTCGGACCCACCGGGACATAGGCATGATTTCGCTTGATGAAGCTCTGGTCAGCCTCTATCTTAAGGGAATCATCACTGGCGAAACCGTGCTTGATGTCTGCAACGACCGCGCGGAAGTGGAAAAGCTCATCGGCAAGGTAAAAGTGTAGTCAAGCACGGAACACGACCTCGCTTCGCTCAGATTTTTGTAGTTGCCTGATTTATCAGGCACTTCTCTTTTTGTAGTGCGACCCTTCAGGGTCATGCGGCATCTCCACCCACAAGGCGAGGATAAACCTCGCCACTACAGTTACTCACTATTGTAGGGGCGGGGCTTGTCCCCGCCCAGGCAGGGATGGTCATTGGTGTTTAGGGCTTTGAATTTGTTCAGGATTTGAAACCCACAAGGCGGAGATGAACTCCGCCACTACATTCATTCGTAGGGGCGGGGCTTGTCCCCGCCCACATCACTAATGTCATTACGAGTGAATTTCCTCTCCCTTGACGGGAGAGGATTAAGGTGAGGGTGACATACTGAAGGCGTGGCAATCTCTATTGCCCCCACCGAGATTGCTTCGGCTGACTTCGTCAGCCTCGCAACGACAAAGAAGGGGTGTCATTGCCTCAAAGAAGCCCAAATGTCAAAACCCATTTACCGAAATCCAAATGACAATTGAAATCCAAATGCTTAAATGCCGAACCTACTCCTTTTTGTCATTGGGATTTTGAGCTTTATTTGAGCTTTATTTGAGCTTTGCCATTGATATTGTTTAGGGTTTCCTATTCTCCTGCCCTTTAATTAGCCCCTTCCACCCCGAGGCGGAGATAAACTCCGCCACTACGTTTCATCGGGGGAGAACTCCGGCATTACAGTGACATAAAGGAACTCTTGGCGATGACGATAATTGCACTGTCATGAAGCTTAGTCCCCACCTTACCAATTTCTCAGGAAAGGGCTTGCCATTCCCGCAAGGAAACCTTCCTTCCCATAATCTGTTCCACTTCCTTGAGAAGTGTCTTGAGCTGAGGCACAGAATATTCAGCATTGTTGGGAATAGCCAGGGTATGTGTCTGATAACGCATATAATAATGACGCCCACCTGGCTCAGGTGGGCTAAAACCTAATCCAACTAATTTCCTTATGAAAACTCTTCGTTTACACGGTGCCCATCTAGCCACGTGCTACGGTTTCCTCAAGTACTGGTATGCCTTTGTTTAAGTCTAGTCCATCTATAACAGGCAAGTGGTCACCATGCCTTATCTTGACCAGTAGCCATCCTTCGAGAACCGACCTCAGTTCACTTTGGCACTGATAGAGCGTTTCGCCGAAAGCAATTGTCCCAGGGCATTCAGGAATCTTACCACAATAAGTACCATCTTCAAGCTTGTCATACATAGCTTTACTCATCGCTCGCTCGACGTACTCCATCAGCATGATTATCGCTCCACTGGAATTATACATAAGCCAGCGAACATTGTCAAAGAAATTGTTCCCAGCGTAAGCGAAGAATCTTGTGCCTCGCAATGATAGGAAAAGAACGACCACCGAGATTGCTTCGGCACTGTCGTGCCCCGCAACGACAAAGGAAGAAGGTGCCTTGCAGCGACAAAGGAAGAAGGTGCCCCTCGCAACGACACAAAGAGGAAGGTGCCTCGCAACGACAAAAGGAGGTGTCATTGCGAGCGAAGTTGCCTGACTTATCAGGCGGCATCTCCACCCGCAAGGCGAGGATAAACCTCGCCACTACAGTTACTCACTATTGTAGGGGCGGGGCTTGTCCCCGCCCAGGCAGGGATGGTCATTGGTGTTTCGGGCTTTGAATTTGTTCAGGATTTAAATCTCACTGTCCCTCCACCGAGATTGCGGAGCCTGTTCCGAAGCGTAAGCGAAGAATCTTGTGCCTCGCAATGACAAAAGGGGGTATCATTAGTATTTCGTGCCTTGATATTGCCCAGGATTTGAATCGTGAAGGAAGGGATTCCTTCACGCCTCGAAACTACTGACTACTGTCTACTGACTACTGTCTACTGACTACTGTCTACTGACTACTGTCTACTGACTACTGTCTACTGACTACTGTCTACTGACTACTGTCTACTGACTACTGTCTACTGACTACTGTCTACTGACTACTGTCTACTGACTACTTGTGTATAAAAACGCCTACCGGCGGAGCTGGCATTAACCAGCTCCGCCGGTAACTTATTCTCCATCACCTGACTATCATCCTAATGATTCTTATGGTGATTCTTATGGCGTCTTTATCCACGTCCCGTCATTCCCAGACGCGCCTGTTACGCCCGGATCAAACGTGATTCCGCTCCAGCCGCCTACCGCGATGGGAGTGGCAGTCCATAACCACCCATAATCGGGGTCAAACACGTAGTCAGCCTTAAGCGTTCCTGTAATGTAACCAGTCACGTTCCCTGCACTCAGGAGGTCGTCTGAATCGGTGGGCCATTCCTGATAGTCAGCATAGTAAGCCAGCTTCGCTGTTTTCACGCTTTCCGCTTCGGTGTTGGCTGCAGCCTGGTTGCCTGTGGCCATAAAGCCAGCGATGTTGGGGATAACCACGGCGGCGATAATGCCCAGAATGGCGACCACGATCAGTAACTCAATCAGGGTGAAGCCCTTCTCTTCACGGTGCAGACTCTTAAATATGGGATATTTTACCTTTAACATTTTTTATCTCCTTTCTTTAGATTTTTTTGGAGCTTAGCTCCGGTCTTTTGTTTTCATAGATATATTGTAATTAGTCCTGTCTCACCTCCTTTTAGGTTTTTCTGGATTTAGCTCCAGTAATCAATTGTATATAGTATATATAGTAAACGTAGTCTTCGTAGCTGTCAATCGCCCATTAGTAATAGGAGAATAGTTTTGGCCCCGCCGTAGGAGGGTGTCATTACGAGCGGAGCGTGGCAATCACCATTCCAACCAGCCCCACTGAGATTGCTTCGTCGCCATGCTCCTCGCAACGACAGGAGGAGATTCACGGTGAGATTGCTTCGGCACTGTCGTGCCTCGCAACGACAAAAGGAGGTGTCATTGCGAGCGAAGTTGCCTGACTTATCAGGCGGCATCTCCACCCACAAGGCGAGGATAAACCTCGCCACTACAGTTACTCACTATTGTAGGGGCGGGGCTTGTCCCCGCCCAGGTAGGGATGGTCATTGGTGTTTAGGGCTTTGAATTTGTTCAGGATTTGAAACCCACAAGGCGGAGATGAACTCCGCCACTACATTCATTCGTAGGGGCGGGGCTTGTCCCCGCCCACATCACTAATGTCATTACGAGCGAAGCGCGGCAATTCCATAGACTAAAGCCCAAATGTCAAAATCCAAATGACAATTGAAATCCGAATGCTTAAATGCCAAACCTGCCTCTTCCCCTGAACCTCCCCCTTCAAATAAGGATTCTCTTCTTGAATCTCCCCCTTAAGGTAAGGGGGATTAAAGGGGGTTATTTCCATAATCTTCATAACTCCCCTTACCCCTCTTATCTTAAGAGGGGTAATCATGCTGAGCAATCGTGAAGGAAAGGATTCCTTCACGCCTCAAAAAAGTCCCCGCAAAAAAAGGTGGTACTAACAAGAATGCAGAATTCAGTAGTCAGTAGGGGAATATTCTTAATTCTGAATCCTGACTACTGTCTACTAGTTTTAGGATTCAGGGCTTCTCTCTTCAGATGGTTCTGGCTTCAGTTGCCCGACCTCAAAGACACTTATTCCCTGACGCTTGGCAAACTGCCTGGCTTCCCTGGTGAGTCCGGGAACAGCAATAAAGACTTTGTCCATAATACCGGCATCATAAGCCTTGTCGTCGAAGTCAAACACCTTGTTCAGTCCCATCGGCTTCTCATCCACCGCGATGCCGATAGCAATACGATGGGTAATGATGCCCTCATCCCTGATAGCCAGTATGTCTATGTTATGAGCAGCGCCAGACCGGCCTTTGACTTCAGCATTGTTCTTTACTATGTAGCCCTGTTTCTCCAGGTATTGTATAAGCTGTGATTTGGACTTAAATTCAAAGGGCTCCTTCACTATTTCCGGGCCTGGCTGGGGACCACCAGCCAACATTATCTCCAGGTCCTTGGGTTCAAGCACTTTTATCCTCTGGTAGGTGGCAAATTTCTCCGCCTCTTCGCCTAACCCGGGGATGATAATCAGTATTTTATCGTGAATGCTGCTATCGTAGGCTTTGACATCAAAATCCAATATCTTGTCCAGTCCTATCTTATCCCGGGCAATCTCGACCCCGATAGCGATATTATGGGTAATGATGCCGTCATCCCTGGTAGCTAGAATATCTATGCAATGTTCTGCCCCCGACCTTCCCTTCACTATGGCATTTTCCGTTACTTCGTAGCCGTGCTGCATCAAGAATTCAACGAACTGCGCTTTAGACTGAAGTTCAAAATCCAGCCAGTTTCTCTTCGATTCATCAAGGCTATACGCATAGACATTTACCTCGCCAATCTCATCCTCATCGATAAGCGAGGAACATTTCAGACAGCGCCACTTTATCAGCGGCACGTTAAATACCTCGCCGCAGTCACGGCACTTGCGCAGCACTCCCCGGCTCTGGTAGTCGCCACCCATAGTTCGCAGCTCCATTTTACATTTGGGGCATACATATCTACCTCCGGTCGTAAATTCGTCTTCAACGCCGACATACCCGCAGGCCGAGTGCTCGAAAATTCGGCCCCGGGCAACATTTCCTGAACCGCATTTAGGGCAGTGGGTGCTTGGTCTTAAATTTACTGACTGGCACCGGGGACAACGGAGAAGCCTATCAAAGAAGCTCCTTTTCAATATACCCTTATCAGTCAGGGATTCCACAATTGATACTGCTTCCGTGCCTTTGACTTTTACTGCTTGCTCAACGACTGGATAGATGAAGCCCAGTTCAGTGGTGAAATCAAGCTGGGGTTTAATATCAACAAGCTTCGACTCCAGCATTGCCGCCACCAATTTCATCGCCCTCTCATCTTTCGCCATGTCACTTACTGCTTGTGGGGCTTCTGTTGCTTCTACCTCTTTATCGGCTTTTGCCATGTCTTGCCTCCGTTCATGTAGTTAGAAAAGTATAATTCGCAATATTGCAGAAGTCAATGAGAGAAAGGTACTACCTTTGCACGCCCCGACTTGTCGGGGCGCGGCAATCCCCGGCGCTTGACAACCCCACCGAGATTGCTTCGTCGCTATTGTGCCTCGCAACGACAAAAAGAGGAAGGTGCCTCGCAACGACAAAAGGAGGTGTCATTGCGAGCGAAGCGTGGCAATCTCCATTCTCACCAGCCCCACCGAGATTGCTTCGTCGCCTGCGGCTCCTCGCAAAGACAGGTGGGGCCAGAGATTGCGGAGCCTGTTCCGAAGCGCAGGTGAGAAATCTGGCTCCTCGCAAAGACAAGGGAAGAAGACCCCTCGCAATGACAGAGAGGGGTGTCATTGCCTCAAAGAAGTCCAAATTCCAAAATCCAAATGGCAATGGCATACAGTAGCCAGAAGTCAGTAGACAGTAGGGGAATATTCTGAATCCTGAATCCTGAATCCTGACTACTGTCTACTGGTTTTGGGATTTAGGGCTGGGGATTTACGAGGCGTGTTTGCCCTTTGATTTTTAAATCTCTGTGGGGTTAATTTACTGCCGAGGGAGGGACTCGAACCCACACTCCCTTGCAGGAAGCGGATTTTAAGTCCGCCGCGTCTACCATTCCGCCACCTCGGCCTGATAATTGATAACTCAAGAAGGCGGCGGGCGGATTCGAACCGCCGCATGGGGGTTTTGCAGACCCCTGCCTTAACCTCTTGGCTACACCGCCGCAACTGCCAAATTTACTGGAGCGGAAGACGGGATTCGAACCCGCGACCTCTTCCTTGGCAAGGAAGCGTTCTACCGCTGAACTACTTCCGCTCTGAACAGATTTTACCGCCTTTTCTTAGTTCTAGCAAGCTAATCCTGGGTAATAGTTTAGTTTTTCCACAAGTTCCGTCTTAAAACTAGAGACCTATCCTTCATCAATCCCCATCAGCATAAAGATTTTCTCCTTCAACATCCCCCCTGTATCCCCCCTTAAGATAAGGGGGGATACAGGGGGGTTATGAATGTTTCTCAGCCTCCTCTTTAATTCTTTTCCGTACCCCCTCGATATTCTGCAACGCCTCGTTATTCCAGAATCTTATCACACGAATTTTCAATTCCCTGAGGTACCTATCACGATAAGCATCATGTTGTTGGCCATATACATCCGCATGTTGTCCTCCATCAACTTCAATGGCTAATCTTCGGTCCGGAAGTAAAAATCGAGGATATATGGGCCTACACTATATTGTCGTAAGAATTTAAGACCAATCAGCTGTCTACTTCGCAATATACTCCATAATTTTCGCTCAGCATCGGTTGCGTTCTCCCTAAGGCGTCGTCGGTCTAATTTTGTAGTTGGATCGTTATAGAGGTATTTACTCATAACTCCCCTTACCCCTCTTAATCTTAAGAGGGGTAATTTTGCAACAACTTACCTGTTATAATCCTGGTGCCGAGGGGGAGATTTGAACTCCCACGGGCTTGCGCCCACCACCCCCTCAAGATGGCGTGTCTACCTATTCCACCACCTCGGCCTGGCAGGGGTGGCAGGACTCGAACCCGCGACCTGCGGTTTTGGAGACCGCTGCTCTAGCCAACTGAGCTACACCCCTGAATCATTGTAATTATATCAAAAAATGCCCCGGGTGCTACTCGAACGCCCGACACGCGGTTTAAAAATATGTGGCTCGTTTCTTATCTATATAATGTTTGCCCATGCTGAGGAGGTATATTTAATTTATAATACTTAGAAGGAGGTGCAGAGATTACAACCGTACAGATTTATGATGCCAAACAAAACAAGATAGTGAAGGTAGGGAAAATCGAGAAGTCGGATGCGGACTGGAAGAAGTTACTGACCGAGAAGCAGTATGAAATCACTACCAAGAAAGGAACGGAAGCTCCGGGTACCTGCACCTTCAGTACTGTCCACGAACCGGGTATCTTCCAGTGTGTACGCTGTGGCACTGAGCTTTTCCGTAGTTCCACCAAGTTCGAATCGGGGACAGGCTGGCCCAGTTATTATGAGCCAATATCGCCGTTGAACGTAGTAGAACAACCTGATATGAGCCTGGGAATGGTGCGAACGGAAGTCCTCTGTGCCCGTTGTGACTCACACCTAGGTCATGTATTTGATGATGGCCCGTCACCGACCGGCAAACGCTATTGTATGAACGGCCTTGCGCTAAAATTCGTATCCAAGGAGCAACTATGAACCAGGCAGCCTCATTGGAAGTCGCTACCCTCGCCGGCGGTTGTTTCTGGTGTATCGAGGCGGTTTTCAGGGAAGTTGACGGTGTTGAGAACGTTGTTTCCGGCTACACCGGTGGTGCCACTGTTAATCCAACATACGAGCAGGTCTGCAGTGGCAAAACTGGTCATGCTGAGGCGGTTCAGGTAAGTTTCGACCCTTTAAGGATATCGTATCGGGAAATCCTGGAGGTTTTCTTCTCTATCCATGACCCAACGACACTGAACCGGCAGGGTGCGGATGTAGGCACACAGTATCGTTCGGCAATTTTCTACCACAGCAAGCAGCAAAAAGCCATTGCCGAGGAGCTTCTTGCAGGACTCAATAAAGCTCACCTGTGGAAGAAGCCCATCGTCACGCAGATTGTTCCCCTGCATACGTTCTATCCTGCAGAAGACTACCACCAGGGATACTTTGCTCAACATCCGGAGCAAGGATACTGCCAAACGGTAATCTCTCCCAAGGTCAACAAGTTCCGCCAGCAGTGGTTAAAGCACCTCAAGTAATGATCCAGATTCGGCAAATTGTTGCACTTCACAAAGTCTGAAGTAACAATTCACATTTTGTCACGTTTACGGTATGAAGACTTTAAGAGAATTGGTCTGTGTGGTACCCCTGCCGGGACTCGAACCCGGGCACGCGGTTTAGGAAACCGCTGCTCTATCCACCTGAGCTACAGGGGCACGCCGCTACCCAAACCCCGCCGTGTCACAGCTCTTTAGCAAGCCTTTCTGATTTTTATGTTAATCAAAAGCCTTAACTACATCCCCAGAGAGCCCCTTAGTTAGCTCGATTTCCCGAAGGGCACTCCCGCCAGCTTTTCAAAATTTCCTGGTGGAGATAGGGGGATTCGAACCCCCGACCTCTGCGATGCGAACGCAGCGCTCTCCCAACTGAGCTATATCCCCAAATTCAATTCTAGCAATACTCCAAACTGCGGGTCAAATCGGCTGCTCCTTGCCCTTACCTGATAACACTGCTATACTGAGCGAAAGCTATGACCTATGAAATCGTCATCGGCCTGGAGGTTCATACTCAGCTATTAACCGAGAGCAAGATGTTCTGTAGCTGCAGCGCCGATTATGCCAGTGCTCATCCCAATACCCACGTCTGCCCCATCTGCCTGGGCATGCCCGGCGTCCTCCCGGTCATCAATGAAAAAGCAATAGAATATACAGTGATGACTGCCCTGGCTTTAAGTTGCACCATCCCCGAATATACCAAATTCGACCGTAAGAACTACTTTTACCCTGACCTGATGAAAGGCTACCAGATTTCCCAGTATGATGCTCCCATTGGAAAAGGAGGTTTGCTGACCATTGATAGCAACGGTACCAGGAAAAGAATCAATATCACCAGGGTGCATCTCGAAGAGGATGTCGCTAAATTGTGGCACAGGGGGGATTGCAGTCTGATAGACGTCAATCGTTCCGGGGTGCCCTTGATGGAGGTTGTTAGTGAGCCCGAAATGAGCTCTCCCGAGGAAGCTCGGGATTATCTTATCAGGTTACACAATATCTTGCGTTATCTGGGGGTGTCCACCGGCAACATGGAGGAAGGAAGCTTTAGATGTGATGCCAACATAAGCATACGCCCAGTGGCTAGTAAAGAGTTTTTGCCCAAGGCGGAAGTTAAAAATTTGAATAGCTTCAAAGCGGTTTACCAGGCCCTGGAATACGAATCCAGGCGGCAAAAAGAGGTGCTTGAGGAAGGCGGTGAACTGGTACAGGAGACCAGAGGTTGGATAGATGAATCAGGCATAACAGTGACCCAGAGAACTAAAGAGTATGCTGATGATTACCGGTATTTTCCCGAACCCGATTTGCCTCCCCTGGTCTGGGACCGAGCCTGGATAGAGGAAATCAGAGCAAGACTCCCTGAATTACCCGAAGCACGCAAAGACCGATTTATGGCACAATATGGCTTGCCCTTGTACGATGCCAATATTCTGACTAGCTCCAGGGCCATGGCGGATTATTTTGAAAACTGCGTGAAGCTAACAGACCCTGGCAAGGCAAAGGCAGTGAGTAACTGGCTTTTGGGAGATTTCAGCCGGCTGCTTAACGCTACCAACACTGAGATTGAAAATGTTAAAATAAGTCCGAAACATCTAGCAGAAATGCTTGGCTTGGTAGATAATGGCACTATAAGCGGACCGGCTGCTAAGGCAGTGCTTGATGAGATGTTTCTCACTGGCAAGGGAGCCAGTGAGATTACAACAGAAAAGAAACTAAGCCAGATTAGCGATGCCAGTGAAATAAGGGAAGTGGTAAAACAAGTGATGGCCAATAATAGCGGGGCAGTAGCAGATTATACCTCTGGCAAACAGCAAGCTTTGACGTTCATTATAGGGCAGGTAATGAAAGCTACCAGAGGAAGGGCTAATCCAGGCGTGGTGAGAGAGATTATTATACTCGAGCTAGGAGGGAAATAAATTGGCTTCTTATTTTCTTATCGCCCAGATACTAGTATCAATAGCCTTAATTGCCACTGTACTATTTCAGTTACGCGGTGGAGGCATAGGGGGTATCTTTGGGCAAGCTGACTCAGTCTATCGAACTCGGCGAGGGATAGAAAGCACCCTTTTCAAGCTGACCATAATCTTAGCCGTCCTGCTTGTCGTTTTTGCTGTTTTAATCGCTACTCAGGCTTAGTATCTATAGATGAGTTCCATAATAACCCTGACTACCGACTTTGGCTATGATGATGCTTACGTTGCTGCTGTGAAAGGCGCTATCTTAAGCACTAACCCTGAAGCTAATATCATAGACATCAGCCATTCTATCGAGCCGCAGAATATCCTTCAGGCTGCTTTCATACTTGGTACTGCTTATCGCTACTTCCCTAAGCAAACAATTCATGTGGCTATTGTTGACCCCGGCGTAGGTAGTGAGCGCCAGGGGATAATATTGAAAACACCTTCGGCTCTCTTCGTTGCCCCCGATAATGGCATCCTCAGCTATATAATTGATGATTTATTTCCCATTGAAAGTCGCTCGTTAACCGAACATACTCATGACCTCAAAGAGGTAGTATTTAAGACAGGCCTTGAAGCTGTAGCCATTACCGACCCTCGATTCTGGCGACATCCAGTCAGCCCTACCTTCCATGGAAGAGATATTTTTGCTCCCGTGGCTGCCGGCCTCTCTCTAGACATTTCCCTTTATGAATTCGGGGAGAAAATCAGGTCTCTGCATGTTCTCTCTATACCAAAGCCATACCTTGATCCAGAGGGTAATCTAGTTGGCCGGGTCTTACATATTGACCGCTTTGGCAACTTGATTACAAATATTAAAAACAATGACTTACCTGGAAAGGATGTCATGGTTGAGGTGACTGGACACTGTATTCAAGGTATCAGCGGTTACTACGCGCAAAATGAAGGGGTAATGGCTATCGTGGGCAGCAGCGGTTATCTTGAAGTATCGCTAAGAGACGGAAGCGCTTGCGACTTTCTGGGCACGGTGGTAGGAGACGAAATAAAGGTGATTTCGGCCGTATAGTGAGGAGATATCAAGGTGGTAATATATTTTATGCCCAGGATACAGGCTTGAACGAAAAAGGCTTCAGGGAGAGAAACTAATGAGCAAAAAAAGATGGCTCGTGACTATTATAATCGTGGCTGTAGCAGTGATACTGGCGATTCTACTTGACACGATGCT
>Ga0307427_1000165_pt1 | contig 49305 bp, 49 predicted proteins | sample SalMarWE160190MG_FD_202162 | JGI IMG/M metagenome (GOLD analysis project Ga0307427, IMG submission 202162) | Salt marsh sediment microbial communities from the Plum Island Ecosystem LTER, Massachusetts, United States - WE1603-190 | ecosystem: Environmental > Aquatic > Marine > Intertidal zone >...
GAGTGTAGGTCTGACGCCGGACTAAAGTAGTAAAACAACACCAGGACGAAACTTGGACTATACTCAAAGAAAAAAACCTCAAAGGCCTCGAACTCCCCGAAATGTAAACTCTCTCAAAGTTTAAAAGTTAAGAACGTTATATATTCTTTACCCGAGGTGCAACCATGACCAACCCCCACATCGAAACTATTACCCACGGCCTTGAACCTATCGCCTTGATCATTAAGGCCGAGTTTGATGAACCGGGCATACATTTCTTTACCCCCGGCAATTTTTCTCAGCAGCTTGCTTCTATGAAGCATCCAAAGGGACATAAAATAGCGCCCCATGTTCACAATATCGTAAACAGACAAGTTCTATACACCCAGGAAGTGCTTCTGGTTCGCAGTGGGCGTGTGCGCGTTGATTTTTACTCTTCAGACAAGAAATTTCTGGAACATAGAATAATAGAGACCGGCGATGTGATTTTGCTCTGCGGTGGCGGTCATTCCTTTGAAATGCTCGAAGAGACATCGATGATCGAAATTAAACAGGGGCCTTATATGGGAGAAGGAGATAAGACGCGCTTTGAAGAAACGCGCTGATGACACTGATTAAAAGGTGATGATGGAAAAATCTAAAGACGCACTTACTGAAAAAATAATTGCTTGCTGTTTTAAAGTCCATACTGAGTTAGGGCCTGGTTTCACTGAAAAGATATACCATAAAGCATTAATGATAGCCTTTGAAGATGACGCTTTAGCTTATGAAGCAGAAAAAACATTCTCAGTATTCTTCCAGGAAAAAAAGGTAGGTTCTTTCAGGTTAGATCTACTGGTAGAAGGTAAAGTTATTGTTGAAATAAAGGCAGTAACGGGTAATGTTCCAGAAGTATTTAAATATCAGGTGCTATCTTACCTCAAAGCATCAGGATTGCATGTCGGTTTGCTGATTAACTTTGGTAATAAAAGCTGCCAAATAAAACGTTTCGTTATCTAATCATCTGTGTAATCACCCAAAGGAATCTGAGTAATCACTTATATTAATCTGTGTAATCATTCCATGATCCCAGTCTGCCAACCATATCTAAACGGAAACGAATTGAAATATGTGAATGATGCAGTCCGAACCGACTGGATTAGTTCATCCGGCAAGTACGTCAAGGCGTTTGAAGAAGCGTTTGCCGATTACTGCGGTGTTAAACATGCAGTTGCGGTATGTAATGGCACGGTAGCGCTTCACCTGGCGCTGGTTTGCCTTGACATAGAGCAAGGGGACGATGTGATTGTTCCGGATTTTACTATGATCGCTTCCGCCTTTTCCGTCTGTTATACCGGAGCCAGACCCGTTTTCGTGGATGCGGACGAAAACACCTGGAATATCGACGTTTCAAAAATTGAAGAGAAGATCACACCCCGAACCAAGGCAATTATGCCGGTGCATATATTTGGCAACCCCTGCGATATGGGTGCAATACAACAAATAGCGGCCCGGCATAATCTTTTTATAATTGAGGATGCCGCCGAAGCCCACGGCGCAACGTATAAAGGCAAGAAAGCTGGCAGCTTCTCTGATATCGCCGCATTCAGTTTCTTTGCGAACAAAAATCTGACCACGGGTGAAGGCGGCATGCTAGTGACAAACGACAAGCATCTTTATAAAAAGGCCTTGTACCACAAGAACATGTGTTTCGACCCGGATGCCCCGCGTAACTATATCCACAATGACATCGGCTTTAACTATCGGATGTCCAATCTCCATGCCGCCATTGGCCTGGCCCAGACCGAAAAAGCCGACGAATACAAAGAAATGAGAACACAAAACGGGAAGCTCTACAGGAAATATCTCAAGGACACAAAGGGTATTATCTTGCAGCAAGACCAGCCAGGCGCTGAAAACGTCTTCTGGATGAACGGCATCCTGCTCGATCCAAAGAAGTATGGAAGAACGCGTGATGAATTGATTAATTTGCTGAAAGAAAATGGGATAGACTCAAGGCTCTTCTTCGTTGGCATGCACCGGCAGCCATCACTCCTGAAACTCGGATGTGACAGAACCGGTAATTATCCGATAACAGACAACCTTGCCAAAAACGGACTCTATCTCCCCAGTGCCAGCAACCTCAAAGAAGCTGAAATAAAACATATTTGCGAAGTAATCAACTGTCTTTCGACCTCCCTGCCGTGTTGAACAGGGTCCCTTCCAGCCTGCCCCGCCGTGCCCCGTTCAATTCTGAAGGACAGCGCAGCGTATTTAACCGGGGTAGCTCCGGAAGATGGTACATGGGCGTGTTCAACCAGGGTGTCCTCTGACAGCTGACCTCTATTTCCGTTTGACAAAAACATCGTCAGTATATAATAATAACTATATTTGCGATGGAGAATGACAATAAAAACAGTTACGTGGAGGACATTTCAATGACGATGAAACCATTATTTGTAAGGGTTGAATGGGATGATGAAGCCCGCGTATGGGTTGCTACCAGCGACGACGTTCCTGGTCTTGCAACTGAACAAGACACAATGGAAGGTCTCATCAATAAATTAAGATATTTAATACCAGAGCTTCTTGATGCAAACGGAATGACTATGGACAGTGAAGTGCCTTTTGAAATATTGACACGCCGGTTTGAGATTGCACAAGTTAACGCATCATCATGAGCGGATATACTAAAAAGCTCAAGCAACTATTGCGTGAGGCTGGGTGTAGCTATGTCCGCCAGGGAAAGGGTGACCACGAAATATGGTATAGCCCGGCAACAATGATTAGATTTGTGGTCGATAGGAACATTAAGTCCCGCCATACAGCCAATGGAGTTCTCAAACAGGCTGGCTTGCCTAAACAATTTTGATTCAATAACAATCTATCTATTATCTCTCAAAACATCAAAGAATTCTCTATAATTCCAAACTTCAAAAAATGTGAAAATTGGGTATCCGAGGCGTGATCTCCCCTAAATGCCCCAATCCCGTCTTCTCCGTTTGCCAAGGAATGTTAGCCCTAAGAATTAACCCTTTCAGCTTTCAGCCCGTTTCGCGAAGCGAATTTGATATTTTTAATTTCGCCCCGCCGGGCCATAGGCCACTCTGGGCCGGAGGCCGGAAATTGAAAATGCAAACCAAAAATATCCCCAAAATCCTGCTACGCCCCGTGAAATTTACGGCAGTAACAGCTTGCCAAGTTAAATTCACGTCAGTGACATCGAAGTTTACCCCGTAGGTCCGGGAGATCGTACTGGGGCGCATTTAACAGTGGCGGATCGCATTTCACTGGGGTAAATCCTGTCTAATGATAAATAAAGAAAACAAAATGCTCTTTTCCGAATACTCCGACTTCTACGATCTCTATTACGCTGACAAAGACTACGTAGCGGAAGTGGATTTTGTCTTGGAATTAGCACACAGGTTTGGAGATGCGCCCAAGACCCTGTTGGACATGGGATGCGGCACGGGCAGGCATCTGGAGGAGTTTGTCAAACGCGGTCTCAAATGTGATGGCTTTGATATCTCAGCAAAAATGCTTTCTCAAGCCAAAGAAAGGCTTGCTGGAAGCGGTGTAAGTCTTCAAAAAGGCAATCTTATTGATTTTGAAAACCACAAACAATACGACCTGGTCATCGCCATGTTTGCAGTCATGGGCTACCTTTCAGACAATGAACAACTCCTTGCAGGCCTGCGTACCGCAAAAAAGCATTTGAAATCGAATGGCGTGTTTATCTTTGACGGCTGGTTTGGCCCGGCTGTTCTTGCCCAGAAACCTGAAAAAAGGCGTCATGAGTACGAGGATGGGCAGAATACCGTTGTAAGAAAGGTTGTCCCTTCCCTCGATCCTATCCGCCAGACAGTGACAGTTCACTACGACGTTTCCGTTAATCACAACGGAAAAATAATCAAACAAATCCAAGAAAACCACGGTATGCGCCTTATATTTATCCGGGAAATGGCGCTCCTTATGCAATCGGCGGGTTTAAAATTAGTTCATTTCTGCCCATTCCTTGAACCGGATGGAAAATTGTCCACTGACACCTGGAATGCCACATTCGTGGCACAAAAAGTTAACAAGACAACACCATGAAGACAAGAACAGGCAAATCATATGAATTACTCATATGCATGAGGTAATGAGTATGACAATCAATTTACCACAAGTTATTTACGCACCCAGTTCACAGCTCCGCCACCCTTTGAAACTCCTTATAAATATGTGGCGGGATTTGAAAGCATCCAAGGAGTTAGCGTGGCGGCTTTTTGTGCGTAATATCAGCGCCATGTATCGTCAGACTATGTTTGGTTATGTATGGGCGTTTTTACCTCCTGTATTTACCACGCTGACATTTGTGTTTTTAAATTCTCAAAAAATATTTTCTGTAGGAAAGACCGATATTCCATACCCGGCTTATGTCATGATCGGTACTTTGCTCTGGCAAGGATTCGTGGATAGCATAAACAGTCCTTTACGTGTTGTTAATCAATCAAAGTCATTCATGGCAAAGATAAATTTTCCCAGGGAGGCCCTGATCCTGGCCGGTATTGGGGAGGTACTTTTTAATTTTTCAATTCGTCTAGTTTTATTAATTGCGGTTTTTGTTTTGTATAAGATTTCTCTGCCCTCAGCTGCCTTCTTGGCGCCTCTCGGGATAATTAGCTTGATGGCGTTAGGGTTGATGCTTGGCGTACTCCTGGTACCCATCGGAGTTCTTTATAAAGACATAGAAAAGGGACTTCCGCTTATAACTGCCATGTGGATGCTGTTAACCCCGGTTGTATATCCGCCCCCTTCAAGCTGGCCTGCTTCCCTGCTATCAAGCATAAATCCGGTCAGTCCGCTTTTGGTAACTACACGAGAGATGCTTACAAATGGATCTTTTTCACAGATGACCGGTTTCCTGATCGTTGTAGCCACTACAGTTGTCATGCTCTTTGTAGGATGGATATTATACCGATTAGCTCTGCCACATTTGATCGAGAGAATAAGCGCATAAGACTTCCAAGGAGAAAATATTTTATGAATGGTGATGTGCTGGTAAAGGTTGAAAATGTTTCTAAGAAATTCTGCCGTGATCTGAAAAAGTCACTCTGGTATGGGATGAATGATATTGTAGGTGAAGTTTTCTGTCGTAACGGTAAAAGATTAGACTTGCGTAAGGAAGAATTCTGGGCATTAAAGGATGTTTCTTTTGAATTGCGAAGAGGTGAATGCCTTGGATTAATCGGTCCGAACGGAGCAGGCAAAAGCACATTATTAAGAATGCTTAATGGCTTAATTAAACCGGATAGTGGAGAAATATCAGTAAGCGGACGAGTCGGTGCGCTGATAGCTCTTGGCGCTGGTTTTAATCCGATACTTACCGGGAGAGAAAATATTTACGTAAATGGCGCTGTTCTAGGATTGACCAAGCGTGAAATTGATAAAAAACTGGATGAGATTATAGACTTTGCTGAAATTGGCGATTTTATAGATGCCCCAGTCCAAAGCTACAGCAGCGGCATGCAAGTGAGATTAGGATTTGCAATAGCAGTACAGATGGAACCTGATGTGCTTTTTATTGATGAGGTGCTAGCTGTAGGTGACGTGGGGTTCAGGGGAAAGTGCTATAATACAATATACGACATGAATAAAGATGCAGCAGTGATATTTGTGTCACATACTATGCAACATATTAGCCGATTATGTACACAACTTATGGTTTTGGATCATGGGAAAGAATACTTTTATAGTAATAATGTACCTTTGGGAATTGATAGATATATAGGACTATTTGATTCAGAGGAAAGTTTAGTAATAGAGCCTGGAAAATCGAAAATTTTAGACATAAAACTATCTGCCAAAAAACCAAAGGATTATTATGAAATTAGTTATGGTGATGAACTTACGATACAGTTTGATGCAGTTGTTGAGCAAAAACACAAAGATATTGAAATAAGTATAGGAATTGCAACGCAAGCGCTTGAACTTATCGCACAATGTAATTCGGAATCTGTAACTAAAATAACGAATGATGGGAAATCTAAACATTTTAAAATTAAAATAGATGAATTAAATATTGTACCAGGAAGGTATTATATTTCAATCATTATGCGCGATCGCAAAACGAATACAATGTTAAGCTGGCATCATTTGACTACAAAGCTTAAAGTTACAGGTAATTTTTTTAGTCCTGCGCCTATCAGATACAACGGAGATTGGGACGTTAACGCTTTATAAAGATTTAATTAATTAAAATTCATGTTTTTAAAAAATAAATATCATAAGCATAATGTAAGTAACGATACACTTACTAACGATCTCTGTGTTGGATGTGGAGTCTGTGCTGCTGTATGTCCTAACGAATGTATAAAAATGCGTTTTACAAGGATTAAAGAATGGCGTCCTATCATCAATGAAGCCGTATGCTCTGAGTGTGGTTTATGTGTTATGTGCTGCCCGCACAGTTCAAAGAATCTTAAAAATGATATTGAGAAAATTACATCAGGTGAAAATCCTGAATATTATAGTATCAATGGATGTGAATGTTATGTTGCATTTGATAAACAAGATGAAAATCGCAAGAGAAGTGCATCGGGCGGTGCTGTTACTGCTATTTTGATGGATTTAATCAAAAATAATTATATTGATGCAGTAGTTCACATGAAGCGGGGCTGGGATTGTATTGGAGGTATTCATTATAAAGCAGATATTTCATATTCGGAGCAAGAAATCGATCTGAAAAGAAGTTCAGCTTATTATGCATTATGTTTTGCAGATATCTTGTCAATAATAAAAGAGGCTGAAAAACCAAAGCGTTATGTGTTTGTTGGCGTGCCTTGCTTCATTAACGCAATTGTAAGATTATTTAAGCACCCTCCTTTTAATAAAAACAAAATAATTACCATAGCCTTAATGTGTAGTCATAACGTTAACGGCCAGTTTGTTGATTTTATAGCTGAATCAAATAAGATATCGAAAAAACAAAAATTCAAGGTAAATTTGCGCGACAAGGAAGGCATTCGTACTTCTTATGATTATAAGAATGCTTTTGAGTTTAGCGATAGAGTTGTAAGGTTTGATCGTTTTTCTACAGCCTATACCACGGCATGGAGAAATCACTTTTTTGCGTATAATGCGTGCTTTTTTTGCCCAGATTTTTATGGGGTGTATGCAGATATCGCAGTAAAAGATGCTTGGGCGGCCAAATGGGCTATAAACCCGTTAGGTGCAAGTATGCTTGTAGTTAGAAATCAGGAATTAGCACCTATGCTTAGAAAGATGGGTAGTATGTTTTATGAAAAGATTTCGCCGCAAATTTTGTATGAGGATCAAAAAATTAGCCCAATATTAAAGCACAAGGAAATTGTTTACCGACTCCATCTGAATAAAGCATTTAAAACAAATATATCATGGATATCTTTGCGCAAAAATTTAAAGAATAATATCTATAAATATTACTACACCGCAAAGCTGAGCAAGATCCTTTACTGGAAAACAGGGTATATAGGTATTTATCCACTATATATAATATCCTCTGGTCCTGAAAAAGTTAAAAAAATATTTTTAGGTATAAAAAATAAGATTAAGAAAATTATAGAGAACATATTGTTTACATTAGGTATCGACAAGCTTAAATCGAAGGTGGGCAAGTGATACATAAAGTTAAAAATGAGATAGAATATATAATAAAAGAAAAGTTCCCTTACCTAAAGCCGTTCTTTGCTAAATTATATTTTTTTTACAGGTGGTTCAGGGATTCTATAAAAGCTTGTTTAGAAATCATATATTCCTGCATATCTTTTGGCAACCGACTTTTGATATTCTTCGGATTCAAAAAACATCACAGGCATATTCTCGAATATAAGAAAATATTGATAGCCGGAGGATACGGCTATGGGAATATAGGCGATGAGTCACAATTAGCTTCCAACCTTGAGCATTGGAAAAACATTGTGGCTGATTGCAGGTTGACGGTTTTAACGCCTCATAAAGAATACACTGAAGAAACGCATCATTGCAACACTGAATTGGCTCCAAGGGTTGCCTTTTTTAACCATGATATCAATAGAAATTATGACCAATCTAATATGAGGTTCAAATTACACTTTTTTATTCTTGCGCCAATTCTATTGATAAATGCAAGATTATCCAGAGCAGGATTACCTGTATTCTTTATTTCTGCACGCGCAGCAAGGTTAATAGATGTTATTTGCAATAGCGATCTTTTGTTTCTATCTGGGGGTGGATATCTAACCGGGCATACACTCAGCAGATTATGGGACAATATGCTGCTTATAAGGTTGGCATATATCTTGGGAGTCGCGACCATTCTATCTGGGCAGAATATAGGCGTTTGGGAAAGAGACATGGTAAGTCATTGGATAACAAAGTGGGGATTTAAAAAGGCGAAACTGATAACAGTGAGAGATCCAGCGGACTCTCTTCGTGATTTGAAAGGTATTGGTATTGACGGTGATCATGTGCAAGCTACTTTTGACGATGCCTTATATTGTCAGGGTGTACCTAAGAAAGAAGTACACTATATTTTAAGACTTAATAACATTGACCAAGAAAAACCTTATATAATTGTTAGTGTTCAAGGTGGGGGTATTATTAATGAACATTATGCAAAATTTTTTGATTTCGTAACTTCAAATTATAATATTCAGATCGCATTCATTCAAATGTATCCACATGATGATGGGGCAGCCCGGTCTATTATCAATTTGATGAAAGCCCCTGCGCATTTGATTGAGTATATTTACAACGTAGAAAAGACAATTGCAATTATCAGAAATGCTGGTCTTTGTATTACAATGAAGCACCATCCCATAATATTTGCAATGGGTAATGGAGTGCCTGTTATTTCAATTGCTGACAGTAAGTATTATGACCATAAAAATAGAGGCGCTCTATCGATTTTTGGACTGGAAGAATTTTCAATCTATTGTGAACCCGACAAGCTGTATGAAACATTATTACCCAAATTCGAGATGTTGTGGAAAAAAAGGGATAAAATATCTGACGATATTAAGCAACGATACGATGAATTGAAACCGATGGCGGCGGCAGTAATTAAGAGATGGATAAAGGAAAATGACGTTTATTATGGCCTTAAAGAATTCAAAAACATCCACGATGGACAGCGATGTTTTATAATCGGCACGGGGCCGTCCCTCAATAAAACCAATCTCAGCTTGCTAAAAGATGAAATAGTGATTGGGGTTAATACGCTCTATAATGGTTTATCGAAATTCGGCATCAATTGTAAGTATTATTGTGTGTCTGATGTCGTTGTATGGAGAAATCATTACAGAAAGATATTGGATCTGGATACTGTACTTTTTTTATCGGGTGAAGCTGGCGAAGATTATATCGCAAATCGCGCCTATTACAGTAATTATCGAAAAGACAGAATATATGTAATAAAAAGGAAGGACGATAGTCAATATCTTACTTCTATATCTAAAGATATAACGCAGGGCGCTTATTGGGGTGGAACGGTAATCATTGATGTATGCCTTCAGCTTGCATATTACATGGGATTTAAAGATAATTATCTGCTTGGATGTGATTGTGATTACAGTGGAATACACAGGTTTGATGGTGCGATGACGGATGAACTTCGCGGACCTGGCGTGATGGGAGAGTGGGAAGGGATATTCAAATCCTATGAAGTATGCAAGAAAACGTTTGAAGAGGCTAACCGCAAGATTGTAAATTGTACTGTTGGCGGAAAGTTAGAGTTATTTGAGCGAGAAAAACTGGAGGATGTCATATGAAATTTTTAGGCTACGTTACTGTAAGGCTTAATAGTAAAAGAATTCCACAAAAAAGCATCAAGAAGATTGGCGGCATACCATTGATCCAAAGGGCTATCGCAACTTTAAATCAAGTTGATGCGATATCAGATAGAATCTTATATTGCAGCGATGAAACAATTAAAGGGTATATTGATCCATGCCAACGATATACCTTTGTAAAAAGGTCAAAGCATTTGGATGCTGATGATACTACCTTCAACGAGGTGTTGGAAAGCATAATTGATAATTTAGACACAGACTTCATAGTTTTTCTTAGTTGCACTTCACCGTTTATTAAACCTGCAACAATTCAAGAAATGATATATCAAATCGAAAATAACGGATTTGATTCGGCGTTTGCCGCAACCGAAGCCCAAACCTTTTGCTGGTTCAATAATAAGCCACTGAATTATAATCCCTCAAATGTGCCGAGGACACAGGACATTGAGCCGGTTATTATAGAGGCATCATCATTATATATATTCCAAAAGGAGTTGTTTAAAACAAACAAAAGGAGAATAGGTTTTAATCCATATATTAAAATCGTTGATACCTTTGAAGGATGGGATATAGATACTCTGGATGATCTGAAAATGGCTGAATTAATTGGGGAGAGGGATGTGTAAATGATAAAAAGGATGATAAGATTTGTTTTGCGTAATCTCAGAAAGGTCTATGGCAAGATCAAAAATATAGTAAAGTTAGTTTTGCTATTACCGGCATTATATCGGATTTATATTAATAATTCTAAAAGTCCATATAAACATAACTATCAACTGAGATATTTGGTTGATGAATTGCAAAAGATTTCGATATGGCATTCCAATTTTTTGGGTTTGATAGACTTTTGGAAGCACAATTCAGAATTTAATTCAATCTTCAATGAAGCTTCAAAAGCCAGCGGAAATTACGTAACAAGATGTTTTATGCTGTACCAATTCCTCAAACTTACTGGGGGGGGGGGTAAATGGGGATGTTGCCGAAGTTGGTGTGTATAAAGGTAGAACTGCAAAAGTCCTCGCACTGACATCCGAAAAACTTGACAAAAATGTATATCTTTTTGACACGTTTTCAGGAATGCCGGATACTGATCCAGATAAAGATAATTTTTACAAAAAAGGGGCTTTTGCTGATACGTCATTGCCGGATGTAGAGAGCTTTTTATCTGATTGCAACAATGTCACTATTTATCCAGGATTTTTCCCTGAAACATCTAAGCCGGTTGAAAACAACAGTTTTTCGTTTGTTCATATCGATGTTGACATCTATCGTTCTGTGTTAGATTGCTGTGAATTCTTCTATCCTCGAATGGTGCAGAATGGGGTAATAATTTTCGATGATCCAGGATTTGAGGAATGTGGCGGCGCAAGAGCTGCAGTTAATGAGTTTTTCTATGATAAGAGGGATTACCCAGTTTATTTACCCACTGGACAAGTCATTGTTACTAAACTTTAAAATATGATGGGATATTGAGTATAATCTGAAAATGGCCCAATTGATCGCGGAGAGGTATGTGTAAATGATAAAAAGGATGATAAGATTTGTTTTGCGTAATCTCAGAAAGGTCTATGGCAAGATCAAAAATATAGTAAAGTTAGTTTTGCTATTACCGGCATTATATCGAATTTACCTCAACAATTCAAAACGCATATATCATTATAAGATCAACTCTATTCCTGCTGAACTCAGAAAGATTTCCGAATGGCATTCCAATTTTTTGGGTTTGATAGATTTTTGGAAAGATGATCCAGAGTTTGAAATGATATTCGACAAGGCACAAAAAACTCACGGTAACAATATATTAAGATGCTTTATGCTGTACCAGTTCCTCAAGCTGACCGGTGGGGTGAAAGGGGATGTTGCCGAAGTTGGGGTTTATAAAGGCAGAACCGCGAAGGTCCTGGCACTGACATCCGAAAAACTTGATAAAAATGTACATCTTTTTGACACGTTTTCAGGAATGCCGGATACTGATTCTGCCAAAGACAATTTTTACAAAAAGGGCTCTTTTAGTGATACATCTTTGTCTGGGGTAAAGAGTTTTCTGTCTGATTGCAACAACATTACTATTTATCCTGGATTTTTCCCTGAAACATCTAAGCCGGTTGAAAAAAACAGTTTTTCGTTTGTTCATATCGATGTTGACATCTACCGTTCTGTTTTAGATTGCTGTGAATTCTTCCATCCACGTATGGTGAAAAATGGGGTAATGATTTTCGATGATCCAGGGTTTTCAGATTGTAAAGGAGCAAAGATAGCTGTTGATGAGTTCTTTTCTGATAAAGAAGAAATCCCCATCCATTTGGCTACAGCACAGGTTCTTGTTATAAAAAAATAATGGGAGATGGAAATAAAATGAAAAAGCTAACCATAGTAGCCGGTAATTGTATACTTGAAAGCTTGGAAATATCCGTTGAGACTATTGAGTTCCTTTTGAAACAGGCTGACCTATATGATTTTGCACTGATTTATAAAAGTTCCTTTAAAAAGGATAATAGATCGAGCGAAACTCACTATACTGGATTGTCAATAGATGAAAGCACCCGAATTTTCAAGTATCTCAAAGACAAGTATGGCGCGAAATTATTAACTGACTTTCATCATCTTTATGAACTGGATCATGAAATAGTTAACTGTATCGATATTATGCAGGTTCCAGCGTATCTTTGCATGCAGACTGAGCTTGTTACGGCTATGGCCGGAACAGGGAAAACTATCAATATAAAGAAGGGGCAATTTCTACATCCTGAAGATGTTGGCAAAGTTGTAAAAAAAGTTGAAAGTGTTGGAAATAAAAAAATAATTTTGACTGAGCGTGGCACATGCTTTGGTTATAGGGATCTGGTTGTAGATCCTCGATCGTTCTATATCTTAAAACAATTAGGCTACCCTGTCATTTTTGATGCCGGCCATTCAGTACGCAAGTATGGTGTGCCATCTTCGAATCTTGATAAAGGCGGCGCCAAAGAATACATTAATACTATTGCAAGCGCTGCCATTGCTACCGGCATTGACGGTATTTTCGTGGAAGTACATCCTGATCCGCCATCCGCATTGTGTGATGCCGCAACACAATTATCTTTCAATGAATTTGTCCGATTGATGGACATTGTCACTCCGATCTGGAAGGCAGTAAACCCCGCATAAGAATTCCTGCAAGAAATATTATCTTATCACAACCTTAATCTGAAGGAGGAATAAAATGAAGGTTTTTTTAGATACGCTGGATACTGCGATGATTTCTAAGTATTCAAAAATAGGAGTAATTCAGGGCGTTACAACAAATCCGACTCTTGCCAAGCGTTTTGATATGAGCGATGATATCGATATGGTTCAGAAGGTTAATAAGGCCATGGATGGTGGGGAGATCCATGTTGAAGCGTTTGGAAATACGAAGGAAGAAATTGTAAAAAACGCTGATAGGATTAATAAATTGTGTGAAGGAATTGATCTTGTCTTTAAAATTCCATTTAGCGAGGACGGTGTGGCCGCCGCAAGGACATTGATTGAGCGAGGCTATAAAACAAATTTGCATCTTGTATATTCCGTAAACCAGGCCTTGATATCCGCTGTCATTAGGTCAACTTATATATGCCCGCTTGCCGGTCGGATGGATGATATCGGTCATGATGCATTGTCGAATATCCAGGACATGCTGCACGCTTTCAAGACGAATGGGCTAAATACCAATGTAATGGTTTCCAGTGTTCGACATCCTCAACATGTTATAAGGGCATTTAATATTGGCGCAGATGTTGTGACTGTTCCACTTAATGTTTTGTTGCAGATGTTTCAACATCCGCTCACTGATTATGGCGTTGACACATTTCGCCAGGATATTGACCTGATGAAGCCTGTGGGCTCAAGATATATCGGCAGAAATCTCGTTGTGCAGGAAAATAATACATTACAGGACGCACTCGCTATCCTTGCCAGTAACAGGGCCGGAGCAGTGGCCGTTTGCAGCGGACAGCGCCTTGCAGGAATTTTCACAGCAGGTGATTTAAAGAGAATTGTACAGGGTGGAAAAGACTCATTTGCATTAGATGATTCCATATCAAAATACGTTACAAAGAACCCCATTGCTATCGATATAAACGAGCAAACCATGAAAGCAATGGAACTTTTTAAAAAGCACGGCATTGAGCAGCTGGTTGTGGTTGATAACGGGACGGCCATTGGCATCTTGGATGCGAAAGAATTAATTTGACTTAGGAAAAGTATTCCACGATTAAATTCTTTATAACAATGTCTACCATGGGCATTACTGTATTATTCAATCTCAATAAACCATAGGATAGGAAAAGGAAGATGAAGATAATATATGCCATCGACATAGATGGTGTGCTATGCGACGACATGCTGGGTGAATATGAAAACAGCACGCCAGACTATGGGGTTATCCGGAAAGTAAATAAATTATACGAAGATGGGCACACGATTAAAATCTTTACTGGCAGAGGATCTGCAACCGGAATCGATTGGAAAGAGTTTACAATAAAACAGTTAAAATCATGGGGCGTAAAATATCATGAATTGATTTTTGGCAAACCGGTTGCCGATGTTTTTGTCGACGATAAAGCAATTAATATAAAGGATTGGCGTTGAAATATGGCTAAAGCAAGGATAGCCCTTATCGGCTGTGGTGCTGTTTCTCAAGTTTTATATAAAAACTCTATAAAAAAACTTGCCGATGAAATAGAACTCGTCGGTGTTGTAGATCTTAAAAAGCCAAACGCGGACAAAATCCTAAACGAATTCCATGGGGTAAAATATTTTTCGGATTATAATGAACTTTTTCAAATGAATTCATTGGATGCTGCGATTATTGCGCTCCCTCATAAACTTCATGCACCGGTCGCCATACAATGCCTTGAAAAAGGTGTCAATGTCCTTGTAGAAAAACCAATGGCTACCAATCAGGCCGAAGCAGAAGCGATGATAAAGGCGGCGGTTGATTCAGGAAAAATATTGCAAGTAGGTTATTTTCGGCGATATTTCAGAGCCACACGTATTATTAAGGAAATCATTGATAATGAGATTCTTGGCAAGGTTGTTAGCTTTGAGTTTGTGGAAGGGGAAAATTACAGTTGGCCAGCTGCTTCCGATTCTTTTTTCTCACTTAATAGCGCAGGTGGTGGTGTTCTGATTGATGCCGGCGCTCATACAACTGACCTTTTGCTATGGTGGTTTGGTGATTACGCCGATATTGACTATTATGATAATGGGCAAAAAACAGGTGTAGAATCAGAGCTTGTGGCGGATATTATCATGAACTCGGGTGTAAAAGGGCGTCTGCGCATGAGCAGATCTACTCCTTTGGCCAATAAGTATCGTATTGAATTTGAAAAGGGATGGATTGTCTGGAATTGTGATGATGTAAACCATTTCGAAATGGGTGCGCAAACCTGCACCCTGCCCTGGAATATCAATACAACTTTTTCCTGTGAACCAACCATGACTATTATTGATGGTCGATCTGATGCGCTGCCCGATTTTTTTGATTACTTCACATTGCAACTTCAAAAATTTGTGCAGAGCATAAAGGACAATAAGAAACCCAAAGTTGACGGACCAGAGGGAGCAAAAAATATCAGGTTTATCGAGGATTGTTACAGAAATCGCAAGGTCTTATCCGAACCTTGGCGCGACAAAGAAAAGGAAAAAAAGTTTATAAGAACTATAGAACCCGCACTACAAAAGCAAAACATTAGAAACATTGCTGTTATCGGAGCCGCAGGATTTATTGGATCAAGGGCGGTCGAGTATCTGCAGCATGTTGATCCTGACAATTTTGTAGTCAAGCCGTTCGCACGACGATTAAATTCCGGCGCAAGGCTTCAATCACAGGGCATTTCGCTGATTCAAACCGATGTTATGGATAAAGATCAACTTGATAGGAACTTGAAAGGAATTGATGTTTTAATTTGCACATTTGTGGGCGGTACAGAGGTTATTGTAACGGGATTGAAAAATATTTTGGAGGCCTCAGCTAAAAATCACGTAAAAAAGATTATATATCTCAGTACGCAGTTGGTCTATGGATTTAACCCTGTGAGCGAGTTGCCAGAATCTGCGATTCCGTCACCGGAAAAACTCGATTGGTATTCCTATGGCTACGATAAGGCAAAAGCAGAAAAACTGATTCGTAAATATCGGGAAAAGACTTCTTTAGACATTACAGTGCTGAGACCATGCATAGTATATGGCCCTAATAGCCCCTATTGGACTCAAGATGCCATAGAGTCGATATTAACCGGTACTATGTTTTTGCTGGACGAAGGTAAGGGGGCGTGTGACACTATATACATAGATGACCTTGTGGAGAGTATGTTGTTATGTATGTCCAATGATAATTCGAGAAACAGATCATTTAACCTTTCTGACGGCAATAAGACTATGTGGAAGGATTTTATTTATACATATTGTGAATTGATTGGATATCCTGAAGAAAACGTTCATAAGATTTACTCACATGATGTTCGGCAGGTATTTAAAAAGGCGTCAAAATCTAAAATAATTACAGCAGTTAAAAATAATAAGAAGGCAATATCGGATATTATTAAGACACTGCCATTTGGCAATCAGTTAATCAAGATAGGAAAGACGTTCATTAAGAGGGAAGAAAACACATCAATTAAAACTGATGAGAATGAGTTGAATAAAGAACTGTTGTTTCTCCAGAGCAATAATACATTTTTGCCTTCCGAAGGGATTGTTCGGGAGTTAAAATGGCAACCTCCGACTGACCTGAAAACTGGTATAGAGAAATGCGTTTCCTGGTATAAAACGTTGAGGTAATCATGATAAGTTATTCTGTAATAATACCAACACTTAATCAATCAACAAAGCTCAAGCAATGTCTGGCTCATTTTTCGGAGTTGTCATTCGATTCCGACTTGTTTGAGGTTTTGGTTATTGATAACGGGTCAACTGATGATACTAAAGATATATCCTTATCATTCCAGGACAAAATCGAAAATTTGAGATATCTGTTCTGTGAATCGCCGGGATTAATGGCAGCGCGTCACATGGGGTGCGATATGGCAAAAGGTGAAATCCTTTGCTATCTGGATGATGATTCCTTGGTAACGAAAGATTGGCTGAAGGGTATATCGGAATCTTTTGCGGATGATGATGTGGCGATGGTTGGAGGGCCATGTATTCCGGAATATGAAACAGAACCGCCATACTGGGTGGAATATTTTTGGAGCGAAACAGAACACGGCAAGACAAATACTGTCCTGAGTCTTTTAGATTTTGGAAAACAAAAATTGTTTATCTCTCCCGGTTTTGTATACGGCTGCAATTATTCTATAAGAAAAAAAATATTTTTAGAGTTTGGCGGTACTAATCCTGATTATTTTCCCGAGAAACACAGACAATTTCAGGGTGATGGAGAAAGCGGTCTAGCTGCTAAGATAAGTAGCTCCGGTTACAAAACCGTATATGATCCACGGGTAAAGATACGTCACCTCATACCCGAATCCCGCCTTAATATGGAGTATTTCTGCTGGAAGCGTTACTATAATGGAATACATGGTTCCTATAGTGCATTGCGAAGACAGCATAGTGTTGAAAATGTGAATGATAAAAAAAAGGTGTGTATTGGTAGAAAAATTTATCGCGGGATAAAGAGAAAGGTAGCAGGCGGGTTAGATTGGAATCGTCATAAAAACTCTGATGAACCGGAAGAGGTCAGAAAAATCAGGGGAAAAATGCAAGAAAGCTATGAGGCAGGGTATCGGTATCATCAAGAAGAAGTGAGAAGAGATTCCAAACTGCTTGAATGGGTTTTGCGTGAAAATTATCTGGGGGAAAATGGAAAGCTGCCGGAGTGACATAGGTCGGAAGTCAGGGGTAAGAGGACAGAAGGCAGAAGACGGACAACAGAGTGCCCTGGTTGAATACTCCTGACTTGTCAGCAATTCAACAGGACAGGCAAACGGCAGAGGGAAAGCCTTGCGGGGGTTTTGTGGACATTAGTACATTCAGTTTTAATCCAAATAAGCTTGTCATCGCTGGAACACGCCAAAAGGAGAACTGGTGCGGATCTCAGAGACAGAATTTGATCCAGCCAGGCAGTTGGCTAAAGTCACTTACACAATTTATGAACTGCCCAATGATGGAACACATACGAGTCTTAGGGGAACCCAAACAAACCGTTTCTTCTTGGTACAAGAGATAGCTGGCTGGTTATCCTCCTGCGGTTTTAGCCCGACAAAGTGGTTTGCAGGTTTTTCTCCTGATGAGAATATCACAGATCAAACATGGCACGTTTTCGCTGTAGCACGCAAGTTTTGTTAGATATTTGAGGCTTGATACAATGAAAGTTGGAATATTCCTGGACAATATCAAACCGACATCCGGTGGTGGATTCACGTTTTTGGATGAAATAATTCAAGCTCTGATGAGACTTGAAAGTAAACACATCTTTGTTCTTTTTAATTACCTGAACAAAAAGCAGTCCAAAGAAATAACTCCTAAGCACGTGGAGTTTGTGTCTTTGCGGCTCAATTTTCTGGAGCGCAGACTCGCAAAGGGTAGAGTTGGCAAACTCCTGAGGCTACACAAGCGATTTGAACTTGAACAACGGTTAGGGCGACTTGTGGCCGAACACAGAATTGAGCTTATGTGGTTTGTGACTGCACTTATTGAAGTAGATATCCCGTATATCTTCACTGTTTGGGATCTGCAGCACAGACTTCAGCCATGGTTTCCGGAAGTTAGTGCAAATGGAGGTTGGCGCATTCGCGAGAACGCGTTTTCGACGGCCATTCCGCGTGCGTCAAAGGTTATTGTCGGCACAGAGGCTGGTAAAGCAGAAATCATACATTTTTACCGGGTACCCCCAGAACGAGTCAAGTTGATTCCCCACCCAACTCCTCAATTTGCCTTAACCGCCCTGGAAGACAGCAACGAGACAGTATTGACGAAATACCACATCCCTGAAGGGTACCTGTTTTACCCAGCACAATTTTGGGCGCATAAGAACCACATCGGCTTGTTGCTGGCTGTTAAGTTACTGCGACAAAAGTATGGTTGCATATTTCCCGTGGTTCTCGTCGGTTCTGATTCAGGGAACCTGCAATATGTCCGTCGGATTGCCGATGAGCTTGACTTGTCTGCGCAAGTTCATTTTCTGGGATTTATCCCGCGGGAAGATCTGGCAGAGCTATATCGCAATGCGTTTGCATTGACATATCTGACGTTCTTTGGCCCTGACAATCTCCCTCCGCTGGAAGCATTTGCGCTGGGTTGTCCTGTAATTGCGTCGAACGTATCAGGCGCTCAAGAGCAACTGGGCGATGCCGCTTTGCTGGTGGACCCCAAGAATGAAGAGCAGATTGCCCAGGCGGTTATGACACTCCATGACGATCCAGTCCTACGTCAGACACTCGTGCAACGCGGTTTGAAACGTGCCACCAAGTGGACCGGTGATGATTATGTTAGGGGAGTTTTTTCAATTCTTGATGAATTTGAACCAGTTCGACGTTGCTGGGACAAGGGATAAAAAAGGCCTCCAGGTGAATGCGAATAGTTGTGAAAGAGTGCCTATCGGCTTTGGAAAATAAGCGTACTGAAAGACTCCATCAATATTGATAAACTCATAGAAAGCTGGTTTATGACACAAGCGACATCCTATGAGCAACAAACTTAAGTTCGTTGCAAGTCAAAATCCGACGGCAAAGTAAAAAGATCCAAATTCAAGGCGCACAAATCCTGAGGAACGAAACGTACTTATAGTACGCTGCAGTGACAAAGGATGCAGCGCAACGCAGAAGTTGGACTTTTTACGAAACCGTCAATATTAGATGATTGATAAACACTATGAATGATTGTATCAAATCTGACTCATTTCCGAAAATCGTAGTGACGGCGTTTGGCGATCCATTCTCACCAGGGACGTGGTCCGGTGTTCCGAAGGCTATTTGCGACGAAATCAGAGAGCAAGGCATGTTGGCAGGAGGCATTGATGTAAGTAAAATAGAAAATCCATATCTTCGCAAGGCGACTCAACGGTTTGTTAGGATATGTAACAATGTCTCTTATGGAACAATGAATCATAGCGACAGGATGTTTCCACGGCGCCAAATCAGCGCCCTCATTTGTCAAAGGCAATTGAACCGTTTTTCACAAGCTAATGCAATTTTGCATACCGGTAGTATATGGCTTCCTTTGAGTCAAAAAGTAAAATGTAAACAATACATGTACTTCGACACAACATGGCATCTGAGGTATGAGCATTGTATAGATAGAAAGATGTTTCCGGATAGTGTTTTTAGGTATGCTGATAAATTAGAAAAGAAAGCCCTTCAGCAGATGGACCATCTTTTCTTAATGGCCGATTTCCCGAAGGAAGATCTGATAAAACATTATGATATTAATCCAAAGCGTATCTCAAATGTTAGAGCTGGAAGAGGTAAGATCGTCCCATATTCAGGCAAGAAGAACTATCAAAATGGGATAACTATGTTTGTAGCTAAAGGAGGATTTGAAGAAAAGGGTGGACTGTTATTAATGAATGCCTTCAAAATTGCACAACAAAGAAATCCTAAACTTAAATTAATTGTTGTGAATCGGGACCCGCAAAGCGAAATGTGCAACAAAGTGCCTGGCTGTATTAGACACGGCTTTGTTTCGTGGGATAAATTGCAAGAACTATTCGAGGAAGCATCCCTTTTTGCAATGCCGGCATTAGATGAAGCTCTCGGACTTGTGTATCTGGAAGCGATGAGTTGCAGGGTGCCTGTTCTAGGTTTAGCCAGAAATTCCTTGCAGGAAATAACAGGTAACGGGAAATACGGCTTCCTGGCCAAACAAGAAGATCCTGCTGAGATTGCTCAACTACTACTCCTGGCTCATTCTGATCCAGTAAGGCTGCAAGAGATGGGCAGCGGAGCCCAGAAATATGTTTTGCAGAGATATAGCTGGAAAAATACTGTAAACAAAATTATCGCCTTGATGAATAATACACAGAGGCAAGCTATATAAGACTCCCCAAGCAATGGAATATCTTAGATACGCTTTTATAGCCTGCTACGTGGCCTATGCTCTGCATAAATCCACAAGCTGCAAAATCTATTTGTTGCTACTTCCATTTTTGATTTTTTTCCGAGAAGCAGCCTTCATTGACCCAAGTATTATACAGTCGTACAGATTCAATGACTTAGATTATGAAATTTTTTTGCTTATTGTAGTGTGGTTTGTCACCATACCGCCTTTTAGGATAAGGAGGAAGCTGTTTGCTTCAGCCTCCGACAAGGTCCTTTTAGTATCTTGTGTGCTAATATTGACTGATGTGCTACTGACGTGGGAGTCAGGCACTTCGATGATCAGTGCATTTCATCTCGGGCGGCACTACTGGTATATATTTCTTGCCTATTTGCTGTTTATTGATATTTTTATGAGTTTTACGCGCCGAGAGGCACTCGATTTTTTTGCAACATTGGTATTCATGAATACAATTTTGGCGGTATTTTACATCTTGGATGCGGGGCTTGGACTTAATATTTATGGCACTAAACGATGGGGATACTTTTCGGTTATGGGGACTCTGGTTACACGGGACTTTGTGACGTACCCGGGTTTGACATATTTTGCATTCAACTTCTACCTAGTTTACTATATAGGAGGGGAAAACAGGCAATTGAGAGCGCTCTTCATAATCGTTATAAATTTCGTTTGTACATTATTGATGCATACGATATGGGCTACATCTCTTGTTGTTGTGCTACCTGTTGTGGCCATAGCCTCATACTTTAGGAGAAGAAGGAGGAGGATGGCAACTCGCGTCGTTTCATACACGCTTTGTTATGTTGGGATGATATTGGTACTGTTTATTTTAGTAAGACAATTTGCATCTCCTCGATATATGTACTTCAGCAATAGAGTACAACATGTTTTAATGCTGAGGCAACAGGGTAAAGAGAATACGATGATTAAACGGTTAAGAATGGTAGGAGCCGGTTACAGCTTATTGGATGGCATAGACATACTAGTGGGAAAGGGGTATTCGGGGAGTGGGGTAGATGATGCGTTTTATGAGAAGGCAAAAGTTTACAGGCCGGGCGATATAATGTGGGCCAGGATTATAATAGATATGGGGATAAGTGGGTTGCTGGTGTTTGCTTTGTTTCTGATTATCGGGCTCAAGGATAGTTACGGCTTGTGGAGGGGCCAAAACTTATTTGGCCTTGTACTTTTTTTAACGCTACTGTGTATAGTGGTGCAAACATTTGTAAGTGGGGCATTTTTTGATCATCCGTTGCTCGTATTCATATTTTCAATCGTTGCCATTGAAAAAGGCGGGCTTTGGCGTAAAGAAAATCAAGGATTAGATGCTTTGAAGCCTATCCGGCATAGTTCCGTTGATAGTACAGCCACGATTTGACTCCCGATCGAGTCATAAGACCAACATTAAGGATTATCACTCTCGATGAAATCTTCTCCTTGTTCACATCGACCGAGATTGTCCCGCATAGACGTAGGCAAACTATACGTCCGGTGTTAACGGGTGCTTGACCATGGCAACAGGGCCATACTGTCCACTTGTGATGTTTAGATATGAAAACGATCCCTGATATTTCGATTATTACATCTGCATACAATTGCAAGCTCTATCTTAAGAGATATTTCGGTGCATTAAAGAAAGTCACTAATAATTTAACAAGGAACAGAATAAAGGTAGAAATCGTTATCGTATTTAACGACGCTATAAAATCTGAGAGACTCGAACTGGAACGATTCATTAATAATGAATCAGAAAATAATGATGTTGTGATAAATCCCATATTCGTCCCCCTGGAAAGTTTGTATCGATCATGGAACCGGGGAATCAGAGCTTCTTCAGGGGATTGTATATGTTTTTGGAATGTGGATGATATTAGATTCGCTGATGCCTTATCAGCGGGTCTTCAACTTATTGAAAGTGGTGCAAAGCTGGTTTATTTTCCATTTTTGCATGTGCATAGAAGGTGGGTAGTTGTATCTATCGGAAAACTTATTCATAAGATAAGTTACGTATTTAGAATTAATATGCAACAACCTGACAACTTCTTCCTCAACTTCCCTTTATTCACCTTCTCTAAGACCGAGCGAAAAATTATTGAGCCTCCTTGCTTTGATCGAAATGAATTCACCCGTTCTTCCCATTGTGGTGGCCCATTTTTTATGTTTCATCGCTCATTATTTCAAAAGGCAGGTCCGTTTGATGAGCAGTTTAAAATAGCGGGGGACTTTGAATGGTGTGTGCGCGCTGCAAAAGTAGCGGAGTTTACTCGCTCAGAGAAAATTGCTGGCAAAATGATAATTGATGGAACAAATCTAACTGGGAGGAGTGACCCTATTCATATTGTGGAAAATAATGTTATATATTTACGGCATGGGGCTCCCGATAAGCTACAAACAGTTGATGAAACATTGATGCAGAAGTATTCAATTCACGACATAGAATTTAGCAATAATGAAAAGGATAGTTATGCTTAAAAACTCTATAAAGTCCAAAATGAAAAAATATTTGCCTGAGGCTTCTATAAAAGCAATTAAGAATAGTCACCAATATTTTCTTTGCCATTTTCTTTTGTTGTAGGAATTACAGACATAATCATTGCCTATCTGCTATATTTTGTCATTCCCAAATCAGCTGTGTGAAACAGCGAACACTCTTCTTTATGGGAAAAAGGTTATTATATAACACCTGCCGCTTTTTATTAGCCAATACCAGCAACCAAAACATTCAAGCATAATATTTTAAAATACATAACTTATGTTCTAGTTATCGGCAAAAAAATGATAAATATTATATCAAAACAAGCAAATAAATCAGGGACTCCTGGCCCTCGTAAGGTTTTCTTAAATCTTGTTAAGGGGCTTGAAAAGATAGGCTACCCTTTTGTTGTTAACAAAGATTTAAATGCGACGAAACGATTGTATATTCATGATGACATAGAAGCTCTTTATTATTTAAGTAAGACAAAATCAAAATGTGTTGTAGGGCCAAACCTTTATGTTTTGCCGAATGAAATAAATCAAAGTATCCAGTTAGAAAGAACCCTCTATCTTCATCCTTGCAATTGGGCAAAAAAATTATGGGAATTTGTTGGTTTTAAAACATGTCCTCTCCGGGCATGGCCAGTTGGAATTGATACAGATGCTTTCGTACCAAAAAAACCTAAATCTACTAATGGGAAAATAATGGTTTATCATAAAGAGAGAGAGCCGAAAGAACTTAGAATAATCTTAGATTGTTTGGATTCAATGAACTTAAAGTATAATTTGATAAAATATGGCCAATATCAGGAAAGCGATTATAAGAAAATTCTCCAAAATACTTCATTTATCATTTGGCATGGACGTCATGAAAGCCAGGGGATTGCTCTTCAAGAAGCGCTTTCATGTGATGTGCCAATTCTTGTGTGTGATGTTAAAAGGCTATCTCAGCAATATGGGAGAAACTGGAACAAAGAACTAGATGCTGTTCAAGTTACGAGTGCACCATACTTTGACGAAACCTGCGGAAAGAAAATTACTGAGCTATCTGGCCTAAGGAATTCGGTTGAATATATGTTTGACAATCTTAGCGGATTTAGGCCGAGAGAATATATATTGAAGAATCTATCGCTTGAAAAGCAGGCAAAAGAACTCGTTCATCTTTGGGGGTATTGGGGGCTTTCATACGGCCAAGGTCTTAAAGAGAGTGCTAATAATATGAGGGAATGGAAAATTCCGCTATCTGATCGATTGCTTAAAAATGTACACAATGCACCAGGGCGGGTTATAAGAAAGTTACGAAAAATGTCTTCTGGACGGTCGGTCCACTAATTCGGAATGCAAATATGCAGAGATTGATAAGCGTTATTTGTCCAACTTATAACAGGGCTGATTTGTTGCCTCAAACAATCGAAAGCGTTATTGCCCAGACCTATAAGAATTGGGAGCTTTTGATTATTGATGACGGTTCTACTGACAATACTAAGCAGGTTGTCGAGAAATATCTATCAGAAAAGATTAGTTTTGTTGAATCTTCTCACAGCGGGCTTCCTGCTGTTGCCCGAAACATTGGAATAAAAAAAGCGCGAGGGGAATGGATTGCGTTTTTAGATAGCGATGATACCTGGCTGCCTCGAAAACTGGAAGTGCAGATCCAGACCATTGAAAAGGCAAAAGATGTCGATTTAGTTTGCTGCAATGCATTTAGGGGGACTGATGAATTTGTAAAAGAGGATCTGCAAACTTTTTATATATTTCCTTCGAAGAAGTCGGATAATTATTTCCGTGAGCTTATTGACAGAAATTTCATTATCACATCCTCCGTGGTTGCTCGAAAGAAGGTAATGGAACAAGGCGGAGGGTTTAATGAAAGACCAGAGTTAGCAGCTATCGAAGATTATGATCTTTGGTTGCGCTGTTCGATCGACTGCAATTTAGCTTATTTGTCCGAACCTTTGATTATCTATAGAGACAACGTGCAAGAGGGTATTCGCGGTACAATTAGCAGAGTCCATTATTGGAAGGAGATTCTTAAAATTTATGATCATCTTAGAAACCATCTTTTGCAAAAAGGACAAGTTGTTGATCCAATACTAGAAAACAAAATTAGATCAACGAAGTTGGAAATCGCAAAAGCATATTTAGGTTGGAATAGTGTGCCTATCGCAACAGCTCGTAAGTGGTATGGATTGCTGAAACGATTCGTTAGGGGGCGTGGACTTATATCGCCTATCCCCTCTCGCCAACAAAATCGTTTGAAACTTAACTCAGATGAAATTAAGGAATACGTCGAGAATAACAAAGGAAATATCAGACTTCACCTCGGGTGTGGTGAAAAGGCATTTGAAGGATACATAAATATTGATTTTCCGCCAGCCAATCATAGCGTTCAAATCAGCTCGCCTGCAAATTACTATCATGATATACGGACGCTGCATTTTCCACCGACCTCAATAGCCGAAATACGGCTACACCATGTGTTCGAACACTTTGATCGACCAACTGCTTTAAGATTATTAATTAACTGGAACACCTGGTTGATTGAAGGAGGAAAACTCATAATTGAAGTTCCTGATTTTAATAGGTGTGCCATAAGATTGCTTAGTCCATTCAAATCTTGGCAGAAAAAGGCAAGTACGATGCGCCATATTTTTGGATCTCATGAGGCAGAGTGGGCATATCATTATGAAGGTTGGAATAAGCAGCGTCTCAAGTATACGCTCGAACGGCTTGGATTTTCGTCCATTAAATTTGTTCGCACCCGATGGAAAAAAACATTTAATATAACTGTCTTAGCAAGAAAAGAAGCTCCATTATCAAAAAAAGAGTTGGAAATAAAGGCAATGGATCTATTAGAAGATTCTTTAATAGATCGCTCCGATTCTGAGTGTAGCATTCTTGATATTTGGCAAAAGAATCTCATAAAATGAAAATATTGCATACGGTTGAATATTACCACCCAAATGTGGGAGGTGCACAAGAGGTTGTTAAACAAATTTCTGAACGACTCGTAAGGAAAGGGCATCAAATAACTGTAGCAACCAAAAAATTAAACGAAAGAAAGGTTTCATCCTTAAATGGAGTTCAGATTGTTGAATTCAATATCTCGGGAAATGCCGTAAGAGGTATGACTGGTGAATTAGAGAGATATCAAAATTTCTTGCGTGCAGGCGATTTCGATCTAATGATGAACTATGCATCTCAACAATGGACGGCTGATTTGGCTATTCCTATTTTAGAAGAGTTGCCTTATATAAAAGTCTTTATACCTTGTGGCTTCTCGGGCTTATATTGGAAAAAATATGCAAATTATTTTCGGAAAATGCCCAAGTGGCTGCATAAGTATGATCATTTAATTTTTATGGGGAATGACTACCGTGACATACAGTTTGCAAGAAATCATGGAATTAAAGATTATTCAATTATTCCCAATGGTGCAGGGGAAGATGAATTTTCCAAAAATACAATAGATTTCAGACAAAAATATGGCATTGGCGACAGATTTCTTGTCTTGACTGTTGGTAATCACACTGGATTAAAGGGGCATTCTCTTGCAAACAAGGCTTTTCGTAAGGCTAATATTAAAGATGCCGTCCTGGTTATTATTGGAAATACAAAAGGTGTTCGTGGATGCCAGTGGGAATGCAAAGTTAATAAAGTAATAACTTCAATCGGGAATAAAAAACAGAAAGAAGTGTTGCTACTTGACCCTCCGAGAGAATATGTTGTGTCAGCTTATTTAGCGGCTGATTTGTTTGTATTTGGATCGAATATCGAGTACTCACCGCTTGTTATTTTTGAAGCCATGGCTTCAAAAACTCCCTTCATCAGTACATGTTGTGGAAATGTGGATGAAATTATAAGATGGGGTGAAGGAGGCTTGCTTATTGATACAAAAAGTCAACCTGATGGGTTGGTTGAGGGCAGTTTAGATGACATGGTTTCAAAAATTGAATATTTATATAACTCCGAAAAGGAAAGACGAAGGCTTGGCATCTCCGGGTACAACGCCTGGAAAGAGCGTTTCACATGGGATAAAATAGTGGATGAATACGAAAAGCTGTATTTGCGACTGCTTTCGCAATAGGCTGTTAAATCTCAATGTTACCTTTTACACATAATATGATGGGGGAGTTAACAACATGAAAACAATAGTTGTGACCGGTTCAGCAGGTTTAATAGGAAGTGAAGCCTCGACATTTTTTCATGAGAAGGGATTTCGCATTATTGGAATCGACAATGATATGAGGTCTTATTTTTTTGGGCGTGAGGCCAGTACTTCAAAAACAAGGATTAACTTAGAGGATACTTTGGTGAATTATCGTCATTATGATCAAGATATCCGTGATTGGCCGGCATTAGATACTATTTTTAATAAATACAACAATGACATAAAAATTGTTATTCATGCAGCTGCTCAGCCTTCACATGATTGGGCGGCGAGAGAGCCTTTTACAGATTTTGGTATCAATGCTAATGGCACCTTAAATCTTTTGGAGGCAACTCGAGAGCATTGTAATGACGCCGTTTTCATTTTCTTATCAACGAACAAAGTATATGGTGATACTCCTAATAATTTGCCCTTGGTTGAGCTTGATGAAAGATGGGAACTGGACTCAACACATCGATATTTTGAATGCGGTATAGATGAAACGATGTCAATTGATAATTCAATGCACAGTCTATTCGGCGCAAGTAAGATGGCAGCAGATATCCTCGTGCAGGAATATGGTAAATATTTTGGGATGAAAACAGGGGTGTTCAGGGGTGGATGTTTGACAGGTCCTGCTCATTGTGGAGCGGAACTGCATGGTTTTCTTGCTTACCTCATATTATGTGCTGTAAGGAATAAACCTTATACGATATTCGGATACAAAGGCAAGCAGGTGAGAGATAACATACATAGTCACGATTTAATAAATACATTCTGGCATTTCTATTTAAATCCGAAGTGTGGCGAAGTATATAACATTGGCGGTTCAAGACACTCTAACATTTCAAATTTAGAAGCAATAAGACTTATTTATGAGATTTCTGGATATAATCTAAGATACAACGTTAGCAAAGATGCTCGGATGGGTGATCATATTTGGTATATCAGTGATGTTCGTAAATTTAGGAAAGATTACCCTGATTGGAATTATGAGTATGATATGAAGAGAATCTTGACTGAGATGATCGAGGGAGCAGAAAATAATTCATGATTATAGTAAAACTAATGGGCGGTATGGGAAACCAAATGTTTCAGTATGCCGCAGGAAGAAAGCTGGCAGAAAGGCATAGAACGGTATTGAAGTTGGATTTGGGCTTCTTGCTTGACCGAACACCAAAAGAAAATTTTGTGTATCGTGACTATGATCTTGATGTTTTTAACATCAATGCAGAGTTTGCCCAGCCTTATGAAATTAGCTTATTTAGGAGCAGCATGGCAAATTCGCTCCCACGGTTGCTAAGAAAATTTGTCCATAATAAAAAACATATTAAAGAACATCGTGACCATCATTTTAACAGAAAAGCACTAAATGCACCTGATAATGTATATTTAGATGGTTATTGGCAAAGCGAAAAGTATTTTGCAGATATTGAGCATATCATAAGAAAGGAGTTTGAATTTGAACTTGACAGCAAATGTGATGCAATGGCTGAAAAACTCCGATCAGTAAATGCAATCTGTGTAAACGTGCGAAGAGGTGATTTTGTAAACAACCCTATTGCGAGTCATTTTCATGGTGTTTGTACGTTGGATTATTACCATCAATGCGAAAAAATAATTGCCGATAAAGTAAGTAATCCTCATTATTTTATTTTTTCTGATGATATAGAGTGGTGTATGGAAAACCTGACTTTTAAGCATGAGTTCACCTTTGTAACTCATGACTTCGCAGGTAAAAAATATGAGCATTATCTGCATTTGATGACAATGTGCAATCATTACGTCATACCCAACAGCTCCTTTGCCTGGTGGGCAGCATGGCTCAACCCGAATAAAGATAAAATTGTGATTGCCCCAAAAAAATGGTTTCATGATAAATTAATAAACACGAAGGATTTAGTGCCTGAAAGTTGGATTCGAGTGTAATGTTGCACAAGTTGGATTTTGTGTCGTGGGGAACTACTTGCAAATATTTGCCGTTATTAAATCTATTTTAGGAATATTTCTTATTGATTATTGCAGCATAATTTCAAAAAGGAAGGTTCATCTTGAACCTTTTTGTAAGGGTTGTGCAAAGGACTCAATGAGTCACTGTATCTAAGGATGTCAGTGCAAGATCAATTGAAGTAATGGCGTAAGCATGAACCAAAATGACAGAGTTTATGTAGCAGGTCACAAAGGCATGGTAGGCTCGGCTATTGTCCGTTTACTTAAAAAACGCGATTTTCATAATATCATACTGCGATCCAGTAAAGAGCTTGACCTGAAAGATTCCTTAGCAGTTGAAAGATTCTTCAAAGCCGAAAAACCCGAAGTAGTGATTCTGGCTGCTGCACGTGTTGGAGGTATTCAAGCCAATGTCGACCATCCTGCAGAGTTTTTATATGAAAATTTGGCCATTCAAAACAATGTTATTCATCAGGCCTATATAAATGAAGTCAAAAAGCTATGTTTTTTAGGGAGTTCATGCATTTATCCTAAAGAATGTCCTCAACCTATGAAAGAAGAATTTCTGCTTTCCGGACCGCTGGAACCAACAAATGAAGGCTATGCACTTGCTAAGATTGCTGGTTTAAAAATGATTGAATTTTATCGGAAACAATATAGATTCATTGGGATTAGTGTATTGCCATGTAATTTGTATGGAACTAATGATAGTTTTGATCCGATGCATTCACATGTGCTTTCCGCACTAGTTAAAAAAATGGTTGATGCTGTAGATAACAAAGCACAAAATATTACTATTTGGGGAACAGGTAATGCAAGGCGGGAGTTCATGCATGTTGATGACGCTGCAGAAGCAATCCTTTTTTTGGTGGAACACTATGATTCTCCAAAACCAATTAATATTGGTAGGGGAGAAGACATCTCTATCAAAGAATTGGCTGTTCTGATCGCCAAGAAGGCAGGTTTTGAGGGAAAACTAACTTGGGATACATCCAAGCCGGATGGCATGCTGCGAAAATGTATGGACGTTTCCCGCATGAAAAATCTTGGTTATACTCCCAAAGTCACATTGGAAGAAGGAATTATAAAAACTATAGAAGAGTATAAAGAATATAATAAAAATAAGAATAGCTAAGGAGCATCCATGATACCTCTAATGAAAAGTGCCTTTCTGAATGAATCCGAAACCAAAGAAGAATTAGCGAAATACATACTTAAATCTAAAAGACTAAGTATGGATGAGCAGTGTACTCAGTTTGAAAAAGAGTTTGCGGCATTTCAAGGTTCAAAAGAAGCTGTGCTCTTTAATAGCGGTAGTAGTGCAAACCTTGCTATGATCCAAACATTAAAAAACGTTGGTAAGCTAAAGGAATGCGACAATGTAGGATTTTCTGCATTGACTTGGTCCACCAATTTGATGCCGATTATACAGCTTGGCCTACAACCAGTCATTATTGATTGTGAACCGACGACTCTAAATGTCATGTCATGGCAACTCAAAGAACGGCTGAAAGATACAGAGATTCAGGCACTTTTCATTACAAATGCTCTGGGGTTTGCTGGAGACCTCAATATCATTCAACAGATTTGCAAAGAAAGGGATATTATTCTAATTGAAGACAATTGCGAAGCATTGGGAACTGAGTTGGCTGAAGGAAAAACAGGTAGTTTTGGAGAGATGGGGAGTTTTTCGTTTTTTGTTGCACATCATATGTCTACAATCGAAGGAGGGATGGTGGTTACGAATAATGGAGAATTCGCAGAAATGCTTAGAATTGTTCGGGCTAATGGGTGGGATCGCAACCTAAAAGCAATACAACAGCGAAAGTGGCGTGAAAAATATAATATCAACTCTGAGTTTGATGCAAAATATACTTTCTACGATCTTGGATATAATTTGCGACCAACAGAAATTACAGGATTCCTCGGACGTTATCAGTTGCAGTTCTTGAAAGATAATATTGATGTAAGGGAAAAGAATTTTATTAGACTAGAGTCAGTTCTAAAAAAAAACCCTGATTTAGTTGCTTTTGATCGGTCCCATATTTCATTGCTTTCAAGCTTCGCTTTTCCTGTTTTAGCAATTAACCTTGAGATGAAGGAAAAATATATCAACCAATTCTCCGGTGCAGGTATTGAGATTCGACCGGTGATTGCCGGGAATATTCAAAAACAGCCATTTTATAGAAAATATATTTCAAAGTTTTACGAGTTGCCAGGCGCGGACAAAGTTCATAAATGTGGTTTTTACTGTGGTAATTATCCCGAATTAACCGAAACTGATATTCAAACTCTCTGTAGCTGTCTAATGAAGTATTAAATATGATTATTGTTAAAATAATAGGTGGACTTGGAAATCAACTGTTTCAATATGCTTTTGGACGGTATATCGCTCAAAAAAATGGAACAGATCTAAAAATTGATATTTTGGGATTTAAAGAATATAAACTCCATAAATATTCTCTAAGACACTTCAACATCCAGGAATTAATTGCTTCCCAAGATGAAGTTGCAGCAATAGCGGGTCGAAAGCAAAATATTTGGGAGCGTGCTATAATGCAAGTATTAAATAAACCGCCTAAATTTCCTCAAACATATATCGAAGAAAAGCACTTTCACTTTGATCCTGACATCATGAATCTGCCTGATGATGTCTACTTGGACGGTTATTGGCAAAGCGAAAAATGTTTTGCTGGTATTGAGCCTGTTATTCGCCAAGAATTTACTATTAAAACCCCACAAACAGGAAAAGACAAAGAACTGGCAGAACGGATGGCTTCGTGTGAGTCAGTGAGCCTCCATATCCGTCGTGGAGACTATGTCTCTAATAGCAATACCAACCGGATGCATGGAACATGCAAACTGGAGTACTACTATCACTCTGTTGAAGTCCTTACTCAAGCCGTAAAAAGTCCTCATTTTTTTATTTTCTCTGATGACCCGGATTGGGCCAGTAATAATCTGAGCTTACCATATCCAACCATACTCGTTACTCACAACGGAATCGATAAAAACTATGAAGACTTACGCCTCATGAGCCAATGTAAACACCACATCATTGCCAATAGCACTTTTTCGTGGTGGGGAGCATGGTTAAATCCCAATAAAGAAAAAACTGTAATTGCTCCCAAGAAATGGTTTCGGGATAAAGCAAAAAGCACGAAGGATTTAATACCTGATTCTTGGATTAGGATATGAGTTCTTCCGGTGAGTGATGATGATTTACTATACACTAATTGCGAGGTGGTGAGTCGCCAAGTAGAATAGGAAAATAAATGAAAACTACGTCAATTACCATTGGAATACCGACACTAAACAGAGTTAAAGACGTTAAAATGTTCTTGACATGCGTATCACACTTTTTAGTGTATCCTGACAAAATTATTATATGTGACCAAAGTGATGACGATCAAACAAGAATTTTGGTAGAGAAAAGTAAGCAGCACCTACAACAGATCGAAATTGCTTACATAAAAAGCAAAATAAAAAGCCTAGTTCAATCAAGGAATATTATTATAGACAATACAGATACTACTTACTTGATCATGGTTGACGATGATGCCATAATACCCCCCGATTTTATTGGAAACCTCAAGAGAAGGTTACGGCCGAATGTAAAAGCAATAAATATACGCCTCATAGAATCAAGGCAATATGGTAAGCTTTTTTCAGATTATAGAGATTTTGCGGATAATATAAGGAAAATAACAAATCATATAGATCAGTTCTCAATAGGAGAAAGAATAATTCAGCTCGCGAATTATATAACCCTTAATAACTGCTACAGGCGAGGGCAGATGAGATTTAATAGGATAATGAGGGTTAATGGTGATTATGGATGTAGAAAGAATATTAAAGGTGAGGTGTTAAGCGGCTTCACAATATTAAAAAATGAGGTTTATTCTAAGTTCCAGTTCGATGAAAAATTTGATAAGGGCTATTGTTTAACAGAAGACCAAGAGTATGCTATTAGAGTTTCCAGAGAACATCCTGTTTACATGTTCGACGACGTTTGGATTTATCACAATAGAGATCTTTCTGATATAAACAGGCTTAAAGAATCTAAACTTGTTGAAAGCTTGTATAACAATACATATTATATATTTTATAAACATGTACAAAAAAGCGTTTCAAACGTACTTCTTTTTTTATATTCAAGAATATCGTTTTGTATGATACAAACGATGAAAGCTCTGTACCTAAAAAACCATCAAATTATTCCAAAACATTGGAAAGAACTTTTTAAGACTATTACCCGGACAGTAAAACTCAGTCCACCTAAACATAATTAGCGCCCATTCATAAATGGCTATTCGCTCCGAAATCTCTTCGTCAGATTGGAATTTAAATGGTTGAAAACTAACGTTTCCCTCCTTGATTTATAGCACAACAACATGAAGAAATCTCCAATTTTGTCTAAAAGTGGACGACTGTTACCATGATAAGAATTTGCATATTGGGAAATACTGACGGCAGTTTAGACGAGGGTATGAATAAGCTGACGAGGTATATTTATGAGGAACTTAAAAAACAGGAAGAAGTATTATTTGAGAACCCTCGTCATTTATTTAGAATAAAATTTTGGAAAAAACTAATATCCTTTAAGCCCCAAATTGTTCACTATATTCCCGGACCAACTATTAGGAGCTTTATTGTCCTGAAGGCAATTAAAATTATGTTTAGAAACGCAAGGACAGTATCTTCAGCAACAAGGCCTTATTTTTCAAAATATTCAAAATTGTTTATCAGATACTTTAAACCGGATTTAATCATAACCCAATCAATGAAATTTGAATCTTTATTTAGAGAAAAAAATTGTAAGGTAAAATTTATCCCTAATGGTGTAGATTGCAAGAAATTCAGGCAGACAGGAGAACAAGAGAAATTAAATATAAGAAAAATAATCGGTTTGCCCCTAAAAAAGAAGATTGTCCTTCATGTTGGTCACATCAAAAACAACAGGAATCTTGATGTCTTTAAAGAAATACAGAAGATTGAAAATGTCCAGGTTGTAATTGTAGGAAGTATCACTGAAAGCACAGATGAAAGGTTGAAGATCAATTTACAGAAAGCTGGAATAAAAGTTTATCACAAACTTTATGACGATATCTCGCAATTTTATAAGATGTCAGACTTATATATCTTCCCTGTCCGAGATTCCGGCAACAAACTTCCAGATTCCTATAATCAGGTCGGTGCCATTGACCTGCCACTTTCGGTTCTCGAGGCAATGGCCTGCAATTTGCCGGTCATTGCCACAACATTTGGTGCGCTTACCAGGATATTTGATGCGGGTAACGGATTGCTTTTTTGTGATACGAAAGTTGAGATATTGGAAGCAATCAACAATGCACTTGCAAATAAAAATAGCAATACCCGGCAAAAAGTTATGCCCTATCACTGGGGCAGGGTTATTGATCAGCTTGGAAGAATCTATCAAGACACTATCACAGGTGAACCAATTGAAGCTGGATTTTAGTCTGATCAATGTTGTTGGTATTGACGGCTCAGGAAAAACGACACTTTGCAGAAAGCTGGCTAAGAATTTGAATAATGGGTATATGCTCTATATGTATGTGCATTCTTATCATGAGCCTTTCCTGCTGAAACCGCTAAAGTGTCTGGCAAAGGCAACTCTGATGCGTAATACGGATGAGTTTGTGGATTATAAGCATTATAGAAAAAGAAAGTCTCTAATCAGTAATAAACACAAACTGTTATCACGCATCTATGCTATAGTTTGGATCCTCGACTATATTTTGCAAACGCTTTATCAGGTCAGTGTGCCGAAATTGATGGGGTCATGTTTAGTTGTGGATCGATATATTTATGATGCTGTCCTCAATGCTTCTTTAACTGCTAATCTATCTCGTCATACATCATATCGATTAATTGATATGATGTTAAAAATATTCCCCAAACCGGATCTTGTATTTTTGCTCGATTTGCCGGAAGAAGTAGCCTTCACCCGGAAGAATGATATTCAGTCAGTTGAATACTTACGAGAGCGCAGGCATACTTATGTTGAAATGGCAGATAGATACGGATTCATAAAGCTTGACGGTCAGGCAGAGCCCGAAGCGATCTTGAAACAGGCCAGGCGGGCTGTGGAAAAAAAATATGACTGCTAATAAACGGATCAACGTCCTTTTTATCCACGCTAACAATTATGACATTGGCGGTGCGGATTACTGTCTATTTAAGCTTGTTGCAATGTTGAACTGTAGCCGTTTCAATCCACTCGTTTTGTTAGGTATGAAAACGGAAATTGCTGACAAATACAGAGATTACGGCATTCCTGTAATGATAATACCAATGTATCGTATTAGAAAGATTAAAGAACCATGGTATCAGCTTAAGCTTGTTTTCAATTTCTTGCCTACAGTGCTAAAGATTGTATCAATAATTAGGAAATATCACATTGATATTGTTCATTCCAATGATTTTTTGGATTTATACGGGCCTATCGCAGCCAAACTGACTGGAGTGAAGTCCATACAGCACGATAGATTGATCATGCGCAGGCCTGCTTGGCTAAAGGAACTGTTTTGCTTTATCATAAAGACATTAAACCACCGCATAGCTGTAGTTTCAGACGGCGTTGGTAGGGAAATGTTCAGTAGAAATGGGAAAGTTCATCCCAAAGTAGTTACATGTTACGACTGGATAGATATGGAAATGGTGGGGCACAGTGAAGGGAGCAGTGAATTTCGCAGGGAAATTGGGGTGAGTGAAGAACATGTGCTTATCGGAGCAGTTGGGCGCCTTGAACCTTTGAAAGGACAACATGTTTTTATTAAAGCTGCTGCCCAGGTAGCAAATAAATGTCCTTATGCCCGTTTTGTCATTATTGGAGGAAAAGTTTATGGGAGAGGCCGCGAAAAATACGAAGATGAACTTCGCGCTATTGCATCTGAGCTCCAAATTGAAAATAAATTATATTTTACAGGTCATCGTAAGGATATCTCTAATGTTATGTCGGCTTTAGATATATTTGCCCTTTGTTCTGTTGAGCCGGACTCTCTTCCAGGTGTTGTTATGGAAGCTATGGTAATGGCAAAGCCGGTTATCGGCCCACGAGCTGGAGGTGTTCCTGAAGAAATCGATGATGGGACTACAGGTTTATTGTACGAACCTGGCAATCATCAAGATATGGCTAAAGCAATTTGCCGACTAATTAATGAACCTGAATTGGCAAAAGCCTTTGGAGTTGCTGGTACGCGGAGAGCAAGTACTATCTTCAACAAAGACATTTTGTGTCGGCATATAGAAAATGTATATGAGGGTATGCTGAATGACTAAAATTACAACGGCTGATCTGATTAAGCTGATAGGATCGCCTTTCATCTCGGAAAATTCTATAGCTCGTTCCGATAAATATTTGGAACAGGTCTATGATAAGGCTTTTTATGAAAGAGTTGCACCGCTCTATTTGCATAAATTCAAATACAAGGGATGGTCTGATGCGCTCGAAGAACGTTTTCATTTCGTTCAAAAACGGGAAGAGATGACGCTCAAGGTCCTGGCGGATCTATCTGCAAATTTGAATGAATGGGATGAAAATGGTTATGCTATTTTCAAGTCCATCAAGCCCTACCCTGCTATCCCTAATGATACTGACGTACTGATCTTTGGGGGCAAGAAAGAATTTAATTCTGCTTTGGAACATCTTTACAGCAAGGGATATGTATTTCATGAATGGGCTCCAATGCAGACAACGCTTTATGATCCGCGTGGAAAGGGGGAAATTGGTGCTGGAAAAAAGGGCGGTGTATATTACATTGATGTCTATCGAGAAATTTCTACAGACTATGTGTGTTATCTTAGCGAAAAGGCAATTAAACCTCTCGTAGAAGTTCGTGAGATAAACAACGTACCAGTTAGAATACTCAGCCCGGAGCCGGAACTGGCTGTCATTCTTTTTCATAATGTTTTTCCAGAGCGTACATTCAATCTGGAGCATTTCTATATGCCTCTATATCACCTTAGCGATCCAAAGTTCGATATAGATCTATTTAAACGTTTTACTGAAAGAAATTGCATGACTTATGCGGTAAAAACAAACCTTTCATTTGTGGAGCAACTCCATCAAGACTTTTTTGGTTTTGTACCGAAAGTTTTGGAAATCCTTCTTGATAGGTGGGGAAGAAATAACAGGGAGGTTAGAAGGTTTATCCATGCCGGATTGGAAACTCCCTATCTTTTTTCACCAAAAACATTCTGGAATTGTGCTTTCATGAAACTGGGTGATGCGACTTTTATTACAAGTCTGTTCACCCAGGGTCTGCACATGCTGAACCCTATTTTTTTCTGGGATGTGATGGTGACGCTAAAAAGAAGATTTAGTGAATATGGGGTCTACCACATGCAATAAACGAATCAACAGATTACACAGATTTTGGAATAATGATGAAAAATAAATTTGATATTGTTAGTTTTGATAAACATTCAGATGTTCGTAAGAAGGTACGAGAGGCATTGGATGAATGGTCATTTTTGTTGCCGAAAAGACAAGATGCCCGCATTTTACTAAAGCCCAACTTTAACAGCAACTTCAATGCATTGACCGGCAATACTACGGATATGCGGCTTTTGGCCGCAGTGATCGAGTTTCTACAAGAACAAGGTTACTCTAACCTTGTTATTGGCGAAGGCACGAGCAGCGGTTTTGCCAGGGAAGAGATCTCAGTTATTCATCGGCTGAGGGCAGACAGATTGGCAATCCATTATGATGTTGAGATGGTAGATATGAATTCCTGGCCGCAAAGTGTTGATGTCCCTTTAGAGAATGGAGTGCTTGTGCAGGTTGCAGATTTGCTGAAGAAAGCAGATTTTGTAATTAACATGCCGAAACTAAAGACTCACTTTGAGGTGGGTATGTCGGTTTGTCTCAAAAACTTGATAGGAGTGTGTATCGGGCGGACAAACAAAAAAAAGATCCATGGCAGCCTTGCAAAAAATATTATTCATTTGAATGAAGTAATCAAACCTCACTTGCATATTGTAGATGGTTTGATTGCCATGGAAGGGAATGGCCCCAGTCGCGGTACACCGGTAAATTACGGTAAGGTGATTATCGGCACAAACCCTTTTCAGCTCGATCATATATGCGCACGTCTCATTGGCTTTCCAAGAGAGGATGTAAAAACCTTGGTCGAAGCCAGAAACATGGGGTACATCAGTGACAGTGAATATATAAAATGGGAAAACATATCTTTGGATGGATATGAGCAAGAATTCAGACGACCTAAGGTAACTCCGTGGGTAGCCTTTGTAATTAACCCCCGGTTTCAAAAGCATCTAATCAAAATCCGTTATGCGCCTGTTGTAAATTCCGTTTGTTCAACCAAACTTGTTAAGAATATATTTTACTTGACCGGTGTTAGCCAGGAAAGAATTTTGGCTGAAGAATCTGAGCTTAGGTTCGAGGTAGACAGAGAGCTATGCGACGAGTGCGGAAAATGTGAAGAATATTGCCCTTTGGGTCTCTCACTGAATGAGATTCTGTCAGGTGGGGGGGATAAGTGTATAGGTTGTCTTTATTGTTATTCGGTATGTCCTAACAAGGCGATTAAAATTAATGGTGAATCTGGATTTTTCGCCGAACAAATTCGGCTATATAATGAAATAATCCGTACTGTGGCCTGAGGCTACTTTTAAAAATTAAGGCGATAGGTAACTTTTTATGAAGATTTCTTTTATTAATCCACCATTTCTTTCAAAATATGGAAAGTATTCACGGGAGCAGCGCAGTCCTGCAATTACAAAAAGCGGGACCTTTTATTATCCTATGTGGCTTTCTTATGCAGCCGGGTATGCTGAAAAAATGGGGCATGAGATTCAGCTGTGGGATGCGCCAGCTGATGGATGGGATTCAGAAGAAATACTGAGAAAATTGACGATATTTGACCCTGGTTTGGTTGTTGTAGCAACAAGCACTCCGAGTATATACAGTGATGTTGAATTTGCTGCAAGAGTTAAGCAGAGCCTTGAAGATTCATTTGTAATACTTGTGGGTGTTCATGTTTCAGCACTGCCTGAAGAAACGTTAGCCTTACATCATAGCGTGGATGCTATTGCTGTAGGAGAATATGAACACACTATTTTAGAATTAGCAGAGCAGCTTGAAAATAATGATAGCCTCAGTCAAATCAAGGGGCTGGTCTATCGGGACAGTTTAGACCCAACAAAGATCATCGCCAATCCAAAAAGACCTCATATCACAGATTTGGATGAAATCCCGTGGGTTAGTCGCACATATAAAAAATATCTGAATCACAAAAATTATTTCTATTCCGGTAATTTATATCCGCTTATAGTCTTTAATACTTCCAGGGGTTGCCCACATAGGTGTTCATTTTGTGTTTATCCGCAAATATTTACAGGGCACCGATTCAGGTGTAGATCCACTGGTGATGTGGTGGATGAAATAGAGTATGTGGTGAAGGAATTTTCTCCATTGGGTGAAATTATGTTCGAGGATGATACGCTCACGATTGACGAAAAGCACACCATGAAATTTTGTGAAGAGATTCTTCGACGAAATATTACGGTTCGGTGGTCGTGCAATGCCAGGGTTCAATTGGGGCTGGAAACGATGAAATTGATGAAAAGATCTGGATGCAGATCGCTTCTTGTGGGCTTTGAATCGGGTGCTCAAGAGGTACTTGATGGAATGCACAAGGGAAACAAATTGCCGATCTATGAGCAGTTCATGAATGATACCCGGAAGGCAGGACTGTTGGTAAACGGTACTTTTCTGGTGGGATGCCCGGGAGAAAATAAAAAAACAATGCGGGCCACCATAGACATGGCAAAGACGCTTAAGCCGGATGTCGCGCAATTCTTCCCCGTAATGGTTTATCCGGGTACTGTCATGTATGATGAGTATCAAAAGAAAGGATATATTGTTTCAGATAATTTTAGGGATTGGGTTAATGAAGAAGGGCTTCATAATTGTGTAATAGATCTGCCGGAAGTTAGCGCGAAAGAGATGGTGATGTTTTGTGATAGTTGCCGAAAAGAGTTTTATCTGAGACCTAGTTATATACTTTATAAAGGATTGCAGGCTGTGCGTTATCCTCTTGAAGGGCTCAGGACTTTCAAGGCGGCTCATACGTTTTTCAAACCCCTCTTCTTAGGTACAAAATTGGATTAAAGGTGAAAAATGGAAAGTTTTAGACCCTTCATCTCTGTTATTATTCCGGCCTTTAATGCTGCCAAAATAATTCATAACACCCTTTCAGCTCTCAAGAAGCAGAGCTACCCTAAGGATTTATTCGAAATAATAGTAGTAGATGACGGCTCCAGAGACAATACTGCCGAAGTGGCTCAAAAAATGAGCGCTATCGTTCTTACTCAATCCAATCAGGGGGCTGGTGTCGCTCGTAATTTAGGAGCAAAAAGAGCAAAGGGTGAAATTATTTTGTTTACTGATTCTGATTGTGAGCCCCAGGAAGATTGGATCGAGAGTATGGTCGATCCTTTTCAGAATCATGAGATTGTCGGAGCAAAGGGATTCTATAAGACAAAACAACACGAATTTTCTGCCCGCTTTGCTCAGGTCGAGTATGAGATAAAATGCAATATGCTCAAGAAGGAGCATTATATTGATTTTATAGATACCTATTCCGCTGCTTATAGGCGAGATATATTTTTAGAAGCAGGCGGGTTCGATGCTGTTTATACAACCGCTTCAGGAGAAGATTCCGAGCTTTCATACAAGCTTTCTATTAAGGGTTACAAAATGGTAGCTGTGCCCGATGCTTTTGTTTATCATTTACATCCGGATACGTTATACAAATATTTAAAGAAAAAATATCGAAATGCGTACTGGCGTGTAGTTACATGGAAGAAATATCCTTCGAAAATAGTGAAGGATTCTCATACACCAAACAGCTATAAGATAGAGGTTATGTTGGCACCTGTTTTACTTTTTTCGATATTAATCTCTCTTTTATGGCCGTCTGCACTATGGGCAACGGGAGTGATCCTTTTACTATTTCTGATAAACGAGACCGGCTTTTTGTTAAAGCTAAATCGTTTTGATTCAAAATTACTTCCAATTGCCCCTTTATACCTTTATCTTCGTGGGCTTACCGCTGCATTTGGAGCAGTAGTGAAAATGGGTGGTCTTCTCACTCAAAGGAAAAAATAAGAAACCCGGTTAGCAGTTATTAGTCTAAAATAGCAGGAGTATATTTATGCAACTATTAGTTACCGGTGGTGCGGGATACATTGGGTCTGTTTGTGTTGAATTGTTGTTGGAACAGGGTCATGGGATAGTGGTTGTTGATAATCTTCAAGAAGGGCACAAAGAGGCGGTTCTTACAGGGGTGGATTTTTATGAAGGTGATTTTGGTGATAAAGAGCTTTTACGCAGGATCTTTCAGGCCCATGGGATTGATGGAGTAATCCATTTTGCTGCGGAAACTACCATTGAATTTTCAATGACCGATCCGGGGATGTATTTTCACAACAACTTGGTGAACAGCATTACTCTTTTGGATGTAATGCGTAATCATGGATGTGACCGGATGATTTTTTCCTCTACCGCGGCAACTTTTGGAGAGCCTCAGTACACACCGATTGATGAAAAGCACCCACAAAAACCGATTAATGCTTACGGCGAGTCCAAGCTTATGTTTGAGAAGGTGCTGGACTGGTATCATCGAGCATACGGCCTTAGATTTAACGCGTTTCGATACTTTAATGCCGCTGGTGCCAGCAAAAAACTGGGCGAGGCCCACAGGCACGAGAGTCACCTGATTCCGGTGATCATTCAGACGGTCCTGGGACAACGGAAAAAGCTGCAAATCTTTGGCGACGATTATCCTACAAAAGATGGGACGTGTGTGCGTGACTATATCCATGTAATTGATTTGGCGCAGGCGCATATAAAAGCTCTGGAAAATTTGGATCAACATCCGACCGGCAAATACAACCTGGGAAACGGCAAGGGCTTTTCCAATCTGGAGGTTTTGAAAATGGTGGAAAAGATTACAGGGCAAAAGGTACCCTTTGATAAAGCCCCGCGAAGGCCAGGGGACCCGGCAGTGCTGGTGGCCTCATCCGAACTGGCTTTGAAGGAACTGAATTGGAAACCCAAATATACAAGTTTAGAAGCCATAGTGAAGTCGGCATGGCAGTGGCATAAGGCCCATCCCAAAGGCTACCCTGCAAATACCTGAGCATCACATTAGAAATGAGAAATCGTTTGCAACTAATGCTCAAAAGGACTATCGATTTGATCGGTTCCGTTTTTATGGCAATTTTTCTTTCCCCATTACTTTTGGGGATTTTTATAGCCATCAAACTACAAGATGGTGGAACTGTCTTTTTTAGGCGGCGTGTCGTTGGTGTTAATGGAATCCATTTTGATGCTTTTAAATTTCGCACAATGGTACAAAATGCTGATAAGATACTGGCTAACAATCCAGATCTAATGGCTGAGTTTAAGGAAAATTATAAAATCAAGAACGATCCTCGTATAACGAGAATTGGGAAATTTCTGCGCAAGACCAGCTTTGATGAGCTTCCCCAGTTATTTAATGTGATTAAAGGTCAGATGAGTCTGGTAGGTCCTCGTATGGTCACACCGGAAGAACTGGAAAGATATGGTCCTTTTAAAGAGAAACGAATCCGCTTCAAACCTGGCATTACAGGATATTGGCAGACAAGCGGCCGCCAGGAAGTTAACTACAATGAACGGATTCAAATGGATATGTTCTACGTGATGCACTGGAATATTTGGCTTGATATCCAAATTCTCTTTAAGACTGTGCTCAAGGTTATTCGCATGGAAGGAGCTTATTAATCTTTTGTAAACCAACCCATCGTAGGGGAACTCCCTGCTTACCGATTTCCGCTCAAAGCCTGTCCGCCGTCGGTGTGGCGGGTTTATCCGCCGTTATTCTGGTGTATCAATGGGAAAGTAAATTCGAAATATGTTAAGGTTTTTCCAAAAGCTTCGGTTTTGAGAGAGTCTTCAAAAGTCCTGAAGGAGTATATGGGGTTGATGGCTGCGAGGGTGGGGATTTACTGATCCACAAATTACACCCCCGAGAAATAGAAAAACAAAATGCATTTCATTGGGCCTCGATAGCTGGATCCTCCCGAGGCGGATAAATCTACGCCCCAGTTAAACCCCGATGAAACAAAAGAAAAAAAGGTTTCATGGGGCAGAGAAGGCAGATAGGTTTCACCCCTATGAAATAGGCTGCGCCCCGGTGAAACATTGGGGGTTTCACTGGGCAGGCAGATTACACGGATTAGGAGAAAAGGGATAAGTCCCTGAATTGTGGGATGGAAAGGCGGCAGAGAGGGACGTGGAAGTGCTAATGGCTTAGGGTTCAAGGTACATTCTATCCCAGCAACCATATTCAGGGAATCTTACCTGAAACGTTTTCTTGATGTGGCTTTACAGGTTGCCCCAGCAACCAAGAAAGGTCTTTGTCCGCATGCTTCTGTTCCAAACATTCTGTTTCCCTCCCTTCCTACAGTTATTCAGAGAAGGCAGGGCCCATTTCCGCCGTGGAAGAAGGTAAGGGTAAGAGTGGATAAATTATTAACGGATAAACCTCTTGAGTTCTTTGTAAAAGTTTTCCCGTGAACCCAAAAAGACAATTAATACCTCCTTTCCCTTTTTATCGATATCATAAACTGCCCGGTACTGTACACCCGTATGAGATAATTTAATGTAGCGCAGTTCAGTGTTGAGTCCTTTAAGGGGGTTACCTTTATTATGCGCTTCATCTTCGAGTTCAGATAATAGGGTTTTGATTTCTTGTCTAATATGAGGATCAAGTCTCTTGTATTGTTTCTTTGCTCTCAGCGCCAGGAAGATTTCGTATTTCATTTGAGATCTTTCAACCTGATGCTTTCGCCCCGTTGATGGCTTTCACGGGCCTCTTTCCCCATTTCATCTAAAGCTTTCGCGTAATCATTATTCAGGGAAAAGAAAAGTCGTTCTTTATCCTCTTCAGTAAGCTTGGCGGCAGCTTCGAGTATTTTTTCATACGTGAGTTCTAAGGCGATTTTCGGCATATGCTTACACCTCCTTTTTTATTAATATTTTTATAGCATAACTGAAGACATAAGACAATCATGAATTCAAACCATCATTAGACCATCAGGGCTACGTCTTTTCCCATGCCCACCTTTTTTACCGATTTTTGCTCAAAGTTTACCTGCCGTTATTCTGGTGGGCCTGTCCGCCGTCAGTGTGGAGAGTTTACCCTCCCCTTATTTTGGCGAGCCATTTTCGGTAATTTTTCACAACCATTTCCAGTGCAATTTTTTAACCATTTCTGCTCAAATCGCTCGTTGAATCCTCCTTATGAGGTCCGCTACGCCGAATTCAATAGGGCAGACCCCTGTTAAATAAGTTCACTTTATGAATAGCGCTTCGAAATTTAGCCAAATAAACTCCAGTTGAATACCCAGAGGGGGCACGTACGTAATTAGAATTTCTCTGGCCATTTTCTGGCAGTATGCAGGACCCTTAGAATTTGTATATCATTGGCTACTACACGGTAGGGAATAATATAAGATGTTCCAGTTGCTACCATTTCTCTGGTACCAGGCACACGGCCAGGTTTTCCCATGGCAGGATGATTTGAAAGCATTCGGGTTGTTTCCCAAATTTGCCTGGCAACTTTGGGAGCCGCTTCAGGGTTGTCCTTGGCGATATAGCTCATTAGTTCATCCAAATCGTCAAGAGCCAGGCGCAACCACCTAATCTTTTTGGACATTTACTCCCCATTTTCCAAAAGTCGATTTGATTTCGTCATTTGATGCGAAATTTCCTACATTGGCCTGCTCCACTCCATCCTTAATTGCATCGATTTGCCATGCCTGTTCTTTCACATAGGCGCGTACAGCTTCAGAAATGAGAAAAGACTTGGAACGCGCTGTGGATTTTGCAAGCAGATCCAGCTTCTCCTTTGTTTCGTGATCTAAGCGGGCAGTTACATTTTCATTTCCCATAAATGCCTCCTTTAACATGTAATTCATTTGTATACATTCAAATCAATATAATAATTTAATATAAATAAATCAACCGAAAAAATATATGAGTGAGCCGATCAATTACTCCTACATATAGATTCTAAAATACAATTGACCCCCATCATCATTTAAAAGTGACCCCCCTAAAGAAAGAGATATAATCTCCTCCCAAAAGGAAAGGAGGAGGAAACAGGAGGTTGATAAGCATGTATAAGTGGCAACAGGTAAAGGCATTGAGGACTAAGGGGGAATCGATCAAGGAACAATTTGCAGATAGAGAGTGTGCTGCGATGAGGAGTGACTGCAATGAATGAGAAAAAATAGAGGACCTAAGCTTCTATCCGTTTCTCGATGAGCCTGTAAATTTCTTTTCTGTGAATTATGCCGAATATGAAAACACTGGTACCGGAAACCTTGAAAATAACACGGTAATCCCCGACTCTCAACTTCCAGTAACCTTTAAGGGTCCTTTGTAATGGCCTCCCATAGATTTCAGGGTGCCTTGAGAGTCGTTCCTCGATAGCTTTCTTGATCATAGTCCTATTTTTCGTATCGATCTCAGGCAGGTCAGTTTTTTTAACGTCAGGATGGTATGTGAGTGTGAATGTCATTGTCTTTACACAAAAACAGGGCCTTAAGACCATACATCATCATGAGTCAGCGTGGTAGCATCACTCCATGATTGTTCCCTTTTTTCAGCAAATGCAGAAAGGACGATATCCTCTTGGATTTCCAGAGCCTCTTTAAGCAAATCTCTGACCTTTGCTGATAATGATACATTATCTTTTTCTGCCAAAAGCCGGACATTTTGGTAAAGCACATTGTCCAAAACTACGTTTACACGCGGACTTTGGGTTGGCATTGTATTTCCTCCCATAATGAAATTTAATTTAAGTGTAACATTAGTGACACACCATATCAAGTGAAAAATGGCATTGTAAGGTTGCCGAAATACACTGTAACTTGCGAGGGAGGCGATATGTACCCTCTCTCCTTGAACAGAGAGTTTAAGAATGAGGCTGTGAATGTTTAATACCGAGCGGAGGTAAAGAAATGGAGTTCGAAAAAAAGATACTATGCATAGGAGCAGGCTATGTAGGGGGCCCCACCATGGCCATGATTGCTTATAAATGCCCTCAATACAGGGTCACAGTTGTGGATATCAATCCCGCACGCATTGCCCAATGGAACTCAGATGACCTTCCCGTTTACGAGCCTGGCCTTGAGGAAATCGTCAAAGCATCGAGAAGGAAAAACCTTTTTTTCAGCACTGATATTGAGAGGGGAATCAAAGAGGCGGAGATAATCTTCGTAAGCGTGAATACGCCCACCAAGACTTTCGGCTCCGGTATGGGCATGGCCGCTGATTTGCAATATTGGGATAAGACAGCCAAGCAGATACGGAAGTTTGCTGAATCTGACAAGATAATCGTGGAAAAGAGTACGCTTCCAGTCAAAACAGCTCTGGCCATGGAAAGAATTCTCTATTCAACTAACAATGGGGTTCATTTTGAAGTCCTTTCAAATCCTGAATTCTTAGCCGAAGGAACGGGCATCAAGGATTTGGAAGACCCTGATAGAGTCTTGATTGGATCCAGGGAAACACCAAGTGGTTTGAAAGCCAGGGAAAGTCTGGTAGAGGTCTACGCCAATTGGGTACCACAGGATCGAATCATAACCTCTAATATTTGGAGCAGCGAGCTTTCAAAGCTTGTGGCCAATGCCTTTTTGGCCCAGAGAATATCATCAATCAATTCTATCTCAGCCCTTTGTGAAAAAACCGACGCCGACATTACTGAGGTTGCCCGTGCCGTGGGTATGGACAGACGTCTGGGAAACAAATTTTTAAATGCCAGTGTTGGCTTCGGCGGATCGTGCTTCAAAAAGGATATTCTTAATCTGGTATATCTTTGCCGCCATTATGGTCTTGAAGAGGTGGCCGATTATTGGCAGGGCGTGGTCACTATAAATGAGTATCAGAAAGAGCGCATTATTACAAACATGATCAGCACTATGTTCAACACATTAGCAGGAAAAAGGATTTGTCTTTTCGGTTTCGCCTTCAAAGCCAACACCGGTGACACCAGAGAGAGCCCTGCTGTAACTATCTCCAAGAAGCTGATAGAAGAAAAGGCCGATTTAGTAATTACAGACCCAAAGGCCTTGGATAATGCAAAAATAGATCTTAATACTATCGATGGGAAGATATCGTATGTTGAAGACCCTTATGAGGCCTCAGATGGCTGTGATGCCATTGCTGTTATGACAGAATGGGAAATGTATAAGAATCTCGATTTTGAAATCATATATCGTTCTATGGCAAAGCCCGCTTTTATCTTTGATGGCAGAAATATACTCGACCACAAGATACTGTTCGCTATCGGCTTCAATGTTTTCCCAATCGGAAAACCGCCGTTGACCCATTTTAAGTAAAAGCTAATTTTGAAGAGAGAAGGGTGAAAAAATGCAACACAATCAAAAGAGAATCCTGATAACCGGTGGAGCTGGTTTTTTAGGCTCTCACCTCTGTGATCGTCTCGTGGAAGAGGGCCATGACGTTTTGTGTCTGGACAATTTTTTCACAGGAAGCAAAAAAAACATTAGCCATCTTCTTGGGAAGCCTAATTTTGAATTGATACGCCATGATCTGGTTCAACCAATCTTTATTGAAGCAGACGAGATTTACAACTTAGCCTGCCCTGCCTCACCTATCCACTACCAGTATAACCCTGTTAAAACTGTCAAGACCAGTGTGATGGGATCAATCAACATGCTGGGATTAGCAAAGAGGGTCAAGGCCAAAATCCTGCAGGCCTCTACCAGTGAGATATATGGCAATCCTACAGTGCATCCTCAAAAAGAAGATTATTGGGGCAATGTGAATACCATAGGACTTAGATCCTGTTATGATGAAGGGAAGCGTTGCGCAGAGACGCTTTTTTTCGATTATCATCGTCAAAATAGGGTTAATATCAGGGTGGTGCGGATTTTCAATACCTATGGGCCACGGATGCATCCAAATGATGGGAGAGTAGTGAGCAATTTTATTGTCCAATCCCTGAAAAATCAAAAAATAACAGTATTTGGGGATGGATCTCAAACCCGTTCCTTTTGCTATGTGGATGACATGGTTGAGGGTATGATTCGAATGATGAATGACCCTGATAATCTCACCGGCCCAGTGAATCTTGGAAATCCTGACGAATTCAGCATACTGGAACTCGCGGAAAGGATTATCGGGTTAACAGGCAGTAAATCCGAAATCATCTTTAAACCTCTCCCCCAGGATGATCCCTTGCAACGTAAACCAGATATATCGCTTGCCAGAAAAAAGCTTGATTGGGAACCGACAATAAAGTTGGAAGATGGACTAAAGAGAACCATTGAATATTTCAAAGGAATTGTGTGAAGTCACAGGCTTGGCCAAGAAATATGACTTGACTCCATGACGTATGATTCTGGGCATTGTGTGATTAACTGAAATATGTTGAATATACATCCACAGCGGTAGGATGAATAATTCGGTGGAATGGGCGAGCCCCAGTGAAATCCCCTCCGGGGAACTCCGCTGGAGTTATTTCACGGGGTAAAAATGCTGAGATAAGAACAAATGTCGCAACGTCTCTCACTTCGATATCTTAGTCTTTTTGCTTGCTTTCAATAATGGTAACGACACTGTGCAATTAACAATTCATCTTTTTTAGCCTTATAAACAAACCGATGCTCTTTATTGATACGGCGTGACCAATATCCTTTCCAGTTGTAGCGCAGTGGTTCTGGTTCACCTATTCCTTCAAATGGATTTCGTTTAGTTTCTGCGATGATACGGTTAATTTGTCTGAGGATTTTTTTATCTGTTTTCTGCCAGTAAAGGTAATCTTCCCATGCGTGTTCAGCCCATGTCAGTTTCATTCCTCAATAAGCTCCCGTTCAATGCCGTTACCTGCTTCTAACTCG